>Ga0208357_1002380_pt1 | contig 12542 bp, 13 predicted proteins | sample NGESurdeep092012_6_FD_184487 | JGI IMG/M metagenome (GOLD analysis project Ga0208357, IMG submission 184487) | Arctic peat soil microbial communities from Barrow, Alaska - NGEE Surface sample F52-2 deep-092012 (SPAdes) | ecosystem: Environmental > Terrestrial > Soil > Wetlands > Peat ... | reverse complement strand
ACCGTATCCCCGGCCAGATCCACCTCCCGCATCACATTGATCCCCTTATTCCCCGCCGGATACGAGTTCGGTGCAATGTACATCAGGAAGTCACCATTCGCCAGCACCTTCACCGGATACACAATCGGCCCAGAGGGTGAAACTACCGGCTTGTAGGCCCAGATCACGTTCCCCTTCAGATCCGTCGCGATAATGCTCGTCGGGATCGCCCCGAAAGCCGGATCCATCACCTCAATCCCCGGCTGCGGAGTTCCCACCCCCAGCGTCACCGGGAAGCTCGCCGGAATCCCCGCCGGCAGAGCTCCGCTTGCGAACGTGTGATCCACGTCATTCCCCGTCTGCCCATTCGGCAATGTCGCGGTCGCACGCAGGTGATACGTCGTGTTCGGCAGCATCCCCGCCACAAACACACTCGTCGCGCCAGCTCCTGCAGCCGTCACCGTGCTGGTCGTCAACCCATATCCCGTACCCGTGCCGAATGACACATTCCACGTTCCCGCAAACGGCAGCGTCAGCATATACTTCGCCACCATCGCATTCGCCGTCGTCGTCACTGCGCCCGAGATCACACCCGACATCCCACTCACCGCGACCGTCTCCGACTGCCCCGCCGCCAGCGACTGCACGCCAAGATTCACGGTCGCCGCCTGCATCGCCGGGCTCGACGCCACCGTTGGCTCGTACCGCACCACCACATCGCACGTCGCTCCAATCGCCAACTGCGTTCCGCATCCACCCGCCGCCAGGCTGAAGCCAGCATCTCCGCCAATCGCCGGACTCAGCGTCAACGGAAGATTGCCCGTGTTCGTCACAATGGCGGTCGTCTGCGTCAGAGATCCCCCTACCAGCAGGTCTCCAAAGCTATACGAGCCAGCACTCAGCCCAATCGCCGGAACCCCGGGAGTTCCCGTCACCCCGACCGCATACACCACCCCCGGCAACCGCGGTTGGGCTCCCAGCTTGATCGTCGCCGTCTCCTGCACCGGGCTCGAACTCGTCGGAGGAGCATACTTCACCACCAGATTGCACTTAGCCCCAACCGCCAGCTGCGTCCCGCATCCACCCGCCGCCAGGCTGAAATTCGCACTCCCGCTCAGCGTCGGAGCTAGGGTCAACGTCGTATTCCCCGTATTTGTCACCACCGTCGTCTGGCTCGCCGTCGTACCCACCGCCAGCGTTCCAAAGTCAGAACTGGCCGTACTCAAACCAAGCGAAGCAACCCCCGGCGTTCCCGTCAGCGTGACTGAATCCATCTCCCCTGACAACAGCGGCTGCACTCCAAGCTTCACCGTCGCCACCTGTTGCGCCATACTCGCACTCGCCGGAGGAGCATACTGCACCACCACATTGCACTGCGCTCCCGGCAACAACTGCGCTCCACATCCACCGCTCACCAGGCTGAAGCTTGCGTTTCCTGACAGCACCGGCCCCAACGCCAGCGTCACATTCCCCGTATTCGAAACCACCGCCGTCGTCTTGCTCAGCGACGTCCCCACCAGCAACTGCCCAAAGTCGTACGCACTCGCGCTCAGCCCCAGCGACGGTACCCCCGGCGTTCCCGTCACCGCGACCGCCTGCGGTATCGTCGCCGCCACACCCTTCGTCTGCAGGTTGATCGTCGCCGTCTCCTGCACCGGACTCGATCCGATCGCCGGAGCATACTGCACCAGCAAATTGCACTGTGCCCCCGGCGTCAGCGTCGTCCCGCATCCACCACTGCTCACAATGCTGAAATTCGTGTCATTGTTCACAATCGGATGGATCGTGATCGCCGTCGTCCCGGTATTTACCACCACCGCAGCCGTCTGCGTCACCGACGTCCCCACCAGCGTCACACCAAAGTTCAAGTTTGCCGAACTTACGCTCACATCCGTAAAGTTCGAAGAAGAACCACAACCACACAGCACAAGAGTCAAAACGGAAACTACCGCAAATAAGGCCTTCATCGGGGTCCCAACTTCTCAATGAGAGATATGTAAGAATTGAGAATACTACGTCGCGGTGCGACTTATGATAATTTCTTATTACTAAAAGTCGCGCAAAGGTCTCTATAGACCTCGACAGCACGCAATAGACTTCCACAGCACGCAATATCCTCCACGGCAACCACCCCACCCTGGCCATCCTGTCAAGCGCCCCAATTCTAAAAAATCACCCAAATAATTGAAAATAAACACGATAATATCTCCAGAATCTGGCATAGATGCCCCCGCCAGCACGCCCAATAGAAATAGGGCAATTCGACCATCTTTATCTCTCCCACCCATTTGTCCCGACACCCAAAAGTCTACTGTTGGCAACTTCGCCAATACCCCGGGCCCACCCACCTAGCGAGATCTCGACCAAACTCCGCATCCCACCGAACCCCGGGTGCCCACCATGACGACCCATCGTCCTGCGTGCGCTCGCCCGAGTGCCCACCGTGCCAGCCGTCCGACCAAAACCGTGTCAAGCCCCCTGCACCCCCCAAATTCCCTCAACCCGCTGAAAACAAACCCGATAAAACTTCTCAAAACTTGGCATAGTTACCCCCTCCGATTCACTACAATTGAAGTAGAGGGTATTTCACCAGCACAATCCAGACGGCCGACGGGGTCCGAACGGCCCGAGCACCTCTCGGAAGTTGGGCAGCGCTCTCAGAACCCCAATGAATAGAACAATTTGCCTATAAGCCCTATGGAATGAGTGACAGCACCTAAGTCCCAGGCTAACGGCAATGAACTGAACACTTTGACCCCAAAAGTACCGGGGGGAGGGGTGGGGGGCCCACACGCACTTAGCCCTAGCCGTCCGCGCAGGACTTTGCTCTCCCCGTCCGCGCAGGACTTAACGCTCGCCGTCCGCGCAGGACGTCCGCTTCCGTATCCACGTCCAGCGCCAACCCCTCATCCACCACCGCAGCACACCCCCGCAACAACCCCCGCGCCCCCACATCCCCCTGCAACGCCAGCAGCTCCCCAAAGCTCGCCGCCGGGAAGTACGACGGAATCCCCACCTTCCCCGCATATTCCGACCCCGCCACCCGGCCCCCGTCCCCCACCAGCGCCCGCAGATGCTCCGCCCGCAATCTCACCTGGTCGCAGGCCATCACCACCACCCCGTCCACCCCGGTCTCCCGCGCACGCTCCACCCCGCAGCGTATCGACGCCGCCATTCCCTCCTCAGCCTGTTCATTCATCACCACCACGCAACCTCGCTCCAGCAATCGTGCAGACATCTCGTCTTCACCGCGAAGCACCACGATCACCGGAGAAAGCTCCGCCTCGAACGCCACGCGAACCGCTCGTTCCGCCAGCGTCTCTCCACCCAGAACCAGCGTCTGTTTCGGCCGCCCCAACCGCCGCGAAGCGCCCGCAGCCAACACCACGGCTGCAACCCTCACAGACCGCACTGCGCCTGCAGATACCGCGAAGCTCCACCCTTCGCAACCTGCTCCGCAACCATCTGCGAAGTCATTCTCTGCGAGATCCCCAGCTTTCCCTCGCAGCAACCTTGGATCTCCGCAATCACAGCCAGCGCAATCGCTTCTGCGCCATCGCCGCCAAGGTCCAATCCAACCGGAGCGAACAGCCCTCCGCAAACGCGCTCGACGCTCCATCCCAGCTTTGCAGCGGTCTCGCTCACCAGCAGCGCACTCCGATGCCGAGCTCCCAACAACCCCAGGTAACGAGGTCCTCGCTCCAGCAACTCACCCAGCCAAACCCGATCCTGCTCGTAACTATGCGTCATCACCACCGCAGCATCTCGAGCCCCAATCACCAGCCCTGCAAGTCCCTTGCCTTCGAGCCCCCCGAACGACTCCGCACCAATCACCCGCTTCGCCTCCGGAAACCGCTCCGCGCGAGCCCACTGCGCTCGTCCATCGACCACCCAAACATCCCACCCGAGCAACGCAGCCATCTGCACCATCGGCTGCGCATCGTCCCCTGCGCCAAACACGTACAACCGCTGCGGAGCCCGAATCCACTCCTCAATACCCTCAACAGCGCCCTCAACAACACCCTCGCCAACAACCCGCCGCAACGGCAATCCGCTCTCCGGCAACGACGTCACAACCCTCCGCTCCTCACCCCGCAGCGAAGCCTCCAAAGCCTCCATCAGCGCCTCGAACTCCGGCGTTCCAGCAGGCTCAATCAGCAGGTCCACAGTCCCACCGCAACCCAACCCATAAGGAATCTCCGCCGTATCGTCGAACAGCGTCGAGTAGCGCTCCACCACAGCTCCCGCACGAGTCATCCAGGCAGCTTTGCGCACCACCTCGGCCTCCAAACACCCGCCCGAGATCGTCCCCGCATACTCTCCATCCACTGTTACCAGCAACCGCGCCCCAACCCGCCGGTAGCTCGACCCCTCGATCCGCACCAGCGTCACCAGCGCCGCAGCCTTACCTTGCCGCCAAAGCTCCACGATCTTGCGCCGCTCCCGCATGATCTCATCCTACCTCCAACCCAACACCCGATCTACTGCTTCTCGCTGAACGTATGAATCCCGCACTCCAGCTTCTTCCCACCCCAGCGTCCACTACGGGCGTCCGCCCCAGCCTCCGGGACCGCCGTGCAGGGCTCACACCCAATGCTCGTATACCCTCTGTCATACAGCGCCAGCCGAGGTATCCCATGCTCCCGCGCATACTCCTCCACCCGAGCCCAATCCCAATCGGCAAGCACACTCACCTTCTTCAACATCTTTCCAGTCGGCAACCGATGGTCTTCAATCTTCTTCAACCCCGCGCGCGTAGGAGACTGCTCGCGGCGCAATCCAGTAAACCACCATGCAAACGGCTCAAGCGACCGCATCAGCGGCTCAACCTTCCGGATCGCACAGCACTTCGTCGGCTCGACAATATGCAGCAACCCAAACTCCCTCTCGTGTTCCTCAAGAGTCGTCCTAGGCAGCGCATTCACCAGGTTCAAACCCCACTCGCGCGCCATCCGATCGCGATACTCAACCAGCTCAGGAAAGTGATAGCCGGTCTCAAGAAAGATCACAGGGACCAGCGGCAAGTGTTCGCGCAGCATATGCAGCACGACCATATCCTCCGTCTGAAAGCTACTCGTCAGGCAGACGTCTTTGCCAGCACTCTCCCGCCTCACGACCTCGGCCACAAGCTCCTCGGCCGAAAGCACTTCAGGCTCATCCAGCGATTTCCCCAAAAGGTCGTTCATCACTTCTCCTCCGCAGTAGATGACTCAAGCCAGGTGAAAGCTTCATCCATTGCCTCGAAGTAAGCTTCCCCCGCCGCTTCCCTCACTGCGGCAATCGTCGACTCGCTCAACTCACCGCGGGTCGAAATCGCCGTAACATCCGCCAACTGCAGGGCACGCACAGCACCAGCAAGCGAGGCTTCCGGAATCAGAGCATCATCCACAACCACCGCAGCCCGACCACGCTCCCGCAGCCTCTCGCGCAGAGCCGACGCCTCACCCGGCAGTCCACGCAGCCACACAAACGCCGCTCCCTTCACTGGACTCGCAAGCTCATCCCGCTCCGCAACCGCAGCCAGAATCATCCCCGCTCCAACCGTTGCGTTCGTCACCGCATCGATCAGGATCAGCGCACCCATCTCGCGATTTTCCGTATAGGCATCGAAGAACAGAGGCAGGCTCGTGTCAAACTCAACTTCGGCAATATCGTTCATCTGCAACCGCAAACTCTCACGATGTTCCGTCGATTGGATATCGACGCCGTATCGAATCCTTCGCACCGTGGCGCGCACCGTCCGCGTCGTGTGCTTTGCCAGATACGTCTGCCCGGCAACCAGCGGCTGCTCATGCATCCACACCACCATCGCACGAAACGCCGTGCTCACCTGCGGCGCGGTTTGGGCCTCAGCAACCAGCATCTCTCCACGGCTGAGGTCAATCTCGTCCTCAAGTTCCACGGTGACGCTTAGCGGGAAACTCGCAACCTGAAGTTCGCCGTCATAAGTAACAATCTTCTTGACCGTCGTAACGCGACCGCTCGGCAGCGCTCGTACTCGCATTCCTGGATGCAACTCCCCTCGCTCTACCCGACCTGCGAACCCTCGAAACCCCGCATCAGGTCGCACCACCAGCTGCACAGGAAACCGCAAAGGCCCTGCCGCAGCCTCGGAAATCGTCAACGGCACCGTCTCCAGATACTCCAACAGTGACGGCCCCGCATACCAGTCCATTGCGGCGCTGCGCTCCACCACGTTATCCCCGACAAGCGCACTCACCGGAATCACCTCAACGCTCTTCAGCCCCAACTGCTTGGCCAGCGCCGTAAACTCCGCGCTGATCGCTGCGAACACCTCCGCGCTGTAGTCAACGATGTCCATCTTGTTGACCGCCGCAACCACATGCGGAATCCTCAACAAGCTCGCAATGTACGTATGCCGTCGCGATTGCGGCAGCAGCCGACCCAGCTTCATGAACGCCTTCGCATCAATCAGCACAATCGCCACATCTGCAGTCGATGCTCCCGTCGCCATGTTCCGCGTGTACTGCTCATGTCCCGGGGTGTCCGCAATAATGAACTTCCGCTTTGCCGTCGAGAAGTAGCGATACGCGACGTCGATCGTGATGCCCTGCTCGCGTTCGGCCTTCAGCCCATCCGTCAACAACGACAAGTCGATCAAACCACCCGAACGATTCACCCGGCTCGCACGAATCGATGCAAGCTGGTCCTCGTACACACTCTTCGTGTCATGCAAGAGCCGCCCGATCAGCGTGCTCTTGCCATCGTCGACGCTGCCAGCGGTCGTAAACCGCAGCATCTCCTGTTCCAGATGCGAATCAAGAAACGCACGAAAGCTCTGCTCTTGCGATACCTCTGTTGCCGGAGAAACTGTGCTCATTAGAAATAGCCCTCCCGCTTCTTCAACTCCATAGAGCCCTCTTCGTCGTGATCAATCGCGCGGCCCTCGCGCTCACTGCGCCTGAACCCTATCAACTCCTCAATAATCTGTGGCAGCGTCTCCGCATCACTCCGAATCGCTCCGGTGCACGGCACGCATCCCAGCGAGCGCATCCTCACCTTCATCAACTCCGGCTTCTCCTCCGGCAGCAGTCGCATTCCCTCATGCACCAGCGTGATCGCTCCGCCGCGAATCACTGCCAGCCGCTCCTCCGCGTAATACAGCGGCACAATTGGAATCTGCTCCGCATAGAGGTAGAGCCAGATATCCAACTCTGTCCAATTCGACAATGGAAATACGCGAATGCTCTCGCCCTTACGCAGACGCGAGTTATACAGACTCCAAAGCTCTGGCCGCTGGTTCTTTGGGTCCCACTGCCCCGCAGCGTCGCGAAAGCTGTACACCCGCTCCTTCGCGCGGCTCTTTTCCTCATCCCGGCGAGCCCCCCCGAACGCAGCGTCAAACCCGCCCGCCTCCAGCGCATCCAGCAACGAACGCGTCTTCAGCGCTCCGCAGCAGTTCTGCGTTCCCAGCTTCCAGGGGCTTGCCCCATCCGCAATCGCCGCCTCATTCCGATGCACAATGAGGTCTGCGCCGATCTCCTTCGTGTACGTATCCCGGAAAGTGATCATCTCCGGAAATTTGTAGCTGGTATCGATATGCAGCAATGGAAAAGGAATCTTCCCCGGATAAAACGCCTTCTGGGCCAGCCGCAGCATCACACTGGAGTCTTTGCCAATGGAATACAGCATCACCGGACGCGCAAACTCCGCCACCGCTTCCCGCAGTATGTAGAGGCTCTCCGCCTCCAATGCCTGCAGATGACTCAATCTTTCCTGATGAAGCTTCGCGATACCTTCGCTCGGCGGACTCTCTATAACCAAAGTAATCTCCCTTGGAGGCCCGCAATTGGAGGCCCGAATGGAGCCCAGTTACGGCCGATATGATGTTTTGAAAATGCAGTCTGAGATGAGGATGGACCGGCCAGAGTTAAGAGGGACAACACTCTTCATGCGCTATTCGCGCGATCAGGTCAGCCGCTTGCGAGTTCTTACCACGAATTCCACATTGCTTTGGACAACGTGCAATACGTAGACTCAAGTTTGTCATCATGTTAGAGCTTATCTACTTTAGAGGCACGCATCAAGTCCGAGGCGTCATGAACAGAGGCATCGTTCAAGATCGCTCTGAGGTGCAAAGGATAAATACGGAAGCACGCTGCATCAAAAGGGATTGATTTCAAAGAACTTCTGTACCAACGCGCAGACGCAGTAAGCCCAATATGAATTGACATCTGGAGGAACCGCCGCAATGCCACGCCTCACCCAAATGACTCGTCTAGTTCTAGCTCTGATCGGTCTTGGCACTGCAGCTTTCTGCCCCGCACAGGCGACCAAGAGCGGCACGGAACATGTAGATTCTCGAGTTGACGTCTACGGCGGCTACGGCTACTTTCATCCATTCAATAGCGGTATCAACGGCTATCAATACCAGTCTGTCTTCAATCCGAATGCGACAGCCAGCGTCTCGGTCTACTTCAACCGCTACTTCGGCGTGCAGATGGAGGGTGGATATTTCTCCGGTACAACGGAACACACCGCCTACATTCCGAACTGCACCGGCGAAACCTGCAGCCAACTGATCTACACAGCCGAGGGTGGCCCCGTCTTCCGTCTTCCTCTTGGGCCATTCGTCCCCTTCGTCCATCTTCTCGGCGGCGGTGAGCGCACCAATGGTCCTGCCGCGCAGTCCCTCATGTGGGGTTGGGGAGTCACAGGAGGTGCCGGCGTCGATCTCTCGCTCCCCTTCTTCAACCATCGTTTCTCCATTCGCCCCATCCAGGCAGACTTCCAATATTCCCAGGTGGTTTACGGCCCATTGCTTCTTCCAGCCGGAATTCAGGGCGGATTCGGGGAGATCGATAATTTGAAACTCTCCGGTGGCATCGTCGCCCATTTCGGCGACGTCCGGCCTCCGTACCCCGTGATGCTTGGCTGCGGCGCGCAGCCCCCCAGTGTCTTCCCCGGCGACCCCGTCAAAATCGAATCGAATGCCTTGCATTTGAACCCCAAAAAGACCCCCGTCTACACCTGGACATCCAATGGCGGCAAGGTCATGGCCTCCGGCCCTGAAGCCACAATCGATACCACCGACACGGCCCCCGGTGAGTACACTGTCATAGGCCATGTGCAGCAAGGCTCCAGGGCACGTCAGCAGGCCTCCTGCGCTGCCCCCTTCACCGTCAAAGCATTTGAACCACCAACCCTGACCTGCAGCGCTAACCCCAGCACTGCCATATCAGGCACAGACATCGCAATCAGCACCGTCGGCACTAGTCCCCAGAATCGCCCGCTGACCTACTCCTACACCGCAACAGCCGGCGTCATTGCCAGTTCAGGACCAACCGCAAAGCTCGTCACCGCCGGTCTCAGCCCGGGAACCATTACCGTGACGTGTAACGTTGTCGATGATCTCGGCAAGACCGCCAAAGCCACGACCGACGTCATCATTACGGCTCCCCCTGCCCCCGTCATCCCCCAGACCCAGCCACTCTGCAGCCTCAGCTTTACCCGCGACCTCCGTCGCCCCGAGCGAGTGGACAATGAAGCCAAGGGCTGCCTCGATGACATTGCTCTAACCCTCAATCAGCAGGCCGATGCACGGCTCATCATCGTGGGAAACTCTGCACCCAGCGAGAAGCCTTCCGCCGCTGCTGAACGCACCCTCAACGCACGGCAGTACCTGACCCAGGAGAAGGGCATCGATCCCTCCCGCATTGAACTGCGGATCGGCGAGCCCACCGGCAAGACCGTTACCAATACGCTGGTTCCTGCGGGTGCCATCTTCAACGGCTCGAACACCCAGACTTTCGATGAGAAGTCCATCGTTCGCCATGGGCAGGCCTATGGCATTCCACGCCATAAGAAGGTTCTGTCCCAGCCTCACCCACAAACTGCTACCCCTGCTCCTGCGTTGGCGACTCCAGCAGCCCCCACGGCGGCGTCCCCCTCCCCAGCTACAGCAGCACCCACAACAGCTGCTCCAGTAACTCCTGCTCCTGCAGATGCTACTCCGGCGACTGCACCAGCAACACTCCCCACGCCAAACGCACCAGCGGCCGCGGCTCCAGTGGATCCCAGTGCTCTCGCCCCTGCATCTGCAGGTCCCGTAGCACCCGCACCAGCCGACACAGCTGCACCTACGAACAACACCGCACCAACGACACCCGTAACTCCCGCTCCTTCTCCGACTGCAGCACCGGACAAGCCGTCCATGTAACGCGGCCCGCACCTCAATCAGCGAGGAATCATGAGCGCGATTGAAGACAAGCCACGTCGCCCTCAACCGCGCTCAACTTCTGCTAAAATCAAAACGTTGGTCAGCGGGTTTTGCAGCTCATGTCGTTTCCCGGAGTTCTGCGTTCGTCCGATCAAGTCCAACCACTCACTAATCCATTGTTCGGGGCGTAGCGCAGTCTGGTAGCGCACCTGGTTCGGGACCAGGGGGTCGGAGGTTCGAATCCTCTCGCCCCGACCAATTCAAAGCCCTATAACACCGAGTACCGGAAGTTGGAGTGAACCCCGTTTCCAATACGGATCACTGCAAAAGCTACGCAACCGGGCTTTCAATGACTTCCTGAACGTTACAGGAGTGGCGGAGCTAAACGCCTAATGAAATCAAGGTACACAAGTGCGGCGGGAGAATAGCCGCTCGGGTCAATGCGGGTAAAGTCGCCCGTGAGCGGATCCATCTGTTGACGAAACTCTGTGTGTCGGCTGATCGCCTCGCACCACTGCCGCATCATCTGTGCCTGTTCCTTATCCTTGCCGTAGTACGTCATCCAGCGCGGAGCACGCAACGCAGTCAGCGCCTGTGAGGCTCCGCCCCAGCTGTTGCGTGGGATTGGGCGGACAAACGCTGGGTCGTCCTGGGCAATCGAAGTGAGTGGATAGGGCGCCCAGAATGCTGCGGGATTGTGGATCTGGCGCGTCCAGACAGCTTCAAACACCGCCTTATCCCTCGCGTTTGACAGCTTGAGGACATGTTCGCCAAGGACGCGGCTTATTACGACGGAGCGGACCCGAACAAAGTTATTCTGCGCGTCAAGATCGTAGAACGCGGCGTCCTTCGGATCATAGAGCTTTTCGATGATGAGACGGCGGATGGTGTCGGCATCGGCCTCCCAGCGTGCAGCCTCATCCTTTTTGCCAAGCTCCGCGGCCATCGCGGCAAGCGCGACGCGGCCGCCGTAGACAGAGGCGGAGAGGTCCGGGCAAAGGCGCGGCAAGGTAGCCACGCTATGGTCATAGAGACGCGCATCGGCATGGGGACACTGCTTCGGAGTTACAGTCCATCGCGGGCTATTGTCTTGCCCGGTGTCGTAAACACAGAACCCCTCAACGAGCCCGGTCTTGCGGGTGTCGCGGAATTCCCGCAGCCATGCATCCCAGCGGGAACAAGCCTGATAGGCGATAACGAGGAACTCCTCGTCGTGAGTCATCTGGAAAAGTTCCCATGCCGTCGCCGCAATGGGAACGGCCATCTGAATCTGCCCATAGCCGGTCGAGCTCATCTTGACCGCGGCAGGAAGCTGTCCATCGGTGCGCTGTAACGTGAAGAAGGCCATATGGTTGTCGCGAGCAACCTGAAGCGGAGCAGGCTTTCCGGGTTGAGAAGAAATGTATCGGCTCAGCGTCCCGTAGACCAGCCCCTCCTGTGGGGCGCATTCCTGCCACACGCCGGGGTAGACGCTGCCTTCGACGAGCACGGGTTGATCGAAACGCGGAACAACTCTAATGTTGGCGGCAAGCACGGAGAGAGCGGCATCCCAGGTGCGCTGCCAGCGGGGGTCGGCATCAGGAAAAACTGGATGATTTCCGATCAACGATGCCGATGCCGGATAGCGTCCGGCCAGCGCGGTGAGTCCCACGAGGGCGGTGCTCTGCTTCAGGAAATTGCGACGATTCATCATGCCAACCTTATCTCTTTATCGCCGCAGTCCTGTATTGAAGTTGTTTTCCGTTAGAAAACATTACCACATTACATCGCCCTAAGATCGATTGTCAATGGCATGGGCATTCACGAATTGAGGCGAGTTCTTGACGGCCCTTTTCTTCCAAGCTTTAGCTGCTCAGTTGTCCTGCAAGGGCTCGCAGGCGCTGAGCGGGCGAGCGCGGCGGGTGCATCTGCTGATCGCGGGAACAACGTTTCCGCAGGCGACGCGGTCGTGCCGCGCGGAGGTGGGGATTGCGTATGCGGATGGGACGGCGCAGCGAATAGAGCTGAGGAGTCCCGGGACGTGGTGGCCGGTCGAGCAAGATTATCTGGTGGACGATTATGTGTTTCGGATGGAGGAGCCGCACGATCCGGCAGTGAGCGTGTCGTGGAGGGTGGACTTACAGACGGCGGCGGCGAGAGCGACGGCTCCGCTGCGGCAGCCGGGGATGAGGGGCGGAAAGATTCCCGGCGGATCAGCGTTTGTGGTTTCGGTGGAGACGAATTCAGCGAAGGAATTAAAAGCGATCGAGCTGCATACGCGGATGTATGGCGTGGTGCTTGGTTGGCTGGGATTGACGCTGGAGCGGGTGTAAGGGCTCTGGCAGGATGGCCGTCTAGCCGGGGGGCTGAGTTTTTGCCTTTCCGTTTGCTAGTTTGCAGGAAC
>Ga0208357_1002379_pt1 | contig 12552 bp, 12 predicted proteins | sample NGESurdeep092012_6_FD_184487 | JGI IMG/M metagenome (GOLD analysis project Ga0208357, IMG submission 184487) | Arctic peat soil microbial communities from Barrow, Alaska - NGEE Surface sample F52-2 deep-092012 (SPAdes) | ecosystem: Environmental > Terrestrial > Soil > Wetlands > Peat ... | reverse complement strand
GGAGGAACCGTCGGAGGCCTGCTCCCCGGCATCGCATGGCGTCACGCCGGATGGCCCGGCTGCGCGGCCCTCACCGCCGCCTTCCTCGTCATCGCCGGCCTCACCGCCTACTTCGGCTGGCCCACCCAAACCACTCCCCCAGACCCCATCCCCCTCTAATCCCCCCGCCGCGTCGCTACTTCAAATCTTCCACCTTCGCCGGTAGTGCGTCATTTGGGAGGGAAGGAATTATGCTTTCGAAAAGCTGACTACTGGGATGGTCCACCGCTTGGTTCTCCACTTGAAAGTGGATGATCCTGTTGGCAGCTTGCTCAAGGCGGCCTATCAGTTTGCAGGTGCCTACCTTCATGGCGCGAGGACGATGAAGGTCTTGAACTTGGCAAAAGCAGAGCCGGTCGCTGGCGGCTTTGGCTTTGGCTTTGGAATGGATGCCAGAAGATAGGTCCGTGGAGACCAAATCGGGTATAACCCCGTCTTCAATCAGCACGCAAGAAAGGAAATTCTTGTTTAGGAGACCAGCTATGAATCGCTGCAAATCCATTCAGGTACTTCTCCTTTTGTCCATTCTGATGGTTGCCGGTGCCGGTACGCTTTGTGGGCAGGCAACCACTTCGCTGAACGGGCGGGTTACCGATTCCAGCGGCGCCGTGATACCAGCGCCAAGGTCACACTTCTCCTGCAGTCCACAGATGCCGCGCGCTACATCACGACCGATAGCAGCGGCCGCTATCAGTTCTCGCAACTGACCCCAGGACGTTACACTCTCAGCATTTCAGCTCCCGGCTTTGCAACCGCCGAGCGGACAAATATGGATCTGTTGGTGAGCCAGCCGGCCACCGTCAATATTGCTGTTGCACCCGCCACCGCGACTGAGAAGGTAACGGTCATTGCAGGAGGACAGACAACGCTGAACACCACCGATGCGACGCTCGGGAACGCCTTCGATCAAAACCAGGTGCAGTCCCTGTCGCTGGATCAGCGCAACGTTCCCGATCTACTGAGCCTGCAGCCCGGCGTCACTTTCATCGGTCGTTCCGACGACACCAGCGGTACCCTGGGAGTCGGCAACAATCCCACCGACTCGCGTGCAGGCTCGGTGAACGGGGGCCGCGGCGACCAGTCCAATATCACGCTGGACGGCATCGACGTCAACAACGGCTACGCCTTCACCAGCGTGCTGCGGACGACCCAGGATTCCGTCGCCGAATTTCGCGTCACCACCAGCAATCCCAACGCCGCGGAGGGACGCTCCTCCGGCGCTCAGGTTGCCCTGGTAACGCGCAGCGGCTCCAATGCGCTCCATGGTGCGGCGTATGAATACAACCGGTCGAATCTCCTCGAAGCCAATGATTTTTTAACAAGCAGCAGCAACTGGCGGCTGGACTCCCGAACCGTCCGGAGAGCCTAGTGCGCAACATCTTTGGCGCTGCCGTCGGCGACCCCGTTATCAAAAACAAGCTATTTTACTTTCTAAATTGTGAGGGCCGACGCGATTCTCAGGGCACCAGCGTCAATGCCGGCGTGGTCCCAACGCAAAGCTATCGCGACGGATTTCTGAAATACCGTTACGTCAACTCCACCGGTGGAGATTCCATCTACACCCTCAGTCCTTCAGACATTCAGAACATGGATCCCCAGGGAATTGGCAACGAAGCGGCTCTGCTGCAGGTGCTCAACAACTACCCTCAGGGCAACGATCCCACCCAGGGCGACGGACTCAACAGCATCGGCTACCGTTTTCCTTACACCATCCATCGCAAGTACGACACCTACATCGGCCGCATCGACTGGAACCCCGGTTCCGCATGCATACGTTCTTCTGGCGCGGCAACCTGCAGAACGACCGCGAGCCTTCGACGCCCGCATTCCCGGGCCAGCCTGCGCAAACCACGATGCTGACCAACAATAAGGGATTTGCTGCGGGCTACACCTGGCTGATCCGTAATGACATGGTCAACGGTCTGCGCTACGGCCTCACAGGGCAGGGCGTGGACAGCGCAGGCGCCGCAGATCAAGCCATCATTTATTTCGGGCTGCTGGCGCAGCCGACCTCGGCGAAGTATTCGACTTCGTTCATCATTCCGGTGCAGAACCTGGTGGACAACCTGTCCTGGACCAAACACAACCACAACTTCTCGTTCGGTGCCGACGTCCGCTTCATTGATGACCAGCGCAGCAGTAACGCGCAGTCTTTCCTCGACGGCCAAATGAATCAGGGCTGGCTAACGCGCAGTTCTACCATCGCCAACAGCAACGGTCCATTCGATCCTGAGGTGTATGGCTATCCTGCGGTGGACTTTGCAAATTACGGTAACGAATACAACTCGGCTCTCATGAATATCGTCGTCACCATCTCTGAGGGAGACGCGGTGTATAACTACACGAAGACCGGCAGCACGCTTGCTGTCGGAGCTCCACTCAAGCGCGAATATCGTTGGAACGAGTACGAGTTTTATGCGCAGGACACCTGGAGGGCCAGCAAGGCACTTACGCTCACCTACGGTTTGCGCTACTCCTATCTGCAGGCGCCGGCGGAGACCAGCGGTACCCAGGTCGGAACCTGTCAGGTGTCCGGCAATTCGTGCAACCCGTATTTGCTGCAGCAGTACGTGGACAGCAGCGCAGCCCAGGCCGCAAGCGGAGGCGCTGCGAACAACGCCGGGGAAGTTGGCTTCAATCTGAACGGCCGTTACAACAATGCACCGGATTTCTGGACACCGGATAAGCATGACCTCGCTCCTCGGCTGGCGATTGCCTTTTCTCCCGCGCCGGCAGGAGGCTTCTGGCAAAAGATCTTCGGCTACCAACAGAGCAGCATTCGCGCTGGGTACTCGCTCGTTTACGATCACTTCGGCGCGGCCATCGTGCAGAACTTTGACACCACGGGCTCCTATGGGCTTTCCTCGCATCTGTCGAATGCTCCAGGCTCGGTGCCCATTGAAGACGCTCCCCGCTTCACTTCCATCAACGCCGTTCCCCAGTCGCTTCTTCCTTCCGCCCCTGCGGGCGGATTTCCCGCTATACCTGCTGCAACCGGCAACGGCAGCTTTGCCATCAGTTGGGGCCTTGATTCGGCTATCAAGACGCCGTATTCGCATTTGTTCGACTTGTCCATCAGCCGCCAACTGCCCAACGGCGCGTCCCTGGAGGTCTCCTGGGTTGGCCGTTACGCGCATCATCTGTTAGCCCAGGAAGACGTCGCCATGCCCATTAATTTAACTGTGGGTGGGACCACGTACTTCACTGCCGCCGCACAACTGGCGAAGATGGCGCGAGCCAATGTTCCAGTTACTTCGGTTGCGGCGGTTCCCTACTGGGAACAACAGTTCGGCGCCCTCGGCGGCCAGGACATTGGCATGGGATATGGACCACTGACTGCCACGCAGAACGTCTATGCCCTCTTCCTCAGTAATTTGTATAACGAGACGTATGCGCTCTATCAGCTGGATACTCCGGGCTCGTTACCCAACAGCAATATCGGCGCCGCTGTAGATTACCCGGCCTTCCGCTACTATCATGACCAGTATTCCGCGCTCTACGCCTGGCGGTCCGTAGGCTACTCCAACTTCAACGCGCTCGAGGTGGTATACCGCCAGCACTTCGGTGGCCTCCAGGCCGACTTCAACTACACCTACGGCAAATCCCTGGATATCACTTCCCAGGCCGAGCGCCTCGGAAATTCGGCGGGCACCAATTATGCGCAGATCATGAACACCTGGGATCCCAGGCAGCTTTACGGCCCCTCAGACTTCGATGTGCGCCACCAGCTCAACTCAAACTTCGTATTGAACCTTCCTTTTGGAAAGGGAAAGAAGCTCCCTGCCCCCGCCACAACCAAAGCAAGACAAACGCTTGTTCCAAGGCATACTCTGTACTCCCATGCGATTTGACCTCTCCCGCACCGCCCTCCTCTTCTCTCTTGTCCTCCTCTCCGCCAGCGCCCTCGCCCAAACTCCCGCCCAGACTCCCGACCTCGGCCCCAACGTCGCTATCTTCTCTCCCTCCACTCCCGTCACCCAGATGCAATCCGCCATCGACACCGTCTACGCCGCACAGCATCACAACGAGTTCGGTCCCCAGCGCAACGCCTTCCTCTTCCTTCCCGGGAACTATCACCTCGACGTCCCCATCGGCTTCTACACCCAGGTCGCCGGCCTCGGCGCCACCCCCGACGCCACCCACATCTCCGGCAACGTCCACGTCGATGCCGCCTTCCGCAACAACAACGCCACCACCACCTTCTGGCGCTCCGCCGAAAATCTCTCCGTCACCCCCACCGACGGCACCATGCAGTGGGCCGTCTCCCAAGCCGTCTCCCTCCGCCGCATGCACATCCTCGGCAACCTCGTCCTCGATCAGCAGCACGGCTGGGCCTCCGGCGGCTGGATGTCCGACACGCTCGTCGACGGCAATGTAGACTCCGGCAGCCAGCAACAATGGATCTCCCGCAACAGCGACTGGAAAACATGGACCGGCTCCAACTGGAACATGGTCTTCGTCGGCGTTCCCCATCCCCCGGCGGGCGACTGGCCCGTCCCTCCCTACACCAAGGTCGCCCTCACCCCCATCGTCCGCGAAATGCCCTACCTCCAGGTCGACGCCGCCAACCACTGGACTCTCCGCGTCCCCGCTCTCCGTCACAACTCCACCGGCACCTCCTGGATGACACTCGACCCCCGGCCCGAACCCGCCATCCCCTTCTCCAAGATCTACATCGCCCACCCCGAGCACGACACCGCCGCCACGATCAACGCGCAGCTAGCCCGCGGCAAGAATCTCCTCCTTACCCCGGGCATCTACGACCTCAGCGAGCCCCTCCGCGTCACCCACCCCAACACCGTAGTCCTTGGCCTCGGCTTCGCCACCCTCCACCCCACCCACGGCACCGCAGCCATCACCACAGCCGACGCCGACGGAATCATCTTAGCCGGTCTGCTCATCGACGCCGGAGAGCAGCTCTCCCCCATCCTCGTCCAGATCGGCCCCACCACCAGCCACGCCCACCACGCCCGCAATCCCATCTCCCTCCACGACATCTTCTTCCGCGTTGGCGGAGCAGGCATCGGCCGCGCCGGAATCAATCTCGAAATCAACAGCAACGACACCATCGTCGACCACACCTGGATCTGGCGCGCCGACCACGGCCAGGGCGTCGGCTGGGACAAGAACCTCAGCCGCAACGGCCTCGTCGTCAACGGCAACGACGTCACCATCTACGGCCTCTTCGTCGAGCACCACCAGCAGTTCCAGGTTCTCTGGAACGGCAACTACGGCCGCACCTACTTCTACCAATCCGAAATCCCCTACGACCCCCCAACGCAGGCCGTCTATACCAGTACCCCCGGCACCGACGGCTGGGCCTCTTACAAAGTCGCCGACAGCGTAACCAACCACGAAGCCTGGGGCCTCGGCGTCTACAGCGTCTTCACGTACCCCAACGTCTTCCTCTCCCACGCCATCAAAGCCCCCGTCACCCCCCACGTCCGCTTCCACGACATGATCACCGTCTGCCTGCTCAGCCACGGCGGCATTCGCCACATCATCGACAACAAGGGCGACCCAACCGTCTGCGCACCACCGCGCCGCGTCGACCCCAAGCTAACCCTCTTCCCCACTCCGTAGGTAATACGCGCTCGCATCCGTCAGCAACGCCATCTGCATCGCCGTCAGCTTCAGTTCCACTGCTGCAAACAGCGCTTTCATCTGCTCCGTGGTCGTCGCACTGGCAATTGGAGCCGTAATCGTCGGCTGCTCCAGCAACCACCCCAGCGACACCGCCGCCTGCTCCGCGCCCGTCTCCTCGCTCACCTGTTTCAGCGCCTTTAAAATCTTCATCCCGCGCTCATCAAAATACTTCTGCACGCGCGCTTCGCGGCTCTTCCCCTTCGCGTCCTCCGCACTCTGATACTTGCCCGTCAGGAATCCCGACGCTAGCGAAAAATACGGAATCACACCCAGCCCATACTTCTCCGCCACAGGTGCTAGGTCCTCTTCATACCCCCGCCGATCATGCAGGTTGTACTCCGGCTGCAGCGTCTTGTACGCCGGAAGCTTCTCCCGCTCGGCCAAATCCTCAGCCTCCGCCAGCCGCGCGCCGGTATAATTCGACGCGCCGATATACCGAACCTTCCCCTCGTCGATCAGCTGCGCATACGCCTCCAGCGTCTCCTCCAGCGCCACGCTCTCATCGTCCTTGTGCGACTGATACAAGTCGATCCGGTCCGTCTGCAGCCGCTTCAGCGATTGCTCAACCTCTTCCAGAATGTACTTCTTCGAAAGCCCCTTCGCACCCGACTTCATCTCCATCCCCACCTTCGTCAGCAGCGCCACCTTGTCGCGTTTCCCACTCTTCGCCAACCACTTCCCAATGATCGTCTCCGACTCCCCACCCTGATGTCCAGGCACCCATACCGAGTACACATCCGCCGTATCAATGCAATTAAACCCCCGGTCTACCCACGCATCCAGCAGTTCAAACGACTTCGCCTCATCCACCGTCCACCCAAACACATTTCCGCCAAACACCACCGGAACGATCACCAAATCCGTGCTGCCCAAACTGCGTTTCTGCATCTTCCGCCTCCTACAACACCATTGGAGTTTCTCCACGCCGCAGAGGTTGCAACACCTGCTAATTCATCCACTTCTTGTCGTTTGGATCTCGCGGCTTCCCACTCGGATCGACATAGCGACCGTTCTCATCCAGGCTTACGTCCTCACCATGCTTGCGCATATACACCTTGAACTTCTTTGCCGCGCGCCTGCGCTTCGCCCTGTAGTAAGAATTCCGCAACGCAAACCATCTCTCCGACAAGCCCACTCGAAACCCACGACGCGGTGCCATGCGCAGAAACACATATGCCACCAGCGCGTTACACAGCGCGACAAGTCCTCCGAACCGGTCCCCGCCAAGCAATGCCGATGCCAGATAAAACAGCACATAAATGGCTGCAAGATACTTCGCCTTCAGCGAAAATAGGAAGTTGAACTGCACCTGCTCTTCTGCATGGACGATCCCATACGCCACTAGCACGGCCAGCACCGCTGGCCACAACCCCTCTGCTGTGACCATTGGCTCAAGCCCCGGAATGCGACCGTTCGACACCTGCGTCAGCAACGACGCAATCACTCCTCCGCCGATCGTTACGGCCAGGAAGAACTCGGTCAGCCACAGCGACCCGCGCTCATCCTCCAGCACCGACCCGAAGAACCAGAACGACAGCAGAGCAAACGCTTCGCTCAGCAATCCCGTTCCCGCAAACGGATAGGTCACCAGGCCCCAGATCAGCGGATGGAGCGACTTATCGGCTCGCAGCAGGAGTAGAAAATGTAGCGTCCCCGCAAGTTCGCGTGAGAACAATCCCAGCAGCGCCAGACCCAGATAGGCGCACAGCACCATCAGAATGATGCGCCGCGTCACCCCTCGAAACGGCGGGAGCACCAGCGAAATTGGGCCGTTGGATCGGAACGCCATCGAAGATTCTCTTTTCTTTGAAGTCTTATTCTACCGTCGCGTCGGCAACGGCGGCACTGGCAGCGACCGGGCTCCCGCCGTACTCACTGCACGCACTCCAAACAACACATCATCTTTACTCACATCCAGCTTCAGATGCGTTTCAGCGCCCGCGCTTTGGCTGTGCGTCCACTGCGCTTCATCCGTATCCCGCCACACCACTTCATACGTCGTGCCAGGGGGCGCAAACGCCGACGCATCCCACGTCAGCTCGCTATTGTTATCCAACGCCTTCGTCAGAATGTGTACATTCTGCGGCTCGATCGGCGCAGCCGCCAACGACGCCAGCGTCAACGCATTCAGCCGCGCCACCTTCACCACATAGTTGAAGTCCACAAATTTCAGCAGATCGCCATACTCCACGCCATTCTCCGTGCGCAACGTCTGGTGCTGATGGTCGAAGCTCTCCCGCCACTCCGTAAACCGCACCGCAGCGAACCCCTCAGCGTTGAAGCTGATATGGTCCCCACCGCGCAGATACCGGTCCCGTCGCAGCACCATCACCGGATGAAACCCTGGCATCAACCGCATCATCTGGCTCCGGACTCCATTCTTCGCAGGCGGCTGAACCGCTTCCGGCTTGAAGTACGACGGTGCCAGTTCCGCAATCTGCCGCGCCAACTCCCGCGATGGTGAATCATTCTCCGCGCCCAATCCCAGCATCATCTGCTGCTGCGCAGGAGTCGCCGTCGCCGGCACGCTCTCGCTGAACACCCGCACCGCATCCTTGTCCTGCCCCGTCTCGCCAGGCGTCTTATCCCCACCGACGATGTCGTCATTCAGCACCGCTTCCAGCGGCCACCCCTCCGACTTCGCCAGCTGCGCCAGGTGCAGCGACCCCAACAGGCCCTGCTCTTCCCCCGCCACCGCCGCAAACACCATCGTTCCCGTCAGCTTCACGCCCGCCATACTCAACCCGCTCAACGCGCGAGCCGACTCCAGCGACACCGCCACTCCACTGGCATCGTCATTTGCCCCCGGCGACGTCAGCTTGTCATTCATCACATCCGTCGCGCGCGAATCGTAGTGTCCCGTCACCAGCACCCACGGCGCCTTATCCCCATCCGTCCCATGCAAAATCGCATACACATTTACCAGCTTCGTCGGCCTCGGCACGCGGCCATACCCACCCGTCTGCGTCGGTTGCATAAACTCATCCCGCTTCACCTCCAGGCACCCGCCACACTCCGCCGACATCTCCTTGAACTCACTCGTAATCCAATCCGCCGCCGCACTCACTCCCTGCCCCGGAGGCAGTTCCGTGTCCATGCTCGAAAGAGTATTCCGCGTCCCAAAGCTCACAAGCTTCTCGATATCTGCCTTTACATGCTCCGTCGAAATCCCCGCCAGCGCACGCTTCACCGCCGGATTCACCGGCAACGGTGCCAGGGGAGAAGTCGACTGCATCTGTCCACCCGCGACCGCTGCCACATAGAGCAATAACCCGCATACACACACAATTCGCTTCATCCCAGCCTCCGTACATCTGTTAACACCCTATCTAAGCCCTGTTTGCCCCTCAAGGTTGACGAGCCGCCACAGGCACGCTAGTACTAGAAAGAAGCTTGTACTGACACCACCATGGTACTAGCGTCAGGCGCACCACCATCAACAGCGGCTTCAAGCCCCAACAGAGGAGAACGTGTATGTCAGTCGTCTGCCCAGAGTGTGACAATCCCTTGGACATCGATGTCGACGACGTCGAAGAAGGTGAGATCATCACCTGCGATGAATGTGGGACTGATCTCGAAATCGTCTCCAGTGACCCCTTGGAAATAGCCCCTGTCGATGAAGAGGGTTACGATGATGAAGATGAGACCCCAAATGTCGTTGATGAAGAAGACGAGTAGATTCGCCGTCCATCTGAATATTGTCCTGTCACTTGGCCTCGCATTCACTGCTTGCGGTGTCGTGCTCGCAACCGCCAGCTTACCTGCGTCTACCCAGAAGCGAGCGCCCATCGAGCGCATCGCCCAGGGCCAGGTCGTCAACAAAACCGGAGTCCCCATCGCAGGCGCTGTCGTCTACCTTAAGGACTCCCACTCCAACTCCATCCGCACCTACATCGCAGACAACAGCGGCAACTTCCGCTTCGGCAACCTCTCCCAGAATACCGACTACCAACTCTGGGCAAACTCCAACGGCGTCCGCTCCAAGTCCAAGGAAATCAGCTCCTTCGATAGCGAAAACAGCTTCCACTTCACCCTGAAGATAGACGCCGCCAAGTAGCCCGGGAGAAATCGATCCACGGATATCCCGTTGGCCTGCCTATCCAAAACTCTGTCATCTCGACAGGAGGCGGCGCATTTCGCCGCCGCAGTCGAAAGACTCCTGCATTCTGCCGGGATCGGCAGCGCGCGCACCTCTCTACAGTCCAGGCACTGCCTCAAGTGCCTCAGCTCACGATAAATTCCCCAAAAACATTTCCGCAAAGGCGAATACCCGGCGAATATAATCCACTCTCAGAATGCCCGCCGAAACTCAACCCGACCTCTTCGGCTTCCTCCACATCGACCTCAACAGCTTCTTCGCCTCCGTAGAGCAGCAGCTCCATCCCGAATACCGCGGCAAGCCCACCTGCGTCGTCCCCACCATGGCCGACACCACCTCCCTCATCGCCGCCAGCTACGAGGCCAAGGCCCTCGGCATCAAAACCGGCACCCGCGTCAGCGAAGCCAAGCGCATCTGCCCCGACATCATCCTCGTCAACGGCAACCATGCCAACTACGCCGAGTACTCCCACAAAATCGCCGCCGCCGTCGAGCGCATCTGCCCCGTCGCCCACACCCCCTCCATCGACGAGATGGTCTGCCAACTCCTCGGCCGCGAACGCAACCCACCCGCCGCTCGACAGATTTCGCTAGCCATCAAGCAGGCCATCAAGGACGACGTAGGCAGCACCCTCCGCTGCTCCATCGGCATGGCGCCGAACCGCTATCTCGCCAAGATCGCGAGCGACATGCAAAAGCCCGATGGCCTCATCGGACTTCTCCCCAGCCAGCTTCCCCGCGCCATCGCCCACCTCGAACTCCGCGACCTCCCCGGCATCGGCGCCCGCACCGAAGTCCGCCTCAAGGCCAAGGGCATCCACACCATGCCTGAATTGCTGGCCCTTGACCGCCCCGGAATGCACAGGCTCTTCGACTCCGTCTGGGGCGACCGCATGTACCACTGGCTCCGCGGAGAAGACACCGGCGACGACGGCGCACCCATCGCCGCCGACATCCAGAAGTCCCTCGGCCACTCCCACGTCGTGGCCCCCGAACACCGCACACCCGAAGGCGCCTGGGCCGTTGCCCACAAGCTCCTCCACAAGGCCGCCATGCGCCTCCGCATGGAGAAATTCTTCACCGGCTCCCTCGCCGTCACCATCAAGTACTCCCTCTCGCGTGAACAGGCCGCCCACGCTGAAAACGTAAAGAAGCACCTCAGCGGTCTCACCCAAACCGGCTGGGGCATGGAGGCGCGCTTCCGCCCCTGCCAGGACACGCTATCTCTCCTCGAAGCCCTGCAAGGCTGCTGGAAGCAGCAACCCACTGGCCCCGAGCACGCCAAACCCTTCTTCGTCGGCATCACTCTCCGCAACCTCATCCCCGAGGACGAGACGCAATCCACCCTCTTCGAAGAGCCCGGCAACCGCAATCAACTCTCCGCCACCATGGACAAGCTCAACCTGAAGTACGGCCACACCACGCTACACTTCGCCGGCATGCTCCCTGCCCGCGACTCCGCCCCCACCCGCATCGCCTTCACCCAGATCCCCGTCCAGTACGGCGTCGACTACATGTAGCCCGCCCGCGCCAACGCCTTAGTCCATCGCCCCGCGCGTCTCCGCCAAATCCGCAAAGTACTCCACCGCCAGCGGAATCACCGCGTCATTAAAATCAAACCGCGACGTATGCAGCCCCTGACTATGCGCGGAAGTGCGGTCCCCCTCACCCTGCCCCACAAACATAAACGCTCCTTTCCGCTGCTCCAGGAAGGATCCAAAATCCTCACCTCCCGTCACCGGCTGCTGGGTCTTCAACTTGTCATCCCCGTACAACTTCACGACACTCTCCCTGCAATACTCCACGCTCTCCGCATGATTGAACGTCGCATCAATCAGCCGCTTATACACAAACTCATGCTGCATCCGAAACATGTCGGCAACGTGCTTCACCATCTCGCGCATCCTCGCTTCCATGCGATCCCTCAACTCCGGCTTAAACGTCCGCACCGTCCCATTCAGCATCGCGCTCGCCGGCAACACGTTGCACGCTCCTGTCCCAGACTGAAAGGTAGTCACGGATAACACCACCGCATCCTGCGGATCCATCTCCCGGCTCACTAAACCCTGCAACGCACTCACCAACTGCGATCCCGCGACGATCACATCCGTGCACACCTGCGGCATCGCCGCGTGCCCACCTTTGCCCGTCAGCCGCACCTCAAAAAAATCAGCCGCCGCCATCATGTACCCCGGACAAATCGAAAACTCCCCCAACGGAGCGTACGGGTAGTTGTGCCAGCCATAGATCTCATCGAACGGATACTTCTCCAACAGGCCGTCCTCCATCATTCGCATCGCTCCGCGCCCACCCTCTTCCGCTGGCTGAAATACCAGCCGCACCTTACCCTGAAACCGCCGCGTCTCACTCAAATACTTCGCCAGCGCCAGCAGCGTAGCCGTGTGCCCATCATGTCCGCACGCATGCATCTTCCCAGGGTAGATCGAGCTCCATGGCACGCCCGTCTCCTCCGCAATATCCAACGCATCCATGTCCGCGCGAAACGCTATCACCGGCCCCATCTCGGGCGACTGTCCATCGATTGTCGCCACCACGCCCGTCCCCGCAAACCCCGTCTCATGCGGAATCCCCCACTCCGTCAGCCGCTCCACCACCATCCCTGCCGCAAACGTCTCCTCATACATCGTCTGTGGATGCCGATGAAGCTCCCTCCGCCATTCAGTTGCTTCCTTCGCAATCGCTTCAATCAAGGACTTCCGGTCCCTCTTCGTCATCTTGCCCTCTCAAGTCTCCGGCTCAGTGAGTCCG
>Ga0208357_1002377_pt1 | contig 12558 bp, 9 predicted proteins | sample NGESurdeep092012_6_FD_184487 | JGI IMG/M metagenome (GOLD analysis project Ga0208357, IMG submission 184487) | Arctic peat soil microbial communities from Barrow, Alaska - NGEE Surface sample F52-2 deep-092012 (SPAdes) | ecosystem: Environmental > Terrestrial > Soil > Wetlands > Peat ... | reverse complement strand
TTCGGCCCCCTCGCCGCCAACGGCTACCCCCAGGACGTCAACGGCTTCGGCCCCCCCGCCGCCAACGGCTACGCCGAGGATGCCAACGGCTTCGGCCCGGGTGTCGGCGGCTACCAGTCGGACAACGCCGACTACGTCACCGAGCCATCCAGCTACGACCAGATCCCGCCGTTCGGCGGCAGCCAGACCGGCGGCGTCCCCGTTTACCCGGGTCAGCAGGACACCGCCGGCCAGTACGGGACCGGCCCCCAGCAAGCGCAGCCCGTTCCTGGCCGCCAGTACGCCGACGCCCAGCAGTACGCGTCGCAGCAGTACGGCCCCGGCCAGCAGGCGGCGCCCGGGCACCAGCTCGGCGGTCAGCCCGTCGGCGGTCAGTACGGCGACGGGCAGGGGCGCGGGCCCGCAGGACCGCAATACGAGGCCGGCCAACAGCATGGCCTCGGCCAGCAGCCCGAGCCGGGCGGCAACGGGATCCGCAGCCAGCAGGCCGCGAACACCCAGTACGGCGCCGGCCACTCTAAACAGGCGCAGCCACAGGCCAGCCCGCCGTTCGGACAGGCTCAGTACGCGGCCGGTCAGGGCGACGGCACCGGCGAGCACTACAGCGTCGGCCAGCAGTCGGGTAACCCGCAGCCAGGCGGACCACAATACGGCGGGTTCCAGCAGCCGGGTGACGTGCACCACGAACCGGGGCAGTACGCCGACGCGCAGCAGCAGACCGGCAGCCAGGGGCAGCTCCAATACGGTGCGCAGCAGCAGACCGGCAGCCAGGGGCAGCTCCAATACGGTGCGGAACAGCACTCCGCCGACCAGCAGCCCGCCGGTGCTCAGTACGGTCAGTCGGGGCAGTTCGCCGCGGCCGAGAGCCATAACGCGGGCCAGCAGTATGACGATCCCCGGTACGGCCAGGCGCAGCAGCAAAGCGAAGCGGAATTCGGCGTACGTCAGTTCATCGCCGCCATCCAGAACGTCGCCGGCGAGCAGTCCGCGGCCGGCCAGCACCCCACCGGTCAGCACCCCACCGGTCAGTACCCGCAGTCGCAGCCGCAGGGCGGCAACGAGCAGTCTGCGGGCCAGTACAGCGTCGGCCAGTACAGCGTCAGCCAGTACGGGGACGCCCAACAGCCCGGCCCCGCTCAGCCAGGGGGCCCCGGTCCCAGTGGTGCCGCGGACCAGCAGGCAGCCGACGGCCAGTATGCCCAGGGACAGCAGTACCCCGCTGGCCAGTACGCCGCCGGGCAGGTCGGCCAGCAGCAGGGGCAGTACACCGCGGCTCAGTATGGAGACGGCCAGCAGAGCGGCCCGGGGGCACATGGCGCCGCCCGGGCCGGCGATGCCCAGTACGGAGGCCAGTACCCGGCGGGCCAGGCCAACGGCACCGGCGGGCAGTACACCCTCGGCCAGCAGCCTGGCGACATTCAGTTCGGAGCGCCCGACCAGGTCGGCAGCGCACCGAACGGCGGCCCATCGAACGGGTCCGGTCAGTACCGGACCGCGCAGCAGCAGCCGTCCAGTCAGCAGCAGCCGTCCGGCCAGCAGCAGCAGCCGTCCGGCCAGCAGCAAGCGCAGGCGCAGTTCGGAGCAGCTCAGTTCGCTCCCGCCCAGTACGGTCAGCCCGCCCAGCAACCTCAGCCCCAGTACGGGGCCAGCCCGGATCACGGCCCGGGCCAGCAAAACAGTGTCGGCCAGCAAAGCAGTGCTGGCCAGCAGTCAGGCAGCGCCCAGCAAGCCGACGGGCAGTACGGCCACCAGCAACAGGCCAACGGCCAGGCTGGTGCGGGTCAGTTCGGACAGGGACAGCAGTACGGGACCGGTCAGCAGCAAGGCGGCCCGCAGTACGGCGGTGTCCAGCCTGACGGCGCCCAGCCTGGCGTCATCCCGTCCGGCGCGCCGGGGCAGTACGGCACCGGCCCGCTCAACGTCGTCGGCCACCAAAATGGCGGGGTCGGCGACCAACGCAGCGGCCAGCAGGCCTACGAGAACCACGGTTACGACGACAACGGCTACGACGACCAGGGCTACGCCGCGCCCGGCCGTGAGGAACAGGTTCCGCCCGGGCTCGAGTTCGCGGGCCGGTTCGGCAACCGCGGGTATTCGCTCTACGGCGAGGCGGCCGAGTACGGCGACACCGCCGAGGGCGGGTCGGCCGAGCAGGCTCAGGCGGTCGGCTACGGCGCCCCGACCGGTCAGTTGGCGGAGCCGGTGACCGCGCTCGCGGCACCAGTTCCGGCCGACGCTGCCTCCGGGCAGCACTGGTCGCTCAACGCCGCGCAGGCCAGGCAGGCAACCGGCGCATACCCCACCTACGGGTCCGGCCAGCCCGGTCCGACTGGGCAGTCCCCTGCCGACGTCGAGCAGCTCGGCTATCAGCAGTCCGCCTCCCAGCAGCCTGTATACCAGCAACCCGTTTACCCGCAGGAGCCTGCATACCAGCAGGAGCCTGCATACCAGCAGCCGCCTGCGTATCAGCAGCAACCGGCGTACCAGGGGGAGCAGCAGCCCGCGTACCAAGTCAGGGCCGGAGAGCAGGCCGCGGGACCCGGGACGGGCGCGATGACCGCCTACCCGGCCGCGACGGGCAGCCAGCAGACCGCGTTCCCCGCGACCGAGGGCAACGGCTACGCAGCGAACGGTCAGCCGGCCAACGGCCAGCCCGGCAACGCCTACCAGCCCGGCCCAGCCGGGACCGGTGCCTTCCCCGGCACTGCCTACGCCCCCGGCGGGACCAGCGCGTTCCCGGTCAGCGGCCAGGACGCAGGCGGTTACGCCCAGAACGGCTATGCCGCCAACGGTCACGACCCCAACAACGGGTTCCGTCCTGCGCCTGCTGCCCCGCAGCCAGGCGGCCCGCCCAGCTTCACGCCCACCTTCACCCCGAACGGCGCGGCGAACAGCGCAGGCACCCAGAACGGACTCCGCCAGAGCGGACATCCGGGCCAGAATCCGGCCCGCAACGGCCAGCCGACCGGTGCGTACCCGGCCACGCCTGGCTATCAGAACGGCGCCGAGTACCCGGCCGCAGGCCCTCAGCCGAGCTGGCCGGAAGGCCAGGCAGCGGCTCAGCAGCCCGGCCCCGGCTATCCCACAGGCCCCGGCCAAGCCGGTCCGCCCGCGGCCGAGCGCCCGTCGTCGCCGGGCTACGCCCCGGCCGGCCAGTTCGACCCGTCCCAGCAGAGCTACTGGGAGTGACCAGGTGATCGGGCCCGAATTGGACAGTAGTTCAGGAACAGGGACACCCCCAGACGCGTTAAACTCAGTAAGCCGGTGCGTCTAGGGTCCCCCGGGCCGCACCTAATATCGCCTTCGCGGAATACCGTTCGGCTGGAGCCGCGATGTGCCTCTCGCCGAGGAGGCGACCTGTCGCACCGGCGCTACATCGGGAAGCCCCTGGCCATCACGGTCAGGGGTTTTCTGTTTCCCGCCCGCCCGGCCTTCAGCCGGTCGCGACCGCGAGGGCACGGGTTTCGCAGCGCAGCCGGACGGTCAGCAACGCCGCGTTGAGCACCGTGAAGGTGCACGCGGTGATCCACGCCGACCCGGCCAACGGCAGCGCCGCGCCCTCGACGATCACCGCTATGTAGTTCGGGTGGGCGAACCAGCGGTACGGACCTGACCGCACCAGCGCCGTCCCCGGTATCACGATCACCCGCGCCGACCAGTACGGCCCGAGGGTCGCGATGCACCACCAGCGCAGCCCGTTCGCCGCCACTACGAGCGCGATCATCGGCCACCCGAGCGCGGGAATGAACGTCCGGTGCGCCACCACCGGCTCCACCACGCACCCGACCAGCAGCGCAGCGTGCAGGACGACCATGACCGGGAAGTGCCCGGCCCCGGACTCCACCCCGCCGCGCCGCAGGCTCGCGTTCGCGTGCCTGGTGGAGACGACGAGCTCGCCGATCCGCTCGACGCAGATGACCCCGAGCAACGCCCAGTAGACGTCCATCAGCACCTCACCATTGCAGCAGCACCAACTCGGCGCTGACCCCGGGACCAAGGCCAATCATCATCCCGAACGTTCCTGCGGCCGGGGCGTTGTCCGCAACTGTCAGCTCCAGAATGTGCAGCACGGACGCCGACGACATGTTGCCCGCCTGCGCGAGCGACCGACGGCTGGACGCCAGGGCGCCGGCGGGCAGCTTGAGCGCGCGCTGCGCGGCGTCGAGGACCTTCGGGCCGCCAGGGTGGCAGATCCAGGTGCCGATGTCGTCGACGGTCAGGCCGTGCTCGGCCAGGAAGCCGGTGACGCTTGCGCCCAGCCGCCGCTCGACCACCTCGGCCAACTCCGCCGTCAGCACTATGCGGAAACCGTCGGGGCCGAGCCGCCAGCCGAGGGCGCCCCCGCTGTCGGGGTAGACCTCGCTGCGGGTCGCGATCACCCGCGGCAGCGCGGGCACCCCAGGCGGCTGCGGCTGGCGCCGTCGGCCGGGACGGGCCGGCGCCCGGGTCCGGCCACGGGCCGGCGACCCGGTCGCCACCAGGGCCACCGCCCCGTCGCCGAACAGGGCGCTTGCCACCAGGTCAGCGGTGGTGACCGAGGAACGCGGCAGGCTCAGCGAGCAGAGCTCGACCGCCAGCAGGGCGGCCGTGTGCCGAGGCCAGCCGAGCAGGTAGTCGTGCAGCCGCGCCAGCCCGGCCGCCCCGGCCACGCAGCCGAGGCCGAACACCGGCAGGCGCTTCAGGTCGGCCCGCAGCCCCAGCCTGGGCATCAGCAAGGCGTCAAGCGACGGCACCGCGACCCCGGTCACCGACGTCACGATGAGCAGGTCCAGATCGTCCGCGCCGAGCCCGGACTCCGCCAGGGCGGCGCGGAGGGCGCTTTCGCCGAGCGCCGTCGCCTCCTCGATGTACCGGTCGTTGGCGTCCGGGCCGAGCCCGCCGTAGTCGGCCAGCGGGAAGACCGTGTGCCTGGTCTCAACCCCGGCGTTGGCGTGCAGCCGCTCGAGCAGCGCCCGCTGTCTGCCGCTGCCCGCCCGTCCCGCCCCAGCGTCGGCGCCGGTCCCGTCGGCTCTGTCGGTCCCCGTCGGCTGGCCCGCCTCGTCAGGGGCCCCGTCCATCCCGGCCAGCGACGCGACCGCCCGGGTCAGGTCGGCTTGCGGGTTACGGTGGGCAGGGAAGGCCGACCGCACGGCTACGATCTGCGTCATCAGCCCAGCGCGCCCGAGATATGCGGGCTCGATATCAATGCCTCGACGCCCGCGGCGAACAGCGCGACGTCGACCGCGGCAATGCCGATCGCGGCGAGGAACGGAACCTTCCCGCGCCCCCGCGCGCCCACTGCGGCGAGCACGCCGGAGCAGCACAGTCCGGCTATCGCCGCCCACCGCCGCCCCGGGCTGGCCGCGATGAGCAGCAGCACCGATGCGGCCAGCAGCAGCACCAGCGCGGCGAACCGGGTCGCGGCCGGGCCAGCGCGGGCGGCTAGCCGCTGCGGGAGGCCGCGCACCCCGTTCCGTGCGTCCTCGGCCAGGTCGGGCAGCACGTTCGCGAAGTGCGCGCCGAGTCCGAGTAGCGCCGCCGCGACGGTGACCGGCCAGCGCGCCAGCGGGTGGCCGGGCAGCGCCGACGCCGCGAAGGACGGCAGCAGCCCGAACGCGACCGCGTAGGTGGCGCCGGACCAGACGGTCGACTTAAGTCCGAGGTTGTACGACCACGCGACCGCGGTCATCGCCGCGTCGATCACCAGGCTGACCGGGCCGAGCGCGGCTGCCAGCGCCAGCGACGCCACTGCGGCGGTCGCCGCCCCCAGCCAGAGGGTGCGCGCGCTGACCAGGCCGACGGCGGCAGGCTTGTCCGCCCGTTCCGCATCCCTGTCCACGTCGATGGCGTCGTTGGACCAGCCCACGGAGAGTTGCCCGGCGAGCACCGCCAGCGCCACGAGCACCACCCGACCCGCCCCGAACCCCCGGGGCGCCGCCTCCGCCGTCAGCAGCGTCGCCATGGCTGTGACGGCGAGGCTGGGAATCGGGTGACTGGCGATGATCAGTGCCCGCACAAGCTTCATAGGCAAACCGCCTCGCATCGACCCCGCATAGAGAGCGAACTACCCAAAGTGTGCCCGCTAAAGATCAACGACAGCAAGAGGACCCATCATCCCGAACGGTCCCGTGTTCCACCTCGGACCGCCGGTTCCTGCCGGGGGATCGCGGCGCGGGGAGTGCCGGAGGATTACGTCGGGGTGCCCGACGGGCGGGGTTCCGGAGTGCCGGTCGGGACCTCGGGATGACTGTCGCTCAGCTGGCTGTCGCTGGGCTGACCGTCGGGCACCTGAACGTGCGTGACGATGCGAGCGGCCATCGGCGGCGGCGGCGCGGGCGCGGGCTGCACGGCCGGCAGGGCCATCACCGGCGGCGGCGTCTGCGGGTCATGCCCGGCTGATTCGGGGAGCGGGCCGATGATGCAGTTGAGCACCTGGGAGTTCGGGATGGAGAGCACGCCGGTGCTGCTGGCGATGCGCACGTAGGTGATGCCGACCTCGACGATGGTGCCGCTGACCTGGCCGCCGAGAGCACCGGCCTGCAGCCGGATCCCGTCGCCGACTCGGAACGGGTGGGCCAGCATCAGCACGATGCCCGCGAACACGTTGGACAGCGACTGCTGGGCTGCGATGCCGACGAAGACGCTGCCCAGCGCCCCGCCGATGAGGAGTTGGCTGATCGGGATGCCGAGCAGGGCGAGTGTGGTCAGCAGCGTGGCGACGGCGCCGATCAGTACGATCGCGTACCGCACGATCGCGGCGTGCGAGGGTCCGGCGGCCGGTTCGAGCACCGTTTGGGCCTTGCTCGCGAGATCGAGGGTGGCCACGCTGGCGAGCGCGCAGAACACCACCGCCAGCCCGATGGCGAGGATCTGCTTGGGGACGTCATGGGGGCCGAGGAAGTGCTGGAAGCTGTTGTGCGCCCACCCGGAGGCGGCGGCCGCGCAGATGGCGAGGAGGAGGGCGATGATCGCCTTCCACGGCCTCGTCTTGGCCCTCACTTTGGCGACCTGTGTCGACAAGTCAAGCTGCGGCCCGTCTGGCAAGTGCATAGGCCCGACCCTACCGGCCAGAAACTACTGTGGCCGGCGGGATCGGGCCTCACGTGGGACTTGTCACGCCGCACTGGGAAGCGTGCGGGATCGGGTCGTTAGGAGATGAGCGGCTTGCCGACGGGCAGCTGGATCTTGCCGCCGATGCCGGCCGAGAGGCCCGCCGCAGAGGTGTACCAGGCGACCAGCGCGGTCACCAGGCCGAGGTAGCCGCCGACCTGGCTGAGGCCGGCGCTGCTGGAGAAGTTGCCGATCGCGAGGAAGATCTCGGTCAGCTGCAGGAACAGGAAAACGCCGAAGACCGCCAGGTTCACCTGGGTGGCCATCAGCAGCATGTAGAGGTTGAAGATGGCGAACGCCATCAGGATCCAGCCGAGGTCGTGACCGGTGGAAGCCGTTCCAGTGACCCGGATCCAGACGAACAGGCCGATCCAGAAGGCGCCGTACGAGGAGAACGCGGTCGAGGCGAATACGTTTCCCCTTCGGAATTCCCACATGCCGGCGAGCAACTGGACGAGGCCGCCGTAGGCGAGGGCGTACCCGAGGAAAGCGGTGCCTGCCGAGTTGCCGTTGGTCCAGTGCGCGTTGGCGGCAGACAGGAGGAAGGTGGTAAGTGCGAACGCTGCCAGGCCGAGCGGACCCGGGTCCGCGATGCCCGGCAACGGCGCCGCAGGTTGAACTGCCGGTGTTACTTCGCGGTCTTCACTGACGCTCATAACGTTCCTCCGAAGTCGACCAGCGCCTGGCGACCTTTCCGCCGGGCTGGAATTGTTTCCGCCTTTAGCGTAACTCGGACGTAACGCTCCCGCGATAGCCGGCAATGCAAGAAATTTTGGAGATGTGAGTGAACAGCGATGCCTCTGTTACGTTGTGCCTCCACCACAATACGGTTTGTGGCTGGACGCGAAGTTTACGGTCCGTTCGGAAAATCGGTCTTTGTCTATTTATCTCCCCGATGACAAGGGGGGACTTCACGACGACGTGACCGGTGGCCGGTTGTCGGCCAGGAACGTGGACAGACCGGCCCTGGTGGCCAGCACAATTATCCGATCGCCCGCCTCCAGGTGGCGGGAGCGGCGGGGCGACCAGTCGTAGCGAAGCTCCCCCCGGCTCTGCAGCGCGAGCACCCGGGAGAGCCGGTCCCGCTCGAGGACGGCCAGCGTCTGGCCCGCGATCCCGGCGCCGGGCTCTACCCGGACATCGGCGATCAGCAGCACGTGCCTGCCGACCGCGATGGTGCGCAGCACCTTGTGCTCGAGCATCGCCGCCGCGAAGGTCGGCGCGGCCAGGTACGAGACGGACCGGGACATCACGTTGCCGACCGTCCGCTGCACGCGCCCGGCCAGATCGTCATCGAAGAGCCTGAGCACGACCCGCAGCTCCTCGCCGCGCATCGCCCTCGCCTGCAGGGTGGTCTCCAGGTTGACGATGTCGTTGTTGGTCACCGAGATCACCGCGATGGCGCCCTTGATGCCGGCCTGCCGGAGCGTCTTCTCATCGCAGGAGTCGCCGATCACCACCGGCAGCCGGTGGTTGCGGGCGAACGCGACGCCGCGGGCGTTCTGGTCCTGGTCGATCAGGACCGCGTGGAACCCGAGGTCGTAGAGCCCGCCGAGGACTCGAACGCCGACCTCGCCGCCGCCGACCACGATCACGTGCCCGTCGCCGGCCTTGGGCTCGCCCCGGATCCTCCCGGTCAGCCGTGCGCCGACGATGAGCGCGGTGACCACCGGGAGCAGCGCCATCCCGTCGGCCGTGAGGAGCACCTGGGCCACCTTCTCGGTGCCGTGGTCGGTGGTGTTGGTCAGCGCGGATCCGGTCAGGTCCATGATCCCGAGGTAGGCCATGTTGCCGACGTCGTAGCCGGCCGAGGCGAGCAGGGCGAGTCCGGAGATCGCGACCGCGAGCAGGACCGCGAAGATGGCGGCGAACTTGTTGGTGGCGATCTGGCGGCCGAAGCCGCGCACTGCCCGCCGAGGGTGCCGCCAGGACCAGCGGGCCAGCCGGGCCGTGTTCTCGGCCAATCGGAGGACCGCGTTCCTGGCGGCCAGCACCGGGTGGCGCTCCCGGGCGGCGACGTCGCGCGGGGTGCCGTCGGCCACGGCGAGCACCAGGTCGGAGTCGTCGCGCACGTCGTCGGGAGGGACGAGCTGCGCGGCGACGTCCGGGTCGTCGCTGACCGCCAGCCCGCAGATCACGTGGCCGGCCGGGACGTTCCCGCGTCCGGCCACGTACAGAGTCTGGCCGGTGACCCGCACGTGACTAGGCGCGATCTCGCCGAGGGCGGCCGCGACCAGCGCGGGCCCGGCCAGCTGGCTGCTCGACAGCACCGTGCAGTCCCGCAGCAGGCCGGTGATGTGGTCGCCGAGGCGTCGGTTGTCGGCGCCGACGACGATGCGCAGCTCGGGGTTGAGCTCCTGGGCCCGCAGCGCGGCGTGGAAGTTGGCGAGATCGTCCCAGCCGACCATCGCCGCCGCCCGGGCGGTCGCCACGCCCGCCTCGCGGAGCGCGCCGCTGGTGAGCTCCGCCCGCTCGAGCACGGTGATCCCGGAAATTGCGGCGATTCGAGGGCCGTTGTTCTGCAGTCGGCCGGGGATGATGACCACGACCGACTCGTGGTAGCGGTGCGTGAGTTCTCTAATGAGGCGGTAGGCCAGCGGAGTGTCGCCGCAGACGATGAGATGGTTCCCCGGGGAGAGGTGCGCGGAGGGCGCGGGCATGGCCTAGATCCTATTGCCACGATGATACTGAAGATCAGCCTTGTAGTATGGAAAGGGCCTGCCTCCGAGGGGAAGAGTGCCCATGGCCAGTGATGACCCGATCCGCGCGTCGGATGCCGACCGTGAGGTCGTGGTCGCCACCTTGCGGGAGGCGTACACGGCCGGGCGGCTCAACCTGGATGAGTTCGACGAGCGCACGACGGCCGCCTACGAGTCCAAGACCTGGGGTGACCTGCGGAAGCTGACCGCTGACCTGCCGTCGCAGCCGATACTCGGCGGCGACGTCCCCGGCCGTCTTTTCCACTCGGCCGTGTCGGAGCCCAGGCTGCCGTCGCATCCGTCCCGGGCGCCACTGCCGACGCCATCCCCGAGTCGGCGCGGCAGCCCGATGCCGTTCCTTATCCCGCTGATCGTGTGGATCATCCTGGCGATGCACAACGCCTCGGGGAGCGGTGCCGCCGTGGTGGTCGCGCTGCTGGTGGGCACCGTGGTGCTCATGTCCGCCGTCCGGCGGCGCTGAGTTCCGTCTCGTCGGTAGCTGTAAATACGGTAACGGCCGACACAGGGCGCAAAGCTACTCTTGTAAAGTCGTTGCGATGCCTCTCAACGACCCCATCGCCCAGCCTGAGACCGCCGACGCCGGTCCCGTAATCTCGCCGGCGCCCGTGCGGCCCGGCCGCTGGCAGGGTCTGCGGCTCGGCGCGAGCGGGGTGTTGAGAGCAAACCGCCCGTTCACCATCGTGGTGGTCGCCGCCGCGCTGCTGCGGCTGATCGTGATGCTCGGCTACCCGCCGGCCATGTTCTTCAACGACAGCTTTAACTATCTGACGGACGCCTACACCAAGACGCCCGACGCGGTCCGCAGCGACGGGTACCCGCTCTTCCTCTACCTGCTGCTTCCGTTCCACAGCCTGAACGTGGTCACCGGGCTGCAGGCGCTGATGGGGCTGGCGATGGGCGTCGGGATCTACGCCGTGCTGCGCCACCGGGGGCTGCCGTGGTGGGGCGCGACCATCCCGGCGCTGCCGGTGCTGTTCGACGTGTTCGAGCTCCAGATCGAGCACCTGATCGCCGCCGACGTGCTCTTCTACAGCATCGTCACCCTGGTGCTGGTGCTGCTGTGCTGGTGGGATAGGCCGCCGCTGTGGGTCGCGGTGCTTGTCGGCCTGGCAACCGGGTACGCGACCACCGTCCGGACGGTGGGGGAGCCGCTGCTGATTCTCGTGGTAGTTGGCATGCTGCTGCGGAAGATGGGGTGGCGCCGGGTAGCAGCCACCTTTGTGGCTGGAATCTTGCCGATCCTTGGCTACATGGTCTGGTTCCACTCCGATACGGGCAAGTACGCGCTGAGCGAGTCGACCGGGACGTTCCTCTACAGCCGCGTGCAGTCCTTCGCCGACTGCGGCCGGATGGACCCCTCGGCCAAGCTGCGCGTGCTCTGCGACCCGCGTGCCCTGGCGGACCGCCCGTCGTCCCAGGAGTACCTCTGGTCCAACGACACGCCGCTGGCGGCGCTGACCGGGACCAATAACGCGAACCGGTTCACCCCGCAGATCAACTCGCTGACGATGAAGTTCGCGGAGCGCGCGATCGAGAAGCAGCCGCTCGACTACGTCCGAGCGGTAGCCACGGACACGCTGCGGACATTCCGCTGGACCCGGGAGGGCACCAACGACACTGGCAGCAGCTCGGCCGGCAACCTGGAGGGATCCGGGTCGAAGTTCCGCTTCGAGTCGGCGGGCGAGGAGTCGGCCATCGAGGCGACCCCGGGCTGGGTGACGAAGGATCCGGCCAATGCGCACGCGGCCCGCGACTTCGGCGGCGCCAGCTACGGCGAGCTGCGGGTCGTCCAGCCCTGGTCTGACCTGCTTCGCGGCTACCAGAAGGTCTTCTACCTGCGCGGCCCGTTCGTGTTCCTGTTCGTGCTGGCGGGCGCGGTGGGCGTCTGGCTCGGCATCCGCCGCCGGACGCGCGTCCCCGGCACCGGCTGGGGCGGTCTTGGGTTGCTCCCGTGGGGGGTCGGCGTCGCGCTGATCGTGCTTCCCCCGATGACGGCCGGATTCAGCTACCGCTACGTGCTGGCCGCCGTCCCGGCGGTATGCCTGGCGGCCGGCCTCGCCTTCTGCGGCCGAGGCTCGCTGGTTACCTGGCTGCGCGGCCTCCGAGGGGCGAAGAACGAGCCTGCGTCCTCTGAGTCGGCCTAGCCCGGAAGCAAGGAAGACAGAGCGGAGCTGACTCCCATGCCGGAGCAGTTGGTTTCCGATGCCGATCACCTCGCGTTGTCTCGGCTGGTCGAAGAGATCTCCTGGCGGATCGATCACGGCCGGGCCGACTCCGTGTGGGAGCTCTTCGTGCCGGACGGCGTCCTCGCCACCAGCGGCGCGCCGCTGGTCGGTCACGATGCCATCCGCGCCTGGGGCACGGCGCGCGTCGCCTCCGCCGCCCGCACGCGGCACATCGTCTCGGGCATGCGGTTCACCGACGGCGGCGACGGTCGTGCCACGGGCAGCACGCTGCTCACCGTGTTCATTCACGAGGGTGACGGGCCCGGCCCGGCGATCCCATCGGTCGTCGGTGAGGACACCGATGAGTTCGTGCGTACCAACGCGGGCTGGCGATTCGTTTCGCGCACGTTCGAGGTCCTATTCGGCTGAGCCGGTGTTCCGCCTCACCTCAGTCATCACCTTCGCATCAAGAGTTCGATTAGATGATCTCCAAGTAAATAAATAAGAAAATAATCTCGATTCCAGGTTGTCTGCGCACCCGGGTTGTCGGTGCCCGGTGATAGCGTTCAAATATTAGAACGTGT
>Ga0208357_1002376_pt1 | contig 12559 bp, 9 predicted proteins | sample NGESurdeep092012_6_FD_184487 | JGI IMG/M metagenome (GOLD analysis project Ga0208357, IMG submission 184487) | Arctic peat soil microbial communities from Barrow, Alaska - NGEE Surface sample F52-2 deep-092012 (SPAdes) | ecosystem: Environmental > Terrestrial > Soil > Wetlands > Peat ... | reverse complement strand
GGGGCGGCCATGGGGGCATCGTTCCGGGTCCTGCTCATGGAGGACGACATGGCCAACCTGGATCTGGTGGAAAGGGTGCTCTCCCGTCGGCCCGGTGTCGAACTTCTGGCCGCCATGCACGGTGGCCACGGGATCGAGTTGGCCCGGGAGCATCGGCCCGATCTGATCCTGGTCGATCTCCACCTCCCCGACATGCCGGGAACGACCGTCCTCGACCGATTGGGCGAAGATCCGGCCACCGCCTCCATTCCGGTGGCCGTGGTGGGCAGCCACGCCGCCGCCCACGAGGTCCGGGAACTCCTCGGCCGGGGTGTGGTGGGCTTTCTGACCAAGCCTTTCGACGTCCGGGCCCTGCTCTCGCTGGTCGATGCCGTGCGATCGGCGCGGGTGGGCTGAGATTCCCTCCGGGAGACGGTCTTTTGTAGCCTGACCCCATGAACTCCTCGGGTGGTCCGGTGTGATCGATGTCGAACAGCACGATGGAGTGGTCGTGCTCCGACTCGACCAGGGCAAGGTCCACGCTCTGGACGATGTCCTGCTGGGTCAGCTGGCCGAGAGCCTGGACGCCGTCGAGAAGTCCGAGGCCCGTGCCGTCGTTCTCACCGCCGCCGGCCGGGTCTTCTCGGCCGGTGTCGATCTCCAGAAGGTCCTCGACGGGGGAAGCGCGTATCTGGAGCGGTCGCTTCCGCTGCTGATAGCCACCTTCACCCGCCTGTTCTCGTATCCGCTGCCGGTGGTGGCGGCCGTGAACGGCCCGGCCATCGCCGGTGGATGCATCCTGGCCTGCGCCTGCGACCGGCGGATCCTGGTCGAAGGGGGCCGGATCGGGGCTTCGGAACTTCTGGTCGGCGTGCCCTTCCCGGTTTCGGCTCTTGAGATACTCCGGTGGGCTTGCGGTGACCGGACCGAAGAGGTGGTGTTGAGCGGAAAGCTCTACGGCTCGGACGAAGCCGTGGCCGTGGGGCTGGCCCACGAGATCGTGCCCGCCGACGACCTCCTCGACCGGGCCCTGGCCGTGGCGGCCGAGCTCGGCGCCGTGGCTCCCACGGCTTTCCGGCTGGCCAAGGCCCAGATGCGCCGGCCCGCCGTCGAGCGGATCGCCGCTGACGCCCCCCATGTCGATCCCGAGGTGCTCGGGGTGTGGGCCTCGGAGGAGACGACGGCGTCGATCCGGGCTCAGGTGGAACGGATGTCGGCCGGCCGGCCGAAGGACGGCCAGAAGTGACCAACGAGCCGTTGGCCATCGGCCTGGTGGGGTGCGGGATGATCGGGCAGGTCCACGCCGACGGATTGCGCAAGCTGGCCGAGGACGGAGAGATCGTGGCCGTGGCCGCCGCCGATCCGTCGGCCGAAGCCCGTGAGGCGGTCCTGCGGAACTGTCCCTTCGAACGGACGAGCGCCGATCCGCTCGAGGTCATCTCCGATCCCCGGGTGGAGGCCGTGATGATCACGGCGCCCACTTCCACCCACCTCGATCTGGTCCGGGCCACCCTGGCCGCCGGGAAACCGCTGTTCTGTGAGAAGCCGCTGGCCCCGACCTTCGGCGACGTGCGGACCATCTGCGATGCCGTGATCTCGTCCGGAGTGACGGCCCAGGTCGGTTTCCACTCGCGGTTCCACCCCATCATGAACCGGTTTCACCGGACGGTGGAGAGCGGGGAGTTCGGCGCGGCCATGGGCTACACGCTTCGCGACGACCAGTACTGGCCGACAGGAGACGTCGTCCCCGGTCACAGCTCCTGGCGATCGGACCGGGCCCAGGCCGGGGGTGGGGCTCTGCTCGAACACTCCATCCACAGCGCCGACATCGTCTCCTGGTTGTTCGGACCGGCCGTGCGCGTCTACGGACGGAGTCGGGCCGTCTTCGGCTACGACGTGGAGGACGTGGCCGCGCTGACGGTGGAGCACGAGTCCGGTGTGATCGGGACCATCCTCACGGTCTTCAACGGGGTCCGGGGCCGCGAGGAGCGGCGGTTCGAAGTCTTCTTCGAGCGGGGGGCGGTGGAGGCCACCACCGATTTCATCGTCGGCGCGGCCGAGGACGGTTATCTGGTCCAGCAGCCCGATACCGACGCTCATCGTCTCGATCTGGCCGTGATGCGGGAGGAACACTTCGCCGCCACCGGGATCAACCGGCGCGACTTCGTCTTCTACGCCTACCCGGCCGACCGGAACTGGGTGCGAGCCGTCCGCGGGGGAGAGGCAGCCGTTCCCGGATTCGCCGACGCCCTCCGGGCCCACCGGCTGGTCGAGGCGGCCTACCGGTCGGTGGCCTCGGGCCTGGCCATCGATATCGGCGCCGACTTCTCCTGATTCCGATGTCCCGGTTTCGTGGGTGCCGTCCGTGACCGGGTCGACATGTGACGTGGCCGTGATCGGCGGCGGCCTGGTGGGTACCTCGCTGGCTTACGAGTTGGTCGGCCTGGGGATGGATGTCGTGCTGGTCGACGATCATCAACCGGGTCGGGCCAGCGATGCCGGGGCTGGGATCCTCTCGCCCGAGACGACATGGAATCCCGACGAGAGTTGGTTCTCCTTCGGCATGGCCTCGGCCGCCCACTACCGGACACTGGTGGCCCGGCTGGCGGGCGACGGGGCCGGGGACACCGGCTTCACCGAGTGCGGGCTGCTCCTGATGGCTACTCAGCCCGGCGAGGACGAATGGTTCGCCACGGTGGCCGATCTGGCCTTTCGGCGCTCTCCCGGGGTCCTGGCCGAAGTGACGGCCGGCCAGGCCCGCTCGCTTTTCCCGCCGCTCGGCGACGTCCGGCGGGCCCTGCACAATCCGGTGGCCGCCCGGGTCGACGGTCGGCTGATGACGGCCGCCCTGCTGGCCGGAGCCGAACATCACGGCCTCCGACGACGGAAGGCGAAGGTCACTGGGTTGCAGTTGAATGGCGGTCGGGCGGTGGGGATCGAACTCGACGACGGTGTCCTGGCGTGTGGAGCGGTGGCCATCGCCGGGGGCGCCTGGTCGAAGAGGTTCGGAGAGCAACTGGGGGTCACCATCCCGGTGACGCCGGTCAAGGGGCAGATCGTCCATATGCAACTGCCCGAACTGGCCGGCGGCGGCGCCGTCGACAGTGGCCGGTGGCCCATCGTCGAGCCCGTCCTCAACCACTACCTGGTGGCCTGGCCCGGCGGTCGGGTGGCCTGCGGCGGGACCTACGAAGCCGACGCCGGGTTCGACACCCGACCGACGGTGGCCGGAATGGAGCAACTTCTACGCGCTTGTCTGGCCATCGCCCCGGGATTAGCGGAGGCCACCGTGATCGATGTCCGCGTCGGCCTCCGACCGGTGTCGGCCGACAGTCTCCCCGTGCTCGGACCGGCTCCGGGCTGGGACAACGTCCATCTGGTGACCGGCCACGGCACGGACGGGCTCCTCCTCGGTCCCTACAGCGCGGCGCTGGTGGCGCAGTCCATGCAAGGGGGAGCGGTCCCGACTGAACTCTCCCCGTTCACGGTGGCCCGCTTCACCTGAGCGCGAGTCCAATGCCCCGATTGGTCAGCCGGTCTCCCTCGTTCAAAAAGGCAAGTTCACGGGACGTGCCTGGCGCACACGATCAAGACATCGTCGGGGTCCGCTCCGGTCACGCCTCGTAACGCTGCTTACTGGCACGATGATGACCAACACGTCGCTAGCGGAAAGCCGAGTCAGCCACCGGCGCCGGAGTTGTTGACGAAGTGGTGGTGTCCGCGTGCGGTCACGTGGCCAACAATCGTGACATAGCCGGAGTTGTTGGCCACGTTGCTGTTGTAGGCCGTATAGAGCTGTACGTCGAGGACCGCCCCTCCCCTTGATCAAGGACTCGTTGGTTCTGATCTGCGGACTGAGGCTTTCCGGAATGGTCGTCGTGTAGCTCACGGAATGGGAGGTGATGACGCCTCTGGAATAGCACCAGTTCGTGATCAGGGTGACGTCGTCGCCAGGCTCCCAATAGAAGTGCCCGGCCGACTCGTAGCCGCCATCGGCTGTATAGGAGGCCTTCTTACAGAGGCTCGGCTTGGTTTTAGACGACGGCCCAGCGCCTTTGGAGGTGCTGGCTGATGCCGCCGCCGTACTCGACCAAGCCAGGCAGGCAATCGTTCCAAGGCAGATCAGCCGTCTCATGCAATATCCCTTCGCGGCCAGACTCCGAATAGCGGCCAAAACCGCCCAGCGGGTGAACGAGAAACACCGCTAGCCGGGTTTGCTGTGGCAGCGTAGCTTTCGTGGCAACTCGGCGCCGCCACATCGATCAGCCGTCGATACCGTGCGTTCTACAGATCAAATGTGACCCTGGCGCCTCTCCAAGTCACTTGTCGAGCGTTCGCATATCCATCGCCACGAGAGTTCACCTCACAATTCCTGGTGATCGGGCAACCGCAACCTCTCTCAGCCCGTGTACTTGGGCAATGGCCTCGCGGCAACCCCGTCAGCGACGCGCTTGTCGCTCGGAGATCATCAACCAGATCCCGAAACCCCCGAATCAGAAATCGCCACAGGTCTGTCCGCCTTTGATTTCGGTGAGTGGTCTCGTGACGTCCTGCGAGAAGAAACCCAAGAAGAGATGGTCGTTGTCGATCATTCCCTGAAGCAGCAGTGCTCCCCCCTGTCCCCGGGCCCTTATCAGATCGACGTCGGTACCCCGGTCGTCAAGCCTCAGAGCATCGACTGGGCGGCCACCGGACTCTGACCTGGTGGACTTAGCGGGCTTGCCGCAAGGGAGGACTTTCTCTCTCCGATCGGGAACCGGCTGACGAGGAACGGGCAATACTCCGCATATGAGGGACACGGCGGGCTCCGAGGTAAGCGACGCCACCTGCATGATGGAGTCGCTGGCTGATCCGCCACGGTTCGCCGTAGTGTTCGAACGCCACGCCCGAGAGATCCACCGGTTTCTGGCCCGACGGGTCGAGTCGTCGGCGGTCGACGACCTGCTCTCGGAGACGTTTGTGGTGGCCTTCCGGACGCGTGCCGGTTACGACTCCACCTACCCCGACTCCCGGCCCTGGCTGTTTGGGATCGCCGTCAACGTCATCCGTCATCACCGACGATCCGAGGGGCGACGGTTGGTGATGATGGACCGGGTGGCGAAGGATGCCGTGCGTCAGCACGAAGGTGGGGCCGCCGTCGTCGATGTGGCGTCCGATGTGGTGGGTGCCGATGAGTTGGGACGGCTGCACCGGGCACTGTCGCAGCTCGAAGAGAAGTACCGGGACGTGCTGACGCTCTTCACCGGGCCGGGGCTCAGCTACGAGGAGATTTCCCGGGCCTTGCAGATCCCCATCGGGACGGTCCGGTCCCGTATGTCGCGCGGTCGGCTTCAGCTCCGGGAACTTCTCCGGGCTTCCGGGCAATATCCCGAGACCGGCGCCACCGAAGAGCGTCATCCGATCGAAGAGGAATACATCCCATGACCGATGAGCTGGATCTCCTGACCCGTTATATGGACCCTGCGTCCGAAGCGGCTCCGGCCGACGTGGACACGGCCCGACGGCGCCTGGCCTTGGCCATCGACGACGAGATCAGAGGGCGAACAACCGGCTCCGGCACTAAAACTGGGACTGCGAAGGGTTCCCGTGAGCGGTCGGCGTTCAGGCGCTCTCTCGCTCCTCTGATTTCGGTGGCCGCCGCCGTTCTCGTGGTGGTGGCCATCGCCGTACCCTTGGCCCACCACCCGTCTACGAGTGCCACCCACAGCCAGCCAGGAACGAAACCAGTGGAGCTGCCTCGGACGTGGACGCTGGCCGGATATATCAGTCTCCCCGGCTGGCAGGTGAGTGCGGGTGGTCAGGCCCTGTCGACGTCGCAACAGTTCACCACCCAGCTCGCCTGTCCGACCGTCACCACCTGTTACTCGGCCGGCGAGAATGATGCGAGTACTGACGACAACTCCGAGAGCGTGATCACGGTCACCCATGACGGAGGGGCCACCTGGCAGAGGTCGCTTAACCCGGAGAACGGGATCTACTTCTTCGGGATCACGTGTCCCACATCGATCACGTGCATGGTGGCCGGCGAGGTACCGAACACGCGGCAACCGCCATCGCTGTTCACCACCACCGATGGTGGCCGGCGGTGGACCTCGCGGCCCATGCCCGGAGACAATATCGACTCCCCGCTGCTTTCCTGTTCCAGCACGACCGATTGCGTGGTCCTGGGCATCCTTCTCAGTCCAAATGGCCGAACGCAGAACAAGAGTGTGTTGTATGTCACGTCTGACGGAGGCCGTCATTGGACAACGTCGGCTGTCCCCAAGGGCTTTCTCCCCTCGGGTCAGTCCGCTCTCCAATGCTTCCCCGGCGGTCGCTGTATCGCCGCCGGAACCGAGGCCACCGGTCGGGTGCTCGACCAGGCGGCGGTCATGATCTACAGCACCGATGGCGGCGTGACATGGTCATCGGCATCGGCACCACCGGTTTCGGCCATCGCCGGGATGATGTCCTGTGTGGACGATCAACACTGTGTGTCGATCGAGCAGAAGGACCTGCACAGCGGCGAGCAGACCGAAAGTGGCGTTCTCGTGACCGACGACGGTGGTCAGACCTGGTCGTCCTACCGGGCTCACGAACTGGACCCGGCCGACAACAAGAAGACGGCGTTGAATTTCGATTCCATCTCGTGCTCCACGGCGTCGGACTGCTGGACATCAGGTCTGCTCTACGAGAGCCTTTGCCAAGGGAGTTGTCCCTATGCGGCGTCCCAGGGAGTCATCATGGCCACCGTCAACGGAGGCCGGTCGTGGTCGAAAGAGCCGTTGCCGACGCCACCGACGCCGACTCTGCAATACGTCTCGATCTATCCGATGTCGTGTGTGACCGCGACCGTCTGCTTCGCCGTGGGCACGTTGGGGCTCACCGATGCGGCGTCCAAGGCCGGACTCCCGATGTCGCTGTCGCAGGATGTGGTGTTGGTGGACGACGGAGGTTCGATCAGAACCAGGTCGAACACCAGGGGGTGACGGCCGAGTGGAACATGGCGTCGGCCCGGGCCAGCGCTCCGGCGGCGTGCTCGTCGATGCGGCCGGCATCGGCCAGAGCCAAAGCTGACATTCCACCTATGGACAGCGAGCCCAAGGTGTCGACGGCCAGGGTCAGCTCGGCGCTGGCGTCGGTGGCGGCACAGGTGGCCCCCGTCGGCCCTCCCTCGAGGGCGAACCGCCCCTGGGCGATACCCAGAGGGTCGGTGACTTCGATCACCAGCCGGCCTTCGGTCGGGTAGCGGCGGCCGGAGAGGGCGGCAGCCACATCGAGGACGCGTACCCAGATGAAATCGAAGCGGCCCGTCTGGCGCAGTGACCGGCCGTCGCGGAGCAACCAGACCAGAGGCTCGTGGATGGATCGGTCCGAGGCCTGGACCCTCGTGACCAGGTCGACCTCACAGCAGTAACGCCAGAGCCGGAGATAAGCATCGGGGGTCGCGGCCACCAGCTCGGTCACCGTAAGCGTCCCCTTCGGGCGCATGTGGTCCCACTCCTGGGCCGCCGTGTAGCGGAGATAGCCCTGGACCTCTCCGTCGGGAGCCCGGTAGACGGCCTGGTAACCCTTGGTCGTCTTGGCCCCGGGGACCTCCACCTGCTCCAGGGTGGCGTCCCACCACCGGTCGTTCCGTCCGATGGCCCCGGGCTGGTTGGCCCGCATGCGTTCGTAGACGGGGGGAGCCTCTCGGCGCAGGGTGACCAGATCGACGAGCTCGACGGTGCCGACACCGGGCTGGAGGAATTGGGCGTTGGTGGCGTCCACCCGGTAGGTGGCGGAATCGATGGCATGCCCGTAACCGAACTGGCCGTAGATGGGGTACTCGGAGGCGATGAGAATACCGACCGGCTCGCCCCTGTCCGCTGAAGCCCGGAGGTCGTTGGTGATCATCTGGGTCAGGAGGCCCTGTCGGCGGTGGGTGGGGGCCACCGTGACGTTGGTCAACGCCGCCGACGGGATTTCCTTCGGACCCGGCATGGTCAGCGGCGTCGGAAACGACCGCAGGGTGCCCACCACCTTCGTCCCGTCGAAGGCGGCCCAGGTCCTGCCCAAGTCCATGTCGCCCAGGCGGTACTGGCCCTCGCCCTCGGCCGGGTGCGAGAGGAAGCCGGTGTACATGGACTCGGTCCAGTCGTCGACCTCGGCCGCCTCGATGGTGCGGACGGTCAGTGTCTTTTTCATTTTCTTCTTGGCTGTCACGAGGGGGCCTGGAGTTTTCCGATGGTCCGCTCGAAGACGGCGGCGATCTTCTTCTGGCCGGCGATGTTGGGATCGTCCCCGAACCCTTCGGTGCGGCCCACCCGGCAGGTGATGTCGAGCCAGGAGCAGGCACGGTCCACGTCCAGGGGAACCTGGCCCCAGCGCGACCGGACGAGCGAGGTGTCGTTCGATGTCTTGAAGACATCGGCCACGTCGGCCGTGACCGACGGCCCCCCGTAGAGCTTCACCAGTTCGGCGTTCATGCTGGCCACCACCGACAGGGAATCCAGGGCCAAAGTCCGGGCCTGACCCCCGGCCAGCCAGTCGCCCAGGAAGGGGTCGTAGTAGTTCATGCCGATGATCCGGACCGACGGTGCCGCCGCCTGGAGGCCCGAGAGCATGGTGGTGATGTTCTTCTTGGCCGTGGCCAGGCCGTTGGTCACGCAGGCCTGGTCGATGCCGGTCGGGCTGGCGCAGTGGACGACGTCGTTGCCCCCGATGTCGACGGTGATCAGCGCGATGTGGCCAACGTGCTTATGGAGGAAGCGGAGAGCCGATTGGTACTGGCCTCCGTTGAGCATGGACGAGGACGTCGCTTCCGACACGGCCATGTCCCGGAGAACCAGCCCGGGAAGGCGCGAGACGTAGTGGTTCTCGAGAAGGTGGGCGTAGGAGTGGGTCCCGTCCCAGACGGGAACGGAGTCACCCAGGGCGACGTAGTACGAGCGCAATCCCGACCCCCCGGGAGTGGAAGGCCCCGAGATCACCGGTGTGGCCGCCGAGGCCGCTCCAGCCGGAGTCGATGTCGCCACCAGGGTCGCCGGCGCCATCACGGCACAGGTGAGGATGGCGGCGGACAGTCGGAAGTTAAAGCTCAGCCTCTTGCGTTCCCCCATGGCCCGACGTTACCAACGATGCCGTGGCCGTTGACGGGGAGATCGGGCGCCCTCAGGGCCGGCACCGTGGGATCAGAGGGCGCGATCGCGTCCTTCCCAGTAGGGGTCTCGGAGCTTGCGCTTGTAGAGCTTGCCGTTGGGGTCGCGGGGCATGTCGTGGGTGAAGTCGATGGTCTTGGGCGTCTTGAACTTGGCCAGACGACCTTCGCACCAGGCCAGGATCTCGGCTGCCAACTCGGGAGTGCCCTCCACGCCGTCGATGGGTTCGAGGACGGCCTTCACCTGCTCGCCCCAATCGTCGTCGGGAATCCCGAAGACCGCCGCGTCGACCACCTTGGGGTGCGAGAGCAGAACGTTCTCGATCTCGGCTGGGTAGATGTTGGCCCCGCCGGAGATGATCATGTCGATCTTGCGGTCGGAGAGGAAGAGGAAGTTGTCGTCGTCGAGATAGCCGACGTCGCCGACGGTGAAGAACTTCCCGATCCGGTTCTTCTCCGTCTTCTCCTTGTCCTTGTGGTACTCGAAGTTGGCCCCGCCCGACATGGCCATGTAGACGGTGCCGATCTGGTTGGCCTCGAGCCGGTTCCCGTCGTCGTCGAAGATGGCGATCTCCGAGATGGGCCAGGGCTTGCCCACCGTTCCCGGCTTGGTCAGCCACTCCTCGGTGTTCACGATGGTGCCGCCGCCTTCGGAAGCGGCGTAGTACTCGTCGATGACCGGACCCCACCACTCGATCATGGCGTGCTTGGTGTCGATGGGGCAGGGAGCGGCGGCGTGGATCATGTGGCGGAGGGAGGTGAGGTCGTAGCGGTTCCTCGTCTCCTCGGGCAGGGCCAGGAGACGGTGGAACTGGGTGGGGACCATGTGGGAATGGGTGACCCGGTAGCGCTCGATCAACTGGAGCATGGCCTCGCCCGTCCACTTGTCCATGAGGACCACGGTGTGGCCCATGTGGATGGCCGCACCCGAGAAGCGGAGAACGGCGGTGTGGTAGAGCGGCGAACCCACGATGTGGACGTTGTCGTCGCGTGACTGGATGCCAAAGAGGAGGAGGAGCCCTCCGAGGCCGATGGCGGCGTCGTCCGGATTGACACCGGAGAGGGCCCGGCGGACGCCCTTGGGGTTTCCGGTGGTGCCCGAGGTGTAATTCATGGTGTCGCCCAGGCTGCGGTTGTCGGGGAGAACGGTCCTCTGGTTGTCGCGCATCTCGGTGTAGGAGGCGAAGCCGGGGATGTCCCCGACGGCCAGACAACGGCGGGCCGGGATCTCGGCCTCCTCGACCGCGTCCAGGCAGATGTCGGCGAAGCGCTCGTGGCCGATGAAGACCGAGGCCTCGGAGTCCTCGATGATGTAGGCGATCTCCGGGGCCACCAGATGGTGGTTGATGGGCACGATGTACCAGCCGGCCTGGAGGGCGGCCAGATAGATCTCGAAGACCTCGATGCTGTTGGGCAGGACGAAGGCGATGGTGTCGCCCGGCTCGAGGCCGAGGGAGCGCAGCCCGTGGACCACCTGGTTGGCTCGGCCCAGGAGCTCGCCCGCTTTCAGCTCGGTGCCGTCCGGGCCCACCAGGGCCAGGTGGTCCGGCTCTTCTTGCGCCATCGCCCAGAACCCGAAGTCGGCCACCTCTGTATCCCCCTCGCGTGGCCGGGACGTGAACGTCGGAGAACGGCCCGGCCCGGCTCAGGAGCACCGGACTGGCGCTCGACTGTCGACCGACGCTAGAACGTGTTCTCGTAGGCGTCAAGCCGCCTGCCTGACCCCGCGCTTGGCGGTCGCATGGAGACGCCGTGCCTGACCAGGCACGGAGCGAGATCACCGGAGGATGCAAGGTGGCAGGGTTTCTCGACGGAAAAGTCATCGTCATCACCGGGGCCGGCAACGGCATCGGGAAGGCCTGCGCGCTGGCCTGCGCCGCCGAGGGGGCCAAAGTGGTGGTGGCCGACATCGGGGTGGGCCTGGCCGGCGAGGATCCGACCAGCGCCGTGGCCGAGGCCGTGGTCAAGGAGATCGAAGCGGCCGGCGGCGAGGCCGTGGCCGTGGCCCAGGACGTGAGCACCATGGCCGGGGGCGAGGCCATCGTGAATACCGCCGTCGAGAAGTGGGGACGGATCGACGGCGTGGTGGCCGTGGCCGGGATCCTGCGGGAGCGGATGCTCTTCAACATGTCCGAGGACGAGTGGGACGCCGTCATCGCCACCCACCTGAAGGGTCACTTCACCGTCTTCCGGCACGCCGCGGCCATCATGCGGAAGCAGGAGTCGGGATCCCTGATCGGTTTTACCTCGGGGGCCTACACCGGCAGTGTGGCTCAGGCCAACTACTCGTCGGCCAAGGGCGGGATCGTCTCGCTGGTGCGGTCGGCCGCCGTGGGGCTCCACCGCTACGGAGTGCGGGCCAACGCCATCGCCCCCATCGCCCGGACCCGGATGTCGGCCAACGTGCCGTCGGGGCTGACCGAGAACGGCGATCCCGAAGAGATCGCCCCCATGGTCGTGTACCTGCTGTCGGACCAGGCCAAGGATGTGACCGGCCAGGTGTACACCGTGGTCGGTCCGCGTATCGCCGTGTGGAACCAGCCCGTCGAGGTCCGGGAGATGAAGACCGACGGCCGGTGGACCCCCGAGGAGATCGCCGAGCGGTTCAGCGAGATCGGGGTGGAGAAGATGGCCGGGATCGAACGGCTGGAAGCCATGGCCCGAGAAGCCGCCTCGGGCGACAAGCCCAAGGCCTGAAGCGCCCGAGAGCGCCGGAGGAGAGAGCCGTGCGCTTCAGTTATGCCGAGTCGATGGTCGACCCGACGTTCTATATCCCTCTGGCCCAGGCGGCCGAGGAGGCGGGTTACGACTCCTTCATCGTCCCCGACTCGATCGCCTACCCCGAGCACTCCGACGCCACCTATCCCTTCAATCCCGACGGGACCCGTGAGTTCCTGGACGACAAGCCCTTCCTCGAGCCCTTCTCGCTCATCCCCGCCCTGGGGGCGGTGACGGAGACCATCCGTTTCGTCACCTTCGTGATCAAGCTCCCCATCCGTCACCCGGTGCTGGTGGCCAAGCAGGTCTCCTCGGTGGCCGTCCTCACCGGGAACCGGTTGGGGTTGGGGGTGGGGACGAGCCCCTGGCCCGAGGACTACGAACTGGTCGGGGTGCCGTGGGCGGCCCGGGGGAAGCGGATGGACGAGTCCCTGGTCGTCATCCGGGGCCTTCTGGCCGGCGGCTACTCCGAGTTTCACGGTGACGTCTACGACGTTCCCGCCATCAAGATGACCCCGACTCCGTCGAAGCCCGTCCCCATCCTCATCGGCGGCCACGGCGAGGCGGCGCTCCGCCGGGCCGCCTACCGCGGCGACGGCTGGATGCACGGGGGCGGCGATCCGGCCGACCTGCCGGGACTGCTTGAGCGGTTGGGCCAGCTGCGGGTCGAGGCCGGTCGGCAGGACGAGCCTTTCGAGGTCCACGTCATCTCGCTCGATGCCTACAGCGCCGACGGGGTGAAGA
>Ga0208357_1002375_pt1 | contig 12560 bp, 7 predicted proteins | sample NGESurdeep092012_6_FD_184487 | JGI IMG/M metagenome (GOLD analysis project Ga0208357, IMG submission 184487) | Arctic peat soil microbial communities from Barrow, Alaska - NGEE Surface sample F52-2 deep-092012 (SPAdes) | ecosystem: Environmental > Terrestrial > Soil > Wetlands > Peat ... | reverse complement strand
ACCGAACGAATCTGCATCTCGATGATCCTCCTTGAACCTGCCTACAAGATCCTCCACTCTACTGTGAAGTTCAAGCGGCGGACCATCTCAGTAACGCCGTTTTTCGCGAACAACAGTGCTGTCGCTGAAGTAAGCTCGGCTAGACTTTTCTCATGTCGACCGATCTTAGGGTTCCGACCCCTCACGAGATGGAGCTTTTTCGTTGGATGCTAGTGCACGGGAAGCCTGAAGCAATGGCCTTTCTTCCGCAATTAGAAGGCATCCTCGTGTCAACCTACTGCGAGTGTGGCTGCCCGAGTCTCACGCTCTCCGTTCGGACAGAACATCCCCCGGTTCCGTTCGCGAAGCAAATCATTGTTGAAGCTGCCAGCGAGAGGGAAAGCTCATGCATTGGACTTATGCTCTGGACGGAAGGTGGGAAACTAGCAGACTTTGAAGTGTGGGAAGCCGGAATCGACGAACGGCCATATGAGCTACCGGATACCGAAACACTTCGCATCACGGGGTGACTGCAATGAAGCAGTACCCGCTCATGCTCTGACCTAAAGGATTCCAACTCCTCAAAAGTCGGGGTTTGCGGCAATTCCGGTTGGAGGTGTGTCGAACGCTGGCTACACTAAGGGCTCGAAGCATGACCAATAGAACCCTCCGACCTCACCGTCGTCGGAACGCTTGATGTAAACATAATCTCCGTCTTGGATCCGACTGACGACCCCAACATCGTTGGGTTGAATCGTTCCTGGGCCGAACCAACTCCAACCCTGCGCTCGTTCGTTTGGAATGAAGCGAACGGCGTCTCCAATTTTGAATGGATTTCCCGCCATGCCAGCGATGCTAACGCAGTCGCAGGCCCGTCGCCATATGCGTCGTCGATGTTCCTTGAAAGTCGGGTTTTCGGCAAGTTCGAACGAGGTGCCCCTTCTGCGGGCAGGTTTTGAGGCCTCCGACAGCGAAGTATCTCGCTGCGCTTTTGAATGGGGTGCAGCCGCAAGCCCCCTTCCCTGCCGATGGCTTGTGGGTGACGGGAAGAGGCTGGGGGTTGGGGAGGTTAGGGCTTGGTGGGTTTGGGTTGGGTGGATTCGAGGTAGGCCTGGGAGTTGAAGAGGGAGCGGTCCATGGAGCGGACCCAGTCGGTGGGTTCGGTGGCGGGGCGGCCGGCGGCGGTGGCGTCGGCGAAGGCGTTGCGGAGGGTTTGGAATTTGGCTTCGAGGTCGTCGAGGGCGCTTAGGAGCATGGCCTCGGGGGTCATGGGGAGCTTGGGGCTGCCGAATTCGAGCTTGCCGTGGTGGGCGAGGATCATGTGCTCGATGAGGAGGCGGAGTTGGGGGGGGAAGTCCTGCGCGGACGGCGAGGGTTGGGTTTGGGTGGCGGGAGAAGCGGATCCTCCGCCTGCGGCGAAGGATGACAATTCTGAGGGTGGGGCGAAGGATGACAATTCTGAGGGTGCGGCGAAGGATGACAATTCTGGGGGGGATGACGAGGGGTTGGCTTGGGCGGCGGTCGCGGCGGCGGCGTTTAGGGCGGCGATTTTTTCGTTGAGCATGCTCATCGCGATCGAGATGTGGCCGATGAGTTGGCCTTCGAGGGTGTAGTCGAAGCTGGAGCGCCAGGAGAGCTCGCGGACTTTGCCGATGTCGTGGAGGATCGCGCCGGTGACGAGGAGGTCGGGGTCGACCTCGGGATAGAACGGCACGGTCGCGAGGCAGACGCGGACGAGCGAGAGGACGTGCTCGAGGAGGCCGCCGATCCAGGCATGGTGGAGGCGCTTGGCGGCGGGGGCTTCGAGGAAGGCGGCGCCGACCTGCGGGTCGTCGAGGAAGGCGAAGACGAGGGCGCGGAGGTGGGGGTTCGAGAAGGCGGCGACGTAGCTGCGGAGCTCGGCGGCCATGGCGGGGATGTCGTATTGGGTGGTGGGGATGAAGTCGGCGGTGTCGATTTCGGAGTCGGCGGCGAGACGCAACTTGGTGAGGGTGACCTGGAATTTGCCGTTGTACTTGGAGACCTGGCCCTGCACCTTGACGTAGCTGCCGGTAGTGCAGGTCTGGAGGGCGTCGGCGAAGTCGTCCCACATGCGGGCATCAAACTGGCCGGATTTGTCGGAGAGGGTGAGGGCGAGGTACTGGCCGCTTCCCTTGCGATCGCGGGCGCTGATCGCTGAGACGCAGAAGAAACTGGTGATGGGCTGATTGTCAAAACGCGCGGCGTCGGCGATGTAAAAATCTTTCATGGCTATAGCCACGATACAGCCGCCACAGCCAACGCGATACAGCCGCTGAAACGACAGCGAGGGCCAAATGGCCCTCGCTGTGGTGGAGCAGACTCTTCCTGCTTCTACTGCGGAGGAGTCGTGGTGGTCGAACTGGAGGCTGTGGGAGCCGGCGCGGCGAGATCCGGATTTACCGTCGGAGCGACAGGCGCGACGGTTTCGACCGGCTTGGTCTGGTCCTGCATCCTCTGTTTGACTTCACCCTTCTTCCGCTTCTGCTTCTTCGGCTTCTTCGTTGTGTCTCCATTGAGGCCGAGGGGCTGGGCCTGATGCTTCTCCGTGGCGTCCTCGACGGTGGTCTGGGGGAGAGGACGAGTGCTCACCTTGGCCTCAGCCTTGGCTAGCTTGGCCTTGGCAGCCGCTACTTCCGCTTCACTCTCGTGAGCGGACAAGCGAGTCTTTTTGTGGGGACCATCCTTCGCGGCAAACGGATCTGCATCCGCATCAGTGCCAGTACCGGTGGTGATGGAGGTGATGGAATCGGTAGGCGCCATGGCTACACCGGGGGCCTGCCCGGTGATAGGAGCACCGGTTGAGGTGACGGTTGCGTTCTCCGCGGTTCCGGCGGGAAGAGATTTCTGCGGAGCCTGGCCGTAGCGGATCTTCTCGCGGCGCATTTTCCTGGGCTTGTAGGGCTTTGAGGCGCGCTTGACGCCAGACTTCTGCTCCGAGTCCTCGACTCGAGCAGCTTCCTTCTGAGAAACGCGCTCACGCGCTGCGGCGAGTTCGGCCTGAGCCTTATTGGCTTGCTGCTGCTCGACCCGCCGCTTCACCCTGATCTTCTTCTTGACCGCGGGAGCTTTGTAGGCGGTGTAGGCGATGTCCGCTGGCGAATTGATCTTTCGGGCCGAGCCCGCATCTTCGAAGCCTGCGGCGATCTCCATGTACGCGTCTTCACGGGCCTTGGTGAGATACGCTCGCAGAGCCGGCTGGAGCTGCTGGAAGTAGAGCGCCTCCTGAATCTTCTCTTCGACGCTGGCCATGGGCGGGACACCGGCGGCCTGGTGGGAATCGACGTGCAGAATAACGAAGCCCTGACGGGTACGGATCGGAGGGGTGTTGCCTCCGGTGGGAAGCGCGAACGTGGCCTTCTCGAGGATATCGCCGAGAGTACCGCGCTTGAAGTCACCAAGGTCGCCTCCCGCGGACGCGGTAGGGCCACCCGAAGAGGTTCTTGCCAGGTCGGCGAACTTGGCACCGTCCTTGAGCTTGGCTGCAAGTGCATCGGCCTTAGCCTGGGCTGCGGCGATTTCGGCTTCGGTTGCATTGTCGGGAGTGGTGATGAGGATTTCGCTGAGGTGCTCCTGCTCTGGAACGGTGAAGTCCTGAGCATGCGCGTTGTAGTAGGCAACCTCGTCGGCGTGCGTCATGTTGAGGTGGCGACCGACCTCATCGCGCACAACCTGCTGACGGATAATCTGATCGCGGATGTGCTGCTTGAAATCCTCAAAAGAAACACCCTGGGTTGCGGCGGCTTTTTCGAGCGCCTCCATGGACGGCAGGTTGTTCTTTTTGCGGATGTCGTCGAGTTCGCGCATGGTCTCGGCGTCGCCCGTGATGCCGAGATCCTTGCCCTTGGAGAGCAGGAGCTGTTCGTCGATCATGTCGCGGAGGAGATCATGGAGGCGATCCTGGAACTCAGCTTCTGAGAGGTTCTGCTGGCGCGCATCCTGAAGGAGTTGGCCCTCTGCGGCCTCATACTCACTGCGCGTGATGATCTGATCATTTACGCGTGCAATGACGTCCTCGACAACGGCGCCGTTGGGAGTGATGGCAGCTGGCGTGGGCAGTGTTGGAAGCTGCAGCGTCGATGCCGGAGCGAAGGCTCCGCCGGGGACGGGAAAATTTGACTGCGGCGCCTGCGCCAGCGCAGCTGGGCCTGATGCAGCTACCACGATGAGAACAAAGGCGGCTACGATGCTGGCCGCGGGAACAAAGCGGCCGTGGAGGTTGATGCGTGTTAGCTTCTCGGTCATCCGATCCTTATGCAGAACCGCCCGTGCAGGAATGCTGCCCTGCGGCCCGATGAGGATTAGACCGCGCGGCCGGGTAGAGGTTATCTGGCAATTTCATTCTACCCGGGGAATCGCTCCTGTGGGGGACAGGGGGCTCGTCGAGTGCGGATCAGGGAGGCTTTCGGCCATCGAGCGTGATGGAAACGCGGGTAAAGGCTAACCCAGCGATGCTATACTCCGTCCAAATGGAGACGGCTGCAAGCGAGCAGGTTTGGCAGACCGTGTACCCCGAGGTTTTCCGACTACCCTATGTCTTCCCCAACGGCTTCCCCTACTCGTCGCGCACTCTTTACAGCAACAATCTTTCTCGCTGCCTGCGGGTTCACGGGCTCGATTATCGGTGGTGGAGTCGCGGCACAATCGGCCACGGATCAGTCGGCGCTGCGCGACTCGATGAAGCAGTTTACCGACGTCTATGCGCTGGTGGAAGAGGACTACGCCGACAAGATGGATAAGGACCAGGTGGACAAGGCGATCTACGACGGGGCCATTCCAGGCATGCTCCATGTGCTCGACCCGCACTCTAATTTTTATGATCCCAAGAGTTACGCCCAGATGCGCGAGGAGCAGAGCGGCAAATATTTTGGCGTCGGCATGCGTATCGTGCAGCAGAATAACAAGATTGTGGTGGTATCTCCGCAGGAAGGAACCCCGGCGTATCGCGCGGGAATTCGTCCTGGAGACGTGATTATGGCGGTAGATGGCAAGTCGGCCGAGAATCTGGATTCGGCTGCAGTGGCTACCCTGCTGAAGGGGCCACGCGGAACCCATGTTTCCGTGACCATGGGACGTGAGGGCTCGGCAAAGCCGCTGGTGTTCGACCTGATCCGCGATGAGATTCCGCAGTATTCCGTGGACGTTGCGTTCATGATCAAGCCGGGCATCGGGTATATCCACATCACCAACGAGATGGAGACGACCTCGCACGAGGTACAGATGGCTCTGGATAAGTTTGGGCCGAATCTGCAGGGGCTGCTGATCGATCTGCGAGGTAATCCGGGCGGGCTGTTGAATGAAGCTGTCAATGTCTGCGACAAATTCCTGCAGAAGGGACAGATCGTCGTTTCGCAGAGAGCGCGCAAGGGAGTTTTCCCTGACCAGGTCTATACGGTGCCGAGCGGATCGGATGCGAAGTACCCAATCGTGGTGCTGGTGAATCGCAATACGGCATCCGCAGCGGAGATCATTTCGGGAGCCCTCCAGGACCATGATCGCGCGCTCATTGTCGGAGAGACGACGTTTGGTAAGGGGTTGGTACAGACCGTGTTTCCGATCTCGGAGAACGCCGGACTGGCGCTGACGACGTACCACTACTACACACCGTCGGGACGCCTGATTCAGCGTAACTACAACGGCGTTTCGCTCTACGACTACTACTACGTCCGCAACGACGCGCTGCCAGCCAATGGCACCAATAAAGAAGTAAAGCTGACGGACTCCGGACGCACCGTTTATGGCGGAGGGGGCATTACTCCCGACGAGAAGATTCCCGAGTTGAAGAGCAATCATTTCGAAGACGAGATGTTGATGCACTATGCGTTCTTCGACTTTAGCAAGCATTATCTCGCCAACCATACCGTCACGAAAGAGTTGGTAGTGGATGACGCTCTGCAGCAGCAGTTCAAGGACTTCCTGAAGGCACAGAAGATCGATTTCACCGACAAGGAGTTTGCCGACAATCTGGATTGGGTCAAGGCCCGCGTCAAGACCGAGCTGTTCACATCGGCGTTTGGTCAGGCGGCCGGTAGCGAGGTGATCACCGAGTGGGACCCGCAGATCAACAAGGCGTTGTCCTACATGCCGGAGGCCCTCGCGCTCGAGAATCACACGCTGGCCAGCGAGCAGAAGACGCAGACAGCGAGCACGCAGCATTAGACCGGTTGTGGGGACGTAGTTCGCCGCGCGTTGGTTGCGGAGTTGCCGGAACCCTACCATCTCATGGTGCGGGTTTGCGGCTGCCTCGGCCTTCGTGTGAGCGAGACTCTCGGTCTCAAGTGGCAAGACTTTGACTTCGATGCCGGCACGCTGTCGCGGGCATTAACAATTGGGTGCCAGACGCCTATGGAGAGGTACTTCCCATTGGCCAAACCAACTATCAATTTGAGAAAACAGCAACTGGCTCTAACCTCTCCATGGACGGTCAGGGCATAACCGGGAGACTCATCCTCGACCATGATCTGCAGCTCGTCAGCGGCATTTTTGATACGTCGCAGCATATAGAGATCACCACCAGGTTCGTGAGTGCACCAAACGGTCTGGTTCTAGCTGCGCGACCTGGCGCTGTACCCGACGTCATAAACGACGTGCCGGGCAGCCGAGTGGAGAGTTCGGATTTCCTTCACGTTGTCATACGAAACCATCCACCTCTGCTTAAGATTGCCGCCTGCGACAAAGCTGGCAACTGCTGCGCGATCTTCCGGTTTGTAGAAATCGTGGTAAAGCTCGCGGCCCTTCACGTAATAGGGCGGATACGTTGTCACGGCGTCTAACACAGTCAAATCGGATCGTGCGGACTGCACCTGATTTTGCGCATCATCCACTGTGCAGGAAATATCGCCGCATCTGCCTCCCCAGTTGAATCCTAGACGGGGGATTTGAATCATCATTAGCGCCTTGGGACTCAAGTCCAAGCGGTCCGCCTAAAGACTGGCGAAGGAGGCTGCCGATCCACCCGGGGTCGCAATTTGAATTCTCTGTCAGGGAAAACACTCCCTTCGAAGCACTACTTAACTTAGAGCCCTCTGTTTGTAGATTGTTGTGACCCTGAGTTCCACATCATCTTTGTCTTTCTCGTTCGATGGCAAGTCGCTAATGCACTGATCGAGCACCGATCGGTAACGTAAGTCGGCCAGTGTACCGGGAACGCATCATTCGGTTCGCGCAAGACAATCAGACACTGCAGCGTGTCACGGGACTAAACTGCGCCTCTGGCAGAACTTCAATGAACGCATTGGCCCAAAGTCGTCAATCCAGAACAGACCGACTAGGTCCGCGGCCACTCGCCGTCTTCCCTGGACCGATTTTCCGGATAACCTAGCGTTTTGGGCTTGGTGGCAGCCGACCCGTGACCAAGGCTGTCACGGATGGGCCACCCCGGTATGTAGGGGTGGGCCACCCACCAAAGTCGATTTAGCTGTCCGCGGCGGCCTTTCCAAATTAGGATAACGGTCACCGGGCCAAGTGAATCCAGCAGAGTTATGAGGAGAGACTATGCGGAATATCGTGATTTGCTGTGACGGCACCGGCAACGAATATTGTGACGCGAACTCAAATGTAGTGAAGCTGTATCACGCGATGGAGCAGAGCGCGCAACAGGTCGTGTACTACCATCCTGGCGTGGGGACGATGGGGGCGCTGCAGGCGTTGACTGCCGCAGGCAAGACGTGGACGAAGTGGCTGGGGTTGGGATTCGGCTACGGGCTTTCAGAGAACATTGCGGATGCGTATGGCTTCCTGATGCAGAACTATCAACCAGGTGATCAGGTGTTTGTGTTCGGATTCAGCCGGGGGGCGTATACGGCGCGGGCGCTGTGTGGGCTGCTGGAGATGTGCGGACTGCTTCGGCCCGGCAATGAGGGGCAGATTCCCTATGCGATACGGTTGTTTAAGAGACAGGAAGGACGTTTCGACGCTGTGCGCGGCGTTCCGAGCAAGTTCTATATTGCAAAAGGCTTCAAGTCCACATTCAGTGTGGATTGCAAGCCGCACTTCGCAGGGCTGTGGGACACGGTGAGTTCCGTGGGATGGTTCCTAGACCTGAGTGGTTTGAAGAAAGGCTCGATGCCGTACACGGCGAAACTAGACCAGGTGGATGTGGTACGCCATGCAGTATCGCTTGATGAGCGACGTTCGTTCTTTCGACAGAACCTGGTGGATGGGATGCAGTGCCCTGGAGACGCGCCGAGGGATTTGAAGCAGGTTTGGTTCGCGGGTGTGCACTCGGATGTGGGCGGGAGCTACCCCGAGGCGGAAGCAGGGTTGGCGAACATTACGCTGCGTTGGATGCTGAAGGAGGCGGAGGCTGCTGAATTGAAGTTGGTCCCCGGTCAGAAATGGGCGTTGTTGGGCGGGGGCGTGTATCACGCGAGGGCGCGATCCACGGCGATGCTGCATAAGTCTCTGCATGGCTGCTGGTGGAGCATGGCGGAGTTTTGGCCGAAGCCTGTCAAGCGACTGGTTTCGGCGCCATGCGTTAAGCCGGCAGTCTACAAGGGGTCTGTGCGGGCAAACCTGTTCCGGCGTCGCGTGGTGCCGGAGGGAGCGACGATCCATGAGAGCGTGCTGAAGAGGAAGTTGGCTTTGGCAGAGTACAGGGCTCCGAACCTGCCAGCGAGTTATGTGACAGCCCCAGACCACGAGACGGACGCCGAAGAGATCAGGCTGAACGTGGGCGACACGATGGAGTTCGGGATCTTCGCATTGCTGCGGTGGAACGATACGGCCCTGAAAATGCTGAAGGGCGAAAGCTATACGCTGATGGCCAGTGGGAAGTGGTATGACGCGACCATCAAAAGCGATGCCAACGGGTATACGAGCAACCTATTGAGGCATCGGCTGATGGCGCGGTTCAGGCGGAGCCCGAAACAGAACTGGTTCTTCCTGATGGGAGCGCTGTCGATGGACGATCGCAAGGCGTTTGCCCTTGGTGCGGGACCGACGACCTACACGGCCACCGAGGATGGGAAGCTGTACTGCTTCGCAAACGACTTGTGGCGGTTCTACTTCAACAACAGTGGTCTGGTGAAGCTGGCAGTGAAGCGGTCGAGTTGATGGCAATCCAGGAAACGTGCATCGGCCTGTTCGCAACAAGTGACTGGCAACCAATTTCGCGCTCCGGGTAAAAAACCGAGATCGCTGACTCGGAACGACAGAAGTCGGTGCTCAGAAGTGAGAAATACTTTCGTCCTCCGCACGGCAAGAGCGAAGGACGAAAGCACGGAGAGTCGGCCAGTAGCCTATTGGAGCGCGAAGAACAGTATCTTGGGCGACCCGGAGGCATCTCCTTCCGAAACCGCCAGCACCATCCTCTTCCCGCCCGGCAGGATCATTCCTGTCTTTGCCCCAACTTCTGTTGTCACCTTTGCCACCACCTTGATGTGGTTCGGATCGGAGGTATCGTAAATCTCCGTGTACCCCTGACCGCCCGGAACAAACATCCGGTGTTTGTCAGCCTCGTACATCAGTTGATCGGCCTTCATCGGCGCAGACATCGTGTCGATCACTTTGCCATTGTCCGAGTTCATTACGACGACCATACCCGCAGGCTTACCGCTCTTATCCGCACGGCACACCACGTAGAGACGGTGTTGCGCCTCCTCGAACATAAGCATGCCATTCTGCGTTGCCGGAGGAACAGGCCATTCTGCAATCTCCTTCATAGTCTTCCTGTTCACCACGGCCACTTTGTTGGACTGAACGAGGTTTACGAACATGCGATCCCCATTTTCCTCGAGCGCGATCGCCTCGAGGTGATTGTCGTTGAACGTAATGCTGCTCAGCTCTTTTCCTGTAACCGGGTTTACGGCTGCGATGGTGCCATGTGCCATATCCGCATTTTTTCCGCCGACCGCGATGTAATAGATGTTGGCCTGTGGGTCGTACGTAGCCGAGTCCGCACCCGGAATCAGTTTGATCGATCCAGTAATGGCATACTTATTCGCATTCACTACCTTGGTCATCGACGTGCCACTGTCGGTCACGACAACTATTGGAGCACCGCCGGGCCGCATCAGGACGGCATGTGGGGAGTCAAAGCCTGTCACAGTCTTGAGATGATCGCCCGTCTTCAGGTCAAAGACCTCCAGACTGGAATGGCCTTCCGCAGCCAACACCAGTCTTCCGCGCTGCATATCTACGGCGAAGTGGTCAAAGTCACCCGTGTAGACGCCCGGCAACGTTACAGTTTTAATGAGTCTCATGGGTGCTGTCGTCTGCGCCTCTACCGGGGTTACCTTCGCAGCCACGCAGATCATCGCTGCCGAACTCAAAAACAGAACTCCCGCCACATTCATTCCAAATTTCATCAGATATCTCTCCTCGTTCCGCGATGCTTGAAGCAATCGGCCACTTAAGTCTCACGTGTTAACATGGGTTTGCACTGAATGCAGAATGAAGTTGCATTCATCTTCACTTGAGTCACATCTCTGCTAGCCCACACAAACTCCTTTCCTTACGATTCGCGATGGGCCACGTTGCTTTACGCATAGGCCGAATCTGCTTCTAGAGCGACCCAGCCAACACCTCACTACAAACGCTAGTGAGATGTTGGCTGGGAAACCGCTTATCGCTGTCACGTTTACCAGATTACTTTTACACCGAGCTGTATCTGGCGAGAGGTAGTGCTGGTGGAGTCAATCTGTCCGCCAGATGCAACTGGAGCTCCAGTTCCATCGAAGACATCCAGGTTGTCAACCGGGGGACCAAAGTTGGCATGGTTGGCGAGATTGTAAGTCTCGAAGCGAAGTTGGACATTGAAGGCGTCGGAAATCCTGTGGACAGGATTGTTTTTGATGAAGGCCATATCAAGATTCTGAAGACCGGGGCCGGTGAGGGCGTTTCTGCTCAGATCGCCCAGCTTGTTGATTGGGTTGGGAACGCTTAGGCAACTAGTTTTGATGTAGTGGTTGACGTTGCCGGGGTTGACGAGCGAGCTGCAGCCCGAAGCGTTGGAGCGATCAGGGAAGTCAAAGGCATGATGCCCGACCAGGCCAAGAGGATCGCCCGAGATGTTAGGGGTGAAGGGGATGCCGGTACTGATCTGATACTCGCCAGTGACCTGCCAGCCACCTGCGATCGCTTTCGCAAAACCGTTAGAACCGTGGGGTCCGGGAATATACCAGAGGAGGTTGGCAACAAGATTATGTCGCTGATCGAAGTCCGAGGGGCCGCGGCGGATCCTCGAGTTGTAGGGGAACATGCTGGCAATAGAGTTGGAGAACTTGTCGCCACCGATGGTGCCGGAGCCGGTGTCGATACTTTTGCCATAGGTGTAGGAGATCCCGCCCTGGAGACCATGGGAGAGGTTTTCGGTGAGTTTAGCCTCCAAGGCATCATAGTAGGCGTCGCCGGTGAAAAATACGCTGCTGATCTGGCCAACGTTTGGGTTGATCTGAGTCCCGAGAGGGTTGCCGTTCACGTCCCTTCCAGGGAAGGTCGGGGTGCGGGACTGGGGATCGAAGGGTTGGACAAAGTTAGCATCCTCGTCGCGGAATGCCAGATGGATGCTGCGCGAACCAATGTAGGCGAGCATTAGGGACGTATTCTTCGTCAAAGTACGCTGGACATTGAAATTCCATTGCACCACGTAGTTACGCTTGGGCGCTGGGGTTACATAAGCCTGACGCAGCTTGCCGGAAGCACTGAGTAGGGCAGCAAGGCCGCTGGGCGCGCTTCCTGCGGGAGTGTTGGATGCGGTTTCCGCCTTGAAGAAGGGAGCAGAGAGGGGTGCCAGAAGAGTGAACACGTAAGGGAGCGGAAGGACATCATAGATGCCAACGCCGCCTCGAATCGCAGTCGCTCCGTGGCCGTCGGGATTGTAGGAGAAGCCCACTCGCGGATCAAAGTTACGCAAGGTTGGGTTGGCGAAGAAGGGCGAACCCAGGTGCGGGGTCGTATCGGTGAGATTCCGCAGGGCGGAAAGTCTGCCGCTTGTTTCAGACAGTACGGTGGCTATCTCATAGCGCAAACCGATGTTGAGCATCAGGCGTTTGCTGGCGCGAATGTCGTCCTGGATGTAGCCGCCGATGACGCTCTGACGAAGATTGCGAGGTGTGATGACACCCCCATTTGGAGCCTCGAAACTTGCCGCCGAGCCATTGGTGATGAAGTCGTGGAAGTTGTTGTACTGAAGTACACCGTTCGCGTCCGAGTTGGCAGTGATATTGTCGAGAATGTGCTCGAAGGCGAAGCCGAATGAGAGGGAGTTGATGCCGCGGGTAAGGAAAGCGTCATCGTAGAACTGGAAGGTTTTCCAGTCGAATATGTAGTTGGACTGAGCGCCGAGTCCACCTGGAAATTCAAGATTGTTGTCTCCAAAGTTAATATCAGGTGCGGTTTTTCCGGGAAGTGCTCCGAGCGAGGTATCCGTTGCCAGCGGGTTGATGGCGCTGACGTTTTGTCCGGACAAGGCGAGAACCTTGTTATAGCCAAAGTGCACGGTATCAAGGAAACTGTTGCTGAAAATGTGGGTGTCCGCGACGTTGGCGATCTGCCGGTGAGTGCTGTTGCCGCTCACCAAATCCTGCAGGGAGTCGGGCTGGGTCTGGGAACCGCGGTCAAAA
>Ga0208357_1002370_pt1 | contig 12572 bp, 7 predicted proteins | sample NGESurdeep092012_6_FD_184487 | JGI IMG/M metagenome (GOLD analysis project Ga0208357, IMG submission 184487) | Arctic peat soil microbial communities from Barrow, Alaska - NGEE Surface sample F52-2 deep-092012 (SPAdes) | ecosystem: Environmental > Terrestrial > Soil > Wetlands > Peat ... | reverse complement strand
GGCCGCCGAGTTCACCGTCACCGCCGACGTCCCCGTCGAGGTCAGGGTTAGGGTTTGCGTCTTCGCCGTGTTGACCGTTTGACTGCCGAAGTTCAGGCTCGTGGTGCTTACCGCCAACTGCGGGCTCGCTGCTGCCGTCCCCGTTCCACTCAGAGCGACCTGGGCAGTGCTGCCCGTAGTCGAGTTGCTGCTGATCGCAAGTTGCCCTATTAGAGCTCCGGTGGTGGGCGGCTTGAACTGCACCTGCAGGGTCAGCGTTTGATTCGGTGCCAGCGTCGCAGGCAACGTGCCTCCGGTGATGGTGAAGCCCGAGCCCGTGATGGCTCCTGAGTTCACCGTCACCGCCAGCGTCCCCGTCGAGGTCAGGGTCAACGTCAGCGTCTTCCCCGTGTTGACCGTGTCGCTGCCGAAGTTCAGGCTGGTCGCGCTTACCGCCAACTGCGGGCTCGCCGCCGCCGTCCCCGTTCCACTCAGAGCGACCTGGGCAGTGCCGCCCGTAGTCGAATTGCTGCTGATGGTGAGACTTCCGGTCAACGCTGCGGCCGTGGTCGGATCGAACTGCACCTGCAGCGTCAGAGTCTGGTTCGGGCTCAGCGTCGCCGGCAACGCGCCTCCCACGAGGGTGAAGCCGGCACCTGTGATGGTCGCTGAGTTCACCGTGACCGCCGACGTCCCCGTCGAGGTCAGGGTCAGGGTCTGCGTCTTCGCCGTGTTGACTGTTTGACTGCCGAAGTTCAGGCTCGTCGTGCTTACCGCCAACTGCGGGCTCGCTGCCGCCGTGCCTGTACCACTCAAAACTACCTGGGCAGTGCCGCCCGTAGTCGAATTGCTGCTGATGGTCAGGCTTCCGGTCAACGCTGCTGCCATGGTCGGATCGAACTGCACCTGCAGCGTCAGCGTCTGATTCGGGCTCAGCGTCGCCGGCAACGCGCCTCCCACGAGGGTGAAGCCGGCACCCGTGATGGTCGCTGAGTTCACCGTGACCGCCGACGTCCCCGTCGAAGTCAGGGTCAGGGTCTGCGTCTTCGCCGTGTTGACCGTAACGCTGCCGAAGTTCAGGCTCGTCGTGCTCACCGCCAACTGCGGTCTCGCCGCCGCCGTCCCCGTTCCACTCAGAGCGACCTGGGCAGTGCTGCCCGTAGTCGAGTTGCTGCTGATGGTGAGACTCCCGGTCAACGATGCTGCCGTGGCTGGGTCGAACTGCACCAGCAGGGTCAGCGTTTGATTCGGTGCCAGCGTCGCCGGCAACATGCCTCCAACGAGGGTGAAGCCGGCACCCGTGATGGCCGCCGAGTTCACCGTGACCGCCGACGTCCCCGTCGAGGTCAGGGTCAGGGTCTGCGTCTTCGCCGTATTGACCGTAACGCTGCCGAAGCTCAGGCTCGTCGCGCTTACCGCCAACTGCGGATTTGATGCAGTCTGCGGACCCGCTGCAGCCGTGCCCGTACCGCTCAGGGCTACCGTCGCCGTACCTCCAGTGGTCGAGTTGCTGCTGATCGTAAGGCTTCCGGTCATGGCTCCTGCCGTGGCTGGATCGAACTGCACCTGCAGCGTCACCGCTTGATTCGGTGCCAGCGTCGCAGGCAACGTGCCTCCAACGAGGGTGAAGCCAGCGCCCGCGATGGCCGCTGAGTTCATCGTGACCGCCGACGTCCCCGTCGAGGTCAGGGTCAGGGTCTGCGTCTTCGCCGTGTTGACCGTTTGACTGCCGAAGCTCAGGCTCGCCGCACTCACCGCCAACTGCGGACTCGCTGTCGCCGTCCCTGTTCCGGTCAGCGCTACCTGGGCAGTGCCTCCGGTGGTCGAATTACTGCTGATGGTCAGGCTTCCGGAATAGCTTGCAGCGCTAAGCGGTGTAAATCCGATCTTTAGAGCTAGCGTGCCGCCGGCAGGGATTTGGATCGGAAGTTGAGGGGGGCCTGCAACCGAGAAGGCATTGCCCGAAATGTTGACCTGGGATATGACAATGGATTGCGGACTCGGATTCGTAATTGCAATGCTGCTGACGGCCGACTGTCCGATGCCCACGTCGCCAAAGTCGACGGCGCCAGGCGTAACCTGGACAAAACCTTGCGAGGTGGAGATGGAAACCGAAGTCCCGCATCCCGAGGTCGATAGCGTCAAGCAGCAGGCTACCGCAAAGGCAAGAACGGTCCAAAGGCCATTAAACGAGAGATATCCTCTCGCGAGCGGGACAAAGAACTTGAGCGACCCAGGTGAGGTACGCGGCGCAACAGGAATGTGTGAACAGCACCTATCCATTCCGTGGACCAAAGAACAGGACTTACAGAGTCCCGGGATTCTTGAAATTGGAAGGGTCAATACTTTACGTGTCAAAATTTGCTCCTGCTTTCCCTCTCAGGACGCACGCTACGCGAATCACAACGGGCAATATGGACCAAACTGCGCGCCGTTATCACGTCAAGGAACTGCCTCTAGGAGCCTGCTCCAACGTGCTGAAGTGAAGATGGTGTAAGGGGAGAACCTTGACCGATATCCTTCGGCGACAAACTCTAATAGCTAATGGCTGACTCCGCCATGTGATCCGCCCAGTAATACAATCGTGATCTAAATCACATCAAAAATCAACTTGCGATATTACAATCCTATCAGGGATCGGTTTGATGAGCGCGGTACGGGAAATCTAGAATTCTTGAATGTCTTCCGTTGAGTGCTTGTAATCAATAACTTAGGTTGCGTTTAGGGAGTTGATTCCCCTCGAAAAATATCTACATCACTAGCTCAATTTTATAGCCGATTCCCGTGAGCGAATGTGACGACAGTCACTCGGGCAAGTTATTCTGAGTCCGAGAGGCCCTCGCGACGGTCTGGGACTTGATGATGATCACAGGACAGCAAGCTCATTTTCCCTTTGTAGGGGCTGTTTTATGGTTTATGAACTTGTCGATGGTTCCGTTGCACTAGATGCGTCGCAGATATCGAACGGGGCAATCCTTTCTGATGGGAGTATGCGGGCGCTACCTGGACTCCCTACTCCACGGTGGCGTTCAGACCGCGGGGTATCAGGTATATGGTGCTGCAGGGATGAATAGCTCGCCACAAACGGAGAAGCGGCAAGAGCCTTCTGCGAAGTTATGTCTCGATGTACGACTCTTGCGCCTATCCCCTCAAGGACGGAGCTTAGAACAGTCGATTTAGAGCAAAGTGCGACTCGCGAAGTATGTATTGGTAATCGGTATGCGATCATTGCGGGGTTTCGCGATAGGACGCTGGGCCACTCCAGATATTTGCGTCAGGAATATGGGATGAGCGGATTGACAGATGCAGGAGAGTTTCTAGTTAACCCTCGGTTGATGTTGATCTGCGAAGGAAGAGATTGGCCGCTGCGCGCGCCCCCGGCTTCGAAGCAGTTTTGAACACTCACGTTGATCACGAGGCCTCTGTCGAACTGCAGATTCCAGCAATTGCGATCTGGGGAGGATTGAGCGACGCGTTTTGCAGTTCGATCGGGTAGGCTGGCCGAGGTTGGATTTACGGAATGGATCTGCAAACAGTTCGTGTGGCATAGAATTGCGCGAGACATTGAGCATGACAGGGAGTGACTATGAATCGTCGTGAGTTCAGCCAACTGATTGCCGGATCGTTCCTGGGGCAGGCACTGCTTCGTGGGCAAGCACAGACGATAAAGCCTGCGGTGGGACCTCGCTTCTCTGTGATGCTGTGGACGCTGGAGAAGCAGGCACCGTTCGAGCGCTGCCTCGAAATTGTCGCGGCTGCAGGGTACCAAGGTGTGGAGTTGGTGGGGGAGTTTCAGAAGTGGTCGGCGATCGATACGAAGAACATGATGCGAAAGATGCGGTCGCTCGGACTCGTGTTCGATTCGATGAGCGGAGTGAAAGCGGGGTTTTCGGTGCCTGCGGAAACTGATGCGTTTATGGCGCAACTCGACGAGCAGATACGGTGGGCCCGGGTTCTGGAGTGCCCGCAGATTATTCTTCTGTCCGGGAAAGAGGTTGAAGGGATGACGCATGAAGATCAATGCAAAACATCGATTGAGAATCTGAAGCGTGCGTCTGAGCTCGCGGACAAGAACAAGATCGAGATTGTAATTGAGCCGATCGATCCGCTGGAGAATCCGACGATTTATCTGAGAACGGTGACCGACGGGTTCGAGATCGTGCGCTCCGTGAATAGCAAGAACCTGAAAGTTTTGTATGACTTTTATCATGAGCAGAGATCGTTCGGTAACTTGATCGAGAAGCTGGAAAATAATATTGACTGGGTTGGGTTGGTCCATATCGCCGATGTCCCAGGGCGTCATGAACCTGGAACAGGCGAGATCGACTATGCAAATATCTACCGAAAGCTGGCGGAGCTGAAGTATGGAGGGGTCATTGCGATGGAATATTATCCGACGGGGGACGCTGAGACTTCGCTGAAAAAACAGCGATTGGAGGCGGAGGAGGCCTTGCGGATCGCAAGGCGGGCATGACAGCCAGATGTTATGCGGCGTAATGCCGAGGACGATTGAAGCTTCGTATTCATGGAGGAAATGACAGGAGTGTCCGTCGCGTCAAATCGGGGGTACAAGAGACGGCACCTCTACCAGCCGTAGTGGGAGGGACAGAGGAGTTCAGGGGATGGGAATGACGTACACTGTGCTCTCGGGGCAAGTCTGCCCGGCGCGGGCGATGGAAGGGTGGCTAGGATTCCTCGTCAGCGTAAATTGGTTGCCTGCTTCCACGGCCCCGGCGGCAATCCGATTACCCTATGAGTGCGTTCTATGAACAGTGGCATAGAAGGACCGATGACAGTAGCTCGAACGGCGCCGGAAGACGACGCAGAGCTATTGACACGCGTACAACACGGTGACGAGCGAGCGATGGCGGTGTTATTCGATCGTTACTCGAAGATCGTGTACTCGGTTTCGCTACGTGTGCTGCGCGATACGGCTTCGGCCGAGGACGTGATGCAGGAGATTTTCATGCAGATTTGGCGCAATCCTAACAGTTTCGTCGCTGCTAAAGGCAGCCTTGGCGGATGGCTGTCAGTGGTAGCGCGTAACCGCTCGATCGACACATTACGCCGCAAGCGACCGAGTGAGCAGGTGGAAGAGATGAACCTGGCTTCGTCGACAAATCTGGCCGACGAAGCGGAGCGGTCCATTTTGATGGAACGGGCACGAGCGGCGGTCCTGCTTCTGCCTGTGGAACAACGCAAGACCCTGGAGATGGCATTTTTTGATGGCCTGACTCATTCGGAGATTGCCGAGATGACGGGCGACCCTCTGGGGACAGTGAAGACTCGGATTCGCAGTGGGCTGTTGACACTGAGAAAGGCATTCCAGGCATGAACAACGCGAGCCACATCACGCAAGATGATCTGTACCTGTTCGCTCTGCAACTTCTGCCCGATGCCGACATGAAGTCTGCGGCGCAGCACTTGAAGGAGTGCCCGGTTTGCCGCTTGCAGGTGGGAGAGATCCAGGGAGACCTAGTGACCTATGCGATGACGGCAGAGATGCAGGCACCACCGTCGCAGGCACGAGAACGGTTACTTCACCAGGTTGCGGCGGAAAAGAAGGTGATCCCTATTGATCGAGTGGAACAACAACTCGAACCGGTACTGTATCCGCGTAATAGCCGGATGTTCCAAATGGAAGCACCCGAGGAACGGGAACGAAGACGGGTAGCACCTTTCATGGCCTGGACGGGATGGGCTGTCGCGGCAACAGTTGCCGTTGTTGCCAGTATGCAGTTTGAGCAGCGGAAGGTCGTAGAGCAGAATCTGGCTGTCGAGACGGCGCAACTGGATCAAACGACGCAACAGACGGCGCAGGCTAAGGAATTGATGCAGGCGCTGACGAATGCGAACGCATTGCAGGTTTCATTGCATGTTCCTCTGACCGCGCATCAGCAGCCGAAGTTGGATCCAGAAGGCCATGCAACCTACGTTGCGGGTCAGGGTTCTCTGGTGTTTGTCGCAAGTCACCTAGATCCGTTGCAGCCCGCCAAGACCTATGAGCTGTGGCTGCTACCGGAAGAGGCTGGGCTTGCTCCGATTCCCGCAGGATTGTTCAAACCAGATGCCAACGGTAATGCGACCGTGGTGATGCCTCAGTTGCCGAAGGGAGTGGCGGCCAAAGGATTTGGCGTGACCGTCGAGAGTGAGGGTGGATCGAAGACCCCGACCGCACCGATCGTGCTGGCAGGGATGTAGAAACTAGAGGGATTAGGGGACAGGGATCAGGGAATAAAAAGGCCCGATTCTGCGTTATGCAGATTCGGGCCTTTGTTTTTGCTCTTCTAATCCCCGTGCTTACGGGGCAGTTACGAGAACGCGTAGGCCGAGACCCTGGAGGGGAATGTGTGACTGAACGGTGTTGGTATCGGTATAGATGATGCTCATATATCGGTTATCTGACGAGGTAACGTAGACCTTGCCCGCGGGTGCACCGGTCGTAGCCGAGATGGAGTTGGGATGGCCGAAAATGAGGTTGGATGTTCCGTTCGCCGCAGCCGTGGCAGTACTGCCGGAGACGCCGCAAATCGTAGCGGTAAGCTGACCTGTCTTAAGGTTGACAACGCTCACTGAGCCCTCACCAGCGCCACAGTTGCCTGTGCCATCCAGTTCGTTGATGACGTAGGCAGCAGAGCCATCCTGCAAGACCGAAACCATGGAGGGATTGATGCCGACGGTGGCGTTGGCAATAACCTGGCCGAAGCCCACCGCGTCTACCGGATTGCTTGCACTGCAGTTGGGGTTTGATGCCAGGGCCCCGGGATTGCAGAGGGGGATGCTGATGATGCTCAGGCTTCCGGGATGGATACCATCGCCTTGATTCAGCACGACGAGTTCGGAGCTGATCGGGGCGAGATCAGCCCAGACAGGGTTCGGGGCAGTCGTTCCCCCGCCCACGATGGGGATGGGGGGAATGGTGATGAGAGGTTGAGCGACATCGGGGGCATTGCTCGGGACATTGATGACGGAGACGGTGCCTGAGCCCTGATTCAGAATGAAGGCGCGGCGATCGTCGCCTGTCATGACGCCATACACGGGCTTGATCCCAACAGGAATCTGGGCAGAGTCGGAGAGCGAGGTCGTCGAGACGGTCTCCAGGGAGTCGATCTGACCATTGGTGCCGGGAGTGTTCTGGCTGATCGCGTAAACGCGTGGAGTGCCAGCAGCACCAACGACGTAGACGGGATTGGATCCACCACGAATGCCAACGTTGTCGTAGAGCGCAGCGGTACCAGCGTTGATGGCCGCGATACTGTTGGTCTCGGTTTCGGGGATAAAGATAGTCGAGAGGGCGCTAGCCGGGGTCAGCGAGGTGATGCTGACGGGAGCTGAGTTGACCGGGAGCGTTGTCTGGACAACGTTGCTGGAGATGAGGGCTGTCGGATTGGAGAGAAAGAACGTATTGAGCGAGCCTTCCGCATTGATGGTGTAGCCCTGGGTGCCGATGGGATTGAGCGCGAAATAGCTGGGATTGGAGAGGATATTGGGCGTGGAGAGCACCGTGTCTCCAGCGAAGTCGACGATGGTGAGCAGGCCAAGCGATGTGGGGCTGGGACTGGAGACGGCGACGGCGAACTTAGTCGGTTGACCTGCAGGGCCAACGGGGCCGATAGCGCTGACAACTGGGCGATACTGATTACCGCAGCCAATTGTCGAGAACACAGCGACGATACTGATGGTGAGAACGGCAGCGGCTGCGAGGTGTTCGGGGCAGAGACGCTTCCCCACTGATTGATGCATACCCATGTGGCGCAAATTTCGGAACAAACAGTACTCCCCGGAAGGTGCCCTTCGACGGTAACGAACAAAGACCGGGGTACGGAAACCGGACTGTGCGGGCTAACGCTGTGCGACTGCCTTCGACATCTGATTGTAAACGAATCCTGCCGGTGAATCCGGGGAGTGGAGATAAGACCATGAATGAACCTGAAGTGATGCTGGAGATGCTGGGCGGGAGAGACCATGCGCCGCGGACGCTGGCAGTGGTGGGGTTATCGGATGATCCGGCTAAGGCAAGCTATGAGGTGTCAGCGTATATGCAGGGCCACGGTTACAGAATTCTGCCAGTGAATCCTGGGATTGAGAACGCTTTGGGTGAGCCCAGTTATCCCTCGCTTCGGGAATTGCCGGTGCGGCCCGATGTAGTGAACGTGTTCCGGCTGCCAAAGGCTATTCCGCAGATTGTGGACGATATGTTGGCACTGGGACTCGAGAATTTATGGGTCCAACTTGGAATTCGCAACGAGGCGGCAGCGCAAATAGCGGAGTCTGGGGGGATTCATGTTGTGATGGACCGCTGCATTATGGTCGAGCACATGCGATGGATGCGAGGATGAGAAGGGTGGACTTTGAAGTGGAGTCGACGGTTTGGGAGTCCGGCTACAACGGGATGGTTGGTTTCGCTCTTGTTCCTTCTACAATGATCCGATGAGCAAGAGACGCTGGTTGGCACGGGGAAGTAGGCTGGTGGCGCTGTTGCTACCGATGATGGCGATCGCCGGGGGGGCGAGCGCGCGGGCGCAGATCGTCGAAGTGGGCGACGGTGGGCCGGGGCCGGTGAAGGCTGAGCATTTGACTGCGGAGTTGACGACGCTGGCGCCACAGATTGCGGTGGGTGGAACACTGCAGGCGGGGCTGGTGCTGACGATCGAAGAGCATTGGCATGTGTATTGGGTAAATGCGGGAGAGGCGGGGCAACCGCCGAAAATTACGTGGACCCTGCCTGAGGGGATCACGGCGGGTCCCATACAGTTCCCTCCTCCGTCGCGGCTGCCGCTGGGACCGCTGATGGACTTTGGGTACGAGGATGGGGTGGCGTTTCCGGTGCTGCTGACGGCGTCGCCGACGATGAAGCCAGGCAAGGTGCATCTCGATGCGCAGGTGCGGTGGCTGGTGTGCAGCAGTGTCTGCTTACCGGGCAAGGCGCACCTGGGGATCGATCTGGACGTGGTGAAGGGACCGGTGCCGGAGGCAAAGGCGGTTGGTGCACTGGGATCGGCGCTGGGGACCCTGCCGAAGGTGCTGCCGGCGGGAATGAGCGTGTCGGCAATTGACGATGCGAAGCAGATTTTGGTCACGCTAAAAACTGGGAATAAAGAGACCGATGCAGAGTTTTATCCATTCGATCAGGACCAGATCGATGATGCGGCGGACCAGCAGATTGAGTCGCTGCCGGATGGTGTGAGGATTTGGCTGAAGAAGGCACCGGACCCGCAGCATCCTGGAATGACTATGCCATTGCCTACAACGCTGCATGGGCTGGTGGAGTTGAGTTCTACGGAGTCGTATGACTTCACAACGCCGGTGACGCAGGGGGTGGTACCCGCGCCGCCATTCGCGGCAAAGAAGATCGAAGATGCAAGTTCCGGGCCGAATCTGAATGCGTTCAGTGCGATAGGATTGGCGTTTCTGGGTGGGCTGCTGCTGAACCTGATGCCTTGTGTGTTTCCGGTGCTGTTTCTCAAGGGGCTTGCACTGGTGAATTCTTCGAACGAGGAGAAGAGCCGACAGCGGTCGCATGGTTTGGTGTACACGCTGGGGATCGTCGTTAGCTTTTGGATCATCGTCGCCGCGTTGCTGATTTTGCGCGCTGGCGGACGACAACTGGGTTGGGGGTTCCAGCTGCAGTCGCCGGGGTTTGTTGCAGTATTGGCGTCGCTGGTGTTCTTCCTTGGGCTGAGTCTGGCGGGGCAGTTTGAGATAGGGCTCAGCCTGACAAGCGCTGGGGGCGATCTAGCGAAGCGGCCGGGGCTGGCGGGGAGTTTCTTTACTGGGGTGCTGGCGACGGTTGTGGCGACGCCGTGCATGGCTCCGCTGATGGGCGCGGCCGTGGGGTTTGCGCTGGTGCAGGCAGCATGGCTGACGTTCGTGGTGTTCACGGCGCTGGCACTGGGATTGGCGCTGCCCTATCTGGTGCTGAGTATGCAGCCCCAGTGGACGAAGTTTTTGCCACGGCCGGGTGCGTGGATGGAGACCCTGAAGCAGCTTGTAGCCGTGCCGCTGTTTGGGACGGCAATCTGGCTGGCGTGGGTTTATGGGCAGCTTTATTCGCCCGAGGGCGTGGACCGCATGGCATGGCTGCTGAGCGGGTTCCTGGTGCTTGCGATTGCCGGCTGGGCGCTGGGGAAGTGGCCGGCGAAGTGGGGCTCGGCTGTGGCTGCAGTGGTGCTAATCGCGATTGCGCTGTCACTGTCGCTGCGCAAGCCAACGGTCGATTCGCTGGTCTGGCAGCCGTATACCGAGGCGAGTTTTGCCGCGGCCAGAGCCTCGGGCCAACCGGTGTTCATCGACTTCACGGCGGCTTGGTGTTTGAGCTGCCAGGTGAATGAGAGGGCGGTACTTAAGTCGAAAGAGGTTGAGCGGGCGCTCGAGAAAAACCATGTCCAACTGCTGAAGGCCGACTGGACGCAGTATGATCCGGCGATTACGCGCGAGCTTGCGGCCGTGGGGAGAAGTGGCGTTCCGACGTACGTAATCTATCCGCCGGGGAAGGTTTCCAATGCAGACGTACTGCCGGAGTTTTTGACCAAGTCTGTGGTGCTAACTGCGATTGAGAAGGACGCCAAGCCGATGGGGACGGAGTAAAAGACGCTCGACAGCTTCAGCTTCTCCTAAGACTTCGCGTCACGGAGCTTGGCTATTTCGGCCATGCGCTGGGCGAGAAGTTTTTCGCGTCCTTCGTTTGTGGGCTGGTAGTAACGGCGATCGGCCAGGTTGTCCGGGAGGCATTGCATGGCCGCTACTTTGCCTTCGATGTCGTGGGCATATTGATAGTCTTTGCCGTAATCGAGCTCTTTCATGAGCTTGGTGGGGGCGTTGCGCAGATGGAAAGGGACGGGCTCAGCAGGATTGGATTCTACGTCCGCGCGGACCGCTCCGTAGGCAGTGTAGACGGCATTGGATTTGGGTGCGAGGGCAAGGTAGACGACGGCCTGGGCGAGAGCAAGTTCGCCTTCGGGAGAGCCGAGGAAGTGCATGGCGTCGCGCGCGGAGAGGCAGAGGTTGAGGGCTTCAGGGGCGGCGAGGCCGATGTCTTCGACGGCCATGCGGACGACGCGGCGAGCGACATACATGGCGTCTTCACCAGCGGCGAGCATGCGGGTGAGCCAGTAGAGTGCAGCGTCGGCATCGGAGTTGCGGACGGATTTATGGAGGGCGGAGATGAGGTCGTAGTGCTGCTCGCCCTTTTTGTCGTAGAGGAGGACGCGTTGTTGCAGGGCTTCTGCGGCGATGGCATGGGTGAGCGTCTTTTCGTCTCGGCCGCCGGCTAGCTTGGCGGCGACTTCGAGTGCATTGAGAGCATTGCGGGCATCGCCGGAGGAGTAGGAGGCGGCAGTTTCGAGGACGCCTTCGTCGGCGGTCAGGTTAAGAGCGCCAAGGCCCCGCACGGTGTCCGTCAGGGCGCGCTGGAGGAGAGCTACAATCTCGTGTTGCTCAAGGGCGCGGAGCGTGTAGACGCGGCAGCGGGACAGGAGCGCGGCGTTGATCTCGAACGAGGGATTCTCGGTAGTGGCGCCGATGAGTCGGATGCTGCCGCGCTCGACGTAAGGGAGGAAGGCGTCCTGCTGGGCCTTGTTGAAGCGATGGATCTCGTCGACGAAGAGGATGGTGCGGGAGCCGAAGTCGGCGGCCTTTTCTGCTTCGACCATGACCTGCTTGATCTCCTTGATGCCGGAGAGAACAGCGGAGAATTCAATGAAGCTGGCGGAGGTGACATTCGCGATGATTTTCGCGAGTGTGGTTTTGCCGACGCCGGGAGGACCCCAGAAGATGAGCGAGGCGGAGTCGTCATTTTCGATCTGTAGACGAAGTGGTTTGCCCGGCGCGAGGAGATGGGTCTGGCCGAAGAATTCGTCGAGCGAACGCGGGCGCATGCGCTCAGCGAGTGGGGCGCGCTGACGGGGTGAGTTGGCGGAGATGTCGGGGGCGAAGAGGCTCATAGCGTCAAAGATTCGGGATCGGGATTAGAGATTGGCGCATCGCTTCGTAGAGCAGGGTGGAGCCGGCGACAGCGGCATTGAGAGATTCGACGGCGCACGGGATGCGGATCCGGTGTTGGGCGAGCGCCAGAGCGGCGGGGGTGAGTCCTGCGCCTTCGTTGCCGATCATGAGAGCGACGGGCGGAGCAAAGTGGGTGTCGAGCAGCGAAATAGCGTTGAGGCCTTGAGCAACTGCGGCGTAGAGGTTGATTCCCTGCTGCCGAAGTTGGGCTGTGATCTGTTGGAGCGACGCGCGGGTGATGGGGATACGGAAGACAGAACCGGCGGAGGCGCGAACGACCTTGGGGTTCCACTGGTTGACGGTGTCGGGGGTGAGGAAGATTTGTTGGGCACCGAAGGCTTCGGCAGAGCGGATGAGGGTGCCAAGATTGCCGGGGTCCTGGAGCCCTTCGAGGATAAGGATGGGGGAATGGGGCTTCGGGGCGGCCGGTGCGGTGGCAAGCAGGAGGAGGGTGGCAGCGATACCTTGCGGCGAGGCGGTATCGACTGCGCTGGCGAAGACATCGCGACTGAGGATGAGGGTGCTACGGGCTTTGATTTCGGCGAGCGATGGGCGATTAAGGGCGGACTCGCTACCTTCCCGAAGAAAGA
>Ga0208357_1002368_pt1 | contig 12575 bp, 8 predicted proteins | sample NGESurdeep092012_6_FD_184487 | JGI IMG/M metagenome (GOLD analysis project Ga0208357, IMG submission 184487) | Arctic peat soil microbial communities from Barrow, Alaska - NGEE Surface sample F52-2 deep-092012 (SPAdes) | ecosystem: Environmental > Terrestrial > Soil > Wetlands > Peat ... | reverse complement strand
TGAAAGGAGTCCCCTTGCGGGTGAGAAGGTGGCCCGTAGGGTCGGATGAGGGTTCGGTCGGAGCCGGATTCCTCGCTCCGGCCGAACCCTCACCCCCACCCCTCTCCCGGAGGGAGAGGGGCTTCAAGTTCCGGCAGGGATCGCCGTACAACGGCGAAGAGCGATCCCCGCCTTCGCGGGGATGACGGCCTTGGCGCGATGAGGTGGGCGCGCGCCATGGCTTCGCCTGCCTGGCGGCCCTCAGGCTGCGCGCGGATGGATGCGGTTCAAGGCGTCGCCCAGTTCGCGGCGCGCCGTTTCCAGCTCAAACCGTTTCTGCAGGTTGATCCATACATCCGCCGTCGTGCCGAAGTACCGACCCAGGCGCAGGGCGGTATCGGCGCTGATGCCGCGGCTCTCGTTCACGATTTCGTTGACGCGTGCCGGCGTGACGCCGATGGCGCGGGCTACGGCGTTGCTCGAAAGCTCCATCGGCAGCATGAACTCCTCGCGGAGAATCTCGCCGGGATGGATGGGGGGTAGCAGTTTCGCGGCCATGGTCTCTCTCGGTGCCCTTGTCAATGGTAGTCAGTGATCTCGACGTCGTAGGCGTCGCTAAGCTTCCAACGGAAGCACACGCGGAACTGATCATTCACGCGGATGCTGTATTGCCCGGCGCGATCGCCCTTGAGTGCTTCCAGACGGTTACCCGGTGGCGCACGCAAATCTTCCAGTGCGCCCGCGGCGTCGAGATATTCCAGTTTGCGACGGGCGGTGCCTTCGATGTTCACGAAGCGGCGGGCACGCGTGCCTTTGAACAGGGCTTCCGTGTCCTTGTCGGCAAAGGTCTTGATCATGAGTATATCGTATACCGATATACCGTTGGAGTAAAGCCTGCGCCGGTCTGAGTCCTGGTGGCGGCATCCATCATGGTTCATCGCGCTTTACCGGGAAAAGCGCGATGAACCTTTTTTGCCGTCATCCCTGCGAAGGCAGGGATCGCTTTACAACGGCGAAGTGCGATGACCAGCTGCGCTGTTGTAAAGCTCCTTCTGCCTTCGCAGGGATGATGAGCCTTGGAGCGATCCCTGCCTTTGCAGGAGGGTTGGTTTTTGATCTTGCTTTTGGCGAAGAGTGAGCCTCGTACCTTTCAACCGTTCACCCTGAGCGTAGGCCCGCAGGGCCGAAGTCGAAGGGCTGCCCTTCGACTCCGCTGCGCTACGCTCAGGGCGAACGGGTGGGGGACGCGACGCGAACCAGTGTGAGTATGGGGCGATTCGCAGCGACTTATTTCATCTGCACCGTGTTGTTGCTGCGATCCGAATCCGGCAGTGCCCGTGCGGGATCGATGCTGACGGACTTCACCTTCCGTGTGCCGTCGACGTGGATCACGTAGCTGTGGTGCTGCATCCAGGTTTCCCACGGCACGCGCACGTCCTGTTTGCTGCCATCGTCGTAGACGAGTTCCAGCGTGGCAGGCAGCACCAACTGGTCGAGGTTGGCGACGGTGACGTCGACGCCCTTGCGGTAGTCGCCGTCGGTGTAGGCGGCTTTCTGCACGGCCATGTCGAACTGCCAGTTGTGCTCGAACCAGCCGCGCCAGAACCAGCCGAGGTCTTCGCCGGTCTGGCTTTCCATGAAGCGGAAGAAGTCCGACGGGCTGGGGTGTTTGTACGCCCAGGTCGCGATGTAGCGGCGGAAGGCCGGGTCGAAGCGTTGTGGGCCGATGATCTGCTCGCGCAGCAGGATCAGGCCGAAGGCGGCCTTGAAGTAGGTGATCGGGTGACGGTATTTCTCCTTGACCGCATCGGCGTAGGTCAGCGGCGGCGGCGCGTCGGAGTCTTTCAGTATCTCGGCGATCTGTTCGGCGGGCGTGCCCTTGCCCGGCGCGTATTCGCTGTCGCGCTTGGGGGCGAACTTGCCGCCGTCGAAGGCCTCGGCTTCATAGACGTCGATGAAGGTGTTGAAGCCTTCGTCCATCCAGGCGTCGCGCCGTTCGTTGCTGCCCACGATCATCGGGAACCAGGTGTGCCCGATCTCGTGCGCGATCAGCCCCTGCAGATCGCGGCCGGCCGCTTTCTTGTGGTCGAAGGTGATGCCCGGGTACTCCATGCCGCCGGCGGTGCCGGCCTCGTTGATCGCGACCGGCCACGGGTACGGATAGTAGGTGCGCGAGAAGAACTCCACCGACTTCTTCAGATCCTGCGTGGCCACGCCCCAGGCCTTGTCGCCGGCACTTTCCACCGGATAGGCCGACATCGCCAGCGCGGTCTTGCCGTCGGGCAGATTGATCCGCGCGGCATCCCAGATGTAGGCCTTGGAGGCGCCGAAGGCGACGTCGCGGGTGTTCTTCATCGCGAAGTGCCAGGTCAGTGTCCCGCCCTGTTTCGGACGGCTGGATGGCTGGGTGACTTCCGCCGCGGTGCGGATCATCACGGTCTTGTCGCTGTGCCGCGCCTGTTCCAGCCGCTGCTGCTCGGTCCTGGTCAACACGTCCTGCGGGTTGAGCAGTTCGCCGGAGCCGACCACGAGCATGTCCGAGGGCACCGTGATGGCGTAGTCGAAGTCGCCGTATTCGAGGTAGAACTCGCTGTTGAGGAACGGCTGCGTGTCCCAGCCACGCAGGTCGTCGTAGACGCACACGCGTGGGTACCACTGCGCCATCTCGAAGATGTCGCCCTGTTTGTTCGCGTTGACGTCGGTGCGGCCGCCGAATTCGCCGGGCACGGTGTAATCCCAGCGGATGTGCAGTTTCAGTTTGCCGTCATGCGCTTTCAGCGGAGTCGGCAAGGTGACCTGCATGCGGGTGTCGCTGATCACCCACGTCGCGTTCTGCCGATGGCCGGTGGCATCTTCCACCTCGACCGAACGAATGTGTTCGCCGCTGGTGAATTCCGTGGGGAAGTGGCCGCCACCGAACGCGCCGCGTGCATCCTTGCGGTAACGGTTCTGTTCCACCTGCAGCCAGATGACGTCAAGCGCGTCCGGACTGTGGTTGGTGTAGCTGATGACCTCGCTGCCACTGAGCTGGCGGCTGGCCGGGTCGAGCGTGGCCTTGATGGTGTAGTCGGCGCGGTTTTGCCAGAACGCCGGGCCGGGCCGGCCACTGGCGTCGCGCATGGCGTTGGCCGGCTGCGGGTAGGTGAACGGAGCGAATGTTTGCAGCGGATTGAAGCGCGCGGCCGGCTCGCTGGCGGCGAGCGCGCTGGCCGCGGTCAGCCATGACAGGCAGGCGAGGCAGGCCAGCCAGGACAGGGTGAGGTTTTTCATGGACGGGTTCTCGGGGGTATCGAATCAGGCGTGCGGCGGCGGGAATGAAGGCGGTGCGCTGTCGACGGCGCTGCCCCACTGCGGGTTTGGCGTGGCGCTCAGTTCGAACTGTAGGTGACCGCCATGTTCGACCAGCGACGGCGACAGCCACGGTCGATCGTATGGCTTGCCGTCGACGCGCAATGCAGTGACGTACGGCATGGCGGAGGATGCGTCGGGCGCGTCGATCACCACGTCGCCGCCGCTGCCGTGCACCACGGCATGCGGGAACAGCGGGCTGCCCAGCAGCAGTTCGGCGCGGCCGGGGATTTCCGGATACATGCCGAGCGCGGCCCACACATACCAGGACGACATCTCGCCCAGGTCGTCGTTGCCGGGGATGCCGTCCGGCGCGTTCTTCCAGATCGTATCGACCACGATGCGCACCGCTTTCTGCGTTTTCCACGGCTGGCCGGCGTAGTCGTACAGCCACGGCGTGGCCACCGAGGGTTCGTTGTCCAGCTCGGCGTGCAGCGGGCCGGCCTTGGTCAACGCCCACTGGCCGTCGGGCGTGTGGAAGAACGCGTCCAGCCGTTTCGTCGCCGTCGCCTTGCCACCCAGCATGTCGAACAACCCATGCACGTCGAACGGCACCATCCACAGGTAGACCGCGGCACTGGCTTCGACGAAGCCGTCGTCGGTGGCCGGCGTGAACGCCGGCCAGCTGCCGTCGGCGTTGCGGTTCTGGATGTAGCCGCCCTCCGGCGTGGCCCTGGGGTTGAACAGGTTGCGCCAGTAACCGGCGCGGGTGAGGAACTGCGCGCGCCCCTGCTCATCGCCCACGCGGCGGGCGAGTTCGGACAAGGCGAAATCGGCGGTGCTGTCCTCCAGCGTTTCGCCGGCACCGCCCCACGCATGCGACTTGCTGGCGATGTAGTGCAGGCTCAGCCACTGGTCGAGCGACGGGCGCTGGCCGACGCACTCGACATTGCAGCCGTCATCGGAGAGATCGTTGGCGGTGGCCACGGTGGCGGCCTTCACCAGCGAGGCATACGCGCCCTTCAGGTCGAAATCGCGGCCGCCGAAGGCGACGATATCGGCCAGCGCCGGCACCGCCGGGTCGCCGCTCATCACGTGGGTGCCGCCGGAGTTGTGCGTCCAACGATCCCACTCGCCGTGGTTCTGTTGCGCCTGGTGATACAGGGATTGCGCGATGTCGCTGCCGGTCTGCGGCTGCAACCAGGTCACCAGTTGCAGGTGCGAGCGGTAGATGTCCCAGCCGGAGAAATTCGCGTACTGCGCGTGCTGGCCGGTAGCGAGGCGATGGGTTTGCTGGTCGAAGCCGCGGTACTGGCCGTTGACGTCGCTGTACACGTTCGGGTGCATCAGCACGTGGTACAGCGCGGTGTAGAACGTGCTGCGCTGGTCGACGCTGCCGCCTTCGATGGCGATGCCGCCGAGCGCCTTGTCCCAGTGGTCGTGCGCGCGCTGGCGGACTTGCGCCAGCGTGGTGCCGGCGGGAATCTCGGCCTTGAGGTTGGCGCGCGCGTTGGCGAGGCTGACGTAGGAAATGCCCACGCGCACGTGCACGCTGTGGCCATCGGCGAAACCGACCCACGCGCCGGAGCCCTTGCCCAGCGGCGGGAAGCCCTTGTCGGCGTAGCTGGTGCCGCCGCTGGCCGTGGTGCCGCCCGGCTGCACGCTGGCATCGTGCCAGCTGCCGCTGCGCACGAACGGCTGGTCGAACTGGGCCACGAAATACAGCGTGTAGTAGCTGCGCTGGTCGACCTTGGCCAGGTAGCCGCAGAAGTTGCCGCTGGTGACCGAACCGGTGACGCTGTGGCTGGCGCGATCGACATGGACATCAGCGACGCTGCTGCCGACTTCGGAATCGGAACTGCGGATCAGCAGGTTGGCCGGCTTGCCGGCCGGGAACGCGAAACTGGCGATGCCGCTGTGCATCGCCGCGCTCAATTGCACGTCGGTGCCGTTGGCGAGCTTCACCTGGTAGTAGCCCGCTTCGGCGTGCTCGTCGGCGTGGCTGAAGTTGCTGGCGTAGCGGCTGTCGTCGTCATCGGCGGAGGGCGAGGTAGTGATCGCGGTGGTGACCGGCATGAATGGCACGTCGCCGCTGGCCCCGGCGCAACCGGTGCCGGACAGGTGGGTCAGGCTGAAGCCGCGGATGCGCGTGGCGCTGTACAGGTAACCGCCCGGCGCGGCGGTGTGGTTGTGCTTGCCGCGGGTGTTTTCCGGGCTCCACGCCAGCATGCCGAACGGCAGCATCGCACCGGGGAAGGTGTTGCCGCCGTTGCTGCTGCCGATCAGCGGATTGACCGACGCGGCGGGCGATTGCGCGAGTGCCGCGACGCCGAAAAACATGCCGGCGAACAGCGCCGCGAGACGAATGGGTTGGCGCATGTGATTCTCCAGCGGGCTGCCCGCCGTGTGTTGTGTAGGAGCCCGCTCGCGGGCAATGCTTTTGGCTGACATCACCAAGGGCATCGCCCGCGAGCGGGCTCCTACAACGCGGCGGGGTTTTGCAGGCGCAGCAGTTCGTGGCAGGCACCCATGGTGTGGTAGTCGCACTTGCCAGCCGGACTCTTGTCGTCGTCGATCTTGCGGTTGTCACGGGTGAGGATGCGGTACCAGGCACCGTAGCGGTGATCGACGAAATACTGCCACGCATACGCCCACAGTTTCCCGTACCAATCGTCATACACGGCCAGACCGGTACGCGCGTGCAGCAGCGCGGCGGCGGTCAGCGATTCGGCCTGCACCCAGAAGTATTTGTCGTCGTCGCAGACGCTGCCGTCCGGCGCGAAGCCGTAGCAGATGCCGCCGTGGTCGTTGTCCCAGGCGCGCGCCAGCGCGGTGTCGAACAGGTGTTGCGCGGTCGGCAGCAGCCAGTTTTCTTCACGACCGCGCGCGCGCAGCATCGGTTCCATGATCAGCAGCAGCTTGGCCCATTCGGTCTGGTGGCCGGGCTGGAAACCCCACGGGCGGAACAGGTGTTTCGGATCGTCGCGGTGGTAATCCCAGTCGATGGCCCAGTCGCGGTCGTAGTGTTCCCACACCAGGCCGTCGGCCTTGGCGGCCTGGCGACGGGTCATGTGGTCGGCGAGGGTGTACGCGCGTTCCAGGTAGCGCGGGTCGTCGCTGGCCTGGTACGCGGCCAGCATCGCTTCGCACATGTGCATGTTCGCGTTCTGGCCGCGGTAGTCGCTGAAGTGCCAGTCGGCATCGGCTTCGTCGCGGTACAGGCCGGCGTCGGCGTCCCAGTAGTGGCGTTCCAGCAGGGTCCAGGTTTCGTCCATCCATGCGGCGGCTTCGGCGATGTCGGCCTTGACCGCGCTGGCGTAGGCGAGCAGCACGAAGGCGACGCCGTAGGCATGGTTGGTGCGATCTTCCGGTTGCCCGTCGCGGATCGTCCAGGCGTAGCCGCCGCTGGCCGGATCGCGATGCACGTCGCGCAGGTAGCGCAGGCCGTGGCGCGCGGCGTCCAGATATTCCAGGTTGCCGAACTCGATCGCCGCCAGCGCGTAATTGACGACGAAGCGCGTGCTGCTGACCAGGTGGCGATGGCTGCGCTCGTAGATCGTGCCGTCGTCCTTGAAGTAGTGGAAGAAGCCGCCGGCCGGGTCGATCGCGTGCGGGTGGTAGAACGCCATGGTCTGCGCAATGTGTTGGCGCAGGAAATCGGGCGAGCGGAAATCGGGCGTGGCACTCATGCCTGGTTCTCCATGAAGGCGAGCACTTCGTCGCCGCTTGGCATCGCCGCGAACGAACCCTTGCGGGTCACCGTGAGTGCCCCGCTGGCGGCCGCGAAGCGCAGCATCGCGTGCAATCGCGGCAGCTGGCTTACCAGCCGGTCGAGTCGGTCGGGTGTCGCGTCGAGTTCGGCCAGGCAACACAGCAGGGCGCCGACAAAGGCGTCGCCGGCGGCGGTGGAGTCGACCACCTTGACGGCATAGCCAGGCAATTCACCTTCGGCGTCGGGATGGAACCAGCGCAGTGGCTTCGCGCCATCGGTGACCACCAGCAGCCGGGTGCGGCCCAGCCACAGCCGGTCGAGCGCGGCCTGCTCACCGTCCACGGCCAGCCAGGTGAACTCCTCGGCGGAGAGTTTCACCACGTCGGCCAGGTGCAGCGCCGGCCACACCAGCGGCAACGGGTCGACACCGGCTGGCCACAACGCCGGGCGCAGGTTGAGATCGAAACTGACCAGGGCGCCGGCACGCTGCGCGCGCTGCATGCCCTCGCGGGTGGGCGCGGCCAGGGCGGGGTCGGTCATGCTGTTGGAGCAGACGTGAAATACCGCCACATCGACGAATGCGTCCGCACGGAAGTCGCTGGCGCGGAATTGCAAGTCGGCAGTGTGCTGGCGATAGAAGCTGAAACTGCGCTCGCCGTGGACATCCAGGCTGACGAACGCGAGCGCGGTGTTGGCGCTGTCGGTGCGCACGATATCCGCGGTGCCGACGCCGGCCTGCTGCAGGCTGGCCAGCAGGAAGTCGCCGAAGCGGTCGGTGGCCAGCATGCCGGCGAAGCGCGCGCTGCCACCGAGCCGTGCCGCCGCCACCGCGACGTTGGCCGGCGCGCCGCCCGCAAAGGGCGTGAAGTCGGTGGCGAAGCCGAGCGCGTCGAGGGCGCTGGCGTGCAGGTCGACCAGCGCTTCGCCGAAACACAGGATGGGTCGTTTGGTCATGCTGGTCGGAGCACGGCGAGTTCAGTCGACGCTGCTGCGGATCTTCGAGCCGCTGACGCCATAGAACAGGATGTACAGGTAGCACAGCAGCGGCAGGAAGAACGCATGTTGCAAGCCGATCTGGTCGGCGACCACACCCTGCAACTGCGGGACCACCGCGCCACCGACGATGGCCATGATCAGCAGGCTGGACGCCTTGCTGGTCATCGGGCCCAGCCGCTCGATGCCGAGTGCGAAGATGGTCGGGAACATGATCGAATTGAACAGGCCGATCGCGATGATGCTGTACATCGCCGTCGTGCCGGTGCTCAGCATGGTGGTCAACACCAGCAGCGCATTGATCGCGGCGAACAGCGCCAGCAGTTTGCGTGGGGAGAACCAGGCCATGATCCACGAGCCGGCGAAGCGACCCAGCATGGCGCCGCCCCAGTACCACGACACGTACTTGGCGGCCTGCTGCTCGCTCATGTGGCCGATGTCCGGCATCGACAGGTAGTTGATCATGAAGCTGCCGATCGAGACCTCGGCACCGACGTAGAAGAAGATGCCCAGCACACCGAACAACACGTGCGGATGGCGCAGTACGTCGGCGAAGCTGTGTTGGTCGTGGTCACCCTTGTCGGTCGCCTCGGTCAGCGCCGGCAGACGAAACAGCCAGACGAAGACCGCCAGCAGGAACAGCACCACCGCCAGGCCGATGTAGGGGGCTTGCACGGCCTGCGCCTGCTGGGTTTGGTAAACCAGTTGCTCGGCCGGCGCCAGCGCCGCCAGTTGGGTCGGGTCCTTCACCACGTTGGACAGGATCAACAGTCCGCCGAACCATGGCGCCAGGAAGGTGCCGAACGAGTTCAGCGCCTGCGCCAGGGTCAGCCGGCTGGAGCTGGTCTTCTCCGGTCCGAGCAGGGCCACATAGGGGTTGGCTGCGACCTGCAGCACGGTGATGCCGGTGGCCAGCACGAACAGCGCGCCGAGGAAGGCGGGGTACAGATGCAGCGCCGCGGCGGGCCAGAAACCCAGCGCGCCGACGCCGGCAATCGCGAGTCCGGCCACGATGCCCTTCTTGTAGCCCAGCGCGGCGACCAGCCGGCCGGCCGGCATCCCCATCAGGAAGTAGGCGCCGAAAAAGGTGAACTGCACCAGCATCACTTCGGTGTAGTTGAGCTGGAAGCTCGACTTCAAATGCGGAATCAGAATGTCGTTGAGGCAGGTGAGGAAGCCCCACATGAAGAAGATCGTGGTGAGCACGCCCAACGCCAGCGCGTTGCTGGTGTACGGCTGGCGGCCGGAACGGTCGCCCGGGGTGGGCGCAGACGAAAGGGGCGGCTTGGCGGCAAAGGCCATGGCTGGGTTCCGGTCGCAGAGTGGTCGAAGTCAGGTGGGATGGCGGCGGCGCCGCAGCAGCGACAATGTAACCGTTTTCATCGACTCGCCAATCACGCGCTGCAACATACCCGGCCGCGGTGCTACCTTCGGCAGCTTCGCCATCCCCTTCGCCTTCGCCTGATGAGGTACCTCATGCCCCGCTGCACCACGATACTGCTTGCACTGCTTGCACTGCTGGCATCGGCGACCTGCGCGCCCGCGTTCGCATCGTCCGCCCATGCGCCTGATGTGGATCCGCGCATCGGCACCGGCGGCGATGGCCACACCTTTCCCGGCGCCACGGTGCCGTTCGGCATGATCCAGCTGTCGCCGGACACCGCGATGCCGGATTTCAAGCATGCCTACAAGTGGGCGGCAGGCTATCAGTACGGCGATCCCACCATCATGGGTTTCTCGCACACGCACTTCTCCGGCTCCGGTCATTCGGACCTGGGCGACGTGCTGGTGATGCCGATTGCCGGCGACGTGCGACTGGACCCGGGTGATCCAACCAGGCCGGACAGCGGCTACCGCTCGCGCTTTTCGCACGCCAGCGAAGTGGTGCAGGCGGGCTACTACGCGGTGACGCTGAGCGACTACGGCGTGCGCGCCGAGCTCACCGCGGGGCGGCGGGTGGGCTGGCACCGTTATACCTTTCCGAAAGACCAGCCCGCGCATGTGCTGCTTGACCTGCGCCCGAGCATCTACGACTACCCGGGCAAGGTGCTGTGGGCGAGCCTGCGCGTACGCCCCGATGGCAGCGTCACCGGCTGCCGCACCACGCGCGGCTGGGCGCCGGGCCGCGAGCTGTGTTTCGCGATGCGCTTTTCGCAACCGATGACCTCGCGCGAGCTGGTCAACCGCGAGGCCGACATTGTCTACAAGGGTTTCGCCGGCCCCGGCAACCGACCAGAAGACCGTGACGCGCAGAACGGTCGCGCGCTGGTCGGCGTATTCGACTTCGGCAAGCTGAAACGGCCGCTGGAAGTGAAGGTGGCGATCTCGTCGGTGAGCGAAGCCAATGCGCTGGCCAATCTGGACCAGGACGGCAAGGGCTGGGATTTCGACGCGCGCCATGCCGAGGCGACTGCGGCCTGGAACAAGGCGCTGGCGGTGATCGATGTCGATGGGCCGAAGGCGGCCCGGACCCTGTTCTACACCGCGCTGTACCACGCGATGCTGGCGCCGACCTTGAGCATGGATGTCAACGGCGACTACCGGGGCCCGGATCACGCCGTGCATCGGGCGCAGGGCTTCGATTTCTATTCCAGCTGGTCGCTGTGGGACGTGTACCGCGCGCAACAGCCGTTGATGGTGCTGCTCGATCCGCAGCGCAGCACCGACTTCATCCGGTCGCTGATCGCCGCCGGCCAGGCCAGCCCGTTCGGCATCCTGCCGGTGTGGGCGTACCAGGGCCTGGAAACGTGGTGCATGATCGGTTACCACGCGGTGCCGGTGATTGCCGATGCGTACATCAAGGGCGTGCGTGGTTTCGACGCTGACGCGGCGTTGAAACTGATGGTCGCCAGCGCCACCTATGGCCCCTACGGCGACCTGGCCGACTACATGAAGCTCGGCTATGTGCCGATCGACCATGAGCCCGAGGCGGCGTCGAAGACGCTGGAATACGCCTACGACGACTGGTCGCTGGCGCAGATGGCCAACGCGATGGGCAAGCGCGGCATCGCCGCCACGTTCATGCAGCGGGCGGGCAACTGGCGCAACGCCTGGGATCCGAAAACCGGTTTCATGCGGGCCAGGCTCAGCAATGGGAAGTTCCGCGAGCCGTTCGACCCGACTTTCGCCGGCTACGGCAGCGATTTCACCGAGGGCAATGCCTGGCAGTACTCGTGGTATGTGCCGCAGGACATCCCCGGTCTGATCCGGGCGATGGGCGGCAATGCGCAATTCGTGGCCAAACTTGACCAGCTGTTCGACGCGAAAGTCGACCCCGCACATTTCAAGAACGTCGAGGACATCACCGGCCTGATCGGCTGGTACGCGCACGGCAACGAGCCCAGCCACCACATCGCCTATCTGTACGACTACGCTGGCGCACCATGGAAAACCCAGCAGCGGCTGAAGCAGATCATGGACACCCAGTACGCACCGCGGCCCGATGGCCTCAGCGGCAATGACGACCTCGGCCAGATGTCGGCGTGGTACATCTTCACCGCGCTGGGCTTTTATCCGGTGACGCCGGCCAGCGACGTCTATGCGATCGGGCGGCCGTTCGTGCCCAGCGCCACGCTGCATCTGTCCAACGGCCGCAGCTTCACCGTGAGCGCGTCGCCGATGGATGACGCGCATCCGTGGGTCGGCGCGGTCACGCTCAATGGCGTTCCGCTGGATCGGCCGACTATCCGGCACGCCCAGATCCTGGCTGGCGGCGAACTGCATTTCCGCATGCAGTCGACACCGGATAAAAAATGGGGCGCTGACTACGCGCCAACGTCCAAAGTGGAGAGCGTGGGCAACGATTGAGGGCCAACCGCCACTGGGAGCGCGGGCGTCCCGCCCGCTCAAAGCATGCCGGCAAGATGCCGGCGCTCCATTTGCGCGTCCGACTCGCCCACTGGGAGCGCGGGCGTCCCGCCCGCCAGAGCATGCCGGCGAGACGCCGGCGCTCCGTATGTCACAGCCCGACAGGCTGCCGCCGCCGGGCGCCAGCGTGGCGCGCGGACGTGCCAGAATACGGGAAGCTGACGGGACGGATGTGCAGATGGCCGGAGTCAAATGAAATTCAGCGGCATCATCCGCTGGCGGGTTGCGGGGCTGTTGCTGGCGATGCTGATCATCGTGGGGCTGCCCTACATCGTCACCAACGAGAATGCACGGTCGACCCAGGTGGCCAGCGCCTGGGTCACCCATTCGACGGCGGTGCGGGCGCTCGCCTTTCGAATTGCCAACACCGTTCACGACAGCGAGGCGGCGACCTATCGGGTGTTTGCCGGCGATGGCGATGCGGCCACCCAGGCGCGCGCGACCCGGGCCAGCACGAATGTGCCGGCACTGTTCCAGCAGCTCAGGTCCATGACCAGCGACAACCCGGAGCAGCTGATCCTGATCGGTGCCCTGGAAACCAGCGTCAACGGACGTCTCACCCTGATGCACCAGGCGCTGCTGCAATTGCAACACGGCGATGCGACCGGTGCGCGTGAATCGCTGCGCACGGCAGGCGATCTGTTTCCAGTCAACGCCAAGTTGGAGGGAATCGTCCAGAACGAGAATCAGCTGTTGGCGGTACGTGCAAAAGCCGCCTCGGACCGGGCCCGCAGCG
>Ga0208357_1002366_pt1 | contig 12580 bp, 15 predicted proteins | sample NGESurdeep092012_6_FD_184487 | JGI IMG/M metagenome (GOLD analysis project Ga0208357, IMG submission 184487) | Arctic peat soil microbial communities from Barrow, Alaska - NGEE Surface sample F52-2 deep-092012 (SPAdes) | ecosystem: Environmental > Terrestrial > Soil > Wetlands > Peat ... | reverse complement strand
GGCGTTGAAGATCCGCAGGAACTCCTCCTGCACGCTCGGCTTGGTCGACAGGTCCTCGTTGACCGTCGCCGGCAGCCCGAGAAGTCCCGACGCACCCTGGAGGTACCCAACGACGCAGCCACGGCACTCAAGGCGCTGCACACGCGCCAGGCCGTACAACGGCTGGCGGCCGGTGCAGCGTGGCAAGATCACAAGCTCGTCTTCAGCACCCGAACCGGTACCGCGCTGGCGGCCGGCAACGTCCGCCGATCGTTCCGCGCGATCACCAGGGCGGCCGGCGTTGGCGACGACTGGGTACCCCGGGAGACACGGCACACGTTCGTGTCGATCATGAGCGACAACGACGTGCCCATCGAGACGATCGCTGATCTCGTCGGGCACAAGGGAACCTCAGTAACCGAGCGCGTTTACCGCCATCAGCTCAAGCCCGTGATCACCAAGGGCGCGGCCACCATGAACGCGATCTTCACTCCGAAGAAGGAAGCCAAGTCCGCATGACCGCTGGCTCCCCGTTTGGCTCCCCAGTGACTACCTGGGTCGAACACGGGTCCGAAAAAGATGTGGAGCTACGGGGATTCGAACCCCGGACCTCTTGCATGCCATTCCTGGCGATTCCGTCTGGAGCGGTCGCGGGACGTCGGTTATCCGCAGTTCAGAGCGCTTCGGCTGTCTGGCTACGGCTGGCCATGTCCGATGCGGCCTGGGTGCGTAGTCACTTGGTTAGTCACTGGTTTCCGGGCCTCACCACTGGAGGTGAGGCTATATGTCAGTCAAGATCAGCGACGACTTCATGTGCCTGGAGATCGGCGGCGCAGTCATCGCGACCGCCCGGCAGCGGCCTGACGGCTGGTGGGAAGTCACCCACTGGCCCAGGTTCCTCGACCGCAACCAGGCCATCACGGCCCTGACCGTCATCGAGCTGCTGGAGGCCGGACGCGGCAACGACGACCCGCTCGTGATCGCCCTCCGCGGGGAGCTGCGATGAGGGCAGGCCGGCTCATCAGGATCACGACGGCCCTCGCGGTGGTGGCCGTCGCCGCGGTCGCGGCGGTCATCTCCTACCAGCACGCCTATGAACTGGTGCGCACGCACGGCGAGTCAGGCGTTACGGCCCGGCTGCTGCCGTTCACGGTGGATGGCCTGATCTGGGCGGCGTCGATGGTCATCCTCGACTCCAGTCGCCGGCACCAGCGCGTTCCACCCCTGGCCGCCTGGAGCCTCGGCATCGCCATCATCGCGACCATCGGTGCCAACCTGGCACACGGGCTGGGACACGGCCCGATAGGGGCCGTGGTCAGCGCCTGGCCCGCGCTGGCGCTCGTCGGCTCCTACGAACTGCTCATGATGCTTGTCAGAACTGAACACGGCACCGGCGAGCAGCAACTCTGTGAGTCACCCAAGCGCCAGGCTGCACCAGTTCCGGAGCTAGATGCTCCAGCTGCGCCAACTCAGGAACCAACGATGGAGCAGACAATACGAGCCTGGCACGGCTCCGGCCGCAGCCAGCGAGCCATAGCCCGGGAACTCAGCATCGATCGCCGCAAAGTGAAACAGATCATCGACCATGCCGCATAGGCCAGCGGCCCCCTGCCGCACTGCATTACCTCAAGGTGCTCACTGACGCTGGCCTGACCACCGGTGACAAGCGCGGCCGGTGGATCTGGTACCGGCTGGTCCCGGACCGACTCGATCTGCTGTGGCGCGCGCTGGAGCAGCCCGCCGGGGTCTTGACATGAGCATGGCCAAGGTCGCGGCTCCGAATCTTGCGGGCGGCCTGATGCAGGACGGCCGGGTTCGTCGGGTCGCCCAGCGGGAAGCCCAGCCACACCGCGACCAGGGCGGCCAGGGCCTCGGCGGCGGCCCGAGTTCGACCGCTAAGACTGAGGACGGACATGAATGACGAACTGAGTTCGCTGGCCATCGATCCTCAGTCAGCACAGACCGACCAGCCGGAGGGACAGCCGGTTATCACAGACGAAATATCTTCGGAAGGCAACGCCGACCGACCTAAGGCTGGTCAAGACCGAAGGTCTGCTAGCGACGCGCCCCGCTGCCATCGGGGCTCCGCGACGGCACTCCCCAGGCCGCGGCGTCCCTGGGAGGCGCCTGCCGAAAGCGGAGACCGCAGGAGCCCTCCGGAGAGCCGCGACGGGCCAGCCTCCGTCGCGGCTCTGGCCGTCCAGCTCAACAAGTTGCGCCGCGAGGTGGAGTCGCTGACCGGAAAGCTGGATACCGACGCCAGGGCGCAGCGTGAGGAGGTGGCTGTTCTGGCGGACATTGTTGAACTTCGGGAGCAGGTTAAGCAGGTGCTCTCGACGCTCGCGGATAAGGAGCACGCCTCGCCAGCCGAGTGGTTCTGGAGACGGAGCAGAGCTGAAAGACGCCGCAGACTGGCACGACCGCTGGGCACTTGGCGCTCTGCGCCGCCTCAGCCAGGTATGAGCTGGTGTGAGCTTGTCTGTCGGCGACTGCCCTCCTGAAAGCCGTCAACGACCGGCAACGCAGGCTGCCTCTGTGAGCTGGTGTTACCGGGACGCGGGCCACCTGGGCAGCTGATCGTGGCTGTAGAGCCACTAGATGGTCATGGGCGGGCGGCGCGGACGATGGCTGAGTGCAGGCCGTCTGCGACCCGATGGGTCGGGGTAATGCTGATGGCGGTGAAGCCGGCCCGCGCCAGCCCGTCGCGGTATTCGGCGAAGGACAGGGCTCCGGCGATGGCGCCGACCTGCCTGCCGCGCTCGATCCGGTCGGCGGGGGTGAGGTGGTCCTCGGCGAGGATGTCGGACACGCCGAGCCGGCCGCCTGGTCGCAGGACGCGGAAGCTCTCGGCCAGGACGGCGGGCTTGTCGCCGGACAGGTTGATCACGCAGTTGGAGATGATGACATCTACCGACTGGCTGGGCAGCGGGATTGCCTCGATGTGGCCCTGGAGGAACTCGACGTTCGCGGCGCCGGCCTCGCGGGCATTAGCCCGGGCCACGGCGAGCATCTCGTCGGTCATGTCCAGGCCGTATGCCTTCCCGGCCGGGCCGACCCGGCGGGCGGACAGCAGCACGTCCAGGCCGCCGCCGGACCCAAGGTCCAGGACCGTCTCACCGTCGCGCAGCTCCGCCACGGCGACGGGGTTGCCGCATGCGAGGCTCGCGGTCACAGCCTCGCCGGGGACCTCGCCCTGCTCGGCACCGGAGTACACCCCGGCGCCAGTTCCGGCGTCGTCCTCGCCAGAGCACGACTCCCCGCAGCCTGGCGTGCCGCCGGCCAGGACGGCGGCGGCGGCTCCGGCGTACCGGGCGCGGACCCGCTCGCGGACGTCGGCTAGGTCATCAGGACTGGTCATCGGTTACGTCTCCGGGGCTAGGCGGGCGGGGAGCCGATCAGGTTGCCGAGGCTGGCCAGGGCGTCGGTGCGGGCCCGGTAGTACACCCAGACCCCCCGCTTGTCGCGGTCCAGCAGCCCGGCCTCGTGCAGCAGCTTGAGGTGATGGCTGATCGTCGGCTGGGACAGGTCGAACGCGTCGTTCAGGTCGCAGACGCAGGCCTCGCCGCCCGGATGGGAGGCGATCAGCGACATTAGCCGCAGCCGGACCGGGTCGGCCAGGGCCTTCAGCAGCGGCGCCACCTGCTCGGCCTGCCCGGCGGACAGCGGACCCGCTGACAGCGGGGAGCAGCACGCCACGGTGTCGGCCGGGCTGAGCACCGTCAGGGGGATCGTCATGCGTCTATATTGACAGGCTCCAATGTCTATGGCAAGCTCAGCCTCAGCGTCAGACATAGACGCTCATCGAAGTCTAGGTTCCGGAGGTTCCCGTGTCCCGTGTCCAGCTCGCCCTCAACGTCAATGACATCGATGAGGCCGTCGCCTTCTACAGCAGGCTGTTCGGCGCCGAGCCCGCCAAGCGTCGTCCCGGCTACGCGAACTTCGCGATCGCCGAGCCGCCGCTGAAGCTGGTGCTGCTGGAGAACCCCGGCCAGGGCGGCAGCCTCAATCACCTGGGCATCGAGGTCTCCGATACCGCCGCCGTCGACGCCGTCCTGGCTCGCCTGGCCGGGACTGGCCTGGCCGCGGTCGATGAGCGGGACACGACCTGCTGCTATGCCAGGCAGGACAAGTTCTGGGTGCAGGGCGCGCCGGACGGGGCGTCCTGGGAGGTCTACACAGTCCTGGCCGACGGCCAGACGTTCTTCAGCGAGGACCAGGCTGGTCCTGGCTGCTGCGGGGGGGTCAGCGAGTCCGGCGCTGGGCAGTCAGCGGAAGCGGCCGCGTCCGGCGCGAAGTGCTGCTGACAGGCTCACGTCCCTGGTGCGGGTCCGGCTGATCACCGCTGGGCCTGCTCTTGCTGACCGCCTGAGGGTCGGCTGGCGTTATAGGACTAGTCAGCGGACGGGAGCAGAAAGCAGCGCGGACATGCGCTCCAGCGCGGCCGGCACCAGCCAGTAGTAGACCCAGGTGCCGCGCCGCTCAGAGTCGATGATCCCGGCCCCGCGCAGCACCTTCAGGTGGTGGCTGATGGTGGGCTGGGTCAGGTCGAACGCGGTGGTCAGCTCGCAGACGCATACCTCGCCGCCCTGGTGCGCGCCGATCAGCGAGACCAGCCGCAGCCGGACCGGGTCGCCCAGGGCCTTGAACACCTGGGCCAGCCCGGCCGCCGCGCTCTCGCTGATCGGCTCGCCGACCAGCGGCGTGGAGCACGCGTCGACCACGACCCGCAGCTCGGCCGCGGGGATGAACGCCGCCGGGGACCGCTCCGCCTGCATCGACATTCCTCTATCTTGACGGCTATCTATCCAGGCTGGCAAGCTGTCCTCATCTGCATAGATAATCATCGATGAAGGAAGGCCGGGGCGGGCGGGCTGTGACAGGCAGCAAGCGGGGCGGCGAGGCCCGCCGGATGAGCGCCGGGAGGCGGCCGCGGTGAACGACGTGCCGTTGTGGCGGCGGCTGCTGGCTGAGCTGCTGGGCAGCGCGTTCCTGGCCGCGGTGGTGATCGGCTCGGGCATCGCCGCGCAGCGCCTGTCCCCGGGTGCGACCGGGCTGGAGCTGCTGGAGAACGCGGCCGCGACCGCGGCCGGGCTGTTCGCCATCATCTTGATGTTCGGCCCGGTGTCCGGCGCGCATTTCAACCCGGTCGTGTCCTTCGTGGACGCGGCGTTCGGCGGGCTGCGCTGGCGCGACGCCGCGGCCTACCTCCCCGCTCAGGTGGCCGGCTGCATCGCCGGGGCGATGGCGGCGAACCTGATGTTCGCCCGGGCCGCGGTGAGCATCTCCGCCAGGCACCGGGCCACGCCCGCGCATTTCCTGTCCGAGGTGATCGCCACCCTCGGGCTGATCCTGGTCATCTTCGCGCTGGCCCGGTCCGGCCGCAGCCGGTCCGCCCCCGCGGCCGTCGGAGCCTATATCGGGGCGGCGTACTTCTTCACGTCCTCGACCAGCTTCGCCAACCCGGCCATCACCGTCGGCCGGATGTTCTCGGCCACCTTCGCGGGCATCGCGCCGTCCTCGGTGCCCGCGTTCATCGCCGCCCAGGTCGCCGGCGGTGCCCTGGCCATTGTGGTGATCAGGGCGCTGTATCCGCGCCTTACCCCGGCGCAGGCCTCCGACATCATCTTCCCCCGCCACGCCAGCCAGATCGACCCGGCGCAGGACCGCGCCGGCTACGACGGCGCCACGGCGCCGACCGGCCGGGTGCCCGGCCGCGACGCGCCTCACTGAGCGCCCGACCTGGAGGGATCCAGTCATGCACCTGGTCATGATCGGCGGCAGCGACGCCGGGATCAGCGCCGCCCTGCGAGCCAGGGAGCTTGACCCCGGCGCCGAGGTCAGCGTGATCGTCGCGGATGCCTACCCGAACTTCTCGATCTGCGGCATCCCCTACTACATTTCCGGGGAGGTGACGCACTGGCGCAACCTCGCCCACCGCACCACCGCGGACCTGGAAGCCACCGGGATGAGGCTGCGGCTGGACACCACCGCGCGCCGGATCGACGTGCCCGGCCGCAAGCTCCTGGTCACCGCCCCTGACGGGCATGAGGAACTCCTCGCCTACGACAAGCTGATCATCGGAACCGGCGCGGTCCCGGTCCGCCCGCCGATCAGCGGCCTGGACGCTCTGGGCCCTGACGACGGCGTGCACCTGCTGCACTCCATGGGCGACACGTTCGCCGTCATGCGCACCCTCGAGGAAACCGACCCGGCCACCGCGGTCATCGTCGGCGCCGGGTACATCGGCCTGGAAATGGCCGACGCCCTCACCACCCGCGGCCTTCAGGTCATCCAGATGGAGCAGCTGCCCGAGGTCCTGCCCACCGTCGACCCCGCTCTCGGCGCCCTGGTACACGGCCAGCTCACTGCCCGCGGCGTGGAGGTCCTGACCGGGACCACGGTCCGGCAGATCACCCGCACCGACACCGGCGAGACGGGGCAGGTGCAGGTGCAGGTGGACGCCACCGGCGCCGACGGCACGGCCGTGACCCGGCTGGCCGACATGGTCCTGGTCGTCGTTGGCGTCCGCCCCGACACCACCCTGGCCGCCAGCGCCGGGGCCACTCTGGGGCCCAGGGACACGATCGCGGTGGACCGCGGGATGCGGACCAGCCTCCCCGATGTCTACGCCGCGGGGGACTGCGTGGTCACCTATCACCGGCTGCTCGGCGAGACCTACCTGCCCCTCGGTACCACCGCGCACAAGCAGGGCCGGGTGGCGGGCGAGAACGCCCTCGGCGGGAACCGGGAGTTCGCCGGGAGCCTCGGCACCCAGGTCGTGAAGATCTTCGACCAGGCCGCTGCGCGGACCGGGCTGCGCGACCACGAGGCGGCTGCCGCCGGGTACGACCCGGTCACCGTCCACTCCGGAGCCGACGATCACAAGGCGTACTACCCCGGCAGTCACCGCATCACGATGCGGTTCACCGGCGACCGCACCACCGGGCGGCTGCTCGGGGTCCAGCTGTTCGGCCACCGGCACGCCGAGATCGCCAAGCGCGTCGACATCGCGGCCACCGCCATCTTCCACTCCATGACCACCGACGCGGTCAGCGACCTCGACCTGTCCTACACCCCGCCCCTCGGCAGCCCCTGGGAAGCCATCCAGATGGGCGCCCAGGCCTGGCTCCGCGAAGCCAGCCGTCCCTGACCGCCTCGCTCCCAGCAGGGGAAACCATGCCAGCCAACGACGGACGGCAGCACCACGCTCACCGCACGCCCAGGATCACCCTCAGCGCGGGCGCCGCCCTAGCCGTTCTCGCCATCACCGCGTGCACGTCTACCGCGACCAGCTCCGCCCCCAGACCCACGGCCACCGGCACGGCCGCCGCCACGAGCGGACCTGGCCCGACGCTCTCCGGGGCAGGATCCACCTTCGACGCGCCGTTCTTCGACCTGGCGTTCTCCAGATACCACCGGGAACACCCAGCAGTGACGATTGGCTATTCAGCCGTGGGCAGCAGCGCAGGCATCGCGGCCTTCAGCGCGAAACACGTCGATTTCGGCGCCACCGACGTCCCGCTGACCACCGCCGAGCAGGCAGCCGCCCACGGCGGCCCCTCCGTCCAGGTCCCCGTCGACCTCGGCGCCGAAGTGCTCGTCTACAACCTGGTGCTGCCCGGCGGCGGGAGGCTGCACCTCACCGGCCCGGTGATCGCACGCATCTTCCTCGGGCAGATCACCAGCTGGGCCGACCCCGCCATCGTGGCCCTCAACCCGCACACCGACATACCCCGTGACCCGATCACCGTCGTCCACCGCTCCGACGGCAGCGGTACTACCTACATCTTCACCGACTACCTCTCCAGGGCCGACCCGGCGTGGGCGTCCCGGCTGGGCACTGGGCGGACCGTCAAATGGCCGGTCGGGGTCGGGGCGGAAGGCAATGCCGGCGTAGGCGCCACGGTGTTCACCACCCCTTTCTCCATCGGATATGTCGAACGCTCATATTCACATGGCTCGCTGCTGGCTTTCGCCGCGATCCGCAACCAGGCCGGGCGATTCGTCACCCCGTCCACCGAGTCGATTGCGGCAGACGCCGCCCAGAAACCCAACCTCTCGTCCACCAACTTCTCCATCGTCAACGAGCCGGGGCAGGACAGCTACCCCATCAGCGGTTACAGCTGGGCACTGATCTACACCCACCAGGCCAGCCAGGCCAGCGGCCAGGCCCTCGTCAACCTCATGGACTGGCTCACCCACACCGGCCAGGCCTACGCCGTCGCCACCAGCTACGTCCCCCTGCCACCCAGAATCCAGCAACTCGCCCACAGCATGCTCCAGCACGTCACCGGCCCTCACGGAACACACCTGCTGGGCTAGTGCCTTCGCCGCCCAGCCACCCCGTGTCGAAGGGACGAGCAGCAGCGCCGAGGACGCCTTGCCCTGGGGCACGGCCAGTTCTTGGTACTGGCCATCCGCTGGTGGCTGCGATATGGCACGGCTACCTCTGCGGGCTATCCACCTGGGTAGAGGAGCGATCACGGGCCATATCCTTGGCATGCTTGGCGCGCCGGATGGCCCGGGTGATGACCGGCGCTCCGATGGCCGAGGGGAGCAGCCAGAACGTCCAGGTCGGCAGGTGGTCCCACAGCGGCAGGTGAGGGCCGTTATCGACATAGAACGCGGTGAGCATGGCGGCGTAGGCGATGCCCATTCCGGCGATGTGGCCGGTGTCCCCGGGCCGGTGGCGACGGCGGTGCTGGTAGCCAACGGTCGCCGCGGTGAACGCCACGGCGCCGATGAGGAACAGGTAGTAGTCGTGCCGCCAGCGCATCGCAGCCAGGATCGTCGCGGTGGCGAAGACCACGGTGATCGCCCGGTAGTACCAGTGGCCTGCCCGGATGTGGCGCGGGCCGCCTTTGCGCGATAGGGCGGCGACCGCCCCGGTGGCCACGGCGGTTAGCCCGGCGATCACGTGGATGGCCAGGAACGTCAGGAAGGCTGGCGCGGTGGAACCCACCTGATCGCCGAGGACGCGGCTCGCCGTCAGCATGGGCACCTGCTCTCCGGCCGCCTGGCCCGGTAGCCGTTTCATAAGTAGCGACGCTACTTATAGTGGCTACGTTACGCCGCGGATTGCCTGGCCGGAAGGTCTAGCGTAGTGTTCCTACCTATGCGGGCCGAGGAACTGAAGGGCCATCTGGATGCGCTGTTGCTCGCTGCCCTGGAGGACGGACCGCGTCATGGCTACGCGGTGATCGAGGCCCTGCGCCAGGCGACCGGCGGGAGGCTGGACCTGCCGACCGGGACGATTTACCCGGCACTGCGCCGCCTGGAAGAGGCCGGGCTGATAGCCGGGTCATGGTCAGTGGTGGCCGGGCGCAGGCGTCGTGGCTATCAGCTCACGCCCGCCGGAGCAAAGGCGCTGTCGGGGAAACGGTCGGACTGGCTCGACTTCGCCGCCATGATGAGCGCCGCCCTGGAGCGCAGACCATGCCCGACCCCAGCCTGATCACGGACTATCTCGGGGAGCTGTCCGCGCAGCTGCCCGCATCGATCGTTGAGGAACTGGCCGACGGACTCGACCAGACCTGTCAGCACTACCTGGACCGTGGCCTGGACCTGGATGCCGCAGCCGGCGCCGCGCTGGCCGAGTTCGGCGAGCCGCAGGTCATCGTGGCCGCCTTCACCCGCCTGAGCCCAGCCCGCCGCGCCGCGCGCAGGCTGCTGTTCACCGGGCCCGTGGTCGGCGCCTGCTGGGGCACCGCGCTGATCACCAGCCGGGCCTGGACCTGGCCAGGCCCCAGCGCTCTCCGCCTCCTGTTCGGCCTGTCCCTGATCACCATCATCGGCCTGCTGGCCGCCGCCGCTTTCGGACGGCAGTACCAGCCAGTCGGCCGTGCAGGAACCGCCGGATGCGCCGGCATTGCCATGCTGGACACCGCCATCCTCATCACCGTCGCCGTCGCGCTTCCCGCCGTGAGCTGGCTGGTGATGCTGGGCGTTGCGGCTAGCGGGACTCGCCTCGCATTCACCGTCCAGGCGCTGCGACCTGTTCTGGACACTCAGGCGATCACTCGCCGATAGTCAGCGCCCCGGCCAGCACCATTACGACGTAGGGGCACCCTGGATAGGCCCTGGATGACGGGTGATCCGCCGTAATCCGTGCAAGATCAAGGGCGCGGGCTAGGAGCAACCAGCCGAGTGGCCGACGCTCACTAGGGGCGCAAGGCGACGTGTCGATTGAACAACGAACGGCACGCCGCAGTTAGCTTTTCAACTGCTGCCTGACCTGGCTGCCACGCTGTTCTTCGAGTACTGGCTAGAGCCTTGCTTGATTCAGTGTGGCCTGTATAGTACAGCTATGACTGTATTGGTTCAGATGGACCTGGGCACCCTTGCCCGCGTGGGCACGGCGCTGGCCGATCCCACGCGTCGGCGGGTGCTGGTGCACCTGACCGGTGGTCCTGGGTATCCGGCTGAGATGGCCGAGGACTTCGGGACCGCCCGCGCGAACCTGTCCAATCACCTGACCTGCCTGCGTGAGTGCGGCCTGGTGACCGCGACTGCGGAGGGCCGCCGGGTCCGCTATGAGCTGGCCGACCAGCGCCTGGCCGATGCCCTGCGCATCCTCGCGGCTCTCGACCTTCCCGGCACCTGCCAGTAAGGCCACACGATCCTGATTCTCGGAGGTGACCGGATGTCTCGTATCCAGTTGTCGATCAACGTCAGCGACTTTGACGCGGCTGTGGCGTTCTACTCCCGGCTGTTCGGGATGGCGCCTGCCAAGCTGCGGCCCGGTTATGCGAACTTCGCCGTGGATGAGCCGCCGCTGAAGCTGGTGCTGAACTCGCCCGGTAACGGGCCGGGCGGCACGATCAACCACCTGGGCGTTGAGGTCAGCTCGACCGGGGACGTGACGCAGGCGGAGGCACGGCTGGCCGCCGAGGGCCTGGCCGTCGAGCCGGAGCCGGGCGCGGTCTGCTGCTACGCCCGGCAGGACAAGGTCTGGGCGCATGACCCGGACGGGGTGGCCTGGGAGTATTACACCGTCCTGGAGCACATCGAGACGTCATGATCCCACTGCTCCCCCGCCGCGTGCGCCCGGCTGACCGGCGCGAGGCCACCGGGCCGGCGGGGGGGTCGGCGGACTGGCTGCGCCTGGCCCGCGTCGCCCGGATACTGTCCTGGCTGACGCTGGCCTGGATGGGCATCGAGGGCGGCGTCGCGATCGTCGCGGCGGTGCTGGCCGGGTCGGTGGCCCTGCTCGGGTTCGGCCTCGATAGCGGGATCGAGGCCATGGCCAGCATCATCGTGATCTGGCGGTTCACCGGGACCCGGCTGGCCAGTGCTTCGTCCGAGCGGCGCGCCCAGCAGCTGGTGGCGGTCAGCTTCTTCCTGCTCGCCCCCTACATCACCGTCGAGGCGGTCCGGGCGCTGGCGGCCGGTGACCGGGCCGAGACCAGCATCATCGGGCTGGTCCTCACCGCCGGGACGGCGATCTTCGAGCCCGCTCTCGGGGTGGCCAAGCGGCGGATCGGCGCCCGGCTCGGCTCGGCGGCCACCGCCGGCGAGGGAACCCAGAACCTGCTGTGCGCCTACCTCGCGATCGCGGTGTTCGCCGGGCTGACCGCCAACACGCTGCTGGGCGCCTGGTGGGTCGACGGCGCGGTCGCGCTCGGAATCGCTGGCTGGGCGGTCATGGAAGGACGGCGGGCCTGGGCCGGAAAATCATGCGGCTGCGCATCAGAGCCAGGGGCGGCCTGCTGAGCATGCGCGACGAGGACGCACTGGCAGGCAGCGCGGGTGCGGCACCCAATCAGACGATAACAGTCTTGTCATTAATCAAAGCGCGGCCAAATGGATGGCGCGCAGTGGCGTCCAGCAGAGTGGTGGATCGACCGGGCCTGTTGATGGGCGTGGCGTAGAGGTGTGAGGGCGGCCACCGCGTGATCCTTCGAGAGACCTACCAAGTCGACTCGTTGGAGACCGCAGAATCCTGATCATCCTGCGCCGCAAAGCGCAGTCACTTGATTAGTCACTGGCTGACAAGCGGGACACCCGAGAAACCGCCCCGACGCGACCTGAGCTACCAGCAGGCTCCGGCAGGAGCCGCCAGGAGCCGCCAGGAGCCGCCAGGAGTAGAGCCGCGTCCCTCCCCAGGCATCCCGTCGTCACCTCGGAGGAACACCCGGGAAAGCAGGTCCCCAGAACGCGGCTGACCGGCACCTGCACGGTGTACAGAACAGCGTGGGGAGTCTCCGGGGTGGTCGCGGCGTACTCCCCGGTGTACTCCGGGGTGGCTCCCTCCAGAGGCCGGAGATGACCAGCCCGCAGGGCCCCGGCCTCAACGCCGCGCCTGAACTGCAAGAACGCCGAAAGCAGAGACGGTCGCGTCGCCTGGCTCGCTTGCCTGATACGCAAGCGATTGACGTAGGCGCCCAAGTGCCTGTGACCTGCACAGATAACACAGGCGCTCTCCGGGCAGCGCTGGATGGATCCGGTCCGCAGCTACGGAGGTCCACCGTCAGCAAGCCTCTGACCTGGGAAGACGGACCGAAGTCAGGTCTTCACGTTTGGGCGTGACCTGCGCTTTTGGTGGCTGATTCAGGGCTTGCCCACGGGTTAAGCCGGGTGTGCCCACATCATTGTCAGGCGG
>Ga0208357_1002365_pt1 | contig 12582 bp, 10 predicted proteins | sample NGESurdeep092012_6_FD_184487 | JGI IMG/M metagenome (GOLD analysis project Ga0208357, IMG submission 184487) | Arctic peat soil microbial communities from Barrow, Alaska - NGEE Surface sample F52-2 deep-092012 (SPAdes) | ecosystem: Environmental > Terrestrial > Soil > Wetlands > Peat ... | reverse complement strand
GTGGGCGGCGACCGTGTACAGCGCGACCAGCAGCGCCACGTCGCCGAGCAGGGGCACGTCCAGCAGCCACTGGCCGAACGCGATCGCGGACACGGCCAGGAACACCGCGCCCGGCCAGACCCGGCGGAACGTGAGCGGGACGATGAGCGCGGCCTGGATGAGCGCCATGTCCACCCGGGCAAACGGCGAGCCGACTAGCCACACGGTCGACAGGGCGAGCAGCACCGCCGCCGCCAGCCCGTCGGCTGCGACCCGGTGCGTCAGCGCCAGCCTGATGCCCCGGCCGAACAGCCCGCGGCTGATCTCGTCGGGTGGCTGGAGTTCCGTCCGCTGCAGCCCGATGAACTCGGTCAGTGTGCTCAATGCGCGTCCTTCGTGGTCACTTACCGGCAGCGTACCCGCGATCACCGTCCGCCTAGAGGATGACTTTGCGGGCGGCGGATCTCGTCCTCTGGGAGGTTTCGCAAGCGGCGCGGAGCGGTCTAGCGTTGCCTACCGTGCCTGACTGGCCGCAATTGGAGGATGTGAGCATGGTTTCCCGGACACGCGGGACAACTCAGCTGTTCGGCGAACCGGCTGCGGCCAAGGTTCCGGAGATCGCCCTCCTGTTCTGGGTGATCAAGCTCCTCACCACCGCGGGCGGCGAGGCGACCTCGGACTACCTGGCTCTCGGCAGCCACGCGGTGGGCGCCGTGGTGGAGGTGGGCCTGCTCGTCATCGGGCTGGTCTGGCAGTTCCGCACCCGCCGCTACACCGCCGCCGCCTACTGGTTCCTGGCCTACGCGATCGCGATCTTCGGCACCGGCGTCTCCGACACGCTGCACCTCACCTTCGGCCTGCCGTACACGGCGACTTCGATCTTGTGGGCGGTGGTGCTGGCGGCCGTGTTCTGGGTCTGGCACCGCAGCGAGGGCACGCTCTCGATTCACAGCATCACCACCCGGCGCCGGGAGTGCTTCTACTGGGCCACCGTGTTCGCCACGTTCGCGCTCGGCACTGCCGTCGGCGACCTCACCGCGGTCACCTTCAAGCTCGGCTACCTGTCCTCGGTGTTTTTGTTCGCCGTTATCATTCTGATCCCGGCCGTGGCCTGGTGGCAGTTCCGGATGAATCCGGTCCTCGCCTTCTGGTTCGCCTACGTGGTCACCCGGCCGCTCGGCGCCTCGGTCGCCGACTACCTCAGCAGGCCTCTCAAGCTCAGCGGCGCCGCCTTCGGCGACGGCCGGATCGCCGTGATCATGACGATCGCGGTCGCCCTGGGAGTCTGCTACCTCACCCTCACCAGAAGCGACATCCAACAGCCGACGATGCATGCAAGGTCCCCCGTTCATCACCGCTGAACTGACTACCGGGCCTGAGGAGTCAGCACAATGCAGGGTTTTCTCATCCACGCCGGCTATCCGGCGATCATTTTGCTCGCCTTCCTCGAGGCGTGCTGCATCCCGATCTCGTCCGAGGTCATCTTCGGGTTCGCCGGCGTGCTCGCCTACCAGGGGCACCTGAACCTGGCGCTGGTCATCATCATCGGCACGCTGGCCGAGCTGGCGGGCTCGTTCGTTGCCTACTCGGTGGGCCGGGTGGCCGAGCGCCCGGTGATCGAGCGGCTGGGCCGTTACTTGCTCATCACCCGCAATGACATCGGCCGGACCGAGCGGTTCCTGGCCGGCCGGGGCGGCTGGGCCATCCCCGTCGGCCGGGCGCTCCCGGTCCTGCGCTCGTTCACCTCGCTGGTGGCCGGCATCGCCGGGGTGCCGGCCCTCCGATTCGGGGTCCTCTGCCTGGTCGGCACCGTGGTCTACGTGACCGGAATGTCCAGCATCGGCTACGCCGTCGGCCCGGCCTGGAACCGCGTCTCCGCCGACCTGTCAGTGGCGGGTTACGTGATCGTGGGCGTCGCCGTGGCGGCGCTCGCCGTCTTCATCACCTACCGCCTGCGCGAGCTCAGAAAAGAAACAACCGAAAACCTTCATCCCTAACGGACCGGGTCCCCGCCTGTGCCGTTGGCGGACCGGATCTCGCGCGCCCAGTTGCAGTCGCGCACCTCGGCTCGGCCGAACGCGAGCTGGCCGACGGTACGCGGAATCTAGCCGGACCCCGTCTTCCTCTCATCGCGCCCGCCGCCAAGATAACAGCAAGAAGCGCCATCCAGTCGAAATGATCGTGGAAACATTTTTTCTGGCGGAAGAAGAGCACGCTAGGCGCGGTCAAACCTTCCATGATCTTTTGCCCGGGGCCTTTTCGCGCTTATAACAGCAAGAAGCGCCGGTCGCCACGAGCTAGCCAAAATAGTGGGTGTACTAAACGGCAAATAGCGCCGCTAAGTCCACCCAACGATCGCCCAACCTCGTGCTCCAAGTGATAACAGCAAGAAGCGCCCACGCCGACGGCGAGGCAAGCGCCACCACCGCCGCGCCACCGCCGACGAGGCAAGCGCCACGGCTCACAGGTTGGCTTGCGCCCCAGGCTCCAGCGTGAGCTCGTCGTCGTCGCTGTCGTAGTCGTACAACTCCGCGTACCGGCCCCAGTCGATGGCCGTGTCGAGCTGGCTCCGGGCCTCGGTCGAAGAAAACCCGCGCCGCAGCAGGTCGATGAAGAACCCCGCCCGCAGCGTGCCGTCCTCGGTGGCCGCCAGGGCCTGGACGACGGCGCGGACAAGCGGCGCGTGCCTGGCGACGAGCCGTGCGAACAGCTGCTTGCTGGTGAGGATGTCGGCCGCGGCGAACTCCTTGCCCTCGGCCGTCAGCTCGATGTCGGAGCCGTCGATGCGGGCCATTCGCAGCAGCAGGGCGGCGTCGGTCAGCGGCAGCAGGTCGTCGATCTCGAAGCTGAGGTCGTCGGCGATTTCCGCCAGGCCGTCCTTCCCGCCGCGGGCCATCAGGATTTCCAGCAGCCCGCCCAGACCGCCGGGGCTGACGGCCGGCAGCGGCGTGTTCATCGGCGTCGCGGCAGGCGGGCGCCGCGTCGCCGCGCCCGCGCCGGGCGCCGCCGAAGAGTCGGCCGTCGCTTCGACCGCTTCCGATGCTGCCTCCTCGCGGCCGGTGAGGATCCCGTAGATGGTGTCGACCAGGGCCTCGAAGCGGGGCGCGTGCCGGTCCCGGGGCCGGGGCAGCTCGACCGAGAGCTCGGCCCTGATCCGTCCGGGGTTGGAAGACAGCACCAGCACCCGGTCGGCCAGCAGCACCGCCTCCTCGATGTTGTGCGTCACGATGAGGATCGACTTGACCGGCGCACCGCGCCCCTCCCAGAGCTTGACCAGCTCGCCGCGCAGGTTCTCGGCCGTCAGCACGTCGAGGGCGGAGAACGGCTCGTCCATCAGCAGCGCGTCCGGCTCGGTGACGATCGCGCGGGCGAAGCCGACCCGCTGCCGCATGCCGCCGGACAGCTCCTTGGGATAAGCGGACTCGAAGCCGTCGAGGCCGATCGTGTCGATCGCCTTCAGCGCCCGCTCGGCCCGCTCCGCCTCCGGGACACCGCGAGCCTCAAGCCCGAGCTCGACGTTCTGCTGGACGGTGAGCCACGGCAGCAGCGCGAAGGTCTGGAACACCATCGACACGCCCGGGTTGGCCCCGGTCAGCGGGGCGCCGCGGTAGGAGACCGAGCCCGACGAGGGGGCGATCAGCCCGGCCACGCAGCGCAGCAGGGTCGACTTCCCCGACCCCGACTTGCCCAGCAGGGCGACGATCTCGCCCTCGGCCAGGGTGAAGCTGACCCCGTCCAGGACCGGCAGCGCGCCGCCGTCCGGGGTGGTGAACGCCTTGGTCACGGACTCGGCGGTGATAATCACGTCGCCAGTGGCAGTCATGACAGCGAGTACCTCCGTTCGGCCAGCGCGTACAGGCGGCGCCACAGCAGTCGGTTGGCGACGACGACGTACACGCTCATCACTGCGATGCCGACCAGGATTTGCGGGAAGTCCCCGGTCGCGGTCGCGTGGGCGATGTAGGAGCCGAGGCCGACGGCGGTCAGGTGGTTGTGGCCGTAGATGACGACCTCGGCCACGATCGAGGCGTTCCAGGCACCGCCGGCGCAGGTGATCCCGCCGGTCACGTAGGAGGAGAAGATCGACGGGAGGATGAACTTCTTCCACCGCAGCCACCCGCTCACCTGCAGGCTCGTCATCGCCTCGCGCAGGTCGGACGGGATCGCGGACGCCCCCGCGATGACGTTGAATAGGATGTACCACTGCGCGCCGAGTGCCATCAGCAGCACCGCCCCGAAGTCGAGCGGGATGTGCCAGGCCACGAACACGACGGTGGCGAACGGGAACAGGAAGTTGGCCGGGAAGCCCGCCAGGACCTGGACGATCGGCTGGGCGTACCGGGTCACCCGAGGGCTCATCCCGATCCAGACCCCGACCGGCACCCAGATCACCGTGGCCACCGCGGTCAGGAACATCACCCGGGCGAAGGTAGCGGCGCCGAGCGCGAACGCGTAGCCGAACTCGCCCAGGCCGGTAGCGGCGCGGACGTAGCCCAGCGCCTGCCACGCCCCGTAGGCCACCACCACGGCGATGACCCCGGCGAAGAACACGTCCCCGGTCCGCTCGCGCCCCCGCGCGACCGCGAGCGGGTGCTCGGCCAGCCCGAACGGGCGGGTGGCGCGGTCGAGCAGCCGGCCGACCGGCCGCAGCGGGCGGCCGAGCAGCTCGGGGATGTCGGACCGCCGGAGCACGTCGAGCACCAGGCTGCGGGGCTTCTCGGCGCTCTCCGACTCCTCGACCCGGAACCGCTCCGCCCACGCGGTGATCGGCCGCCAGAACAGGAAGTTCACCCCGAGGACGACGATCAACTCGGTGATGATCGCGTAGCCGACCTTGCCCAGGTTCCCCTGGGCGATCGCGGCGGCGGCGTAGGACCCGAGGCCCGGCAGCGCGTACTGGTGGTTCAGGACCGAGATCGACTCCGAGGCGGCCAGGAAGAACCAGGCCCCGCCGAAGCTCATCATCCCGTTCCAGACCAGCGGGATCATCCCGGACGGGACATCGAGCCGCCAGAATCGCTGCCACCGGGTCAGCCGCATGATCCGGGCGGCCTCGTCGAGGTCGCGGGGCTGGGTGATCAGCGAGTGGTAGAACGCGAACGTCATGTTCCACGCCATCGCGGTGAAGATCGCGAAGATCGACGCGCACTCCAGCCCGAGCTCGGAGCCGGGGAATAGGTCGATGAACGCCGTCACCGTCACCGACAGGAAGCCGAGCACCGGCACCGACTGCAGGATGTCGAGCAGCGGGATCAGCACCTTCTCCACCCGGCGCAGCCGCGCCGCCGCCGTGGCGTAGACGAAGGTGAAGATCACCGCGAGGATCAGGGCGATGAACATCCGCAGCAGCGACCGGACCGCGTAGTACGGCAGGTTCGCCGGGTCGGTCGAGACGGAAGACGGCGCGGTCTTCGGCAGGAACGGCGCGTTAAGCGCGGGCGCGAGCTTCAGCAGCCCGAACAGCAGTGCCAGCAGGGCCGCCCCGACGATGATGTCGGCCCAGCGCAGGCCCGGCCGCCGCCATAGGCCACGGGCGGGGAACCCGCCAGGAACAGCCACGCCTCTCTCCCTCCCGCAACACGCGCCACACTCTACAGCCGGGATTCTTCGCTTCCTGGAGGGGGCAGACGTCCGCAAGACGGCCAAAAGATGAAACTCAAGATCAAAATCTTCGATGTCGAACGGACCCTGGTTCCACCTCACGGCTCAGCGGTTTGTGTAGGTTTGGGAATATCGATCGGCGCAGATGCCGGGCTGGTAACGAGGAGGCAGCGGGCCGTGATCGACGCCAGGCAGCGGCGCGTCGGCTTCCTCGTCGCGGGCTGCTTCTTCATGGAGATCATGGACGGCACGATCGTCTCCACCGCCGCGCCGCGGCTGAGCGAGGCGCTGCGGGTGCCGGTCAGCTCGATCGGGCTGCTCATCACCGCCTACTTCGTCACCCTGGCGGTGTTCATCCCGTCCAGCGGCTGGCTGGTGAGCCGCTGGGGGACGAGGAAGGTCTTCCTCAGCGCCATCGTGGTGTTCACGGTGGCCTCGCTGCTCTGCTCGACCAGCACCAGCCTGGGCGAGCTGGCGGCGTTCCGGGTGCTGCAAGGCATTGGCGGCGCGATGATGACCCCCGTCGGCCGGCTGTCGGTGCTGGCCAGGACGGCCAAGTCCGACCTGATGCGGATGATCTCCTACATCGTCTGGCCCGCCCTGCTCGCGCCCGTGATCGCCCCGCTCGCGGGCGGCATCATCACCACCTACGGCAGCTGGCGCTGGATCTTCCTGATCAACGTCCCGCTCGGGGTGGTCGCGTTCGTGGTCGCGGTCCGGATCGTCCCGACGGTGCCGCCGAGCGCGCCGCCCCCGCTGGACCTGGCCGGGGTCGGGCTGACCGCCCTCGGGCTGGGCGGCCTGGCCTACGCGGCCGGCCTCATCTCGCAGAGCGCGACCCCGTGGGCGCTGGTCGCCGCCGTCGGCCTGCCGGCCCTGCTCGCGCTCGCCCTGGCGGTCCGCCATCTCCTGCGCGCTAAGAACCCGCTGGTCGATCTGCGCACGCTGCGGATCGCGACCTTCCGGGTCTCGGTCGGCAGCGGCGCGCTGTCGACCATGGCCATCGCCGCCGTCCCGTTCATGCTCGCGCTGCTGTTCCAGAACGTCTTCGAGTGGTCGCCGGTCAAGTCGGGCGCGGTGGTCCTGTTCGTCTTCGTCGGCAACATCGGGATCAAGCCCGCCACCAGCTTCATCGTCAACCGGTGGGGCTTCCGGCGGGTGCTGCTGGCGGCCTGCCTGACGCTGTCGGCGTCGATGGTCGGCGCCGCCTTCTTCACCGGCGGCACCCCGATCGCGCTGATCGCGGTGACCGCCGTCGTCAGCGGGATCGGGCGCTCCATCGGCGGCACCTCGTACAACACGCTCAGCTACGTCGACGTCCCCGAGGCGACCATGCCGCACGCCAACACCCTGGTGGCGACCACCCAGCAGCTCGCGGCCGGGCTCGGCGTCGCCGCCGCCACCCTCGCGCTGCGGCTCGGCGGCACCCTGGACGGCCACCCCGGGGGAGCGTCGCCGGCCAGCTACTCGATCGCCTTCTGGTGCCTGGCCCTGCTGCCGCTGGCGGCGATGGTGGGCGTCTCCCGGCTCCGCCGCGACGCCGGCAACGGCGCCCGTCACCAGCCGGCTTCGAAGCAGGCCCCGGCCGAGCTCGACGACGTGGTCGGCTGACGCCCGCCGCCAGCGATCGGCCAGCGGGCCCATTGGGAAGCTGTAGCGCCGCCTGCCTGGCTGCCGGGAAAGCATTCCCTAGTTACCAGGGCAGTTCCCGATCATCCACGCCAGCTCCGCAGGCGCGGCCCACACCTGTCGCATCCTCGGCACCGATGACGACGACCACGAGGCCATCGTGTGCGTCGACATCAACACGATGACCTACGACGGCGATGCCTTCGCCCAGTCGGAGGTCGAGGCCTACTGCCAGACCACGGCCGGCACAGCCGCCCACGGATCGCCGCGTAGGCGGCCAGCGCCTCCGCCTGCCGTCCGGTCGCGGCCAGCGCCCGCATCAGCAGCCCGGTGACCTTCTCATCGAGTGGGTGATGAGCGACCAGAACCTCGAGCGGTCCGACGTGCCCGCCCGCCGGGTCATCGGCGACCTCACGGGTAAGCCGGGTGACAAGCGCGTCGAGCTGCAGCCGCTCCAGCCGCTGGGCGTGCGGGGCCGCGAACTCGCCCGCGTCGGCCAGCGCAGGCCCCCGCCATAGCCCCATCGCCTCCTCGGTCCGCCCCTCGGCCAGCAGCCGCTGAAAACGGAACGCGTCCACGTCATCCGGCTTAATCGCCAACCGGTACCCGGCCGCCGACTGCTCGACCGCCCGCGCCCCGCCGAGCGCGCGCCGGGCCCTCGACACCAGCGTCTGCAGCGCGTTGGCCAGGTCCGCAGGCGGCTCGTCGCCCCAGACCGCATCGCCCAGCTCGGAGGTGCTCACCGGCCGCCCCCCGGCCAGCGCCAGCCGCACCACCAGATCGCGCAGCCGCGCGCCGGAGATGACGACCGGGGCGCCCCCGTCGTCATTCACCTCAAGCGGACCCAAGATCGCGACCTGCACCCGTCCATTGTCGCCGAACCCCAGCGTTCCGCACGCTCCCTGCGCATCGCACGGCCCCATTCGCGGTCATGCCCGGTCGTCCGTATGCTTGCACCGGCGCTCTGCGACGGACAGAACTCTGGGAAGCCTTATGCTGGCTGGGTTCCCGTCCGCAGGGACACCTCAGCACAAGGGGCGCATAGCTCAGCGGTAGAGCTCCCGGCTTACAACCGGGCGGCCACAGGTTCGATCCCTGTTGCGCCCACCATTTTCGAACGTATGCCCGACTTCACGCCGGTTCTCTCATAGCGCGAGGCAGGCTCGCCGTCGCCCCACCCATCTCCGGGACGGCCACTCCACCCCCATCAGCCACAGATGCTCGACCGATCGCCTCCCGCAGCGCGACCGATCGATTTCCTGTTCCATGATCACGAAGGATCTTTTCCTGACGTAGGAAAATATGCCTATAACTGCCTAAATCCTTCGTGATCATGCTCAAACCCCGATCCCGGAAGCAAGCACCAGAGATAACAGCGAGAAGCCGAAGGCAAGGGGCCCGCGCGACGCGAGACGTCGCTCCCGCGACGCGAGCCGTGGAACGATGCCGGAAGTGCTCACCGCAGGTAGATGCGGCCCGGATCCAGAACCTCCCGCAGGATCCGCAGCTCCTCGGCCGTCGGCGGCCCGGCGTCGCTCACGTCGGCGGCCACCTTTAGCGGCCACCCCGTCGCCGACCGAACCTGCGCGACGTCCACCCCGGGATTAACCGAGCGAAGCACGAGCTCGTCATCCTCCCTGGTCAGCACCCCAAGCGGGGTGATGAGCCGGGTAACGCCGCGCCCGCTCGCCTGCCGTCCGCTCACGGACGAGGGGGCGGGGGAGGTCACGAAGTCCGGGCGGTCCACCAGGGTCTGCGGGGTGTGCCTGCGCATCACCACGAACACTTCCCGCGCGTGCCCCATCACCTCGATGGCGCCGCCGGATCCGGGCAGCCGGTGCTCGGGCCGCGCGTACGACCCGCCGATCATGGTCGAGTTCAGGCTGCCGTGCCGGTCGATCTGCGCCGCGCCGAGGAACCCGGTGTCGATCCGCTGCCCCGCGATCACGTAGCCGAACAGCTGCGGCATCGGCAGCACGGCCTCCGCCCCGGTCACCAGGATCGAGTCGGAGATGGTGGTCGGCAGGCCGATCGGGTGGGCGCCGGTGACCCCCGACTCGTAGATGATCTCGATGTCCGGCGCGGTGCTCAGCGCAGCGAGGGCGGCGGCCAGGGTCGGCAGCCCGATGCCGGCGAACACGATGCGACGGCCCGCCAGCTCCCGCGCCGCCAGCACGGTCAGCACCTCGGTGACGGTCGCGGGCAAGCTCATCGGGAGGCCTCCTGGTCGGCGCCGGGCCGGGGAGCGGCCGGCCGCAGGTGCAGCCCGTAGTTCACCCGTCCCGACAGCGCCTCGCCGACCTGCAACCTGCTCCGCACCTCCGGTCCGATCAGGGCAAGATACTCCGAGTGGTCGGCCGTGCCCCGGATGTAGGTGTCCAGCCAGCGGTCGACCGCGCCCTCCGCGCGCCCCATGTCCGACCATTCGCGGAAGAACGCGTCGTCGCGGTCGTAGTAGCCCTGGACCGGCGCCGGGTACGAGCCGAACGGGCACTCGACGACCGCGTCGACGATCTGCGCGGGCACGATCGTGCGATTCGGATCGGCGCGGATCACGTCGTCATCGACGATCTCCTCGACCGTGACGATCACCCGGCGGCCGGCGAAGGCGACATCCTGCTGCACCCCGAGAATGCCCCACGCCTGGACGTTTCCGCGCCGATCGGCTCGCTGCGCGTGAATGATCGAGACATCCGGGTTGAGCGGCGGCACCACGAATATCGGGTCCCCGCTGTACGGGTCGATCACCTGGCGGATCGAGTCGTTGACGGCCGCCAGGTCGCTGCCCTGGTAGGAGCGGATCGGGTAGAAGGGCAGCTTGGCCGCCCCGGCGACGTACCGCGCGATCATCCCGCCGTGACTGTACTCATCGAGCGTCACCACCCGGTCGCTGCGTCCCTCGAGGGCCCGCCGCAGCTCATGCAGCGAGCCGCCCGAGCTGTTGCCGATGAACGAGGAGACCAGGCCGCGGACGCAACCGGCCGCGATCAGCTGGTCGATCATCATGTCGCACGACATCCGGCAGACGGTCAGGTCCCCGATCCGCTGACGGATGATCTCGTGCGCGGCCGCCGTCGGGACGAGGTGCCCGAATCCCTCCAGGGCCACCGTCATGCCCGGCTGCACGTACGTTGCGATCGCACCGGCAAGCGTCGAGACCCGGGTTGCCGACATGCTCTCACGATCCTTCACTCCGGCACCGTAGGCAAGGGGCCAGGTCCGGGCTGATGTTGGCGGGAACCTCCGGTCCGTTCGGGATGAAGATCTGAATTTTCCCGAACGGTCGCGGGGTGACTGCGGCAGCGTCTCCTAGGACCTGGCGGTGGTGAAGTCGATCCGCTCGGCCGACTCGCCCCGGCCGACGAAGGCCATCGCCACCATCTGCGGCGGGAACAGCCCGTGGGCGACGACCCCCGGCTCCGATGACAGCAGGACCGCGAGCGCCGCCGGGTCGTCGACCGGCCCGTGGTAGTCGGCGATCACGCCGCCGTCCGGGCTCAGCGGGACGTCGCGCAGCGAGGCCGGGGCGACCCGGCGCATGGTGGCCCGCAGCCCGAAGGACAGCAGTTCCAGCGGGATCGGGGCGTGCAGGGCCTGAACCGGCTTGGAGGAGTCGGCGATGACGACGAACCGGTCGGCCGCCCCGGCCACGATCTTCTCCCTGGTGTGAGCGCCGCCGCCGCCCTTGACGAGCCAGCCGTCGGGGGAGATCTGGTCCGCGCCGTCGATCGTGATGTCGAACCGGTCGATGCTGGTGACGTCCTCGATCCTGATGCCCAGTTCGCGCGCGGCGTGCTCGGTCCGCGGCGACGTGGCGGCGCAGACGATATCGAGGGACCGCTTGGCCAGCGCCGGGAGCAGGTACGCCACCGTCGAGCCGGTGCCAAGCCCGACGGTCATGCCATTCTCGACCAGCTCCGCGGCCGCTTCCGCAGCGACCTGCTTCTCTCGCTCAATGCTCATGAGGGGTCCCTCCAGACGGTGGTCGCTGCCTGGCACCACCGTACGGTCACGGGTCGTCCGGGGCGAGCGGGGGTACGGCAGCAGCAAACCGCCGAACGAAGGAGCACCCGATCATGACTACCACCCGTACTCCCGTTGTCTTCATCCACGGGCTCTGGCTCCACGCCAGCTCCTGGCAGCCCTGGATCGACGCCTTCACCGACGCCGGCTACGCGCCGGTGGCGCCCGGCTGGCCCGGGATCCCGGACACGGTCGACCTTGCCCGCGCCCACCCGGACAGCATCGCCGGCCACGGCATCGACGACGTTACGACCCACTACGCCGGCATCATCAGGGAACTGCCGACGCGACCGGTGATGATCGGGCACTCCTTCGGCGGGACGATCGTCGAGAAGCTGCTGGCGCAGAACCTCGGCGCGGCCGGCATCGGCATCGACGCCGCGCAGATCAAGGGGGTGCTGCCGGTTCCGCTGTCCGCCCTGCGGTCCGCCCTGCCGGTCTTCAAGAACCCGGCCAACGCCCACCGCGCGGTCTCGCTGACCGACAAGGAATTCCGGTACGCGTTCGGAAACGCGATCCCGGAGGAAGAGTCGGACGCGCTATACCAGAAGTGGGCGATCCCGGCGCCGGGCAAGCCGCTGTTCGAGGCCGCGACCGCCAACTTCTCGCCCCACTCGCCGGACAAGGTCGACACGAAGAACTCGGGCCGGGGACCGCTGCTGCTGATGATGGGCGGCAAGGACCACACGGTGCCCGAGGCCGTCACCAAGTCCACCGTCAAGCAGTACCGGGGCTCCGGCGCCGTCACCGAGCTGGTCGAGTTCGACGACCGAGGGCACAGCCTCACGATCGATCACGGCTGGCGCTCGGTGGCCGACGAGTGCCTGTCCTGGCTGGCCGAGCAGGAACTATGACCGCGATATCAACGACGATGATGGCGCTGCGGGCGCATGCCCGCGGCGGACCCGAGCAGCTGGTCTACGAGCGGGCCCCGACCCCGGTGCTCGGACCGGGCGAGGCCCTGGTCGAGGTGCACGCCGCTGCGATCACGTTCGCCGAGCTGACCTGGGACCAGACCTGGACCACCCTCGACGGCCAGGACCGGACGCCGACCATCCCGTCCCACGAGGTGTCGGGGACGGTCGTCGGCCTTGGTCCCGACGCCAGCGGCGTAGCGGTCAGAGAGGAGGTCTACGGGCTGATCGACTTCGACCGCAACGGGGCGGCGGCGCAGTACGTCACGCTGCCTGCCGCCCACCTGGCGGCCGGGCCCCGATCGGTCTCGCACGTCGAAACCGCGACCCTGCCGCTGGCGGCGCTGACCGTCTGGCAGGCGCTGGTCGACCACGCGGACCTCAAGCCGGGTGAGCGGGTCCTCGTCACCGGCGGCGCCGGCGGCGTGGGCAGCTA
>Ga0208357_1002364_pt1 | contig 12590 bp, 10 predicted proteins | sample NGESurdeep092012_6_FD_184487 | JGI IMG/M metagenome (GOLD analysis project Ga0208357, IMG submission 184487) | Arctic peat soil microbial communities from Barrow, Alaska - NGEE Surface sample F52-2 deep-092012 (SPAdes) | ecosystem: Environmental > Terrestrial > Soil > Wetlands > Peat ... | reverse complement strand
GTGCCCTGCGGATGCGGCGGCGGCCTGGCAGACGGCAGGCTAGATAGCCCTCGGGCACACCTCTAACCCTGAATCGGGTGGCCTTGCGGAGGCAGATCCGGGCGACGAGAGTGCCAGGGCCGAAGGTCCCTGCCGCTTGACGGGTTTCCAGGCGTAACGTGCCGAGTATGGCCCTACGACCAGAGCGACAAGACGTTACGCCGTTGCCGGATCTGCTGCACGGCCGGTCCCGCGCGGGACCGGTGCGCGAGCAGCGTCCGGTCTACGTCGACTTGCTGCCGCCGTGCAATGCGGGCTGCCCGGCCGGGGAGAACATCCAGGCCTGGCTGGCCCATGCCGAGGCCGGTGACCATGAACGGGCGTGGCGGCAGCTGGTCATCGACAATCCGATGCCGGCGATTCACGGGCGGGTCTGCTACCACCCGTGCGAGAGCGTCTGCAACCGTGCCAGCCTCGACAGCGCGGTCTCGATTCACAGCGTTGAGCGGTTCCTCGGCGATCTCGCGCTTGAGCGGGGGTGGTCGTTTGACCCGCCGCCGGCCCGCAGCGGCAAGCGGGTGCTGGTCATCGGCGCCGGGCCGAGCGGGCTGTCCGCCGCTTACCACCTCGCCCGCCTGGGGCACGAGGTGGAGATCAGGGACGCCGGGGAGCGGCCTGGCGGGATGATGCGGTACGGCATACCGGCCTACCGAATGCCACGAGACGTCCTCGACGGCGAGCTGGACCGGATCGCCGCGCTTGGCGTGCGCTTCACCTGCGGGCACCGGGTGGAGGACCTGGACGCCGAGCGGCGCGACGGCGGCTTCGACGCGGTATTCGTGGCGGTTGGCGCGCATCTGGCCAAGCGGGTCGACATCCCGGCCAAGGACGCGGGGCGGATCGTGGACGCGGTGTCGTTCCTGCGCGGCGTCGCTTCCGGGGAGCGGCCGGTAATCGGCCGGCGGGTCGCCGTCTACGGCGGCGGCAACACCGCGATGGACGCCGCCCGGGTGGCCCGCCGCCTGGGCGCGAACGACGCGACCATCGTCTACCGGCGGACCCGGGAGCAGATGCCGGCCCACGAGGATGAGGCCGAGGAGGCCGAACGGGAGGGTGTGCGGATCAACTGGCTGCGCACGATCACCGCGTTCGACGGCCCGGAGCTGACCGTCGAGGCCATGGAGCTCGACGACAGCGGGTTCCCGCAGCCGACCGGCCGGTTCGAGACGCTGGCGGCGGATACCGTGATCCTGGCGCTCGGCCAGGACACCGACACCGGGTTCCTCCGCCCGGTGCCGGGCGTGGAGTTCAGGCGGGACGGCACCGTGCAAGTGTCGTCGGCGATGATGACGGGCTGCCCCGGCGTGTTCGCCGGCGGGGACATGGTGCCAGCCGAGCGCACCGTGACGGTCGGCGTGGGGCACGGCAAGAAGGCGGCCCGCAACATCGACGCGTGGCTGCGCGCAGCCACGCCCGCGAACGTGCCCAAGCACGAGGTTGTCGCGTTCGCCGACCTGAACCTGTGGTACTTCGGCGACGCCGACCGCCGGCAGCAGCCGGAGGCGGAGCCGCAGGAGCGGGTCGCGGGTTTCGAGGAGGTAGTCGGCGGCCTGTCCGAGCGGGAGGCGACCTACGAGGCGCGCCGCTGCCTGTCGTGCGGCAACTGCTGCGAGTGCGACGGCTGCCTGGGGGCGTGCCCGGAGGACGCGGTGATCAAGCTGGGTCCTGGAAACCGCTATGAGTTTGACTACGATCGCTGCACCGGCTGCGGCGCGTGTTTCGAGCAGTGCCCGGTGCACTCGATCGAGATGGTCCCGGAGGAGAACCGATGACGCGCGTCACGATCGACGGCAACGAGGCCGCGGCGTCGGTCGCCTACCGGCTGAACGAGGTCTGCTGCATCTACCCGATCACGCCGTCGTCTCCGATGGCAGAGCTCGCGGACGAGTGGTCCAGCCAAGGCCGGCCCAACGTGTGGGGCACCGTGCCGGCCGTGGTCGAGATGCAGAGCGAGGGCGGGGCGGCGGGCGCGCTGCACGGCGCGCTGCAGAGCGGGGCGCTGGCCACGACCTTCACCGCCTCGCAGGGCCTGCTGCTGATGATCCCGAACATGTACAAGATCGCCGGCGAGCTGACCCCGGCCGTGCTGCACGTGGCGGCCCGGTCGATAGCCGCCCAGGGGCTGTCCATCTTCGGCGACCACTCGGACGTGATGGCGGTGCGGCAGACCGGTTTCGCGCTGCTCGCCGCCGCGTCCGTCCAGGAGGCTCATGACCTGGCGCTGGTGGCGCAGGCGGCCACGCTGGCCACCCGGGTGCCGTTCGTGCACTTCTTCGACGGGTTCCGCACCTCGCATGAGCTGAACACGGTCGAGCTGCTGTCCGATGACGACCTGCGGGCGCTCGTGCCTGAGGAACTGGTTCGCGCGCATCGCGGCCGGGCGCTGTCGCCCGAGCAGCCGTTCATCCGGGGCACCGCGCAGAACCCGGACGTCTACTTCCAGGCGCGGGAGACCGTCAACCCGTTCTACGCCGCCGTCCCTGGCGCGGTCCAGGACGCGATGGACGCCCTGGCCGAACGCACCGGACGCCGCTACCGGACGGTCGAATACACCGGTGACCCGCAGGCCGAACGGGTGATCGTGGTGATGGGCTCGGCCGCGCAGACGGTCGGCGAGACGGTGGCCCGCCTGCGCGAGCGGGGCGAGCGGGTCGGCGTGGCGCAGGTCCGGCTGTACCGGCCGTTCCCGGCCCGCGAGCTGCTTGACGCGCTGCCAGCGAGCGTGCGCCGGGTCGCGGTGCTCGACCGCACCAAGGAGCCGGGCTCAAGCGGCGAGCCGCTGTTCCTCGACGTGGTCACCGCGCTGGCCGAGGCGACCACCGGCGGCGAGCGAGCGGTGCTGCCCCTGGTGACGGGCGGGCGGTACGGACTGTCCTCCAAGGAGCTCACCCCCGGCATGGTCGCCGGGGTGTTCGCGGAACTGGCCCGCGAGCAGCCGCGGCGCCGGTTCACGATCGGCATCACCGACGACGTGTCCGGACTGAGCCTGCCATACGACCCGTCGCTGGACATCGAGCCGGCCGGGACGGTCCGCGCGGTCTTCTTCGGCCTCGGCTCCGACGGAACCGTCGGCGCGAACAAGAACACGATCAAGATCCTCGGCGCGGAGAGCCTGCACGCGCAGGGGTACTTCGTCTACGACTCGAAGAAGTCGGGCTCGCAGACCGTCTCGCACCTGCGTTTCGGGCCGCAGCCCATCCGCGCGCCGTACCTGGTGCAGCAGGCCAGCTTCGTCGGCTGCCATCAATTCGGGCTGCTCGACCGGGTCGACGTGCTGGGCCTGGCGGCACCCGGGGCGACGCTGCTGCTGAACTGCGCGCACCCGCCGGACGAGGTGTGGGACGCGCTGCCCCGCCCGGTCCAGGAGAAGATCCTCGCCAAGCGCGTCGAGGTGTACGCGATCGACGCCGGCCGGATCGCCCGCGACGCCGGCCTGGCCGGCCGGACCAACACCGTGCTGCAGACCTGCTTCTTCGCCATCTCGAGGGTGCTGCCCCGCGAGGAGGCAATCGCCAAGATCAAGTCGGCGATCGTCAAGAGCTACTCCCGCCGCGGCGCCGAGGTGGTCGCCCGCAACCACGCCGCCGTCGACGCCGCCCTTGAGGGGCTGCACCGGATCGAGGTACCGGGCACGGTGACGTCCGACCGGGAACTGCCGGCGGTGGTGCCCGCCGGCGCGCCCGAGTTCGTCCGCACCGTCACCGCCGCGATGATGGCCGGCCACGGCGACGACCTGCCCGTCAGCGCGCTGCCGGTGGACGGCAGCTACCCAAGCGGCACCGCGGCGTACGAGAAGCGGAACATCTCCGAGCTGGTCGCGGAATGGGACCCGGACCTGTGCATCCAGTGCGGCAACTGCAGCTTCGTGTGCCCGCATAGCGTGATCAGGTCCACCTACTACGACGAGTCGCTGCTGGCCGGGGCGCCGGCCGATTTCCGGTCGGCTCCGCTGGACGCCCGCGGGCTCCCCGACACCCGCTTCACGCTGCAGGTGTACGTGGAAGACTGCACCGGGTGCGAGCTGTGCGTCCAGGCGTGCCCGGTGGGGGCGCCGGCGGATCCGACGCGCAAGGCGATCAACCTCGCACCCCGGGAGCCGCTGGTGGCCGCGGAACGGGAAAACATCACGTTCTTCGAGACGCTGCCGGTGGCCGACCGGTCCCGGGTGGACTTCGGCACCGTGCGCGGCACGCAGTTCCTGCAGCCGCTGTTCGAGTTCTCCGGCGCCTGCGCGGGCTGCGGCGAGACGCCGTACGTCAAGCTGCTGTCGCAGTTGTTCGGCGAGCGGCTGATGGTCGCCAACGCCACCGGCTGCTCCTCGATCTACGGCGGGAACCTGCCCACCACGCCGTGGACGACCGGCCCCGACGGACGCGGACCGGCCTGGTCCAACTCCCTGTTCGAGGACAATGCCGAGTTCGGACTCGGATTCCGGCTGGCCGCCGACCGGCACACCGAGCTGGCACGGCGCCGCCTAACCGAGCTGCGGGACGCGGTCGGCGACGGCCTGGCCGACGATATCCTCGGCGCGCCGCAGCTCACCGAGTCGGAACTGGGCGCGCAGCACGAGCGGGTCGCCGAGCTGAAGCGCCGGCTTGACCGTCTTGACGGGCGTGACGGGCCCGCCGTCGACCTCCGCAGCGTGGCCGATCACCTGCTCAGGCGCAGCGTGTGGATCGTCGGCGGCGACGGCTGGGCCTACGACATCGGCTCCGGCGGGCTCGACCACGTGCTGGCCAGCGGGCGCAACGTGAACGTGCTGGTACTCGACACCGAGGTCTACTCCAACACCGGCGGCCAGTCATCGAAGGCGACGCCGCTCGGCGCCGTCGCCAAGTTCGCCGCGGCAGGCAAGACCATGCCGAAGAAGGACCTCGCGCTGCAGGCGATCGCCTACGGCTACGTGTACGTCGCCCGGGTGGCGATGGGCGCCGACCCGCAGCAGACCCTGCGCGCCTTCCGGGAGGCGGAGGCCTACGACGGGCCGTCGCTGATCATCGCCTACAGCCACTGCATCGCGCACGGCATCGAGATGCGCGACGGGCTCGGCCAGCAGTACCGCGCCGTCGCCAGCGGCTACTGGCCGCTGGTGCGCTACGACCCGATGGTGCGCGCGGCCGGCGGCAACCCGTTCCTGCTCGACTCGCCCAGGCCGCGCATCGCGCTGGCCGATTACACCCAGCGGGAGCTGCGGTACCGCGCTCTCGCCAATGCCCACCCGGCTGAGGCGGAACGGCTGGGCGTCCTGGCGCAGGAAGCGGTCGACCAGCGCTGGGAGACCTACGAGGAGATGGCCACCCGCGGCGCGCACCGGTTCCCGGCCGACGCGCGGAAGGACAGCTGATGGACCTTTCGACCCGCTACCTGGGCCTGGCGCTGCGGAACCCGCTCGTCGCCTCCGCGTCCCCGCTCTCGAACACCCTCGACGGCGTGCGACGGCTAGCCGACGCCGGGGTAGGCGCGGTCGTGCTGTTCTCCCTATTCGAGGAGCAACTGCGCCGGGAAGCGGAGCGGAACGCGCGGCTCGCCGACGCCGGCGCCGACAGCTTCGCAGAATCGCTGTCCTATTTCCCGGCCGGGGCGGATGAGGACACTGGCCCGCGCCGCTACCTGAGCCTGCTCGAGCGCGCGGCCGCGGCCGTGGACATCCCGGTGATCGGCAGCCTCAACGGCGTGACGCGCGGCGGCTGGACCTACTACGCGCGGGCGATGCAGGACGCGGGCGCCGCGGCGATCGAGGTCAACATCTACTACATAGCAAGTAACCCGCGCCTGACGGGCCAGGAAGTCGAGCAACGGCACGTCGACATCCTGTGCCAGGTCAAAGACGTGGTGACCGTGCCGGTGGCGGTCAAGCTCGGACCGCAGTTCAGCTCTCCCGGAGAGATCGCGCTGCGGCTGGACAAGGCCGGCGCGGACGGCCTGGTTCTCTTCAACCGGTTCCTTCAGCCCGACATCGACATAGAAACCCTCGCCGTGCTGCCCGGTGTGGGCCTGTCAAGCCCGGCCGAGGCCAGGCTGCCGCGCACCTGGATCTCCCTGCTGCGCAGGCAGGTCCGTGCCTCGCTGGCGGCGACCAGCGGCGTCGAGGGACCGGCCGATGTGGTCAAGTACCTGCTGGCAGGCGCCGACGTCGTGATGACCGCGTCCGCGCTGATCCGGCATGGACCCCAGCACGCCGCCGTCCTGCTCGACGGCCTCTCAGACTGGATGGCCCGCAAGGGATACACCTCGGTCGGCGACCTGCGCGGACTGCTCGCGGTGCCCGCGGACACCGATCAGGCCGCCTACGAACGCGCGGGCTACGTCCGCGCGCTGCGCGGCGCTAACGGCGCCCCCTGGTGACGAGCGTCGGCTGCGGCGATCCCGTGCTGACCCCCGGGCAAGAGGAAGAGGATGACTATGGCAGGTACTTCGCAGTTCACGATCGGGACCGAGGCCAACTGCAGCGACGGGGCAGTCGGCAGGGTAAGCCGCGTGATCGTCGATCCCGTCGCTGAGAAAGTTACCCACCTGGTGGTCGAGCCGGAGCACCGGCGGGACCGCGGCCGACTCGTACCGCTCGACCTCGTCGACACCGCGGCAGGAGACATCCGTCTCCGCTGCACCAGGGCGGAGTTCGGGCAGCTCGAACCCGCCGAGGAGAACCAGTTCATACCGGCGACCAGCGGCTATGAAAGCTACGGCTACGGCCCGGGCCAGGTGGGCTACTGGCCCTACTACGGCCTGGGCGGCGGCATTGGCGTGGCAGGCACCGGCGGCGGGCTGGGCGTGCGCGGCGGGACTTCCGCCCGGATCATCACCAGTGACACTGTCCCGCTTGGTGAGGTGGACGTGCGGCGCGGCGACCCGGTGCACGCCACCGACGGCGACATCGGCCGGGTCCAGGGGCTCGTCATCGACCGCGGCAGCGGCCATGTGACCCACGTTCTCCTGCAGGAGGGCCATCTGTGGGGCCGCAAGGAGGTAGCCATCCCGATCGGCGCCGTGGCCAGCACCGTCGGCGGCATCCGGCTCAACGTCGCCAAGCAGGAAGTGCAGGACCTGCCGCCGGTGGACGTCGATCACCCTGACCTGACCTGACTGCCTTTCCCGCCTGGCAGCTGCACGGGCGCGGACCCGGCTGGTCGCTAGGCGGCCTGGGTGGCCCCGCCTGGCGCTGGCACCGCGGTAGGCGTCGCGCCTGGGGCCGCGGGCCTGAAGCTGCTGCTGGCGGCGGTCTTCTCGCGGGCGAGGAAGGCGCCGAGTTCCTCGATGGTGCTCATCAGCGGGGCCGGGAACACGACGGTGGTGTTCTTGTCGACGCCGATCTCGACCAGGCTCTGCAGGTTCCGCAGCTGCAGCGCCAGCGGGTGGGCCATCATCGTGTCCGATGCGTCGCCCAGCGCGGCCGCCGCCATCGCCTCGCCCTCGGCGTTGATGATCTTCGCCCTCTTCTCCCGCTCGGCCTCGGCCTGCCTGGCCATGGCGCGCTTCATGCTGTCGGGCAGTTGGATGTCCTTCAGCTCGACCAGGGTCACCTCAACGCCCCAGTCAGCGGTGGTGACGTCCAGCATCCGGCGGATGTCCAGATTGATCTGGTCGGTCTCCGACAGCGTCTGGTCCAGGGAGTGCTGGCCCGCGACCTTGCGCAGCGTGGTCTGCGCGATCTGGTCGATGGCGGCGCGCACGTTCTCGATCGCGACGACCGACTTCAGCGCGTCGACCACCCGGAAGTAGGCGACCGCGGACACGTCGACGCTGACGTTGTCGCGGGTGATGATGCCCTGGGACTGGATCGGCATCGTGACGATCCGCAGCGAGACCCGGTGCAGCACGTCGACGAACGGGATGATCACCCGGAGCCCCGGGTTCCGCAGGCCCCGCACCCGGCCGAGCCGGAACAGCACCCCCCTGCTCGTACTGCTTGACGATCTTCAGCGCCATCGCCAGCCCGACCACGACCAGCACGGCGACGATGACGACCACGATGATCAGGACTTTCACGGCAGACCTCCTCCGGTCGCCGGCAGCCACGTGAAATGGGCACATCGCGTGACTTGCGTCCCTGCCGCCGGGTTTCGCGGGTCCGGTGGGTCGTGCCTGCGGCACGCCATCCGGGTACGCTTAAAGGCGAGATAGCAGTGCGGGGCTGCGGGAAGAAGACCGGCATGTTCGAGGCTGCCAACATCCGGGAATGGCGGGGCCGCGACGTCGTCGACGCCCTAGACCATAAGATCGGCGAGCTAGAGGCCGTCTACGTTGACACCGCCACCGACCTGCCGTCGTTCGGCACGGTCAGGGTGGGGATGCCGACCCGGCACCGGCTGGTGTTCGTGCCCCTTGACCACGCGACCGTGGGTCCCGGGTATGTGAAGGTCACCTATGACAAGCAGCAGGTGAAGGACGCCCCGTCGATTGACACCGACGGCGAGCTGCCCGCAGGCGACGAAGAGGCGATCTTTAAGCACTACGGCCTGGCGTACGAGCCATGCGCCGGCGGTGAGCGGCGGCTGGCCCGACGCTGAGCCGCCCGACAGATCGGAGGATCAGATGATTGCCCTATTCCTGCTCCTGATAATCGCCGCGATCGCGCTGGGCATCGTGGGCGTCGTCGCCAAGGGACTGCTGTACTTGCTGATCATCGGCATTGTCGTGTTCCTCGGCGCCCTTCTCCTCGGTGCCCTGCGGATGCGGCGGCGGCCTGGCAGACGGCAGGCTAGATAGCCCTCGGGCACACCTCTAACCCTGAATCGGGTTGCCGGATCTGCTGCACGGCCGGTCCCTCGCCGGACCGGTGCGCGCCGATCCGCGCATGACGGGCCGGGAAGTCGAGCAACGCCACGTCGACATCTTGTGCGAGGTGAAAGACGCGGTGACGGTGCCGGTTGCAGTCAAGCTGGGCCCGCAGTTCAGCTCCCCCGGCGAGGTCGCGCTGCGGCTGGACGAGGTCGGCGCGGACTGCTCGCGGTGCCCCCGGACACCGATCAGGCCGCCTACGAACGCGCGGGCTACGTCCGCGCGCTGCGCGGCGCGAACGGCGCCCCCTGGTGACGTTCGGATCCTGCGGACTGGAGTCACCTAGGGTCCGTTCGGAAGAAAGGCTTTAAAATCCTTTTTCCCCGAACGGACCCGGGGTGACTCGCACGCCCATGCCTTTCCCGCGGCCGGGCTGGCGCACGATGCAGCGCACCTGCTCGACCAGCTCCGCTACCGCGGCCGCCACCTCGGCGGTCAGCCCGGCGCCGAAGCCGAAGTCGCGGCCGACGACCGCGAGGACCGTAAGCCGTTCCGGCAGGCGCCCGAGCGCCCGGGCCAGCTCCACGGTGTCGCCCAGGCCGATGCCGTGCGTGCTGGCCGCGCCGTCCGCCAGGCCGGCCAGGGCGTCGGCCGCGAGCTGGCAGGTGTGCCCGGGAGAAAGGGATGAGTCCCGTACGGCGTCGATCACCACCGCGAGGCTGGTGCCTTCCCACAGGTCGATCAGCCGGCCCGGCTCCCCGTCGCTGACCGCCAGGGTCACGCAGGAAAGGTCAGCGTCGCCCGGCTGGCGGGCGCGCAGCCGGGCGATCACCTCGGGCCCGGCTCCGTCGTCACGACGGAACTCGTTGCCCACGCCGACCACCACCGTGCGTCGACCGGGATCGACCTGCCCGGTCATCCGCGGTCGATCGTGAGATCGAGGAAATGGGTCGAGCAGGAGATGCACGGGTCGTAGTTACGGATCGCCTGCTCGCACTGGCGGGTCAGCCGCTCGTCGTCGAGGTCCAGCCGGCCGGCGACGAACCGGCGCAGGTCGTCTTCGATGCTGGCCTGATTCTGCGAGGTAGGCGGCACGATCCGGGCGGAGGTGATCAGACCTGCTGCGTCGATGGCGTACCGGTGGAACAGCACGCCGCGCGGTGCCTCGGTGGCGCCGTGCCCGACGGCGGCCCGCGGCGGGACCTCCAGATAGCACGGTGCCGGTGGTTCGTACCGCTCGATCAGCCGCAGCGCCTCATCCACCGCGTAGACCACCTCGACGGCGCGGACCAGGATACTGCGGAAGGGGTTGCGGCATTCGGCGCCGAGGCCCGCCGCGTCGGCCGCCTGCCGTGCCACCTCCGACAGCCACTGGCTGCTCAGGGTGTAGCGGGCAGTCGGGCCGGTCAGGTAGCGGCCACGTCCGGCCAGCCGGGCGTGCAGCGCCGTCGAGTGCGGCACCTGTTCTTCGATCACGTAGTCCTCGAACTCCGCCGCGGCGAAGCTCAGACCGCCGGTGGAGGCGACCGTGCCCCGGTCGATGGCGTACTGCCCCGGCCTGACGAGGGCCAGCATCTCGTGGTCGTGCTGGAAGTCGGGAAATTCGAACCCGGCCGCCCAGGTCACGGTGTCCAGCGCCAGATCCAGCGCGGCGCGCAGCTGCTCGGCCAGGGACGCCATCTCGGCCCTGGCCGGCGCCCGGTAGAAACCGCCCACCCGGACGTTGACCGGATGGATCGCCCGGCCGCCGACCAGTTCCATGATCGCGTTTCCGGCCTTCTTCAGCTTCAGCCCTCGCTCCACCAGCGCCGTGCCTCGGCCATCCCGCGCGAGGTCGAGCGCGCTGGCGTAGCCGAGGAAGTCGGGCGCGTGCAGCAGGTAGATGTGCAGCGCGTGGCTTTCAATCCACTCTCCGCAGTAGAGCAGCCGGCGAAGATCGGCGACCGCATCGGAGACCTCGACTCCGCAGGCCTCCTCGATCGCCAGGCACGCGCTCATCTGGTACGCCACCGGGCAGATCCCGCAGATTCGCGCGGTGATGTCGGGCGGCTCGGTGTGCCGCCGGCCGCGCAGCAGCGCCTCGAAGAACCGGGGCGGCTCGTAGATCTCCAGGCGCACGTCCTCGACGGCGCCGTCGCGCACCCGCACGTGCATCGCGCCCTCGCCCTCGACCCGGGCCAGCGCGCGGACCGTAAGCGTGCGGTCGGCCATGTCACTCACCCTGTCACCCTTCGGGGATGTCGCGCGGCCCGAGCCCCGGCGGCGGGCCGGCGGTGACCTGGGACAGTTCGATGAAGGCGGGCGCGCCCGCGTTGAACGTGCGGAATGCCCGCTGCACATCGGCTTCGTCCAGGCCGGCGGCCCGCAGCAGCCCCACCTGGGCAGCCGCGTTGGGTGTCTCCATCGGCCCGAAACAGCCGTAGCAGCCGCGGTGGTGGGCCGGGCAGAGGGCGCCGCATCCGGCGTGCGTCACCGGCCCGAGGCACGGCGTGCCGTGCGCGACCACCACGCAGACATTGCCGCGCTGCTTGCACTCGAAGCACACGCTGTGGGCCGGGATGTTCGGCTTGCGCCCGACCAGCAGGGCGGTGATGACCTCGAGCAGCTGACGACGGTCGATCGGGCAGCCGTGCAGCTCGAAGTCGACGTCCACGTGCGCCGCGATCGGGGTCGACGTGGCTAGCGTGGAGATGTACTCGGGCCGGGCGTACACCACCGAGGTGAACTCACGGACGTCGGCGAAGTTACGCAGGCCCTGGACGCCGCCGGCGGTCGCGCACGCCCCGATCGTCACCAGCGTCCGTGACATTTCGCGTACCTGCCGGATCCGCACCGCGTCGGCCGCCGTGGTGATCGAGCCTTCCACCAGGGACACGTCGTACGGGCCGGGCTGGGTTTCGCTTGAGGCCTCGGTGAAGTGCGCGATCTTCACCCGGTCGGCGATCGCAAGTAGCTCATCCTCGCAGTCGAGCAGCGTGAGCTGGCAGCCGTCGCAGGAAGCGAACTTCCACACCGCCAAGGTAGGCGCGCCCATCACAGCTCCCGTACCCTCATCAGCGCCGCGGCCCGGTCGTAGCCCACCACCGGGCCGTCCCGGCAGACCAGCAGCGGGCCGAGCTGGCAGTGCCCGCACCAGGCGGCACCACACCGCATGTTGCGCTCCAGCGATACCCGTATCCGGCCCGCGGGAATGCCCAGTGCCGCCAGCGCGTCGGCGGTGACCCGCATCATGATGTCGGGACCGCAGATAAACGCCACGCTGTTGCCAGGCGCGAGGCCGGCCGGCTTGATGAGCGCCGTCACCAGCCCGACCTCGCCGCTCCAGCCGCTGTCCGCCTGGTCGACCGTGACCGCCACCTCAACCCCGGCGCGGCGCCAGCGGTCAAGCTCCCCGCCGTAGAGCAGGTCACCGGGGGTCCGCGCGCCGGCCAGGAGCACGATCCGCCCGTACCGGGACCGGTCGGCCAGCGCGGTGAGCACCACCGGTCGAAGCGGCGCCAGCCCGATCCCGCCCGCCACGATCACGAGGTCCCGCCCGGCCGCTGACGCCACGTCCCAGCCGGTGCCGAACGGGCCGCGCACGCCGATAAGGCCGCCGGGCTGGGCGGCGCAGAGCGCACGGGTGACCGCGCCCACCGCGCGCAGCGTGTGCTCCAGGAGGCGGGCCCGCCCGCCGCCGCCGTCGCCGAGGCCGCTCACCGAGATGGGCACCTCGCCGATGCCGAGCGCGGTCAGCATGGCGAACTGTCCCGGCGCGAAGGCCGGGACCGGGCCGTCCGGTTCCGTCAGCTCCACGGTGACCGTGTCATCGGTGTCCTCCCGGCGGGAAGCCA
>Ga0208357_1002363_pt1 | contig 12592 bp, 10 predicted proteins | sample NGESurdeep092012_6_FD_184487 | JGI IMG/M metagenome (GOLD analysis project Ga0208357, IMG submission 184487) | Arctic peat soil microbial communities from Barrow, Alaska - NGEE Surface sample F52-2 deep-092012 (SPAdes) | ecosystem: Environmental > Terrestrial > Soil > Wetlands > Peat ... | reverse complement strand
CGTGCGCCATTCGGGGGTACGGCCAAGAACGCGGCGCAGCCGTTCCAGCGCATCGTCCATCGAATAAAGTTCCGCCGGGATGATATGCAGCACGGCATTTTCCCGGCGCTGGCGCTGCTCGCCATAGGCCCGCAACAACTCGAGCAGCGTCGCTTCATAGCGTGGCAGCAGCTTGCGCGGCAAACCTTCGGGCGCGCCGCGGCCGAAGACATCGCGATCGAGCCGCGGCAGCGCCATGAGACGCGCGCCGACTTCGCGCATCGCCTCTAGCCGCAGCAACTGATGCGTCAGCGCCGCCGCCAACTCTTCGCCGGACGGCTCCTCGGGGCCGGGCGGCTCGGGCAGCAGCAGGCGCGATTTGAGATAGGCTAGCCACGCGGCCATCACCAGATAATCGGCGGCGATCTCAAGCCGCAAGCGCCGCGCGCTGGCAATAAAGGCAAGATATTGATCGGCCAGCGCCAGGATCGAAATCTTGGTCAGATCGACCTTCTGCTCCCGCGCCAGGCTCAATAGGACATCGATCGGCCCCTCATAGCCTTCGAGATCGACCACCAGCTCGGCATCCTCGGATGCCTCCCTCGGGTGTTCCTCCTCGAATGTCGATGCGCTGGTCATGCGACGCCGGTCAGCCACCCGATGCCCTGCACGATGGTATTGGCGGGCCAATAGATCAGAACGCTGACGATGTCGAGATCGACGCCGATCTCGCGCCCGATCCACGGCAGCAAAAACAACACGCCGATGACGATGACGATGCCGTAACGCTCGAGCCGCGCCAGCGGCCGCGCGAGGAAATTGGGCAAGAGGCCGACCGCGACCCGGCCGCCATCCAATGGCGGCAGCGGGATCATGTTGAAGACCGCCAGCACCACATTGAACATTACCGCGTTGCGCAGATTAAGCGCCGCCCACAGCTTTGCCACCGTCGGGACGAACGGAATAACGTAGAACAGCAGCGCGGCGCCAATCGCCATCAGGATATTGATGCCGGGGCCCGCCAGCGCCACCCAGACCATGTCCATGCGCGGATGGTTGAGGCGGCTGAAATTAACCGGCACCGGCTTGGCATAGCCGAAGAGGAAACTGCCGCGCGAGACAAAGAACAGCAACAGCGGCATCAGCACGGTGCCAAACGGGTCGATATGCTTCAGGGGATTAAAGGTGACCCGGCCTGCCCGCAAAGCGGTGTCGTCACCCAGCTTGTTGGCGACGAAGCCATGAGCCGCCTCGTGCAGCGTGATGGCAAAGATCGCCGGCAAGGCGAAGACCGAAATCTGCACCAGTAACGAGCTGTAATCCTGCATCAAGCCGCCGCCATCAGGGCGTGGAACCGCGCCTCGGCCGCGCCGCGATCGAACGGGGCCGATTGCCGCCGCCGAGCCTCGCCGCGTGCCACGCGTTGCAGCGACAGGTCGGACAAGGGGCGGGCCGCGCGTGCTACTTCCGTCATTTCATCCATATGGCCATTGCAGTGAAGAACCAGATCGCACCCCGCCGCGAGCGCCGCGCCGGTTCGGGCGGCGAGGCTGCCCGCCAGCGCCCCCATCGACAGATCGTCCGACACCAGGACCCCGTCGAAGCCGATGCTACCGCGAATTATCTCCCCGATCACGCGCGGCGATAGGGTCGCGGGGAGGTCGGGATCGACTGATTGGTAAACGACATGAGCGGTCATCGCCCAGGGCATGTCCCGCAATTCATGGAAAACAGTGAAATCGGTGCGCTCCAGTTCCACGCGCGGGGTCGAGACGCGCGGCAAAGCATGGTGACTGTCGACCGTGGCGCGGCCATGGCCGGGAATGTGCTTGATCACGGGTAATATTTGGCCCTGCAACAGCCCATCGCAAGCCGCCCGCGCCAGCCGCGCGGCACGCAACGGCTCGTCGCCCCAGGCGCGATCGCCGATGATCGCGTCCGCCCCCGGCACGCGCAGGTCAAGCAGCGGAAAGCAATCGACCGAAATGCCCAGTCGTGCGAGATCGTCGGCGATGAGACGCGCGGCCATGAACGCGCCTGCCTCGGCCGCATCGCCCTGCAATGCGGCGATCGCGCCGGGCGCCGGATAGGCCGGCCAGTACGGCGGTTTGAGACGCGCGACCCGCCCACCTTCCTGATCAATCAAGACCGGCGCATCGGTACGTCCCACCGCCGCGCGCAACGCCGCCACCAGCCACGTCACCTGGTCGGGATTGGTGCAATTGCGCTTGAAGAGGATGAAGCCCAGCGGATCGGCGGCCGTGAAGAAGTCGCGTTCGGCGGCGGTCAACTCCTCGCCGGCGCAGCCAAAGACCGCCGCCAGCGGAACCTTAGGGCTTGGCAAGGATGCACGCCGCGCCGCGCCCCCGCAGCGCATCGCACAAGTGGGCCGCCGAGCCCTGCCCCATCGGACCGGCCATCACGCGATAATAGGTGCCGCGCTCCCCGAGATTGACCGCGACCACCGAAAACCCGACCGCGCCCAGAAGATCGCCATAGCTACGCCGCAGCCGCGCCTCGACCGCGCGCGCATCACCGTCGCTGCGCAAGGAGGCCAGCTGAAGGCGGTAGCTTCCGCCCATTTCCGGCGCCCGCGTCGCGGCCGGACGCGGCTTCGCCTCAATACGCGCAGCGGCTGGCTTGGGTTTGGGCAGCGGCTTCACGGCGGCGAGCGGCGGGACCTTGGCGCGGCGGGGCGTCGTCTGAGCCGACTTGGTCGGGACGGGCTTGCGCGGCGGCACGTCGGGAACCAACCGCACCGGCTGACCGACGCCGGCCGCGTCGGCGACGTGATCCGATGGCGCGGCTTCATCGCCCGGCGCGGCGGCCCCGCCCGAACTCGCCGGGGGCGTGGCCGCAGCCAATTGACGATCGGGGGCGGGCTGCGGCAGCGGCTGGTCGGGTGCCGGCAAAATATTCTCGATACGCGGCGCGACGCGACCCGGGTCATAGGCCAGCGGGTCGATATCGGGAACTTTCATGCCGCCCGGATCACTGGGCCGCTCGCGGGTCGGCTGATGGTCGGCCGTCAACACGGGAACATCGATGCCTTGAGCGCCAGGGGCGCGCTGAAACGCCCAGGCCCAGATCAGCGCCACGAAGGCCAAGGAAAGTCCCACCACCATCCACACGCGGTTCCGCTTGCGACGCGCCGGCTGGCTCAAGCGCGGCCGGCGTTCGCCCGCGTGGTGGACCTGATCGATCGACATCAACGCATCTCCTCGGCCGGCGCGACCCCGAACACCGTCAAGCCTGACGCCACGACAAATGCCACCGCCTGCACCAAAGCGAGGCGCGCCGAAGTCACTTCAGGCGAATCGCTAAGAATGAAGCGCAAGCTCGTATCATCCTTACCTTTATTCCACAGTCCGTGAAAGGCCGATGCAAGCTCCTGGAGGTAAAAGGCGATTCGATGCGGCTCATGCGCCTCGGCTGCGCTCTCGACCAGGCGCGGCCAGCCCGCCAGAAGGCGGATCAGGGCCAACTCAGCCGAGTCGCCGAGCAAATGCAGCGGCGCCCGCGCCAGCGCTTCCGGGTCGAGCGCCAGATCGGGCATGCTATTCCCGGCGAGTCGCAAAACCGACCGCGCGCGGGCATGCGCATACTGGACATAGAAGACCGGATTATCCTTCGACTGCTCGACTACCTTGGCGAAATCGAAATCGAGCGTCTGGTCATTGCGCCGAGTCAGCATGACGAAGCGGAAGACATTCTTGCCGACCTGCTCCACCACCTCGCGCAGCGTAACGAAGGTGCCGGCGCGCTTGGACATGCGGACCGGCTGGCCCTGGTCGAGCAGCGATACCAGCTGGCACAGCTTGACATCGAGGGTGCCGTGCCCGCCCGTCAGCGCCGTTACCGCCGCCTGCATGCGTTTGACATAGCCGCCATGATCGGCGCCCCAGACATCGATCATGTCGGTAAAGCCGCGGTGATACTTGTCGAGATGGTAGGCGATATCGGCGGCGAAATAGGTCCACGACCCATCCGATTTTTTCAGCGGCCGGTCGACATCGTCGCCGAAGCTGGTCGAGCGGAACAGAGTCTGCGCGCGCGGCTCCCAATCCTCGGGCAGCTTGCCCTTGGGCGGCTCCAGCACGCCGACATAGACGAGCCCGGCGGCGTCGAGCGCCGCCAGCGCGGCCTCGATCTTGCCCCGCGCCACGATATCGCGGCGCTCGGAAACAAACACATCGTGATGAATGTCGAGAAGATCGAGGTCCGCCCGGATCAGCGCCAGCATCCGCATGACCGCGTCATCGCGGAAATGAAGCAGCCAATCCTGCTCCGGCCGGCCGGCCCAGTGGGTCCCAAAGGCGGCGGCGTTCTCCTTTCCGACCTCGATCAGATAGTCGCCGGGATAGAAGCCGTCGGGGATCGCGCCGATTTCCTCGCCCAGCGCCTCGCGATAGCGCAGATAGGCGGAGCGCCCCAGCACATCGACCTGCCCGCCGGCATCATTCACATAATATTCGCGCGTCACGTCGTAACCGGCCTTCCGCAGCAGCGACGCCAGCGCATCGCCGACCACCGCGCCCCGGCCATGCCCGACATGCATCGGCCCGGTCGGATTGGCCGACACGAACTCAACATTAACTTTGCGCCCGGCGCCGATAGCGCAATCGCCATAGGCGGGACCCGCCAGCAGGATTTCGCGCAGCCGCGCGTGCCAGAACCCATCCGCCAGCGTCAGGTTGATGAAGCCGGGCCCAGCCACCTCGACCCGCGTGACGTCCGGGTCGGCACGGAATTTGTCAGCCAGCAATTCGGCGAGATCGCGCGGCCTCATCCGCGCCGATTTCGCGATCACCAGCGCCGCGTTGGCAGAAATGTCGCCATGGCGCGGATCGCGCGTCTGCTCGACCACCAGGCCCTTGATGACGATGTTGCTCGGCAACTTGCCCTCGGCGATCAGCGCCGGCAGAAGCTCGTCCCGGATTTTGTCGAGGAAATGATTGAAGAGATTCATGGCGAGGCATCCGCGTCGAACAGCCGGCGATGCTCATCAAGGGCATAGCGATCGGTCATGCCGGCGATATAGTCGGCGACGATTCGGGCGCGCTGGGCGGGTGATTTCGTCTCGGCCTGGTGGCGCCATTCGCTCGGAAGGCAGTCGGGTTCATTGTGCAGCAGCGCAAAGAGTTCCGCCACCACGCGCCGGGCCTTCGATGCCATGCGATTGACGCGGAAGTGGCGATACATATGGTCGAAGAGAAAGGATTTCAGCGCCTTGTCGTTGGCGCGCATGGTCTCGGAAAATGCCACCGTCGGGGCGCCGAGCGCGCGAATATCCTCAAGATCCGCAACTCCCGCCGCCGCGATGCGCCGGGTCGTTTCCGCGATCAGGTCCGATACCATGAGATCGATCATCCGGCGGATCGCCTCATGGACGAGGCGCGGTTCCTCTATCCCCGGGTAGTGCGCCGCGACCGCGCGGAACACCGGCCCGGCGAGCGGCACGTCCGCCAGATCGGCAACGGCGAACAGGCCGGCCCGCAGCCCGTCATCGATGTCGTGATTGTTATAGGCGATATCGTCCGACAGCGCCGCGACCTGCGCCTCGGCGGAGGGCCACGCGTCGAGCGCGAGGTCATGCCGCATCACATATTCGGCAATGGTCGCGGGCAGCGGTGGCGCACCGGGGCCACCGATCAGCGGACCGTTATGCTTGACGACGCCCTCCAGCGTCTCCCAGGTCAGATTGAGGCCGTCGAATTCCGCGTAGTGGCGCTCCAGCCGGGTCAACACGCGCAGGGTCTGGTCGTTATGCTCGAATCCGCCATAGGGCCGCATCGCCTCATCCAGCGCGTCGCCGCCGGCATGGCCGAACGGCGTGTGCCCGAGATCATGGGCAAGGGCCAACGCCTCCGCCAGATCGTCGTTGAGGCGCAAGGCGCGCGCGATGGAGCGCGCGATCTGCGCCACCTCCAGCGAGTGGGTCAGCCGGGTGCGGTAGTGATCGCCCTCATGATAGACGAAGACCTGAGTCTTGTATTGCAGGCGGCGAAACGCGGTTGAATGAATGACCCTGTCGCGATCGCGTTGGTAGGGCGAGCGCGTCGGGCTCTCGGCCTCGGGATGGAGCCGTCCCCGGCTCCGAGCGGAGCGGCAAGCATAGGCCGCGAGCGGCGCCGGATCGGTCATTTGGCGCGCAGGCTAACCGGGGGGGCGGGTATTGGCAACGCTCCTGCGGAGAATCGCGCGATAGAGGAACGATTTATTCATGCAATCGCACCTTGAATACTTGACTGGTTCCTGCTTGACTCGATCTAACGCAACGCTGACGGTGAGAGCCGAACAGGGGGTACCCATGAGAAGCGTACTTGGTATCGCAGCGGCGCTGACCTTGCTGATTCCAGCATTGGCCTTCGCCGCACCAAATAACGAGCATCGCGGTGGCGGTGGTGGGCATCCGGCGGCGCATGCCGCCCCGCGCGCGGCACCTCGTGCCGCCCCACGCGCGACTCATGCGGGTCCGCGCGCCCATGCTCCTGGCGCACGGGCCACCGTCAGACCTGGTCCCCGGCATGGAGCCCGCCCCGGCGTCGCTCACGGTCCCGGCCGCCGCCCCAGCGGTCATGTCGCCGGCCGTCCCGGCCATATGGCGGGACGCTCCGGCGGCTATCATCCGCCGCGCGGCAATCGGTTCTACCATGGTGGCCACTACTACGGGCGCGTCCATGGCCGCCCGTGGGCTTGGCCCCATGGCTATGGGTATCATCGCTGGTATGTCGGCGGCATCTTCCCGTCCTTTTTCGTGTCGCCAACCTATTTCTATACGGGTTACGCAGGTCTCGGCCTCGCCGCGCCGCCGCCAGGCTATGCCTGGGTGCGGTATGGCCCCGATCTGGTCCTGGTCAATATTTCGACCTATGCAGTCCAGGACATCGCCTACGGCGTCTTCCTTTAGGTGTCATGCGCGAGCGTCGCGGCTCTCAGTCGCGGCGCTCGTCCCGCCTGCCACGCGGTTTCCCTAGCCGTGTGATGGGGTCTCCGGCATAGTAGCGTCATGCCGGGAACCAGACTGTCCAGCCGCGATCTGATCGCGCGCCTCATTGCCTTCGACACCACCAGCCGCGACAGCAATCTCACCCTCATCGATTTCGTGCGTGACTATCTCGACGGCTGGGGCGTCAAGAGCGAACTCTATTTCGATCCGGCGAAGCGCAAGGCGGATTTGTTCGCTACCATCGGGCCCGATGATCGCGGCGGCTTGATGCTATCGGGCCACACCGACACGGTTCCCGTCGATGGTCAGGTGTGGGACAGCGATCCTTTCGCGGCAACGGCGCGTGATGGCAAGCTCTACGCGCGGGGCAGCTGCGATATGAAGGGTTTCATCGCGCTGGCGCTGGCAAAGGTGCCGGACATGGTCGCCGCCCGGCTCAAGACGCCGCTGCACCTCGCTTTTTCCTATGATGAAGAGGTCGGCTGCATCGGCGTGCGCGATTTGATCGCCGATATCGCCCGACGGCCGGTGCGGCCCATCGGCTGCATCGTCGGCGAGCCGACGCTGATGCTGCCGGTGATCGCGCACAAGGGCAAACTGACCATGCGCTGCGAGGTGCATGGTCACGAAAGTCACTCGGCGCTGACCCATGAAGGCGTCAACGCAGTCGAGGCGGCGGCCGAAATCGTCGCCTATCTCAAGAACATGGCGCGGCGCAAGCGTGACGAGGGTCCCTACGATGGCGCCTTCACCCCGCCCTACACCACGATTCACTGCGGCACCATCCGCGGCGGTACGGCCATCAACATCGTGCCGCGCGAATGCACGTTCGATTTCGAAATCCGCGCCATCGCGCCGGACGACCCCAAGGCGCTGTACCGGGAATTGCGCGACTATGCCGAGGCCCGCCTGCTGCCCGAGATGCTCGGCGTGAGCCCCGATGCCGCGATCCATTTCCACGAGCTTAACGATTCGCCCGGCCTGTCGATCCCGCCCGACGCCCCGATCGTCAAGCTGGTCCAATCCCTGACCGGCGCCAACAGCACCGGCAAGGTCAGCTTCGCGGCCGAGGCCGGCCTGTTCCAGGCGGCCGATATCCCGACCATCATCTGCGGCCCCGGTTCGATCGAGCAGGCACACAAGCCAAACGAATTCATCGCGCTCGATCAGATCGCGCGATGCGAAACGTTTCTGGAACGCGTGCTGGAGCATCTGCGGACGTGAGCGTCGCCGCCGCGCCCGCGACGCGTGTGGCGTTCACTCCGCCCGATTTGACGCCCTATCGCGCCGGCAACACCGGCATCCCCTATGTCACGAGCCTGATCGCGCCGGCCCCCGGCCCGCACGTCATGATCATGGCGCTGACCCACGGCAACGAGATTTGCGGCGCCGTCACGCTCGACCGCCTGTTCCGGCGCGGCATTCGCCCGGTGCGCGGCACCCTGACCCTGGCGTTCGCCAATATCGCCGCCTATGAGCGGTTCGAGACCGCCCAGCCGCACCGCTCTCGCTTCGTCGATGAAGATTTCAATCGCCTGTGGGACGTGGCGACGCTGGAAGGGCCACGACGCAGCGTCGAACTGACGCGGGCGCGCGAATTGCGGCCGATCATCGACGCCGTGGATTTGCTCCTCGATATTCATTCGATGACCGCCCCGTCGCCACCCTTGATGCTGACGGGCCTGTGCGCAAAATCAATGGCGCTCGCCCAACGCGTCGGCATGCCGGAAATCCTCATGCGCGATGCCGGCCACGCCGGCGGCACGCGGCTGCGGGATTATGGCGCCTTCGGCGATCCCGATGCGCCGAACACAGCCTTGTTGATCGAATGCGGCGAGCATTGGCGAATCGAGGCGGCCGAGACCGCTTTCGCCACCTCGCTTCGCTTCCTGGCCGCGACCCAGACCATCGACGCCCCGGCGCCGGCGCCAAACCAGCGCCAGCGCGTGCTCGAGGTCACCCATGCCGTTACCGTCGCCGGACCCGACTTCACCTTCGCGCCATCCTTTCACGGGCTGAGTGTCGTTCCCAAAGCCGGCACGCCGATTGCGCGGGATGGCGGCCGGCTCGTCGTGACACCGTACGATGATTGCGTCATCATCATGCCCGCAGCCTCTGTCGAGCGCGGCCAGACCGCGATGCGGCTGGGTCGTTTCACCGATTAACTTCATCTCCCTCTTCCCGCGGATTCATCATGAAAATCCTTCGTCCCCTTAGTTACGTCGTCGCGATCGCCATTGGCGCGGCCCTGCCGGTCACCGCCCTTGTCGCCGCCGCCCCGCCCGACCACGGTCCCGGGGTTACCATGAATCTCTTCAATGAGATTCTGGCGACGGTGAAAGTGAACTATGTCGAGCCGGTGACCGACAGCAAGCTGATCGAGGGGGCCGTCAAAGGCATGCTTGCCAGCCTCGACCCGCACTCCAATTACATGGACGCCGCCGAATATCGCGAGATGCGGGTCCAGACCAGCGGTGAGTTCGGCGGCCTCGGGATGCAGGTGACGATGGAAAACGGCGCGGTGAAGATCATCTCGCCTATCGACGACACGCCGGCGGCGAAGGCCGGCATCCGGGCCAACGATCTGATCGTCGCGATCGACAATGATCCGGTCTCCGACATGACCCTGTCGGAGGCGGTCGACCGCCTGCGCGGCACCATCGGGACCGAGGTCAAGCTGCTGATGAAGCGCGGCCAGCAGGACCCGTTCGAACTCAAGCTGACGCGCGCCGATATCAAGGTCGATCCGGTGAAGTCGAAGCTCGAAGGCAATGATGTCGCCTATCTGCGCATCACCAGTTTCACCGAACGGACCAGCGCGGCGCTGCGCGAAGCCTATAATTCCTTGCAGGACAAGTCGGGGCACAAGCTCGTCGGCGTGGTGCTCGATCTACGCAACAATCCGGGCGGCTTGCTAGACGAGGCGGTCGGTGTCGCGAACGAATTCCTCGATCAGGGCGAAATCGTCTCCATCCGGGGCCGCCGTCCGCAAGACAATCACCGCTTCGACGCGCGGCCCAACCGCGACCTGGTGGCCAATCTGCCGGTGGTGGTGCTGATCAATGGCGGCTCCGCCTCGGCCTCCGAAATCGTGGCGGGGGCGCTGCAGGACCATCACCGCGCCCTGCTGCTCGGGACCAAATCGTTCGGCAAGGGCTCAGTGCAGACGGTATTGCCGGTTCAGGAAAGCGGCGGCGCTATCCGCCTTACCACCGCCCGTTATTACACGCCCTCCGGCCGGTCCATCCAAGCCGAAGGCATCAAGCCCGATGTCGTCGTCGAGCCCGCCAAGATCGAGACCGTGGCTCAGCCGGACTTTCGCCATGAGGCCGACCTGAAGAACGCGCTAAAGAACACCGATGCGGCGGCCAAGAAGATCGCAGCGCCAACGGCCGCGCCGTCCGCAACGCCGAAACAGCCGGCGGTAACGCCGGTGACCGCCGCAGCCAATGAGATGGCGACCTTTGGATCGGCTGCGGACTATCAGCTCGTGCGTGCTGTCGATCTGGTTCGCGGGGTCGCGATGTTCAAGAGAATGTCGCGTCAGTAGAATCCAGGGAACCAAATTCTATAGGTGACCGATCACCGCCTTGGCGGCGTTGGTGATCGTGACGTCGGTCGCGGTGGCGCTGACCGCTTCGCTGTACCATTGATCGACCGCCTGCATCAGCACCAAGCTGCCGCGCTTGCGAAGGTCGGCGCCGACGATGGCCTCCAGTGACCGGAGGCGGGCAAAGAACTTGCGGGTCGCCGCCTTGCGCCGTTCTTCCGTCTGCTGCGGTGAGGCGGCGGTTGAGGCCTTCGCCGTGGCCGGCGCGGCCGGTGGCGCGGTCGCCAGGGAGGATGACGCCTTCATCGGCGAGGCAAGTTTCGGCGCCGCCGGCGGTTTCGCCACAATCTGTGGTTTTCCGGCGGTCGGAATCGGCTTCGGTGCAACCGCCGGTTTGGCAGCCACTGCGGTGATTTTATCTTTAGCGGTTGATTTTGGCACCGGCGAAGGCTTTTTCGCCTCGACCTTCTGGGCCGGTGCCGATTTCTTGGCCAACACCATTCGTTTGGCCACCGCTTTTTTTCCCGCCCGATTTTCGCGAGACGTCATTCGGTTCCTCCAATGGGCGACGCCCGTGCATAAAATTGGAGGGCTAACCGGAATTGAGCAAGTGAAAACCGCACGTTTGCCGCGGAAGATCGGCATTCCGTCGCAGGTTCCCTAGTTTTTATCTTAAAATCCCGCCGCGGCGTCCGATTGGCCGATTCGGCTGAAAATTCTCCCGCCCGCCGTCGGCGCGGCGTCGATGAATGCGGGGTTCCGGCGAACCGGTCCCGCGACTCTTGCCTCGTCGATGGTGCCCGCTGCCGGAATCGAACCGGCACGGCCTCGCGGCCAAGGGATTTTAAGTCCCTTGCGTCTACCAGTTCCGCCAAGCGGGCTTGCCCAACCCCTTAAGCTAAAGGGCGATCCGTCCGGACGGAAGCGCCTTGCATCCGTCCGGTTCGATGAAGTCGCACGCTAGCGATCCTTATCGGAATTCGGCTTCCGTTCATCACGTTTCTGTGCCGTTCCTGTCGGCGCTGGTGCCTGGGGCCGTGGCGGCACTGGCCGGACCTCGGGGCGGGTAACCGGCGGCTTGACTTCCGGACGGGGCGTCGGGTTGGCTGCCGGGTGCGGTGCCGGTTTCATTTCGCGGCTCGGCGCGGGCTTGACCTCGGGATGCATCACCGGGGGCGGGACTCGGGTTTTCGGCGCCGGTGGGACGGGCCGCGCTTCCGGCTTCGGCTGCACCGGTCTTGCCTCGGGCTTCGCCGTCGGTGTCGGCTGATGGTCGGCCCTCGTGGTGCCCGGCCCGGCATGCGGCACCGGTACCGGCTTAGCCTCCGGCTTGACGGCGCGTGGTTCAGCTTTCGGCGCCGGCGCAGGGATGGGTTTGATCGCCGACTTGACCGTGCTCGGCGTCGGGGGCGGCGCCGGCTTCACCGCTGGATTGCTCGCCCCAGGTTTCGGCTTGGTGATGGACGGAACCGGCTCGGGTCTTCTGGGACGAGTGGGCCTGGCCTCCGGCCGCGCTGTCGGCGGCTGCTTTACCTCGGGCTTGGCTTCGGGATGCGCGACGGGAGGCTGCTTTACCTCGGGCTTCGCTTCGGGGTGTGCGGTGGGAGGCTGTTTCGCGCCGGGCTTTGCTTCCGGTTTGCCTTCCTGCTTGCCGGACACTGCGGGGGCTGCGGTTTGCGGTGAGCCGGCGGGGTGCACGGTTGCCGCGACCGGTTGAGCGGGCGTGACAGGCGCCTTCTTCGGCGCGATCAGCTTCGCCGGAATCGGCGCCAGCTTCGTTGGCGGCAGGATTTTGGCTTTCGGCGGCTCCGCCTTGTTCAGCGCGGGGCGCGGCTGGACCTTCGGCACCGTGACGGAAACCGGCCGCACGGCGGGCTTCAACTGCGCAACGGTTGGCTTGAACACCATTTGCGTCACTGGGCGCGTGCTCCCGAAAGCGGTGCGCGGCACCGCGATGGCGTGGTCGCGATAGACCCCGACATGAAGCTGGGCATAGGGATCGAACGCGTTGCGATTGCCCTCGCGCACATAAATCTTGTTGTAGATATTGGTGACTTGGACGATCCGCGTCGGCTCGACGACGCGGACATTGACCCGCTCGATATAGCGGCGGG
>Ga0208357_1002362_pt1 | contig 12607 bp, 14 predicted proteins | sample NGESurdeep092012_6_FD_184487 | JGI IMG/M metagenome (GOLD analysis project Ga0208357, IMG submission 184487) | Arctic peat soil microbial communities from Barrow, Alaska - NGEE Surface sample F52-2 deep-092012 (SPAdes) | ecosystem: Environmental > Terrestrial > Soil > Wetlands > Peat ... | reverse complement strand
CCACGACCCTTGCTACCTGTCAGCGATGCCGTGAGAGATCCTGTAAGCGATGTCTTGAGTCAGGCTGTAAACAATGTTCTGAGAGATGACATACCAACTACGTGGACTGGCGCTACCATCAAGCGCTACTCGCCAACCGGACGGCTGAACCACGGATCAGCGGCCCACACTGTCAGTCAGTGACGGTCCTGCTTGTAATCGCTTAGAAACCGCAACGCTCGGTACTTCCGTCTTCGTCCGCGCCTGTTCCTGTCAAACACCGGCAGCCAATTGCGAAAGAGTCAGGAGCCGGATGCAACGGTGAGCTTCTATCCACCTCGCGCGATCGCTGTCGGGGCACATCGGTAACCGATTACACGGGATTGACTGCTCACCGACGACCGGGATCGCGAGCTGAATGCTTACTCCCCGAGGAAGATTGCCGCGACGTCGTCTCTCTTCAGTATTTCTTGAGCCGGTGCTGATACGCGCATACGCCCGCCCGACATTACGTATCCCCAGTCGGCCACGTTCAACGCCTCAATAGCCCTCTGTTCGACCATTAGGACGGTGGCGCCATCGTCGGATAGTCGTCGCACATACTCGCCGAGGACGATATGGGCCATTTCCGGTGAAAGGCTGGCCGTTGGCTCGTCGAGTAACAGCACGCTCGGCCGGGCCATCAGGGCGCGTCCCAATGCCAAGATCTTTCGCTCTCCGCCGCTGAGCTGGCCAGCCATGCGACCAAGAAGCCGCTCCAGAACTGGAAAAAACTCCACGACTTCATCGACTCGCGCTGCGACGGCTCGCTTCTTTATCGAGTATCCGCCCATCTCCAAGTTTTCTCGCACAGTCAACGCACTGAAAGCATCTTTTAGTTGAGGGACCCAGCCCAGCCCACGACGAGCGAGCTCGTCGGGTGCGCACGAGGTAATGTCGACACCACCAAGCTCAACGCGACCTGCGCTTCGGATTGCGTCGCCCGTGATTCCCATCAAGAGCGTACTTTTGCCGGCACCGTTTGGGCCCACCACACAGCCAATCGTTCCACGAGTCAACTCTAGGGAAACGTTGTGGATCACGGGCACGCCGCCGTAACCAACGTCCATGCCTGAAACCTTCAGTACGACGTCGGTACTATCTTTCTCATCCGACAAGGTATGCCTTTCGTACCTCGGGGTCGTTCCTGAGCTCATCCATGCTCCCCTCTCGGAGTACCCGGCCTTGCGCCATCACAATGACTGGATCGCATATCCTTCCGACGACCCCCAACTCATGCTCGATCATGAGGATCGTCATTCGGGACTGTTGGAGTTCCAACAACATCGCTTCGACTGTCTTAACTAAGCCTGGATTGATGCCCGCCATCGGCTCGTCCAATAGCAGGACCTCCGGCTCTGCCATGATGGCGCGCATTATCTCTACAAGCCGCTTCTGACCTCCGCTCAACTCGCCGGCATACGCGTCCTCAAGCTCTGCGAGATTGAACCGGTCAAGCACCGCACGTGCCCGGGCGACTAATCTCTCCTCTTCAGCCCGCCATGAGCGGGGCCACAACACGGCGTTAGCGAAGTGCTCGCCTTTCTGTATTACAGCGCCCATCAGCAAGTTCTCCAACACTGTCAGACCGGCGAACTCGCTTGAAAGTTGAAACGTCCGTACCATCCCACTCTTGGCCACTCGGTCAGGCGGATAACCAGTGATGGTCCGACCATTCAGCGTGACCACCCCTTTCCCCGCAGGCAGTGATCCTGATATGAGTGCCAGCACGGTCGATTTCCCTGCTCCGTTCGGGCCGATGATTCCCGTGATGGTGCCACGCCGCACGGCGAAGCTCACTCCATCGACGGCCGCTACTCCACCGAAGTTGCGCTGGAGGCCTTGGACTTCCAACACGATTTCTCCAACCGGGTGACTATCCTCGGGCAATCCGTGGTCGGATTCTTCAAGCGATTGCCGAGATTTAGGCTTTTGACGCACGGTGTGACCACTCCCCTGGAATAGCATCATGTGTCCCGCTCAATTGATCTCGCGCTGGTGGCTTGGCGAAGCGCCGTTTCTTCTCGGGGAAGAGCCCTTGGGGCCTGAACCAAATGAACGCCATGGTGATCAGTCCGGTGATGATCCATTCCAGCGAGGAAATCACAAGCGGGTCGATGCTAATTGGGAGGTAATCGACGGCCTGCTGCAGCCCAACCGGGATAATCAATGCGCCTATGGCAACGCCGAGAACGTTTGCTCGTCCTCCGACGATCACCGCGGTGAAGAGGACGAAGGTCTCGGGGTAGAGCCAGCCGCTCGGTGCCCAAGCTCCGATAAACTCGACTAGTACGGCACCACTCAGCGCCGCCACGGTGCCGCCAATAACGAATACCAAGAGGCGCAGCCGGCTGACATTACGCCCCAGCGCCGCGGCAGCGTCTTCGTTATCCCGCACGGCCCGTAGCGCGCGGCCGAGAGGGGACTTCCCAATCCGCACCATCATGAAGCAGACTCCCGCACAAAGGATGGCGACGAAGCCGACGTACGCCCATCCGTACGATATGTCAGAGAGCCCGAAGGCCCCATGCAGCGGCTGCGGTATGAGCGACAGCCCGGCTGGCCCGTTCACCAACGCTACTTGAGAGGTGGCGACCGTTGTGGCGATGACTGATATCACCAGCATCACCATCGCCTCGTAGTCACTCCTCAGTTTCCGTATGCCGATGAGCCCGACCACGACGGACAATCCGGCCCCTACTAGCATCGCCGCGAGGATCGGTATCGGGAAAGGCAGAGATGCGCCCCCGATGTATGTTTGGAAGGCGCCGTTGGCGCTGGACGGGCCAAGGGTTAAGATCCCGGCCGTATAGGCACCGGCCGCTTGGAATATGATGAATGAGAAATTCAGGACACCTGTTGTGCCAAACTGAAGATCAAGACCCCAGCAGGCCATCAGGTCAACACCGAAGTAGATGAGCAAAGTAATCATGTAAAGCTCAAATGCGCTATTCATGCAGGACGTACCCTCCTCGTAGTTCTCAATCCGAAGCCGGCTTTCGCACCGTTACTTTGCAAATTGCTTTTGGCTGGTTGATTTTGCGAACAATCCACTCGGTCGCACGATTAGAACGAGCACGAGGATGGCGAAGGCGACGATCTCCTTAGCCGAAGGCGTAATAAGTGCTGCAGCGACTTCGGTGGCTATTCCAACGATGAGTGCGCCAATGACGGCGCCGTAGGCGTCGCCGATACCTCCCAGCACGGCCGCAGCGATAATCACGATGAGAAACTCGTTTCCTGTCGTGGCGCTGAAGGTGGAGGTATCCATGAATAGCAAGACTCCTCCGACGCCACATAGAAACCCTGATGCAAGCCAGGCGATGTTGACAACGCGTGCAGTTCGAATGCCGCACGCCCGCGCCAGACTGGGGTCGTTTGCCGTGGCACGCATGGCCTTACCGAGTCGGGTGTAGCGCATTCCTATGTGCAGAAGGAGCATGGCCACCAGCGCCAGGCCCATCGTGACTAATTGAACGGTCGTGAATACGAGCGCACCCCAGCGGACAACTCCTCCGGAGTCGAACCGGAAAGAGAAGAACGAAACACCAACGATTGCCTGGAGTCCGTGTTCGAGAATCAACAACACTGCTATCGAAACTATGACCATGCCGAAGAGCTTGGTACCTCTTCGAATGAACGGCTTATAAACAAAAAGGTTCAGGAGCAGGGATGCAAGAGCGCCAGCCACTCCGGCTACAAGTACACACCACCATATGTTGAGGCCTGCCAAGTTCAGCGATAAAGCGACAAATGCTGCGATAGAAAGGACTCCTGTGTACGCGAGATTCAACACGTTCGTCACCCCGAACTGGAGTGTAAACCCCACAGCACCAAGCGCAAGTATCGCTGCTGTTACCAAACCGAAGCCCACGGCGCTTATGACAACGTTCATGATCAAAGCCTTGGGCTTTGCGGCCACGCAACTGCATGGCGGTCGTGAGCGCGGGTCCTCATTGCGCTGCCGCCAATGCGGCTGCTGTTATGAGGCCCGCCGGTGTCCATTGGCCGCCGGATCCGTAAGTTTCAAGGGCGAACGCATTGTTTGCGTTGTGGTTGCGGTTGAATTGGATTGGACCCACCGCGCCAACATACTGAATCGATTTTCCTTGACTCAGCAGCTTCTTGCCTTCTGCGAATGTGTGGACCACGCTGTGGCCCGCATGTGCGGCCGTCACTTGAGTTATGAAACCGTTGTATTTACTCGGCGCGGTGCTGTGAGCCTCGAGCATAGCAAGCGCCATCACGATCGCTGAGTCATAGTCCGCTACCGAATACAGGTCGCTGGTCCATTGGCTGGGTTTGGGAACCTGCGCGGCGGAGGCTAGCAACGCTCCTGAAAATGCCTTATATGCGACGGTGGACATGGGTGCGTATGCAACCACAGCCGTGTCAAGGCGCGCGAGCGTATCGCCGCCGATTGACCCACTGACCGCGGTGATCCAGTTTGGTTCTTGCGATACCGGGTCGGTTATCAGAGGCACCAGGGTGCCGAGGCCCTTGAGTTCGCTCAAGTATGTTGCCGTAGTCTGTGGATCGGCTTCAGAGATGATCACTTGCGGATTCGACTGGATTAGCGCCTCGACCTCTGTGCGATAGGACGGCTGGTCCAACGCCAGTGTCTGGTGGGCCACCAACTTCAAGCCGAGCTTTTTGATGCCTGCGATTGCCGACGGGGCGCTACCTTGTGCCGCTACGTCGTTACCGAATACGGTGGCGACGCGAGTGCGACCCAGCTGTTTGGCCGCCGCCGCCATGGCGTACCCTTGCGCAGTGTCGGGCGAAAGTAGCCGCCAAAAGTAGGCCGCCGTGTTCGTGTCGAACACCGACTGGCCAGTGGTTGAGAAGATCGGGATCTTTGCCTGATTGAAGATTGGCACTACCGCCGGAGCGTTGTCGGATCCGCCCCCAATGACCCCGACAAGATTCGCCGTGGAGCTAATCAACTTACGAGCGGCCGGGATAGCGTCAGCAGGATCGCCCTTACTGTCCGTTGGCAGACACTCGAATTTGGATCCAAGTACGCCTCCCGCGGCGTTGATCAGCCGGACGGCCGGGTAACAGCCCGCCGCGGCCTCCGGTCCGTAGGCTGCGTTTGGACCGGAGAACTCATGGAAAATGGCGATGCTAGCTGTTCCCCCCGACTTCGAGGCTTGCGGAGGCGAACTGCTTGCACATCCGGAAACAATCAGAACCGCCACCGCTACCGTCGCGATGGCAGCCAACTTCCTCGGTACCAACATCGTCGAATCCTTTCCAGAAACTCGAGTCGTTTGAAGCTCCTAGACGCCAAAAGTGATTCCCACTCTGCACGCAAGCTACAGCCCGCCGAGTCCGAATGTCAACAGATTTGTTGCGCCATATGATAATGCTTTTGTAACATGTGATGAAAGTTTGAATTTGAAGGCCAAGTCAGGCAGTGAAGGAAATCGTGCGATGAGGACGTCCAGGATGCGGCACGCTGAGATCTCCGGTGCTGGATTTGCCGGTCTTACTACGGCGGTGGCACTGGCCCAGCGCGGCTGGTCGGTGCGAGTACACGAGCGAGGGGAGACGCTGCGCGAAGAAGGAGCTGGCATCGTCCTCTGGCAGAACAGCTTGAAGGTGCTCGACGCGCTCGGTGTGATGGATCAGCTGATGGCGGGCTCCATGACCCCTCCGTACTATGAAACCAGGACGCAGAACATCATCGCTTCGGACGAAGCATTCGAGGGAATCCGTTGGCGGACGATGACGCGCCCGTTCCTGCACTCGGTGCTGCTCAAGGCTGCCCGGGCTGCCGGTGCGGAGATCATTCCGGGCTCGGAGGTCGCCTCGGCGACTGAGGCCGGCCGCGTTACGCTGGCAGGAGGAAGCGAATTCGACGCGAACCTTGTTGTGGGCGCGGATGGCGTGGGGTCCAACATCCGGAATTCGCTGGGTATCGAGTACCAGCGCGAACGCTCACGCGACGGGATCAGCCGTTTTCTCGTGGGGCGTAGGAAGTCCGATCTGGTGGCGATCGAACCTGAAACTGAGTGGGATAACGTCATCGACTTCTGGAATCTCGAACCGCGAGTGCTACGTGTGCTTTATGTGCCCGCGAACGACAACGAGCTCTACCTGGCCCTCATGGCACCCGCCGCTGATGAGAACGGTGCTCGGGTACCGATCGATCTTGATCTGTGGACTTCCGTCCATCCCCAGCTCACCCCTGTGCTGCAAGAGGTGGCACGCAAGCCCGGCAAACACTATGGGTACCAGACCACCAGGCTCTCGGAGTGGACCCGCGGCCGCGTCGCCCTGGTCGGCGACTCCGCCCACGCGATGTGCCCCGCACTCGCCCAGGGCGCCGGTTGTGCGATGGTCAACGCCTATACCCTGGCCCAGATTGTCTCCGATGCCCCAGATGCGGACCTGCCCGACGTGCTTGCCGAGTGGGAGCGGCTTGAGCGCCCATACACCGATCGGGCCCAGTCGCGTTCCCAGCACTTCGCGGACACGAGAGACATGTCAAAGGGCGGCCAGTTCACCGGCGACGTCAACGAGACCGCCCTGTACGACCCGACAGATTTGCACCGACACGACGCCGTGCGTGCGGATTGAACGCAACAGGAGGGATGGCCACGATGGCGCTGAATGAAATCGATCCGAGCTACCGGGTCAGGGAATGGTTCGGCTTCGTCCAAGAGGTACGGCATGAGGGCGGTCCGGTCTCAGGGGAGCCGCTGCTCAAGGCCGCGGCTGGCGTCGTCATCGAGAACCCTTTCGCGGGGCGGTGGGTCCAAGACCTCGCACCCCTGATCCAGCCGAGCGCGAGCCTCGGGGCCGCGCTCGGAGCGCGCGCGGTCGCCCTCCTCGGCGGCCGCCCAGTGCAGGGATATGGCAAGGGCGGCATCGCCGGCACCGCGGGTGAACAGGAACATGTTGGAGCCTGCGTCACGACAATTTTTGGCGACGCGTTTCGCGCTGCAGTGGGCGGTGGCATGGCATGGATCTCCTCGGCGACAAAGACAGCTGCGGCCGGGACCGCCCTGGACATCCCACTCGCGTTCAAAGACGAGATCTATGTGCGCTCGCACTACGACGCGATCACCGTGAGCATCCCCGACGCGCCCAGACCTGACGAGCTCATGATCTGTGTCGCCGTTGCAACGGCGGGACGCATCCACCACCGGGTTGGCGGTCTAACACGCGAAGAGACACTTGCCCGCAATGCGCAGCCAGCAGTGAGTAGTTTCACACCGCAGTAATCGGCCAATGGAGGGGAAACCATGAGTTACACATCGACTCAATATCATCACGACGAATCAATCGCGAACGCGCTAACCGACGTCGCGCGGGCCCACCGGATACTCGAGCTGGAAGGGCACGGCGACATGTCGATGGGCCACCTCTCCTACCGGGATCCTTTCGGGCGCGGCCTCTGGCTCAAGCGCGGCAACCTGGCGCTCTCCGAGGTCGACCGCGACGACTTCATCCTCATCGACTTCGACGGCAACGTCCTCGAGGGCCAAGGGCTACGTCACTTGGAGTGGCCACTGCACGCCGAGATCATGCGCGCCCGACCCGACGTGAATGTCGTCGGACACTCACACGCCTACTATTCAACCGTATTCGGTGCGACGGACCTGGAACTCGGACCGTACAACAATCACGGTGTGTGGTTCGCAAAAGAGGGCGTCCCGCGGTTCACCAACACCAGCCACATCATCACCACCGTCGATCTCGCGGTGGGGGTCGCCCAGAAGATGGGCGCAGCGGAGGCGATCCTACTCGAGCACCACGGAGTCGCCTTCGTCGGTGGGGACGTCATCCAGGCAACACTCGCCGGCATCTTCCTCGAATGGGCCGCCAAGTTCCAACTGGATCTCGTTGCCAGCCATGCCGGTTTCAGCCTGCCCGACCCGGACGAGAGTATCGAGAAACTCCATCGGATCTACCCGCCGAAGGCGCAGCGCAACTACTGGATGTACTTCAACCGCAAGCTGGATCGCGTCGAGGAGATGCAAGGAATCGGAATCGCCTCGGTGTGATCCGGCCGATCCAAATATGAGTCTCAACAGAATGACGAAGGAGTACGGATCATGAGTCTTCCCACGGTCGCCACGGTCGTCGGTTCGGGAACGATGGGCCCGGGCATCGCCGCCACACTTAAGCGAGCCGGCATTCAGGTGCGGGTGTATGACATAAGCGCCGAGGCGCTGGCCCGCGCCGAGAAGAGTTCCACACTCGCCCAGAAGGTGTTAGACACTGTCGGGGGCGACGCCGTCGAGAGCGGTTCGATAGTGTTCCTCGATGACCTTGGTCGGGCGCTTGACCGCACCGAATTCGTCATCGAGGCTGTGCCGGAGAAGCTAGAACTCAAAGAGACCGTGCTTCGGCAGATCGAGGGCTTCGTCGGCCCCGAGGTGATCATCTCAACTAATACTTCCGGCATCCCAATCTCAACGATGTCCGAGTCAATGTTGCACCCCGGCCGTTTGGTGGGGATGCACTGGTCAAACCCACCGCACCTGATCCCGATGATCGAGGTCGTTGCCGGCAAGCAGACCGAGAGTCAGATCACGGACCGTCTCATCGAGATCGTGAAAGCCATCGGCTACCACCCCGTGCTCGAGAAGGAGATCGCCGGTTTTGTCGAGAACCGCGTGCTCTACGCGATCATGCGCGAGTGCCTTGCGCTGGTGCAGAACGGTATCGTGACGCAGGAAGCGCTAGACACCTGCGTCAAGTGGGGCATCGGTTACAAACTTGCCGTCGTCGGCCCGATGCGGCTGCTCGACATGGCTGGGCTGGACATTTACCAAAGCGTCTCCGCCTACCTCAACAAGGAGCTCGACGTGGGCACGGGCACCCCGAAGGTGATCACCGACCTGATCGCCGCGGGCAAGCTCGGCTTTAAGTCGGACGGCGGGATGTACTCATACGAGCCGGGTGAGGTGGACGCTACTCAAAGGAACATCGTGCAGGGTCTGGTGACGGTGCGCAAGGCGCTCGACTCGACAGCATCCGCCTGATGACGGAAATTACCGTGGAACGGGATGTCGACGGTTTGAGCCGGACACGGGGCGCCGCCGTAGATTTGGCCTTCCGCGTCGTCGGCGAGGGCACTCCGTTGGTCCTGCTTCACGGGACTTCTGCCAACCACGCAGTTTGGGAACCGGTCGCGAACCTACTGGCGAGCCGGGCGACCGTGATTACCGTCGACCAACGCGGACATGGGCGCAGCGACAAGCCTCTGTCCGGTTACGACGGCGCGTCCTTCGCGGCCGACATCGTGACCGTGCTGGAGGCACTTGGCATCAGGCGTGCGGTGCTCGCAGGCCACTCTCTGGGAGCCCGTAATGCCTGGGTGGCCGCGGCCCTATATCCGAACCGGGTGGCTGCGGTCGTGGCGGTGGACTATGTTCCCTTCGTCGAGGCTTCCGTACTCGACGCCCTTCAGGCCCGGTTGGCCGGCGGCGATCAGGTGTTCGAGACCGTCGCGGAGATCGAGGACTATCTCCAGCGACGGTACCCGCGCATCCCGACCGACGCGCTCGCTCGCCGGGCGCAATGGGGGTATCGGTTGCGTCAGCGTGGCGGATGGGTTCCGCTAGCCCCGCCCGATGCCCTCCGGCAGGTCGTCGACGGGTTGCGCGCGCCGTGGGACCACGAGTTTCGTGACGTGAGGGTGCCGATGAGTTGTCTGCGGGGTGCCGATAGTGCGATCGTGAGCAAAACAGCGTGGGATGCGGCCCGCGAATCCCGCCCGAACGCGAGATGGCAGGTCGTCGACCGGGCCGACCACTATGTGCCGGAGGAACGACCTGATGTCGTTGCAGATGAACTGCTCACGGTGCTTGACTCCGTGTGACCAAAGAAAGGAATGAGAGATGCCAATCTTTATCGGCTCGCTCGCGATCACAAGCCCAACGATCAGACCGCTGACCCGCATACCGGAACAGCATTCCGCGGACGGCGGAAATCTCGCCCCAATCATCGCGCTCTCGGGGGCCCCGGAAGGAACGACCGAGTTCGCGCTGATCGCACACGATCCCGATGCGCCGCTGCCCCGGGGCTTCACGCATTGGACAGTTTATGGAATTCCTGCAGATACCTCCGAGCTTGACCTATCAATACCCGGGGTACGTGAAGGGCCGAGCGGGCTTGGCGGGCGCGGTTGGACGGGGCCTCAACCACCAGCCGGCCATGGTCCACATCATTACTACTTCTGGGTCTACGCGCTCGGCCAACGGGTCGAGGGGGAACCAAGCCGCGAAGAGTTTCTTGACCGGTATGCTGGTTCGATCATCGAGCAGGCGCGCCTCGTCGGAACCTTCGAGAGGTGACCCGCTGATGGACGGAAACGGCCGAGAAGCGCAGAAGTACGTCGACGATATGGCCAGCGCGCGCGGCTACGTCTTGGACTATCACAAGGTCATGGCCCGGCACGACTTCGATGTTTTGAAAGCGGCCAACGGACTGGTCGCGGCCACCTACCTCGAAGAGCGTTCGCTCGACAGGAGAACGAAGGAGCTCCTCTTCATTTTGAGTCTCACCGTGCTGAAGGCACCGACGGGGCAAATCGAGAGCCACATTCGGGTGGCACTGGACATCGGGGTGAGCGGGCAGGAGATCCTGGAGGCGATCGAGATCGCTCTCCCCGAGGCGGGCGTTGTGGCATTCCAGCATGGCTTCGAAGCCTGGAAGAACGTTATGGGCGCAACGGGCATCGAACCGACGGTGCATGTGCATGATGCCAGTGTCGATATTGCCTCGAACAGCTGAGCGCGGCCGCCGGGGGGCTTCCGGCCTGCTCCAAGCTGGGTTTGTAGGTACCAAACACCGGGTGACCGCCACAATAAAGGACGCGCGCGACGACCCCGTGGCGGTCGAAGGCTGCGGGGTCCTCCCCTGGATCCGCAGTCCTCAACCAGAAAGAACGACCGCTATAGCAGCTGTACTGCAGCCTTTGGCTGAGTGTGACGGTGGCAACGTCGTGAATACTCGCTGCTCTCAGAGAGACGGGTACGCGGTACGCGGCTTGACGGTGCTCGGCATGTATCCTGTCGTCGGATTATCGGCACTCGCTCGAGCATCGGTCGATCTCAGGCAGTGCGTTGGAATCACCGCCGGGATTAAGACAACCGTTGGCACTCTCGCAGTTCTCGGTCGCGATGACCACCCTGTAGCGGGCTCGACAGCCCGCGTGTCCCGCTCGAGAGAAGGATGAATTCATGGCCGCTCAACGTACGAAGGGCGTCGACAGTGCACGGCGCGCGCTCCAAATCCTTTTGCGTTTCAGCGAGAGTAAGCCGGAGCTCACCGTTGACGAACTCGTTGAGGCGTACGACATCTCGCTGCCGAGCGTTTACCGCTATATCTCTCTTTTGCGGGAAATGTGTTTCATCGAGGAACGGAACAAGGGTACGTTCGTTCTATCTCCCCAGATCCTGCAGTTGGCGCGCGCAGCCGAGCACACGCTTGATTATCGTGTCGAGGCGCAGCCCGTGCTGGACCGGCTCATGGAGAAGACGGGTGAGACGTCGCTGTATCTGCGTCGGATCAACAATGCGGCCGTGTCTATCGCCATATCGGAGACCGAGCACGCTATCAGCATCTCTTTCCAACCGGGGCACATTATGGCCCTGCACGCCGGTGCGGGTGCGAAGGTCTTACTCTCGGACTTCACACCAGTAAAGAGGGACCGCTACTTGGACCGCTGTGACCCGCCGCTCTCGAAGGCCGCTCGCAAACAGCTGGTCGAGGAACTTCAGCGGATCCGTTCCGAGGGTTTTGCCGAGAGTACGGGCGAAGTCGACAGCGGCGTGTGGGCGTGCGCTGCGGCTGTTCATCACAGAGGCAGTCTGGTGGGTAGCATCTCCGTCGTTGCCCCCGCTTACCGCACGGATGTCAATAAACAGCAGACGATCGCGCAGAACGTGCGCGACGCAGCCGCAGAGATGGAGAACATTCTCGACCGAGGCTGAATGACTTCCCGACTGGCGCTTCCTGCAGGAAATGCCGCGAGGCCCGAGTTTCATACGGACTCACCTCGGCAGACGGCTCGCGGCCACGCTTCGGCTCACCAGTTACGCTTACGACACGATTATCAGCCACGCGGTTTTCGATAGTCGCTGCCGATGCGACAACCCCGATGTTGCGGCATTTCCGATCGTGCAGGCCGTCACCTCGGACTTGCCGACGTAGAGCGGGATGCCAGGCCAATGCTCGATGGCGAGAGCGAGACACCCGCCTCGAGCGCGTGTATCGAGTAAAGGCCGGGCACTGGCTTCACAAACTCGGATGCTTCGACAATCGACCACCGCCCATTGGCGAGGGCGTAGCGTGCCTCGTTCCCGTAGGCCTGGCTCGTGGTCACACCGTCATGATGACAGGTGTCCGTGCTCTTATTGGTATTTCGCTTCTCAAAATGCACTGTTACGTCTTGATTACGTAACCCGATTCCACCACGTTTGCGACACGCAGAATGAGTGACGGGAATGGATAGCCCTTATCACCAAATATCTTCTGTGCCGACCAGCGGTTAGCTGTCGGGTAAATGCACGGCGTGGACAGAGGCTGCGTGGTCACGGAGATATTCGCGCAGCCATGGGATAGCGAA
>Ga0208357_1002360_pt1 | contig 12613 bp, 12 predicted proteins | sample NGESurdeep092012_6_FD_184487 | JGI IMG/M metagenome (GOLD analysis project Ga0208357, IMG submission 184487) | Arctic peat soil microbial communities from Barrow, Alaska - NGEE Surface sample F52-2 deep-092012 (SPAdes) | ecosystem: Environmental > Terrestrial > Soil > Wetlands > Peat ... | reverse complement strand
CCTGCGCCGATGGTACTTGGGGGTTCCTCCCTGGGAGAGTAGGTCGCCGCCGGGATTTCTTGAAAGACCCCCACCGAAAGGTGGGGGTCTTTCGCATTTCTCCCTGGAAAATAGAGTGGGGCATGTTCGAGTCGTGATCCTTACGCGTGGACGCAATCCGACCGGCAAGTTGGCGTCGTGTCAGAGAGTTTGCGTACGCGTGATTCGAGAACAGTGTGTCGTGTATCCGACCCGCCGATGAGAGTGAGGTGGCGTCGTCGCGTCGCCCCACGTTCATTTCCGGTGTTACCACTAATGCCCGCGAGCACAGCGGGGCAAAAGGTTCTTGCAACGTATCAGGTTACCTGATACGTTGAAGTCCTAATAGTGGTGGTTCACGGACTTCGGCGAAGAATACGGGAGTGAGTCTTCGACTTGACTCTGGCGTAGAGACTGTTTTGTCGCGGATAGTGGAGTTGAGCCGCGCGAGAGGAGTTCAAGTGACAACGAGTTCTAATGCAAAAGTAGAGAGTCGCTCGCTCGGTGAGTGGAGTACGGTTCTTGCTGACGTTGACGGAGACGGCATCGCGTGGGTGACGCTGAATCGGCCTGAGAAGCGTAATGCGATGAACCCCAAGCTGAACGAAGAGATGCTTGAAGTTCTCGACGTCGTTGAATGTGACGACGACGCGAGGGTGCTCGTTCTGACTGGAGCAGGCGAGTCGTTTTGCGCAGGGATGGACCTGAAAGAGTATTTCCGTGAAGTTGACGCCGGTGGACCGATAGCGCGAATTCGCTCTCGTCGCGCTTCGAACGAGTGGCAGTACCGTCGACTCATGTTCTTCGCTAAACCCACCATTGCAATGGTCAATGGCTGGTGTTTCGGTGGCGCATTCACGCCACTCGTCGCGTGCGATCTTGCGATAGCTGCTGAAGGCGCAGTCTTTGGTCTCTCGGAAGTCAACTGGGGAATACCACCGGGGTCCGTGGTGTCGCGTTCTCTGGCGGAGATGATTCCTGCTCGAGACGCAATCTTTTACATTATGACGGGAAAGACGTTTAACGGCGTTGAGGCCGCCGCCATGCGGCTGGTGAACGAGGCGGTTCCGAGTGAGCAACTTCGAGAACGAACGACCGAATTGGCGAAACACGTCGCGTCGATGAATCGTACCGTTCTCGAAGGGGCAAAAACCGGCTTCAAACGAGCACGTTCAATGGAGTGGGAGACCTCGGAGGAGTATCTCTACGCCAAACTCGATCAGTCAATCGCCAACGACCCCGAACACGGGCGCGAACAGGGAATGAGCCAGTTTCTTGACGACAAGTCGTTTCGGCCAGGTCTTGGAGCCTACAAGCGTGATTGACGCGTCGTCGAACTTGCCCAACGTCTCCCGGCAGGCGATCGAACGCCTACTGCGTCCGCGATCAGTCGCCATTGTCGGTGCGTCAGACGTGCCGGCCTCAATTGGGGGCGCGCCGATTGCTCTGATGGAGCGCTTTGGATACGTGGGCGAGGTTCACTACGTGAGTCGCACTCGCAGCGAGATCAACGGGCGACCCTGTGTCGATTCGATCGAGAGTCTCCCGTACGGTGTCGACGCGATTGTTCTCGCGATTCCAAAGGCCGGCGTCGCTGACGCCGTGGCGGCAGCCGGACGTCGAGGGGTGGGCGGTGCCATTGCCTTCTCGTCCGGTTACGCAGAAGTTGATACCGACGGCGCTACGGAGCAAGCTGAACTCGCGGTGCTGGCGAGGAAATGCGACTTAGCCCTCGCGGGACCGAACTGCCTGGGTCTCATAAATTTCTGCGAATCCATCCCGCTGACCTTTGGAGACGTCTCGCAGAATCGCCGCGTAGGCGGTCCGAGCCTCGCCATCATCTCACAGAGCGGTGCGATGTCACTAGCGCTCACGTACGCAGCAATGGCTCAAGACATCACCATGAGCTACACGATCTCAACGGGGAACGAAGCGGTTCTTGGCATCGAAGACTTTCTTCGCGTGATCCTTGACGATGAGAGTGTGCGTGCGGTGGCGCTCCTTATCGAGCAGATCCGAAGACCGGCAGAGTTCACTGAGCTGGCACGAGTCGCGCGTCGGCGTGGTGTGGCACTCTGTATTCTCCACACCGGACGTAGCGTCCGCGCGAAGGCCGCGTCGCTCTCGCACACAGGTGCGATCGCCGGTGACCAAGAGGTAATGCGAGCAATTCTTGAGCGTGAAGGTGTGTTGTTCATCGATTCACTCGACGAGCTCATCGATACGGCGAGTGTCTTAGTGAAGTGTCCGACGCCCAGCGCCGAGGGTGTTGCCTTCATGACTGACTCGGGAGCCGCTAAGACCTACGCCATTGACGTGAGTAACGACGTTGGCCTCTTGCTTCCAGAACTGTCGCGGTCGACTCTTGTGAAGTTGACTGAGGAGTTGCCGACGTACGCCGTTGCTAGCAATCCAGTTGATATTACCGCCATGGGGCTCAATGACCCAAGCCTTTACGGCCGAGTCGCTTCGTCGCTGTTGGGTGACGAAGAGGTTGGTTGCCTTGTCGTTTCCGCGATGCCGGGATCGAGCGTCCAGGGTACTCAGCAAGTTGACGCACTGCTCCCGGTACTCGTCGCGGCCGATAAGCCCATTATCTACACCATTATGGGAGGCGAATCACCGCTACCGATGGAGAATACGACCAAGATTTTTGACGCTGGCCTGCCCTTGTTTCGTTCTCCCGAACGAGCACTACGCGCGGCGCAAAACGTGACGAGACGTTTTCGCGCCGTGCGTGACGCGGAAAGTCGTGTGATGCCTGGAGAATTTGCTCCTCTCGATTTCGACGCGCGAAAGCCGTTGAGCGAGTTCGACGCTAAAGCACTGCTATCTCGCGCAGGACTGCGAGTTCCAGCTGGAAAATTGGTGAACGACGTACGCTCAGCCGAGACGACAGCTGCGGAATTTGGCTATCCCGTCATATTAAAGATTGTCTCCCAGCAGATACTCCACAAAAGCGAGGTAGGCGGTGTGGCTGTTGTTGCCAACGAAGAGGAACTGCGCCATGCATTCTCAGAGATGCCCGCTCGCGCCCGGGCATCTCGCCCAGATGCCGTGGTCGACGGGTTGCTCTTGGAGGAGTTTGTTAGGGGAGGAGTCGAAACCATTGTCGGGGCGCGTAGGGATGACAGCTGGGGAGACACTATTCTCGTCGGCTTAGGCGGCATCTGGGCCGAAGTCGTCAACGACGCGGTTGTCATCGCGGCGGACGCGGACCGAAACGAAATTCTTACCGCGGTCGATTCGCTACGCGGCGTTGCCGTCCTACGCGGCGTTCGAGGCGGCGAAACGGCGGACTTTGACGCACTGGTGAGTGCGATAGAACTTATTGGCGGCCTTCTGCGTGCGACGCCCCTGTGCGCGGAAATTGAGGTGAATCCGCTCCTGGTCTTACCGAGTGGTGGTGGGGTGGTGGCGCTCGACGCCCTCGTCGTTTCCCGTCCGGATTCTGTCCTGACCTGAGCCCGCGAAGAAGAGCGTTTCGCGAGAGACTCTGACATGTAGTGATGATCCGTGTCAGAGTCTCTGTCGCGCGTTGCACTCGGTTATTGGGTCGAGTAAGCGGTTCTTTTATCGTTCGGGCGACAGATTCCTGATACAACGATTCAATTCATGCTGCAGTTTCATTGATTCTCCCACGGAGAAGCCGTCGAACATCTGACCTTCGAGTTCATCGACAATACCATTACAGGACGCGAGAAGATCTCGACCCGTAGTGGTGAGATTGATCCGCAGAATCCGACGATTGAGTTCATCGGGCTTTCGTTTGATGTAGCCCATGTTTTCAAGTTCCGTCACGGTTTGATGCGCGGACTGGGGCTTAATAAAAGACCGAACCGCAAGTTGCGCTGACGACATTCCCGGTCGTACGCGTAGCACGCTGAGCGCGGTGTACTGAGTCGTTGTGATTCCGTACTCACGACAAATCGTGTCAAGTCGAGATCGAACCGCCAATTCCAACTGTTTCACGACGTAGATGGCTCTTGGCGACGGGATGACGGCCACAACCTTGTCCGCCTCTCCCCGGGGAACTCCACTTTTCATTACTTCCACATCAGTTTACCTGATACGCGGAGTCTCCAAGTGGCGGCGCTAGCAGAAACACCTCGAAGCGAGTGATGACCCTTTGTCACGCCGCAGAACCTGCGACCGTGAATTCGGGGGACTGGCTCTGGTGGACGACAACACGTAAGCGTCTGTACTGCTCGCGTGGCGAATTGTTTAGTTCGTCCTCCAAAGTGCCGCTCGGCGTTCGGAGCCGACGCTTACGCAGTTTGCGCTTTGAACCAGTTCAATGCACTGTCAGAACGTTCCTTCGTCAGTGCAAGGTCCTACGGATCGTGAGGAACGGAAGGTGGCGCTTATGTCGTGAAACACTCTGGCGTTCATCATTCTCGTTACAGTAGTTAGTTGTAACACATTAGGTAGTTCACACTTGAAGGGACGGGCATGGCGATAGATCAGGGTACGTCGGCCGGTCACGTGCGGCGACGACGCGACCCTGAGAGAACGAAGCTTGAAATTCTCGCTGTTGCCACCCAGGAGTTCGCCGATCGAGGATTCGCCGGCGCGCGCGTGGACGAGATTGCCGCTCAAACGCGAACCACTAAGCGGATGATCTATTACTACTTCGGGTCTAAGGAGTTGCTCTACATCACCGCGCTCGAAAAGGCGTACGAAGCGATATGCATCACCGAACAGAGCGTGGACATCGACAATCTTGATCCTATTCAGGCCGTGCGCAAGCTTGCGGAACTGACCTTTGATCGCCACGAAGCGAATCCCAATTTCAGTCGCCTCGTCAGCCACGAGAACATGCAACGAGCTCAGTTCATCACCGCCGGCGGGGGGTTCCCTGGGCTCGACCGTCCCGTCATCAAGATGCTTCAACAGGCGCTCGACCAGGGTCGTCTCGAAGGCGCCTTTCGCCGGGATATTGACGTCTTCGACGTCCACATGCTTATCAGTTCGTTTTGCTTCTTCAGAATCAACAATCAGTACACGTTCGCGGCCAACTTTGGTCGAAACCTCGTTGACCCTAGTCGTCGCACGATGTATCGTCAGTTGATTGGCGACGTCGTTGTCCAGTACCTCATGAGTTCGCCCTCGTAGTGGTCAATGACCGACGCTTGGTCTCGGCTACTTCGCGCTTTGGTTAAACGCCGAGTTGTTGCTGAAGCTGGTCGAGCACGCGGTAGCAGTCAAGAACGCTGTCAATCGAGGAGTTCGGCTTGACGTTTTCTCGAATAGCTCTAACGAATTCACGGTCCTGGAGTTCAATGCCGTCCATTGAGACCGCAACTTTCGAAACGTCGATAGGTTCGTCATTGCCGGTGGCCAAGTCGTCGTAGCGTGCAACGTACGTACCGTTGTCACAGATGTAACGAAAAAATGTACCGAGCGGGCCTTCGTTGTTAAAACTCAGCGAAAGTGTGCATATCTTGGCCGACGGTGTTTTGAGTTGAATGGACATGTCCATCGGAATACCCAGCGTGGGATGCGTAGGGCCCGCAACCACATTCGCGAACTCGATCGGTTCACCACATTGATACGCGAACAGGTCCACCGTATGAGCGGCGTGATGCCACAAGAGATTGTCAGTCCAGCTCCTTGGATGTCCCAGGGCATTCGTGTTCGTTCGACGAAAAAAGTACGTCTGTACGTCCATCTGTTGAATGGAAAGTTCGCCGCCAAGGACGCGTTGATGAATCCATTGGTGTGACGGATTAAAGCGCCTCGTATGTCCGACCATGCAGACCAGATTGTTAGACGACGCGAACTCCACGACAGCCTGCGCGTCGACCCAACTGTCGGCGAGAGGAATCTCAACGAGGACGTGCTTACCGGCTTTGAGTGTTGATATTGCCTGTTCGGCGTGGAGTTGCGTGGGCGTACAAAGGATGACGGCGTCCACGTCGGGACTGCTAAGAGCGTCTTGGAGGTCGACGGTGGACTGGGTTGCACCGTACTTCGCAGCAACCTCTTCGGCCTGTTGCAGGGTTCGACTCACGATAGAGACCACTTCGACGTCGTCGATTCGTGCGAGAGCGTCGAGGTGTTTGATGCCAAAGGCTCCGGCACCGGCGAGCGCCACGCGCACAATCTTTCCGGCCATTAGCTGGCTCTAATCACGAGGTGGCCAACCGCCGTGTTCGAAGCGGGCACGTGGTAAAAGCGGTGCAGTTGTTCTACGGCGTCGCCAAGCGCGCCGCGCATGATCAGCCACATCACCATTTCGATACCTTCAGATCCGGACTCGCGCACGTACTCAATATGGGGAATCTTTCGCAGGTCGTCAGGACTCTCGGTGATGGCGTTGAGGAACGCGTTGTCGAACTCCTGATTAATAAGTCCCGCGCGTGGTCCTTGAAGTTGGTGGCTCATACCACCAGTTCCCCAGACCTGGACGTTAAGGTCTTCGTCAAAGCTCTCAACGGCGCGACGAATCGCCTGACCGAGCTTGAAGCACCGCTCGCCCGTGGGCGGTGGGTATTGGATGACGTTCACAATAATGGGCACCACTTTGACGGGCCACGCCTCGGGCTGTCCGAACATTAGCGAGAGCGGTACGGTAAGGCCGTGATCGACCTTCATCTGGTTGATCACGGTCATGTCAAACTCGTCGAGAATGAGCGACTGAGCCATATGGCACGCCAGATCGGGATGTCCGATGACCGTGGGAACGGGTCGAGGTCCGTAGCCTTCGTCGGCGATGAGGAACTCGTCCGCGCAACCAATAGCAAAGGTCGGGATCACTTCAAGTGAGAACGCGGATGCGTGGTCGTTGTAGACCAGCACTATGACGTCGGGTTTTTCGGTGGCGATCCACTCCTTCGACCATTCGTAGCCGGCGAAGAGGGGTGCCCAATACTCAGTCTCAGTCTTACCCAGGTCCATGGCCGCGCCGATAGCGGGCACGTGACTGGTGGTGACGCCGGCGGTGATGCGAGCCATAGTTAGCGACCTTCCTTAATAGAGCGAACACCTTCGGGGGAGCGACCACCGTGCAGCATCATCTGGGCGTATTCATCCACCGACATATCGGTCATTGACGCGGCCGCGGTTTGGAAACTGATGCCGTCGGAGGAGAATATCTTTGCGAGAAAATAGATGTTGCCTCCGTTGGCGATCATGGCGTTGTAGTCGCGATCTAGTACGGCCTGTTTTTGTTTCATCGTGAGAGACCACTTGTCCAAATAGGCGCTCTCATCACTTTTGAAACTCTCGCGATTCTCGGGTTTCATCAAACTCATACAGAACTGATTCAGGTGAAATCCTTGGTGAGAGCGTTCAGCGGTAAAGACGGTGGTGCCTGGTATGTCGTCGAACTCTGAGTTATCAACCATGATTCAATTCTCCTCCCAATAGAGACCCGTCGGGTTGTCAACGAGCAGTCTGTGTTGAAGTTCCGGCGATTTCGCGATACGAGGAATGAAATCCACGAGTTTTCCGTCGTCGGGCATGAAGCTCTTCATATTCGGATGGGGCCAGTCCGTTCCCCAAAGAACTCGTTCGGGGAACTCCTCAACCACCTTTCGAGCAAAGGGGATGGTGTCAGCGAAGTTTGGGGGTCCCGAAAGCGAGATTCGCTCGGGACAGGTCACTTTGGACCAGAAGTTCTCATGCTCTCGCATGAGACGAAGGAACTGCGTGAACTCGGGATCATCGACCGACTTTGAGACGTCTGGCCGTCCCATGTGGTCCACGATCACCCGAGTCTCAAGCGACGTAAAGAAGCCCCATCGCTCAGCGAGGTCGGCCGCCTCAAAGTAAATGACGACGTGCCAGCCGAGAGGGGCTATCTTTTCCACAATCCGGTAGTAGTACTCGTCGGGTTCCGGGTCAACGAGACGGCGAACGTAGTTGAAGCGAACTCCACGAACACCGCGCTCGTGCATCTCTTGGAGTTCGTTGGCGCCGACGTTCGACGCCACGCTTGCGACGCCACGCGATCGGTTGTTTGATGAATCAAGGGCGTCGAGCATCGCGGCGTTGTCGGTGCCGTGACAGGTTGCTTGGACGATCACGCTCTTGTCAAAGCCCAGAAAATCTCGCAGGTGGAACAGTTGCCCTTTGCTCGCGTCACACGGTGTGTACTTACGTTCGGGCGCGTAGGGAAATTGGTCGCCCGGACCAAAGACGTGACAGTGCGCGTCGACCGATCCGCGAGGTAGCTCGAATGTGGGCACGCTGGGGCTGGGGTCGAAGGACAACCAGTCCTCGTCCATAATGAACGTCGTCACTAGAGACCTCGGGCTTTCAGTGACGCGTCAAGGCGCGGGAAGACACGACGGGCGTTTCCAGAGAAAATCTGTCCGCGATCTTCGCTCGATACGTTCGCGGCGTCAACGTAGCGTTTCGTGTCGTCGAAATAGTGTCCAGTTTCAGGGTCTTTGCCGCGCACTGCGCCCACCATCTCAGAACCGAAGAGAATGTTGTCAAGATCGATGACGTCGAGGAGAAGGTCGATACCAGCCTGGTGGTAGACGCAGGTATCGAAGAAGACGTTCTTCATGAGGTGCTCTTTGAGCGGTGGTTTACTCAGCATGTCGGCTAGACCGCGGTAGCGACCCCAGTGGTAGGGGACCGCGCCACCACCGTGAGGAATGATGAAACGTAGGTCGGGAAAGACGGAGAAGAGGTCGCCCTGGAGAAGTTGCATGAAGGCGGTTGTGTCCGCGTTCATGTAATAGGCGCCCGTGGCGTGAAAGTTGGTGTTGCAACTCGCCGACACGTGGATCATCGCAGGTACGTCAAGTTCCACCATTTTTTCGTAGATCGGATACCACGAGGTGTCAGTGAGGGGGAGTCCGTTCCACCAACCGCCGCTGGGATCGGGGTTGAGATTTAGGCCGACAAAGCCCATCTCCACGACGCAACGCTCCAGCTCTTTGATCGAATGCTCTATCGGAACGCCCGGCGACTGGGGAAGTTGACAGACGCCAACGAAGGTCTCGGGAAAGAGTGAAGTCACCCGACCGATGAGGTCGTTGCAGCCTTTTGACCAGGCGGCACTGACGTACTCGTCACCCACGTGTTGCTCCATGGCTGACGCGCGCGGCGAAAAAATGGTCATATCCGCGCCCCGCTCTCTAAGCAGACGTAACTGGTTGTTCTCTATCGTCTCGATGATCTCATCGTCAGAGATGCTCGGATAAGGCGGAAGTGGCTCTCCCGCATTAAAGGCGGCGACTTCATTTTGGCGCCAGAGACTGTGCGCCTCAGGCGCTGTTGTGTAGTGCCCGTGGCAGTCAATAATCACTTCCCCTCCCAGATCGACGAGGGAATGAAGACGTCGCCACGCATCAAGAGTCGGGCCGTGCGAAGGAGCGCCGCGGAGTTAACTATCACCACGCCGTCCTGAGTCGACACGTCCATCGACACACTGAAGTAGCCCGTCGGGTGTTCAATATCGAGCGTCATCAATGATGACGTTCCGGTGACGCCGGCCACTTCGTTGGCCACCGATCCTGAAATCAAACACGCCGTCGCGACAGAGACCGCGCCAAAGACCCCAATCGCCTCGTGGACCTTCTTCGGAATGAACGTCCGTGTGGTCACTACGCCGCCATTCTTCGCTGGTGCTAACAACGTCATCTTTGGTACCGTCGATGACGTCACGTCCCCTAAGTTCATGAGCCGACCGGCGCTAAGGCGAATCTGTTCGACCTTTTGGCACACGGCAATGTTCGCCTCGATGTCGAGAGGCTCTTCGTAGCCTGTTAGTCCGAGATCTTCCGCCTTAAGGCAGACGACGGGCATTCCGTTATCGATGCAAGTGACGCGAATACCTTCGACAACGTCAACGACGTTGCCCGTAGGTAAGAGGCTCCCGCACGACGAGCCCGCGACGTCGAGAAACTCGATCGGAATTGGCGCGCTGCTCCCCGGTACGCCGTCGATGTGAGCGTCCCCGTCGTAACGAACAGTTCGCCCAGGCGTCTCGATTCGAGCAGTGGCTAGGGTCTGGGTGTTCTCCATCCAGATGCGAACGTCCGTAGTGCCGTCCTGCACGCTAAGGAGTCCTTCTTCGAGAGCGAACGGCCCCACGCCAGCGAGTAAATTCCCGCAGTTCTGATTGTCCGAAACTTCAGCTCGGTTGGGCCACACTTGGAGAAAGAGATAGTCAACGTCAGCATCGGGGCGCTCGGATGTTTGCACGACGGCAACCTTGGAAGTCAGTGGATGGCCACCTCCCATGCCGTCTATTTCACGAACGTCGGGCGAACCCATCGCGGCGAGGAGAACGGCGTCGCGCGTTGGAACGTCTGCGGGAAGGTCCTTGGCGTGGAAGTAGAGACCCTTTGAAGTTCCCCCTCGTAGAACCAAGCAGTGAAGTGACGTTTGTGTGCTCACGCCGGTGACCCGTCGACGTAACGAAGTCCTCGCTCTTCAAGCTTCGCCCGCATCGTATATATGTCGAGACCCAACTCGCCGCTGGCCAAGCGCGCGCGCTTTTCGCCCTCGTTATCTTCGCGCGCTTCGCAGGCGTCGCGAATGGACCGCGCGTCTTCACGTCGCACCACCACGACGCCGTCGTCGTCGGCGATGATCACGTCACCGGGGCGAACGTACGCGCCGGCACAGACAATGGGCGTTTGGACGTTGGCGGGCGTCTCCTTGACGGTGCCCTGAGCACTCACGCACTTTGACCATACGGGAAAGCCCATTGTCGTCAGTTCCGCGATATCACGCACGCCCGCGTCAATGACCAGGCCGCGTACACCGTGTGCGACAAGGCTGGTGGCAAGAAGTTCACCAAAGTATCCATCGTCGCAGGGGCTCGTAGGCGTCACAACGAGCAGATCGCCAGGTTGCGCTTGTTCAACAGCAACGTGAATTGACCAATTGTCTCCCGGGACTACTTCGCAGGTCAGCGCGTTGCCCGAGACACGAACGGGGCGGAAGATGGGACGAAGCCGCGAGGCGAATAGTCCCGTACGCCCCTGCGCCTCATGAATAGTTGCTACGCCAAACGCACCGAGTGCATCAACGAGTTCCGGGTCAGTTCGTGGTGTATTACGGACAACGACAGTCATATAACCCTCCGGGAAGTGTTCGCGCTACTGACGATTCTGCCCTGGCTTCGAGAACTTGTATTAGTTTTAATTAACCGAACAGTACACTATAGCGTCGGGGGTCCTGTGGGTTGCCAGCAACGCTTTCGTACGTCATTGTGGTCAAGGAGAAGTTTGTGAAGGAACTGCGTACCCAGGTCGTCATTATTGGCGCCGGCCCCGCGGGACTGCTGTTAGGGCAACTGCTCCTTCAACAAGGCGTGGACAACATCGTCCTCGAGCGGCGAAGTCGTGAGTACGTTGAGAAGCGTACGCGCGCTGGCGTGATCGAGTTTGGCGTCGCGAATCTAATTGAGGAAGCGGGAGCCGGCGAGCGCATGCGCCGTGAAGGTCTAGTCCATCACGGTGTCGAATTACGACTCGAACGCAACTCGTATCGAATTGCGCTCAGTGAGCTTGCCGAAGGCAAACCCATTACGGTGTACGGGCAACAAGAAGTGGTGAAGGACCTCATCGCGCTTCGACTCGACGCGGGCGCGACACTCTTTTTCGATTCGGAAGTAAAGGTTCTCGAGGATCTCACGACGGACGCACCCTACGTGGAAGTGGACGGCGCTGACGGGCCGACTCGCGTTATTTGTGACTACGTGGCGGGTTGTGACGGCAGTTTCGGTGTTGCCAATCGGTCGATGCCGTCGTCCATTCGAAAGCTCTACGAGAGGACGTTTCCCTTTTCGTGGCTCGGCATTTTGGCCGAAGCGCCTCCAACAACTGAGGAACTCATCTACTGTCGGCACGAAGCCGGCTTCGCTCTCTATTCGATGCGATCACCGACGCTTAGTCGTCTGTACCTGGGCGTGCGACCCGAGGACACGTTGGATCAGTGGCCGGACGATCGAATCTGGGATGAACTGAATTTGCGTCTGGCAACTGACGAGCTACCTGAGATTAATCAAGGACCAATTGTCGAACGAGGCGTCACAGCTATGCGAAGCGTTGTGATCGAACCAATGCGCTACGGACGACTCTTCTTGGCGGGTGACGCCGCGCACATCGTTCCACCCACCGGAGCCAAGGGGATGAACCTCGCGTTGGCTGACGTGCGCGTCTTATCGCGAGCGCTGCTCGCCAAGTTGATGACGAATGACGACGCGTTGTTGGACGCGTACTCAGACACCTGTCTAGAGCGCGTGTGGAGAGCCGAAGAGTTTTCTAACTACATGACACAGATGCTGCACCCGAACTATGAAGACGACTTTGAAAACGGTGTGCAGATGGCGAGACTTCGTCAAGCCGTCACGTCACGAGAAGCGTCGACGGTGTTAGCTAGAAATTACGTCGACCTCAATAGCCTCTAGAACGGATAAACCGGGAGTTCACTCGGAGCGGTGACCCACTGGGTTTTGGTGTACGCGCCTAGGTTCGCGAGCCCGCCCCGTGCGCAAGCCGTTTCCGAAACTTTCCGTTCTCCCGAAAGGGTTACCACCTGATGTCACACCACACCGCAAGACTATGAAGTAATGAACTTGAGTGAGTGGGCCAACCTGCATGGGGTGCATCCTCAGACCGCCTAT
>Ga0208357_1002358_pt1 | contig 12619 bp, 9 predicted proteins | sample NGESurdeep092012_6_FD_184487 | JGI IMG/M metagenome (GOLD analysis project Ga0208357, IMG submission 184487) | Arctic peat soil microbial communities from Barrow, Alaska - NGEE Surface sample F52-2 deep-092012 (SPAdes) | ecosystem: Environmental > Terrestrial > Soil > Wetlands > Peat ... | reverse complement strand
AGGTGGCGACGTTCACGCAGCCCGAACAGTTCTTCTCCGAGTCCGTTTTCAGCCACTCGGCTCATTCGGCTGTGCAGTGCGTCGAGTGCCATGCCGCGGCGCTCACAAGCGATAGCGGCAAGGATGTCCTATTGCCCGGCATCGCCACCTGCCAGCGCTGCCATGACGGCATGAGCAACCCGCAAGGCACGCTGCCCAGCGGACACGCCGAAAGCGGATGTGCGCTGTGCCACCTCTATCACGAAGGCGGACGCCAGCACGCCGACAACAGGCAGCCTGCGTTCCGTATCGACGATCTCGCACCGTCACGCTAACGTGCTGCACGCGCTCCCGCCTGGCTTCTATTTGACGGGGGCCCCGGGGGCTCATCGGTAACGGTGTAAAGCCCGCCCGCCCGCATGTACATTCGCCGCATCTCTTCATAGTTGAACGGCCGCGCTCCACGCCTGCCGAAGACCGCCAGTTGATTTCCGTCCTCATCCACGGCGCGGTCGCGATCGACGCCCTTCGAGATCGCAAGCGCAGGGCCGTTCATCTTGCGCGTAGCAATCAGTTCCGGCACCGGCTGGGGGCTGAAGCCGTAGAAGTTACGCTGCGTCTCGGGTGAAAACAGCTGCACAATCCGCATACCATTGTTTCCATCGGCCACGAACGCAAACTGGCTGGAGCTGACCATTCCAATCTTCAGATCGTTGACGTCGTTCAAGGCGCCGCCGGCGTTGAACATCTGGGCCAGCTTCGCATGCTCGGGCCGCTCCACATCCACAATCCCAATCCCATCCTTGCCGGCCGAGACGTACGCATAGGTGCGTGCGACGTAGATGTTGCGCGCGTCGGCAAACGGAACCACCGGACCGACACGATGCAGCTTCGCAGGCTCAGTTACGTCGAACACCTTCAGGCCATCCGCATCCACTACAAACGCATACCGGAACTGCACAGCCACACCGCGTCCACCGTGCACCTCGATCGATTCGGCGATTATCTTCGGATGCAGGGGGTCCGCGAGCTCGACCACGATCAGTCCGCGATCCGCCAGGATGTAAGCCTTCGTTCCCGCAATCGTGATCCGCCGAGCGCCATTGAGCGCGCCGCCCGGATTGAACGTCACGGCCCTGCGCAGAAAATTGTTGCGCGGGTTTCCATCCAGCAGAGTTCCTACGCCCTTCTTTGGGTCGCCAATGACGATCAAGCCTTCATATTTATCCGTGACGTACAGAAACGCATAGAGCGGCGAGATCGACTGCTCCTCATTTACCGCCAGCGGCTTGCGCAGAGGATCGAGCGCAAGCGTGGAGGGAGAAGCCACTGAAGTCGCAAACTTTGTCGGCACATAAAAGCGCTGTCCGAGCGGGGATACGGGCGCCGTGATGACTCGCTGCGACTCATCCTTTACATCGACGTCGGCTACATCGAAGGCGCGAAAACCGCCCTTGCCCATTGCAGCGTAAAGGTACTCTCCGCGCAATTGCACGTCGAGAACCTCATCTCCGCGATGTTCATAGGCCGTCTTCAGCAGCCGGCCGCCAGCAACAAACTTTGCAAAGTCATCCGGATACGCAATCTTCTGAAAGTCGCTGCCGAAGATGGTGGGCGGCTCGGTGCTTTCCGCAACGGGAACGGCAGAAAATCCACGCTCGCCATTGGCAACGTAGATGTACTTGCCCATGAAGTTCACGAAGTTCGTTCCCTGAATCAGCAACTGCGCCATCCACGCGTTGTTGTCGCCCGCAGCCGATACATGGCAATCGGTGCATGTTTTGGTCTCGCGCGCACGCACTGTGTGGGGAACATAGGTGCTGAAAGCTTCCCCGCTGAACCCGGGAGCAGAGACCGTCTGCTGGGTCTGATAGAGCCAGTTGCGATTCGCATTCTGCGAACTAACAATGATGGCGCACGCCGAGCGCACGGGAGAGATCTTGTTTCCCGTCACCGTCCCATCGATGCCCAGCATGTAGACGTCATTGCGCAACACCTGGAAGTCATAGTTGGTCCAGTTGCGCGACAAGCCACCTTCGTTGTGCAGGTTGGGTGTGCGCTGGTTCGCCGCCATGGAGAGATGACAGCCGAAGCAGGACGTTGTCCACGCCGAGTGACAGCTCTGACATGTCATCCTCTGATCGCTGTGCGCCAGCTTCTGCATGGCCTCCAGCACGCAGCCCTCACACTCATCCGGAACCCTCAGCAGCCGAGCCTCCTCCACCATCGCCGGCTTCAACCACCGCATGCTCACCACCGCAGCCACCGCCCCATCCGCCAGCGCTGTCTCGACATAATCATGCCCATCGACGCGCTCGCCCTTCACCGCAAAAAATAAATCGCCCGCCCCAATCGTGCGCGAGTCGATCGAATACCCCAGCGCCTCCGCGCCCGTATCGAACTCTCCCTCCGCATGAATCCAATCCGCAATCTGCCCCAGCGTCAGCTTCACCGCTTCACCTCTTGCCACCGTTGCTTCTGTGATTCCCTGCTCTTTTGGTTGTCATCCAGTAAGGATCTGCTGTCGCCGCTGCCTTTGCTTTTCTTTCTGTCATTCCCGAAGGGAATCTGCTTTTCCAAGTTCTCGCAGCACGCGCTCCGCCTCCGCAACATCATCAATCGCCACCGCCCCCTCCGCAAACGTCTGCGTCTTCTCATGCCCTTTGCCCGCCAGCAGCACAATGTCTCCGGGCCTAGCAGCACGTATCGCCACTTCGATTGCCCTCCGCCTGTCGGGCTCGACCAGAAAATTCACGTTCGTCTCGAGCACGCCAATCAAAATTTCATCGATGATCTGCGCCGGGTCTTCACTGCGCGGATTGTCGCTCGTTACAACCACCAGGCTGCTACCCCTGCCAGCCGCACGTCCCATCTTTGGTCGTTTCGTCCTGTCACGGTCTCCACCACAACCAAACATTGTGATCACGCGGCCCTCGCCGAGACCCACACGCTCTGCTTCATAGGCCGCGATTTGAATCAGGTTCTCCAGCGCATCTTCTGTATGCGCGTAATCGACAACGACCATGAAACCTGCCTCATCCATAGCCGATACTACCTGGAACCGTCCCGGCGCAGGACGGAGCGTTTTCACCGCCTGTATTATCTCTTCGATCGTCAGCCCGCGAGCTCTTGCGGCGGCAATTGCCGCGAGTAAATTCAGAATATTAACACGGCCCACCAATGGTGTCTTGATCCGCTTACCATCCGCTTCAGCCGAGGTAGACCGCAATACGAACTCGGTACCACTCGCTGCCTCCATGAACTCAGCCGCCACCCATTGCTCACGCGAAGCAAGCGAGAACGGCATTCCAATTTGATAAGTGATGATGTCCTCGCACTCGGAAGCCGCCGCAATCATCTGCTCCGCCGCCGCATCATCCGCATTAATCACCGCCGCCCTCGGCGCCCCCGCCCCCACCCCCGCAAACAGCCTCGCCTTCGCGCTCGCATAGGCCCCCATCGTCCCGTGATAATCCAAATGGTCCTGCGTCAAATTCGTAAACATCGCGACATCCACCGGAATCCCCCACACCCGCTCCTGCTCCAGCGCATGGCTGCTCATCTCCATCACCGCCTCCGTACATCCCACCCTCACGCCCTCGGCAAACACCGCCAGCACATCTCTGCTCTCCGGAGTAGTATGTTCGCTCTCCCGCACTACATCGCCCACATGCGTCTCAATCGTCCCCAGCAGCACGCACTTCCGACCCACACTCCGCAGCATCTGCTCCAGCAGAAACGCGGTCGTCGTCTTCCCATTCGTCCCCGTCACCGCACTGATCTTCAGCTTCTTCTCCGGAGCCCCAAACACCGCAGAACTGACCTCCGCCAGCGCCCTGCGTCCATGCTGAACCAACGCCAGCGCCAACTCCGGCTGCTGCTGTCGCAGGTCCACAAACACCTCCAGCGAATCCGTCACCACCGCCGCAGCACCCTTGCGAATCGCCGCATCGATAAACCGATTCCCATCCGTAGTCCCACCACGCATCGCGACAAACACGTCTCCCGAGCTCACGCGCCGCGAGTCATACTGCACGCCGCGAACCTCGATATCGCGCCGCCCCGACCCCTCAATCACGCGCACCGTCGCTATCACATCACTCCATTGCATAGGTCAATTCTAGGCCGAAAGAGATTGTCCTCTCTATCCTCTATCCTCTACCCTCGATCCCGTGCCCTAACGCGAGAACCGCACCACAATCGCAGTACCCACCGGCACCATCGTTCCCGCCACGGGAGCCTGCTCCTGCGCCAGCCCACTGCCCAGCGTCTGCACCCTCAACCCAAGATTCCCGGCACGCTCCACCACCTTTCGCAAGTCGTCCCCGTTGAAATCCGGCACCGCCACACGCTTCCCCGGATCCACCACCACCGCTCCATTCCCGCGGTCTTGCACCTGTGGTCGAATCACGGGGGCCGCCAAGCGCTCGCTCCCCGTCGTCACCGCATCCGGCATCACCGACGTCGTATTCCCATTCCGGTGAAACGCTGCAAGCACCTTGTCCGGCAGCGAACTCAACCCACCCAGCTGCGGCTTCTGCTTCGCCGCCGTATCAAAAGCCTTGTCCGCACTCTCATTCTCCGCCATCGCCGCCGCATTCTCCGGCTGCCGCAGAGGATCATCCGTCGGCAAACTATTCACCTCATCGAACATCGCAGTCAAATCCCCAACCTGCTCGTCCGGCACATCATCCGGCTCCACCGAGCTCTGCACCAACTGCATCTGCGTCGGCGTCTTCAACGGCTGATCATGCGGCACCCCAAGATACTCCAGCACCTCCTGCGCCACCTCGCGAAACACCGGAGCACTCACCGCCGTCCCATACCGGCTGCCCACCGTCGGCGTATCGATCACCACCGTCACCGAGATCGCCGGATCACTCACCGGAGCAAATCCCGCAAAGCTGGCCACCAGCTTCGTATGCGAATACGTATGGGTTACAGGGTCGATCTTTTGCGCCGTGCCCGTCTTTCCAGCCGAACTATAACCATTCAGCTGCGCCGGCTTTCCCGTCCCCTCCGTCACAATGCCGGCCATCATCTCGCGCATCTTCGCCGCCGTCAGCTCGCTGATCACGCGGTGCGCGCCATCCGGCAGCTTTGCCGGTAGCTGGTACACCGGATGAAACGGATCTGCCACCAGCCGCGCATCGCCCTTCATCTCATCGGTCGATTGCAGCAGAATATGCGGAGGCATATACACCCCGCCATTCGCAATCGTCGACACCATCGACACCAGCTGCACCGGCGTCACCGCGATCTCCTGTCCTATCGCAATCGACAGGATGCTCGTCGATCCCCACTTGCGCGGAGCCTGCAGCAGCCCCTTCGTCTCGCTCGGCAATTCAATCCCCGACCGCTCTCCGAATCCATACGCCTTGATGTACTTGTAAAATTCGTTTGGCCCCAGCTTCAGCGCCATCTTCGCCGCACCCACGTCGCTCGAAACCTCCAGCGCCTTCTTCACCGTGATCACGCCGAAGTGGTCCGACTTATCGTCATGCAGCGTCCGCCCATACATCGTCATCGAGCCGCCCTGGCAGTCCACCATCGACGTCGGCTCCACGCCCGCCGCATCAATCGCAGCCGAGTACGTCACCAGCTTGAACGTCGACCCCGGCTCATACACATCGCTCACCGCAAGGTCCGTCAGGTCGGCCGAGTCCACATGCCGCGCGTCATTCGGATCGAACCTCGGACTCACCGCCAGCGCCAGAATCTGTCCCGTGTGCGGATCCTGCACCACCACCGTCCCGTGCGACGCCTTCACCTTCGCCATCTGCGCATCCAGCGCTCGCTCCGCCATGTACTGAATGTTCGAATCGATCGAGAGCACCAGGTTCTCGCCCGGTTGCGGATCGCTCTCATCCGACCCCAGCACATGCCGCTTCGCATCGATCGCCGTCAACTCATGCCCCGGCGTTCCATGCAGTTCGTCATCGAACTTCCGCTCCAGTCCGCCCAGCCCATCGTCATCCGTACCCACATACCCCAGTACGTGCGCCGCTAAATCACCATTCGGATAGAACCGCTTGAACTCTTTCTGAAAATAGACGCCCTTCAGATTCAACTCGCGAATCCGGTTCGCAATGTCCGGCGTAACCTTCCGAGCCACCCATGCAAAATGACGTGAAGCATTGAACCGTGCATCCATCTGCCGCTCTGTCGTGAAGTGGTCCAACGGATCAACATGCACGATCTTCGCCAGCAGTGCCGCATCATCCGCGCGATTATCCCCCAGTTCGCTCGGCACCGCATACACGCTGTCCACCAGCACCGTCATCGCCAGTTCGCGCAGGTTCCGGTCGTACAGCACGCCCCGGTGCGGAGCAACTTCGAACCCTCGCTCCTGCTGCTGCTTCGCCCGCTCCACAAAGTCGCTGTGCCGCACAATCTGCAGCCAGCCCAGCCGAAACGCAATCACCACTGCCCACGCGCAGAAAAACATCGCGACGTAAACAAACCGCACCCTGCGTATCGGTGCGGTCAGCTTCTGCCGTGACGTTTGTTTCATCCGGAAATTCCTGTTCTCGTGCGATGCTCTCCGCCGCCAACGAAGATCGTTGTAATTTCCTAATTCACCGGCAACACAGGAATATGCGCCTGCGCCATCACCGACGAGTTCCCGGCCATGCCATCCTGCCGTACCACTTGCCCGGGCAACGGCGTATCCAGACCCAACTGCTTCGCAATATGATCGATGCGCCCCGGATCACTCAACTGTGCTTCGCTCAGCTCCAGCTGCCGGTTCTGCTCGCGCAACAACTCCACCTGCGTCTTCTGCGCTTCCACGCGGTAGCCCACCTCGATCGCCGAAAAATGCTGCCACACATACACCATCGTCAGCAGGAAAAACATCGTCATCGCGATCGTAAAGCTCCGCATCTCCTTGCGCCGTTCAGGATCATCGGCCTTCACAATGCGGCTGTTGTCGATATGCTTCCCGAAGAACATCTCCGGCGTCGGTCCACGGCGCCGCGCGCGCTGCTGCTCATACATCTCGCGGTTGCGCTCGGCCACGCTCACCCCTCGGCGCTGGCTTGACCGTGTCTGTGTCTCCGCCATCTCTCGCCCTGCAATCGCCATCGTCGCCATCGCGTTCCCTCCGCCTCAATCCAAAACTAAAATTCTTCAAGCCTCTTCCCCCAACTCGTCTTTGCGAGTGCAACCCGGGCCGGGGTTGCTGATAGGGGGAGGGGACTTTTTCGTACATTGGTTGTCTTTCGCCTGAAAGCACGGCAGGACAACCCCGGCCCGATCTCTAAACTCTTCTTGCGGCTTTCAACTTCTCGCCGCCGCTCAAAACCTTTTCCGCTGCTCGCAACTTCGCGCTTCTCGACCGCGGATTCCTAAGCGCTTCTTGCTCTTTCGCCACAGCCGGCTTCTTCGTCAATATCTCCAGGACACCCTGCCTCGCGCTCTCGCGAAAACTGTCCTTCACCAACCGGTCCTCCAGCGAGTGGAAGCTGATCAGTACCACTCTGCCTCCCGGCTTCAGCAAAGATTCCGCGCTCCTAAGCAGCGATTGAATCTCTCCCAACTCATCATTCACGCGAATTCGAAGCGCCTGAAAAGTCTTCGTCGCCGGATGAATCTTCTCGCCTTTTATTGGCGGGGCAACGGCCGACACCACGCGAGCAAGTTCCGCTGTTGTAGTAATCGGCCGCGCCCGCACAATAGCTCTGGCGATTCTCCGCGACCTCCTTTCCTCTCCGAATTCGTAAATCAAGTTCGCGAGATCCTCTTCGTCCGCCTGATTTACCACTTGTTCGGCCGTCAACCCACCGCGCGTATCCATCCGCATATCAAGGGGCCCATCCGACCTGAAACTAAAACCTCTGTGCGCCTCATCCAGCTGCATGCTGCTCACGCCAAAGTCCGCAAGCAATCCATCCAGCGTGCCCGGCTTTATAACCTCGGCGATCTCCGAGAACGGCCGCGCCACATACTCAACCGTTGGCATCTCCGCTCCCAGCTCCTCAGCCAAAACCGCCAGCCGAGCCTTCGCCAACTCCATCGCCTGCTCATCGCGATCGAAAGCAATCAGCTTTCCTGCAGGCCCTAGCCTGCGGCAAATCGCAGCCGAGTGACCGCCAAATCCCAGCGTCGCGTCAACCACCACGCCGCCTGGACGCACATTCAGAAAGTTCAAACTCTCTTCCAAAAGAACCGGTACATGTTGCGGTTCAGCCATCTCATCCGCCTCATGCGCCCCACTCAGGGGCTTCAAAACCTAAATTCCTGCCGCTCCCAACGCATCCATATCTGCGTCCGTCAGCGGATTGTCCGCCAGCTGCGCCCTGTGCTTCGCATCGTTCACAACCGCCAGGTACGTCTGTAATCCCAGTACCGCAACATCTCCAGCCAGCGTCGCGTCCTCGCGCAGCAACTGCGGAATCAACAACCTTCCCTGCGCATCCATCTCCACAACCTGGCCGTAATAATTCGTTACATCCAGAAACTTCTTCTTCGCCGCACTTGAAGGTGCCTTCGCCAGCGCATCTTCAATCCGTTCCCATTCCTTCATCGGGTACAGCTCAGCCCGCTTGCCGTCCTTGCTCGTAATAAAAAACTGCGGCCCGTAAAGCTCATCCACACGGCGCTTGAAATCAGCCGGAACCTTCAGCCGGCCCTTCTCATCAACACGCGTTGGGTGATTGCCACGAAACATTTCAACCTCAGGGGTACCTCTACGAAGACTCGTTTTCTGGGCCCTTATGTCTTACTATCGGGACAGTAACGAGTTGACTTTACCCTTTTGACCACTTTCTTCCACTTCGTTCCACTAAGAATGTCGCCTCGAGCCTCGGATAGCAAGTGAAATCTGCGGGTTATGTTCCCGGTTTTCCGCTGGAAATGTGGAAAATCCAGCATCTAGCGTACCAATTCATCCGCACCACTACATGTTGTGTTATCTTGTCTGATTCGTCACCGGCTACCTACTTGCCAGCGCTCAACCCTTGCTGTAGGCGAAATAAAAGCGAAAACGGCTCCCCCCTCACCCCGCTTTCCCCCTACTCCGTCGCCATCGCTTCCCCCTGCTTCTTCTTCTTCAAGATCCAAAGCAGATACAACAGCACCGCCATGTTGATCAAAATCAGGACTACCTTATACGGCGAAAACTTCTCCATCAATGAGTAGCTCTCCCATGGCAGCCCCATCGCCGTCAGGATCACCGTGAAGTACTCCGCCCAACTCTTCTCCAGCACCAGTCCCGTACCCTCCACTACGCAAACCACCGCATACAAAAACGAGAGCATCCCTGCCCGTCGCAGTTGATGACTGTTCACCAGTCCCGCCTGCTCCAACAGTATCCCGACAAAGCGTCTCTCAGGATCGATCCGCAGTGCATCGATGATCCGCATCAGCACATCATCCATATTCCTGTTCACCAGTTGCAGGGCTCCGGCGCCCACCGCCGTAAAAAAAATTGCCTTGCTCAGCTTGAAGATTCCCACCAGCAATATGCCGCGCTCATGTCTAGCCTTAGGCAGACCACGCGCAACTCTCGAACTCGTTCCGTTCTTCGCCGATCGCCCTCGCAAAGGGTTCTTAATCTGCATGACCTCGTTATCAGTTGACGGTTGCTCCCCCGCTTTGTCAACGCAGGCGAACCTTCCCTTACATACCGCGCCCGATTTCCAGCCACATTTAGCTTTCGCCGTCCGCGCAGGACACCGCCAAACTTCTACCCTACTTCTACCATCCCCTCAAATCCAATCCCTTCGCCCTCGCGACTCTGTACGCTCCTCCGCATCCATCTTTCTTGTGTGAGAACAATCCACTCTTGCCCCCACCGCGTAGATAAGGTGTGCGTCTCTGTAGCAAAGCGAGGCGAAGCAATAGTTTTGTTTCTCATCTTCACTCATCTTCAGCACCACCACTTGAAAGGAAATACCAAAATGAAAAAGTCTCTGATCACCCTGATGGCCGGCGCCGCGCTTGCCATTACCTCCTTCGCTGCAAACGCCCAGATGAAGGACCCAACCGTCGGTGGAGCAGCCATGTACCCCACCAAGAACATCATCGAGAACGCGGTCAATTCGCCGATCCACAAGACCCTCGTCGCCGCCGTCAAGGCTGCCGGCCTGGTCGACACCCTCGAAGGCCCCGGCCCCTTCACCGTCTTCGCGCCCACCGATGATGCCTTCGCCAAGCTCCCCGCCGGCACCGTCGACAACCTCGTCAAGCCAGAGAACAAGGCCACCCTCGTAAAGATCCTCACCTACCACGTCGTCCCCGGCAAGATCACCACCAAGGAACTCAAGGCCTGGATTAAAAAGGGCAAGGGAACCTACACCGCCAAGACTGTTGAAGGTGGCGCTCTCACCTTCACCGAAGACATGGGCAAGATCAAAATCACCGACGAAAAGGGTGGCTCGGCCTACATCACCACAGCCAACGTCATTCAGTCCAACGGCGTCATCCAGGTCATCGACACCGTCCTCATGCCCAACTAACGCCTCATCGCCAATACGATTGCCTCACCTGCAACACGATCTCTCAAGCAGCCAATGGCGTCCCCAGGGACGCCATTCCTGTTGCCCCACCATCACGACCCACGCGCCTTTCCCTTTGCGCTGCCATTGCCGCTGCTTGTTTTTCGCCGTCATCCTTGAGCGAAGCGAAGGACCCCCGCATTGGCCTTTGCTCTTGCCTTTGCACTTGCACTTGCCTTTCTCTCTGTCATTCCGACCGTGAGCGAAGTCGAAGGGGAACGAACCTGCTGTCTCCCGCTCTTGCCTTTGCCTTTCCGCAAGCCCCGCAGGTGAGCCGCAGCACCAATCCCTCCGCTCACCTCCGGTTTCTCAACACGAGTACACCGCAGTCGACAGATTGTTCACGACACCACAACCCAACTCCCGCCGTCCGCGCAGTTCCGCAGGACCGCATCCCCGCAAGACCATACACTTACCCTGTATGCGCCTGCGCTTCCACACCGAGCAGCATCTCCCCTACCCCATCGAGACCGTCTTCGCCTTCTTTGCAGACCCCGCAAACCTCCCCCGCCTCATGCCCGCCTGGCAGCGCGCCCGCATCGATCACGCCACCTTCGTCCCACCGCCTCCGCCCCCTCAGCCCTTCCCTGGCTTCGCGAACATCACCGCCGGCACGGGCACGCGCCTCACCATCACCATCCGTCCCATCCCCTTCTCCCCGATCCGCGTTCCATGGGACGCCCTCATCGAAGACTTCCGCTGGCTCCACGGCTTCTGCGACCTCCAACTCCGAGGCCCCTTCAAATACTGGCGTCACTGCCACATCGTCCAGCCCAACGCAGACGGCACGCTCCTCCGAGACTCCGTCGACTACGAGCTTCCCCTCGGCCCCTTCAGCAACATCGCCGACAAACTCCTCATCCGCCGCCAGCTAGCCGCTACCTTCCGCTTCCGCCAGCGCCGCACCCTCGAACTCCTCGCCCAAACCACCCAGGCAAGATAAACCAGCCCGCAGTCCATCGGATCGCAGGCCATTCCACAACGATTACCCTTGCTGATGCTGCAGCCTTTGGTGCTGCTCGTTTTTCGCCGTCATCCCGACCCGTAAGGGGAAGGACCCCGCATTGGCTGTTGCATTTCTGTCCTGCCCAGGGGAATTTACTTCTCCGCGACGAACCCCACTCAGACCCCGACAGGCCTCTTCAGATGCGGCCGCGCGGCTTCCATCGCGGCCTCCGCAGTCAGCCCATACTTCGCCCGCAGAGCCTCCGGCTTACCATGCTCGATGAACTCATCCGGCCATCCCACCCGCACCACCGGCACATCGATCTCCTGCGCATTCAAGCTCTCCAGCACCGCTGATCCAAACCCACCCGCCAGCGCATGATCCTCCATCGTGATCAGCAACTCGCAGCGCTTTCCGAACCGCGCAATGCACTCCGCATCCACCGGCTTCGCAAATCTCGCGTTGATCACCGCAACGCTGTGTCCCTCGGCCTCGAGCAGCATCGTCAGCCGTCCCGCCTCCGCCACCATCGAGCCCAGCGCAAAGATCGCAACATCGCTGCCGTCCTGCAACACCTCGGCGTTGCCAATCTCCAGCGCCACCGGCTGCGCCTTCACCTCAGCTCCCGGCCCAACTCCGCGAGGATACCGAATCGCGCTCGGCCCCTCATGCTGCAGCGCCGTGAACATCATGTCCTGCAACTCGTCCTCGTCCATCGGATCCATGTGGATCAAATTCGGAATCCCACGCAGATAGCTGATGTCGAACAACCCATGATGCGTCGGCCCATCATCGCCGCTCAGCCCGCCACGATCCATGCAGAACACGACGGGCAGATTCTGCAGCGCCACATCATGCACGATCTGATCGAAAGCCCGCTGCAGGAACGTCGAATAGATCGCGCAGAACGGCCGATACCCCTTGGTCGCCATGCCCGCTGCAAACAGCACCGCATGCTCTTCCGCAATCCCCACATCGAAGAACCTCTTCGGATGATGTGGCCGAAACAAATCCAGCGCCGTCCCATTCGGCATCGCCGCCGTAATCGCGACGACCTTGTCATTCCCATCCGCGAGCTTCGTCAAGCTCTCCGCAAAAATCTCCGAGTACGTCTTCTGCCCCGAAGTCTTCGTCGCTCCCGTCTCCGGATCGAAAGCACCCAGCCCATGAAATTTCTTCTGCTGCTCCATCGCCG
>Ga0208357_1002356_pt1 | contig 12621 bp, 9 predicted proteins | sample NGESurdeep092012_6_FD_184487 | JGI IMG/M metagenome (GOLD analysis project Ga0208357, IMG submission 184487) | Arctic peat soil microbial communities from Barrow, Alaska - NGEE Surface sample F52-2 deep-092012 (SPAdes) | ecosystem: Environmental > Terrestrial > Soil > Wetlands > Peat ... | reverse complement strand
CCTCGGAGTAGGCAAAGAGCCCGACCCAGTCAAGGCGCGAGGTCTCGATGAACTCAAGCAGTTGGTCGTGGTCCTCCTCGGTCTCGCCTGGGTAGCCAACGATGAAGTTGGAACGGAATGCCGCAGTCGGCTCGAGCGAGCGAATGTAGTCAATGCGCTCGAGGAAGCGCTCCCCTCTCCCCCACCGCCGCATTCTCCGCAACTGCGGCACCGAGACATGTTGCAGTGAGAGATCGAAGTACGGCACGCCTGTCGCAAGGATCGTGTCGGTCAAGCGGTCCGTCAGCGCCGAGGGGTACAAGTACAGCAGCCGGACTCGGGCCGTCCGTCTCGAAACCTCAGCGACGAGCGCGTCGAGTCCGTGCGAGTAGCCGAGATCCCTGCCGTAGGAAGCGAGATCCTGCGACACCAAGATGATCTCGCGGACGCCGAGCTCATCTACTTCTTTGAGGATCGCCTCCATCGGTCGGGAGCGCTGGGGCCCACGAAACGACGGAATGGCGCAGAACCCGCACGCTCGGTCACAGCCCTCAGCGACGCGGACATACGCCCACGGTGCCTCCGCGGGTGGCCGGGCAAACTCCATCAGCGAGAGGCTCACTGCCGGGGTCGCTTTGCGAAAGCGCGGCCCTAAGGAGAGCTGCACCGGGACGCCGATATCGGTCACGGCGTCGACTTCGGGAAGCGCGGCTGCGAGCTCGGGCCCAGATCGTGCTGCGAGACACCCGGTGACGACGAGGCGCGCGCCAACGTGTCGAGCCTGCGCGAGTTGGAGAATCGTTTCGATCGACTCTTCGCGCGCGGCTTCGATGAACGCACAGGTATTGACGACCACGATGTCGGCTTGATCGACACTCGATGCGGCTTCGTAGCCGTCAGCGATCAGCGATCCCGCGAGCTTTGCTGAATCCACTTCGTTCTTCGGACACCCGAGGGTCTCTATCCAGTAGCGGCCGATCACTGGCGAAGCCTACCAACGCTTCTATTCAGCGAAGCAGAGCGCGACTTCGTTGGCGGGCGGCCGAGTGCTCCTCACGACATCGCTGTGACCCTTGAGCTACCGGCAGACGAAGCGCAGGCGCCATCGGCTCCCGCATCGCATCAGCCGAGCTTGGAAGCGATCGAGCCTGCAGAGCGGAGGACGCTCCCGTCGGCACCTGCGGCGGAGTAGGTCGCAGCGGGGACGTTCAGCGCCTCGTCGATCAGTGCGTCCAGCAGCTGCGCGAATGAAAGCTTCGGATCGATGAAGAGATACCGAGAGAGTGAACCCGGGATGGTGTTCACCTCGTTCAGGAAAAGTTCGTTGCCATCTGAGAGGAAGTCGATTCGGGCTACACCGCGAATCCGCAGTGCCTCGACGCAGATAAGCGCCGCGGATCTTAGGTGGTCGGCAAGGGCCGGCGAGACGTTGGCGGGAACTTCGCGAGCTGCCGCGTCCATGCCTTTTCCACCGACGTACTTGTCTCGGTAGTCGAGGAACTCGGCACCAACTCGTTGACGCTCCGGGCGTTCGATAGCGGAGAGCTCGACCGCCGGCCACGTTCGAACCGCAATCTGTAGATCGTAGAGATCGCCGCGGTATGGCTCGATTACGGCACCTCGACGCAGATGGAGATTCGCTTCGCGACGAAGCAGCGCGGTCGGGAAGTCGGCGACGACCTCGATCCCGATGGAGCTCCCGCCGAATCGCGGCTTGACGATGTAGGGACCTGCGTAGGTAGGTGGCAAGGAGTTGGCGTCAAGGCCACTTCGAGAAAGCACCGGGACCCCTGCTGCTTGGAGCAGCGCCGAGGTCGCGAGCTTGTCCATGCCGAGCGCAGCACCGATCGCGTTCGGGCCCGTGTACAAAAGCCCAGCTAGGTCGAGGGTGCCTTGCAGCGTTCCATCCTCGCCTGGTCCACCGTGGCAGCAGATGACGACGACGTCGACGTCGATGCGCTGCGTGCCGCCAAAGCGTCCCTTGCGCTGCCCGAAGCCGCCCTCTCGGCCGACTTGGAGCTCCAGCACGGTCGCCGAGGAAGGGATGCCGTCGATGAAGTCGCTGCCCTCGAGCGACGCGTCGACTTCGAAGAAGGCCCCGTTCTTCGACCAGTAGATCGCCCTGACCTTGTTTCGTGAGCCCAGTTCTTGGGCGGCGAGCAGGCCAGTGAGTACCGACACGTCGTGCTCTGGGGATGGCCCGCCGAAAAGGACTGCAAGTCGGAGGCTTTCAGCTTTCATCCGGCAATGCTACGTGGACCGCGCTACCTCCCGAAGTCGGAACGCGCCCCGAAATCAGAGCTGGGCTCGGTCCAAAACTCGACTATCGAGCGGCCGTGGGCCTCGAGCAGCCGGCGAAGCGCCGGCAGCGAGAGACCACGAACATTTCCTGGATCTCCCTCGACGCCTTCGATAAATGGTCCCGACCGTCCCTCGAGCGTAAAGGCTCCCGCCTTGTCGAGCGGCTCCCCGGAGGCCACGTACAGCTCGATCTCACGCTCGCTCGGACGCCCGAAGTGCACCACCGTTTGGACGGTCTCTGCGTGTGACACGCCGGTGGCGGCATCGACTAGGACATGACCGGTGAACAACGTGCCAGTCGTGCCGCGTTGACTCAGCCATCGACGAAGCGCGTCCGCTACAGATGCCGGCTTGCCGAAGGAGCGACCATCGATGTCGAGCAAGGAGTCACATCCAAGGACGAGGCCGCTCGAAATGCGCGCCGCGACGGCCGTTGCCTTCTCAGTTGCCAGCGCGCTCACGATCTCCGAGGTTGACGCGGAGAACATCACCTCTTCGGTGCCACTCGGCTCGACCCGAAAGCGGATGCCCGCGGCCTGGAGGATCTGACGACGAGTTACCGATGACGACGCCAGCACCAGTTCGGACGTCATGCGTAGTGGTCTGGAAGATCGTTCTCGTACAACACGACGTCGCCTTCCCCGAGCTCATCTCGGACGATCGCTACCGCCGCGTCGCGATTTCTCACCTGCCGAAGTCGCACTTCGCTCGAACCTTGGCTTGCGCCGCTAAGGAGCGCCTGTCGGTTCGTCCGACCGACAACTATCAAGTCGGTCGCCACTGTTGCTGCCTTGGCGGCAAATGCTCGGTTGGCCGCATCTTGTAGTGGACCCAACTCCACCATGCCAGGGGTTACCACGATCGTGCGGTGTCCGGGAGTCGAAAGGCCCTCGAGTGCGGCGAGGGCAAGCGTGGTTCCAGACGGATTGGAGTTGTAGGTGTCGTCGAGAATCTTCGCACCGCTCGTGGCGATCCTCACCGTGAGGCGATTCTCGACGACTGGAAGTGTCGACAGCCGACCTAGCAGCGGGGCAACGTCGGTACCGAGCGCTACCGCCGCGCCGAGCGCGCAGGCGATGTTCGACAACGCCACATACGGCATTGCAGCACCGAGATCAGCCGAGCCCAGGAGTTGGCCAGCGACATAGACCTCGATCGCGGCGTCTCCCAAGATCACCGCGACATCTGCATCCTGTCGGAGCGCGGAGCATCGGAGAACCCGCTGGCCGCGAAGAAGAACGTCGTCCGCGAAGTGCGCAAGATACGGGTCGTCGTCGTTTACGACGACTACAGCTTTGCCAACGGCGATCTCGCCTTTGGCACGCATGGTCGTCTCGAGACTCTTGAACCTCTCGAGGTGGACAGGGCCGATCGCCGTAATGACCGCCACTTCGGGGGGCAGCCACGACACCATCGCGGCGATCTCTCCGACGCCGTAGGTGCCCATCTCGGCGATCAACACATCGGTTCCCGGCACCAGCAGCTCGTTGACCGTGCGCGCAAGGCCAGCACGATTGTTGAAGCTGCGCGGGCTCGCCACAACGGCGAAGCTCCCTCCGAGTAGGTGCGCGAGATAGGCCTTGGTCGAGGTCTTGCCATACGAACCGGTGATCGCGACGATCCTCGGCGCGGTTCGTGCGACGACTACAGCCGCACGATCCACGTAGCTTTGACCAAGGCGATCCTCGATCGGCAAAACCGCGAGGCTCGCCACCGCGACCGCTAACGGGGCGAGAAGTCCGAGGGCGAGAACGGCAACGATCGATCCCACAAGCCCCGAATCCCATCCGCCGGCGAGGCCGGCGATCACACTTACGGCCATGGTCGCAGATCCCAGCCGTCGAAGCCGCGCCGTCCAGACGAGCTTTGCCGTCTTTCCTCGGAGCGTCAGCCCAAGAGGGCCAACCAGGAGTACCGCACAGCTGGCGAGGCCGAACCACACTCGGAACGTCGCGGCGACCACACCACCGACTGCAGCGACCAACAAGGTGAGGTTGGCTGGGGAGCCGAGCCACCAACGCGTCGCGAATCGCAGCACCGGCTGCGCGAGATAGTGCTCTCGCTGTGCGACGCGTAACCATCGAAGCTCGGCCACGATCAGCGCAGCACAGCAAAGGGCCAGTTCAGCGATGTCGCCAGGTCGAGTCATCTCCACTTGGCCAGAGCGTGTCGAAGCGAATCAGGCGACTCGGTAGGTAGGAGATGGCCTGAGCCGGGAACGACCGTGAGTCGCGCATCGCGAAAGTCGCCAACCACCGCTCTCGCGATCGAGAGTGGCGCCACAGTGTCGTTCTCGCCCCAGACCAGCTCCACCGGCATCAGAATCTGGGGATAGAGGGCCTGATAGCTCTCTTGAACAGTTGCAACAAGTACCTGGCGCATCACACCTGTCGCCTCGCGGTAGTCGCGCGATCCATAACGCTGGCGAGCGCGTTCGAGCCAGGATTCGGGAACGAGCCCTAACGACGCGGCGCGCCGTATCGCGCGATATCGCGGATCGGGCCTTCGCCGAGGCTGCGGCGCGCTGGCATCGAGCGGCACGCCGGTTAGCACGAGGCCGCGTACCCGCTCTGGCGCCATCGCGGCGAGATGGAGCGCTACTCGACCGCCGAAGGAGTGACCGAGCAGTACCACCGCAGCCGGAAGCTCCTCCAAGATCGTGAGCAGTTCCCGCGCGTATTCGGCCGATCCCCAGGCCGCTACAGGAGGCGGCGAGTCACCAAAACCGGGAAGGTCAAGCGAGAGTGATGCAATAACTTCACCGTGGAACGGATCGCCAACTGCCGGGTTCTTCGACGAGAGAACAGCATCAAAGTCTGAATTTCTCCGTTGCCAACCATGCAGCGCGACGACCAGCGGCGGATCCTCCCCGCGCTGGTTGCCATAGACGCGCCCATCGAGAAACGCCCGCAACACGCTGCGACCCTAACGCGCGCAAGCGAGATAACGACTGACCAGTCGCGCGCTCGCCGACCTGCGCGCCAGTAAGACTGCCGCCGTGTACGGTCCGATCGATGGAAACACCGACGTCGGACACGCTTCTCGCTGACCTCGACGAGCTTCAGCGCCTCGCCGTCACGTCCGAATCGAGCCCGCTCCTCGTAGTAGCGGGCGCAGGGTCGGGTAAGACTCGAGTGCTCACCCGGCGAGTTGCGTGGCGAGCGACAAAAGGGCTGCTCGACTCGACCCACACGATCGCGCTCACCTTCACGCGTAAAGCAGCGGGCGAGCTTCGACAGCGTCTACAAAGCCTCGGCGTGGGTGCAAGCGTCACCGCTGGCACGTTCCACGCGATCGCGTTGGGAGAGCTCCGCCGACGCGAGCTCGACCTCGGCAAGGTGCCCCCGGTGCTGCTCGAATCGAAGGCGAGACTCTTGAATCTCGTATTGAGCGAGATGGACCTGAAGCTCGCCAGCAGCTCGGATCAAGCCGATCTGCTCAGTGCCATCGCCTCGGAGATCGAGTGGGCCAAGGCACGGGTCATCACACCTGCTGAGTACCTGACGAGCGCTCGCGAGGCGCGCCGGAGTGTCGAGGGCCTCCGGCCGCAGAATTTCGCCGAAGTCTTCGCCGGCTACGAGGCGCTGAAACTGCGGCGCCGAGTAGTGGACTTCGACGACCTCCTCATCGATCTGGCGGCTTCGATTCGCGACGATGACGACTTCCGCGCAGCGCAACAGTGGCGCTTTCGTCACTTCTTCGTAGACGAGCTACAAGACGCCACGCGCGCACAGCTGAACCTTCTAGACGCTTGGTTGGGAGGTCGCTCGGACCTTTTCGCGGTGGGGGACGCCAGCCAGGCTATCTATGGCTGGAACGGCGCCGACGCATCGGGTGTCACGGACTTCACCGTGCGTTTCCCTGGTGCGACGGTGCTCGAGCTCGAGCAGAACTACCGATCGACACCGCAGCTCATCGCCGTGGCCAAAGCAGTGCTTCCGCGGGGGACGGCGCGTACGGCGACGACGCCACGTCCGGACGGACCCACCCCGCACCTCATCGCCTACACCGACGAATTCGAAGAAGCTTCGGCCATCGCCAAAGGGATACATGCACAGCGTTCACAAGGACGTCGCTTCTCGGAGTGTGCAGTGCTGGCGAGGACCAATGGTCAGCTCGAGATATTAAAAGCAGGACTTGACGAGGCCGGGGTGCCGCTCCGAAGTCAGGGCGTCGACGGTTTTCTCGGCCGAGCCTCGATTCGAGACGCACTCCGTCCGATCGCCACTTCCACCCAGCCTGCCCGCTTCGCCCAGTGGCGCCGTGATCTAGAAGAGAGTGGCGGGACTCGGTCGGGCGCGGCGTCGACCGGGCGCGGGGACGACGACCCCGAGGCCCGTGCGATCTCACTCGCGAGGGACACGGCCGACCGCAGCGCGCTAGCTGAGATCGCAGCCGAATACACCTCACTCGACCCGATGCCTCAAGGTCGAGGCTTCGTGATGTTCCTCCGACAAAGCCTTGGAGCAGAGACCGCGCCGGTCGCTGAGGACGCGGTCGACGTCATCACGTTCCACCGCGCGAAGGGTCTCGAGTGGCCGGTCGTCTACGTGACGGGCCTCGAAGACGGCTACGTCCCGATCTCGAGAGCCATCTCGAGAGATGCCTTGGACGAAGAGCGGCGCCTGCTCTATGTCGCGCTCTCCAGGGCCGAAGATGAGCTCTTTTGCTCGTGGGCGAAGTCTCGTACGTTCGGATCTCGCACGATCTCGAGGGAGCCGTCGCCGTACATCGATGCCATCGAAGAGGTCAGGCGGAGACTCGGACCGACCACTGCCGTCGATAATCAGGCGGCGCGCGTCGCGCTCGCCGCGAGCAGGGCAGCGCTCGGACGCCGAGGGATACCTGGGTCGCACTAGCAGTGCGTGCTGAGTGTCGTGTGCGCCAGCATGCAAGGAGTCCAATCGGACGTCTAGCCTCTCTGGACGCAGCGGCCGGATAGCTTTTCCCGCCTCGACCAAGGTCTGTTCGCGAAGCAACGACCACCAGCCCGACAAGAACGATCTGCAAGCGCAGGTGGGAGCGGTTCGACATGACGGTGACGAGCGACACACGTGAAGCGTCGAGCGCAACAGAACAAGCACACCCGAAGCGGGCTGAGTCGCCGGTCGCGATTCTTCGCCGCTGCTTCGCTCGACCGGGCAGTCGAGCCCTGCTCGTCTACGCGGTGCTCGGCTCGATCGCGAATCTTCCGATCTTTCCCGGTGACCCGGCGCGACTGCCGAGCCTCGTCGGTGAGGACATCGTCCAGACGAGCTGGTTCCTCGAGTGGACGCCCTGGGCGCTGCTGCACGGTCAGAACATCTTCTCGACTCACCTGATCAACTACCCACTCGGGGTCGACCTCGCGCAGAACACCGGGATTCCAATTCTCGGCATCGTGAGCGCGCCGCTGACGTTGCTCGTCAGCCCGATCGCCAGCTTGAACCTGCTGCGATGGATCGCATTCTGGCTCTCCGCATATGCGGCATACGCGGTCATCAGGAAGTGGACGTCGTGGGCTCCTGCCGCGTTCGTCGGCGGCCTGCTTTACGGCTTCTCGCCGTACATGGCCTCGGAGGGACTGTTGCACCTCAACTTGTGCTTCGTGCCGTTGCCGCCAGTCATCTTGTATCTGATCGCCGAGCTCGTCATCCACCAGCGACGGTCACCGATTCGAACCGGCCTCTGGCTCGGACTCGCCTGCGCGACCCAGTTCTTCATCAGCGCAGAGATCCTCGCCACGACGCTCTTGATAGCGGGGATCGGCGTGTTCGTCATGTTCTTTTCCTGCATCGGTGAGGTTCGCTCGCGAGTTGCCCACGCGGCGATCGGATTCGGCGTAGCCGGAGCTTTTATCCTCGTCGTCACGGGCTATCCGGTATGGCTGATCTTCCATGGTCCCCAGCACTATTCCGGCCCGGCCCAGGGCTACAACAGCGTCTACAACGCGGACCTGCTCGGACCGATCATTCCCAATTCGAACGAGCTCGTCGCCCCTGCCAGGCTGTCGGAGATCGGCTCGACGCTCGTCGGCGGGAACACTCAAGAAAATGGCAGCTACCTCGGCATTCCGCTTATTTTCGCGGTAGGCGTGGTGCTCGTGAGGTACTGGAGGAAGCTCTGGCCGATACCGCTCGCCATCCTCGCACTGTCGGCGTTCGCGTTCTCGCTCGGACCGTTGCTGATCGTCAACGGCCGCGTGGTCCATCTGCCATTCAGCTTGCCCTTCCGGAAGATCGAGCGACTTCCAGGACTCGACAACATCCTCCCCGTCCGGCTGTCGCTCTACGTCGTGTTGTTCGTGGCGATTCTGATAGCGCTCGGGATTGACTGGTACCACGACGATCTCCTCGCCAAGCGAGCCGAATCGAGGCAGGCACCGCTCGCGCGATCCACCGCGTTGGCTCGGCTCGCCGGCGTCGGGCTCGCAGTGGTCACGCTCATCTCGCTCTTGCCGAACTGGCCGTACCCGACCTTCGCGCTCCTGGTGAATCCAGCCGTCCGGCCAAAGGCGCTCGCCATCATCCCTAGGAACGCTGTGGTCATGACGTATCCGTATGCGACGTCCTTCGCCGATCAGGCGATGCTCTGGCAGCTGCTCGATCAGATGCGGTTCAAGCTGATCGGCAGCTACGCGCTCGTGCGAAACAGCCGCGGGACCGCTTCGGTCGCGCCTGAGACGCTGCAGCCAGAGGTCGTCGAAGCGACGTTGGTGAATAGCATCTCGCCCGTACCCGACCCGCTCTTTCCACCTGACGAGGCCACCGGGCAGACGATCATCGCAAGCAGGATCGAGATTCTTGGCGCGCACAAGTTCCGCCCATCCGCCCTCGCCGGCTCTGTGCTCGGGAAGGTGGCCTCGATCAACCCGGCGCGGCACGGCTTCGTCTTCGATCCTACGACGACGAGCGCAGAGGGTGTGACGATCGGAACCCATACCGCCTATCTCGACCTCGAGCACGGAGCGAAACGCACCTCGCTCGCGGCGATTGCACCGGGAATCTGGGTCGCGGTGTACGGACCGACCACGCCCGGCACGGTGAATGCCGCGCTCATTCGCGACATGCGCGTCTTTCTTGCACGCAACCACGTCGACGACATCGTCGTCGACCTGGGGCTTCGCGACTCCTGGGAGATCGGCCAATGGATCCACGCGGCCATTGGACCTCCGATGCGGGCCGGTCACGGGGGTTTGATCTGGACGGACGTGCCCGAGCGCCTAAAGGGCAACACTGCCTGACGCATGCCTTCTGCGATGTCCGAAAACCGCTAGTTCGCGCGCCGAATCAGCGCGATCGTTGCTGCATGGTCGATGACGAGCTTGCCTACCGAGCGGTGCAGAGCCGTGACACGCGCTTCGACGGCCAGTTCTTTACCGGCGTCGCAACCACTCGGATCTACTGCCGCCCGAGCTGTCCGGCGCGCACCCCCCGTCGCCAGAACGTCCACTTCTTCTCGACCACCGCGGCCGCTCAAAGCGCCGGATACCGGGCGTGTAAACGATGCAGGCCTGACGAGAGCCCCGGCTCTCCGCAGTGGAACCTGCGCGCCGACACCGCCGCGCGCGCGGTCGTCATGGTGAGCGACGGGGTCGTCGATCGAGAGGGCGTGACCGGACTCGCCCGTCGTCTCGGTTACTCCGAACGCCAACTCCGACGACACCTAAAAGACGAGCTCGGCGTCGCGCCCTTGGAGCTCGCGCGCGCACATCGCTCCGCCGCTGCACTGGCGCTACTCGAGAACACGGCGATGTCGGTCACCGACATCGCGTTCGCGTCCGGCTACTCGTCGGTCAGGCAGTGCAACGAGGCACTGCGAGTTGCCTTCGGTGAATCGCCGACGTCGCTTCGTCGCCGTCGCGTGTCCAATCCGGCCCGCACGCCGTCCGGCACGATCGACTTGAGCTTGCCGGTTCGTCAGCCCTACTGCCTCGGGGAGATTCTTCGGTTCTTAGGAACACGAGCGGTAACCGGAGTCGAGGAGTTCGCCGAGGGCTGGTACCGACGAGTGCTTCGCCTCCCGCGATCGGTCGCGATCGTCTCGATTGACGCCGCCCAAGTCGGCGAACGCGTGGCGGTCCGCCTCGAGCTCGATGACGTTCGCGATCTCTCCGCGGCGGTGAACAGGGTCTCGCAACTGCTGGACCTGCATGCAGATCCAGGCGCGATCAGCTCCGTCCTGGAAAGAGATCCCCTTATCGCCGAACAGGTCCGAGCAAATCCTGGCCGCCGGGTTCCCGGACATCCAGACGCCGAGGAGCTGGCCATTCGAGCAGTGCTCGGACAACAGATCTCGGTCGTCGCAGCGCGCAACCTCGCCTCGCGCCTCGTCCTCGCCTATGGCGAGCGGCTCCCTCGGCCATCAGGGACATTGACCAGGTCGTTTCCCACCTCGGCTGCTCTCGCAGAGGTCGACAGCGGTGATCTGCCGATGCCGAAGAGTCGGCAGCGGGCGCTCATCGCTCTTGCGAGCGCACTCGCAGCAGGCACGATCGACCTCTCACCAGGAGCGGACCGGGATGTCGCTGAGCGCGAGCTGATCGCAGTACCTGGAATCGGCGGATGGACAGCCGCGTACGTTCGAATGCGCGGCCTCGGCGATCCCGACGCGTTTCTCGCCAGCGATCTCGGTGTCCGGCGGGCCTTTGAGGCGCACGATCTAGCCGCCGACCCGCGCGCGGTGAGCGGCCGTGCCGAAGGTTGGCGCCCGTGGCGCGCATATGCGCTGGTACATCTCTGGGCGTCGCTCGCGACTCCAGCCACTACTCCACCCCCTAACGAACGGGAGCAGACATGACCACCGAAATTGCAGCGCAACACGACCACTTAAGTGATGGGGTGCGCCCCGGCCTGCGATTCGTGCCCGCACCACCAGCGAGCGATCTTCGATCGACCGTCGTGACGACGCCGATAGGTGACGTCGTATTGATCGGCGCTAACGACGTGCTCGTCGAGCTCGAGCTCCCAGGAGACAGCCGGGTTCGACACCCGGAGGGGCATCCAGGTCGCGACGACGCTGCCCTTGTTGACGCTGCGGCACAGCTCAGCGAATACTTCTCAGGCACGCGGCGCAGCTTCGATCTCGCCGTAGCACCGCAAGGAACTGAGTTCCAGACGACGGTCTGGGCGACACTTGCAGAGATCCCCTACGGCACTACCGCGACCTATGGCGAGGTCGCCGCGAAGGTCGGGAACGCCAAGGCGTCGCGCGCCGTCGGCATGGCGAACAATCGGAATCCGATTGCGCTCATCATCCCTTGTCACCGGGTAATCGGAGCCTCAGGCAAGCTCGTTGGTTACGGCGGCGGGCTCCCCGCAAAAGAGTTCCTACTCAACCTCGAGCGAGGCGACGCCTAGGTCGCCCAGAGCCCGCCGTGTTCGGGGCCGAGCCAGCTCCGAATGAGGAAGCTGCCAGCCGAGATCGGCCCGGGCACGGTCATCTCGCCCCCGGCGATGGCCTTCGCGACCTCGTCTCTCGTGAACCATCGCACGTCGTGGTGCTCGTCGTTGATGGTGAGTGGCCCGTAGTTCGCGTCTGCCTCGAAAGCGACCATCAACGACGCAGGGAACGGCCAGGGCTGTGAGCCGCGGTAGCGCGTCGCGTGGACGACGATCCCCACCTCCTCGAGAACCTCGCGAGCAACCGCGGATTCAAGGGACTCACCTGGTTCGACGAAGCCGGCGAGCGTCGACCATCTACTCGCCGGCGCCCCCGCGCGGCGCCCGAGGACGCAGCGCTCGCCGTCGGTGACGAGCATGATCACCGCAGCGTCGGTGCGCGGGAAGTGCGAGGTGCCGCAGAGCGAACACCGCCGGAGGTGACCGGCATCCTCGACGATCGTGCTGCCGCCACACGCGACGCAGTGCGGCGAACGGCGATGCCACGCGGCGAGTGCGACCGCCCCGACGGCCGCAGCGGCGTCGAAGGGTGGTAGCCCGATCCCTGCTTCACGCAACGCGACGAACGTGGCGCCCTCTGGTATCTCGTCACCATCTTCGAACTCGCGCGAAAACAGTGCCCCACCGGCATCGTCGACGCCGAGAAAGACAAGCACGCTCGCGCTCTCGCCGTCGTGGAACTCGCTCCACACGAGCGCGCCGCCCGCATCGACTGGAACCTTCGTCTCGTCTTGGACGAGCAGCAATCGAGAGGCGGGGTTCTTGCGGGCACTGGCGAGAAACGCCGGGTCGCGCCGCCGTTCGCCGAGACGATCAAGTGGAGATGCCGAGAACGGCAGAAGAAAAGGTACGTCCACAGAGCTCATTGGTAGTCAGGGGCGCAGGTGCCGACGAGCGGCCCTGGTTCCCCATCCCCCTTTCGATCTGTACGTGCGGTTCTCCCGCATACAGCTCACCGACG
>Ga0208357_1002355_pt1 | contig 12625 bp, 14 predicted proteins | sample NGESurdeep092012_6_FD_184487 | JGI IMG/M metagenome (GOLD analysis project Ga0208357, IMG submission 184487) | Arctic peat soil microbial communities from Barrow, Alaska - NGEE Surface sample F52-2 deep-092012 (SPAdes) | ecosystem: Environmental > Terrestrial > Soil > Wetlands > Peat ... | reverse complement strand
ATATATCGGGTAGAACCTAAGCGGCGCCAGACTCCACAGAGTTTCATGACTATTTGCCCTAGAGACCACAAAGCTGCGGCATCGAGACTACGTAGATGACTTTGATTATCGGTGGCGATCGCAACTCTGAGATTCACGCCGGGGACCATCGACGAGAAATACAGCGTCGTCGCTTCAATGACCGGCCTCTCCTCGTCTTTTGGGAGATGACCAAGGCTTGTGACTTGGCCTGCTCTCACTGTCGTGCCGATGCGCAGTGCGAACCCAGCGTCGACGAACTCACTTCCGAAGAGGGTCGAAACCTGATCGATGATTTGGCGGCGCTGGCAAGTCCCCGACCTATTTTGATTTTGACCGGAGGCGACTGTCTCAAACGTTCTGACCTTCTCGATCTCATTGACTACGCAAAGTCGAAATCATTGCCCGTCGCACTCGCGCCGTCGGTCACCTCCTTGTTGAATACCGAATCAATGCGGGAACTTCGCGAGCACGGCATCACGACGGTATCCATTTCGCTTGACGGCATGGACGCGGCGACGCACGACGCCGTTCGTGGTGTGCCTGGACACTTCACCAGAACCTTGACCACATTGCGTGACCTCAAGAACGCTGGCTTCAAGGTACAGATCAACACCACCGTGATGTCGAGCAACGTCGAGCAACTAGCCGACATTGCGGCCATCCTCGCGTCGCAGGCCATCGACATTTGGGAGGTGTTCTTTCTGATCCCAACGGGACGCGGGATTGACGTCAATTCCTCGACCCCGCAACAGAATGAAGACATCTGTCACTTCCTCGTCGACGCGTCGCGCTACGGCTTCACGGTGCGCTCCGTCGAAGGACCCTTCTTACGTCGCGTGACGCAGCAACGCCACGAGGGTATCGTCGGACCGGCGACCGGCGACCTTTACGAACGTTTGGATCAGCGACTCGTCGACGTGCTCGGAGAGTCCACCCACGACGTCTGCGCTCCTAGCGCCGCCACCCGAGATGGCAACGGCATTGTCTTCGTGGGTGCCACGGGCGACGTCTATCCGTCAGGGTTCTTACCGCTACCTCTCGGCAACGTACGCGATGCTTCACTGATCGACATTTACCGCGACTCTGCCGTGATGCGAAGTATCCGCGACGCAGCATTCCACGGCCCCTGCGGGACGTGTTCGTTCAAGCAACTCTGCGGCGGTTCGCGTTCTCGAGCCTTTGCCAATGGTGGCGACCCCTTGGGCTCCGATCCTGCGTGCGTGCTCGTCGACGACGCAATGCTCCTTCTGCGCAGTGGGAAGTACTGAGGACGAACGGTCTCGAATCAATTTACGCGGGCGTCGTTTGAGGACAATGAGGATGAGTTCACGGCAACGTACGCACCCACGAGTCACTCAACAGCGGCGACGTCGCGGACCGCCCGACACTGATGCTGATCACCGGATGATCGGTCGGACGCAACCAGAGCATGATTTCATTGAGGACTCGTGCATTGATTGCCACGCAGCCAGCTGTTGGAAGGCCACTTGACACGTGGAGGAAAAATCCGGAGCCAGCCCCCTTGACCACCGGATCGGTGTTGTAATTAATGACCACTGCCTGCGCGTACACCGGGCCGGCGTCGTAGAGATTCTCCGAATCGCCACCCGGCGAAAAAGTACTGCGCACGTGACGGTTATACGCGCGCGATGCGGGATTTTCGTCCCACCAGTCGTCGGGACCCGCGCGAAAATAAGGTAACTGAGTTCCGTTGTTCTCTACGTTGCCGAAAGCCTGCGTCATAGTAAAGACACCCACCGGTGTCCGACCCAGGCCCTCGCGAGTGGGTCCCACTCCGTGAATGCCCACGTTGGCCAGGGTCGGAGCAAAAACGGCCACATAATGATCTTTGGACCACTCCCATGCGCGCACCACGGCAACTGTCGCGGTCGAAGATGAGGCCTCGACCGTGATCACCTGGCCCGGACGCGTCGCAGCCGTTGACGGTGACGCACCGCTGACGACAACGATCCACGCCATCGCCATGAGCGCCACGCCGCAACGCCACACGAGGACCTTTCCTCCATCACGTTCACGGCGCCGTAAGTACAAAGTATCTGGGACCCTAACGCAACGGACCCGCCCATCCTTCTAACAGAAGCGCGTAATTCGAGACTCGTGACTTATCGATCCATTGTGGCCATCGGCGACGCAGTTATCGTCGAACGACCTGCGGCCACTGTCGATCGCCAGCGGGGCATACGCTTCGCAATGGTTGTTGTTCAGGATTCGGGATGCACGACGAGAACTGAGCACGACGCGTGTGAAACGACAGATGCGGCGACGGTGCCGAGAAGGTGCCCAACGACGCCGGTGTGTCGGTGAGCGCCGAGCACGATGATGCTCACATGGTGCGCTTCGGCGGTCTGAATAATTCCCTTCCACGTTGGCGCAGCTTCCGTGGTCAGACCTTGTGCTCGAAAACCCGCGTTTCGCGCGAGTGACGCGCCGAATGCGGCAGTCTCTTCGGCGGCCTGGTGGACCTCGTTCGCGGCGTCGGCATCGAAGTGGCGCTTGTTGACCGGCTCGAAGCCGACGTCGGCGGGCTGCCAGACGCAGAGAGTGAGCGCGTCGCGATCAGTCGCCAGCTCATGTCCCGCGCGCTCGATGGCCAGCGCCGCAAGTGCGGAGCCGTCATAGACGAACAGGATCGGACCGAAGGACTTCTTTGCACCAATTTCGCCTGTGGACATGTCAATAATCGCTTTCTGTCAGTGCGCCCGCGAACGCTGGGATCTTCGTCTCCGGCTCGCTTCGGCGAAGTTTCGCGAATAACGGTGGCGACTCCCACGCGGGTTCAATCCCAGCGAGGAAGCGATCGAGATCGGGCGCCTGGGGACGCGCGCCGCTCACGATGTAGATGACAACTCCGATGATCGCGCCGCCGAGGGCGAGACCGAGTCCAACCCACAACGCGATGGCCGTACCCGCGTCGAGGCCGCCACCGGTGGCGGCGGCGAAGTGAAAAAAGATCGGAGCGACCATGAAGGCCGCGACGGCTCGGAAGAGCTCGACAATGGCGAAGACCCGCTGAAGGTTCGCAGCAGGCAGAGAGAATCCGGCGACGAACAACGCCGGCGCCACCGTCGCGCCGAGTCCAATCCCCGTCAAGCCCGAACCAAGGAGCGTCATCGCCTGGCTCGACGGAACGGAGATTCGAAAGACGACGATCCCGGCGGCGAGCATGATCATGCCCACGAGCGGGAGGTAGTGCATTGCGCGCTTGCGCACGACGAGTCCGAGCGCGATGGCCGACAGCACGGCGCCGGCGAGTTCGGGCAAGTAAAGAAGGCCGATGTGCAGTGGGCTGTAACGAGATTCCAGTACACCAACCGTCAGCGCCGTCGCGGAGATCGATGCGGCCGCGGCGAATAGCGCGACGACAATTCCCGCGACGGGAATGGAACTCGTGATCATCATCTTAATCGTGAGCAGTGGTCGCTTGGCGAGGCACTGATAGACGACGAGCGCGATGATGAGCGCGAGGCCGCCCAGCAACGGGACAATGGTTTCGACGTTGAGGAGCGCGTGGCTCGTGAGCTCAGACGCACCAAAGAAGGCCGCCACGCAACCCACGGAAGCGAGAGCGATCGCCGGCAAGTCGCGCGGTGAGTCGGGGTTGGCCGCCGGAGAGTCTTCGAACGTCAAGATCACGAGGATGAGTGCGAGAACCGCAACACCCACGACGATCCAGAAAAGTGGTCGCCACGCGAGTGACTGCGCCTGCACACCACCAATGAGCGGACCAAGCGCGACCGCCCCGAAGATGCACATATTCATGATGACTGCGGTATCGCGCAACTTGTTCGCGGGGTAGCCAATCGCCAACGGCGGCACCGCCGCAATCAGCAGCAGACTGGTGCAGAGTCCCTGGATGATGTGGCCAGTGATGAACATACCCGCATTGGTGGCCGACGCCGTCAGCACTGATCCAATGACGAGCAGCACGGCGTAGCCGAGCAGCATTCGTCGTTGCGGGTAGTGCTGGGCAAACTGCACCGCGAGCACCGTGCCGAGAGCGTAGGCCGCATTCGCCAGTCCCGTTCCAAGGCTGAACGTCTGCGCGGACATGTGGAGCTGTTGACTGATGATTGGCGTCAAGGGTCCGAGTGCTGCCGATAACGCCAAGTACGGAATCAGAGCCAACATCACCATCGCGGCGACGGCCGAGTACCGTCCGGCTAGTGGTCCTTGGATCATCGCATCGCCTCGGTATCGTTCGATGTAACATTTTTGGACACACCGACGCGCAGAATCGCTTGCACCGTGCGGTTGACTGGGGAGTGCATTGCCAAGCACCTTTCCATTCATAAATATTTGGCAGGAAACAGATAATTCCTGCAGTAACTATACGGGGAGTGCCTCCGGATAGTGCCGAACGTCGAGGATGTCGGCCGATTCTGAGTATCTCCGTCGGACCGTGACAGTACCTTTGGTATCGGTCAGTCCCATTCGGTGGACCTTGAGCCACACAATAAGAACCACTTGGTCGTCGCACTCGCTCAATTCAAGCAACCTTCAAAAAGCGATGCTCCCTACAACAAGTCGATGAATTGACTTACGGTAACGCCGGACTGTCGAAGAATTACCGAGAGCGTCCCTCGGGCGAGTTCACGGTGAGTCGGGACAATAACCGTTCTCCCCTCTTGATTCCGAAGTTTTACGTGACTACCCCGCTGCCCGACTTGTTCGAAACCAATCTTCCCAAGCGCCGTGACCGCCTCGTGACCGGAAACAACTGGCAGCGAGGGACTCACGCAGGAATCAGGACAGTGGTGATGATCGGTGGCTCTAGCGAGTCGGGAAGGTGCTCCCCCTCAAAGTACAAACCGAGCGCTTCTTCAAGATTCGCGACAGCATCGTCGACAGTCTCACCTTGACTTACTACGTCGACATCAAGGCACCTCGCCACATACCACGGTGCTTCATGTGTGACTGCAACAGTGAACTCCATACTGCAAATCGTACCAGCGGCCTGCGTCATTAGGCCCGGTTCTTATCCTGTCCACGGAGTGGAGGTGATGGGATTCGAACCCACTGCCTCTACATTGCGAACGTAGCGCTCTACCAATTGAGCTACACCCCCGAAGGAGTACCAACTTTAGCCCAACGCGTAGCGTCGCGAATTACGGTGCTCCTGGTCGTCGTAGAACGGCTCGTCATATGCCTGTGCGTACCGGGGCTCGTCGTACGTCTCGTCGGCGTAGCGTCCCGCCCCGTCGTTAACGTCAAACGACATGTACGCCCTCGTAGTGCGCCGTCCCACGAGGGACGACGCCGCAATGAAACCAAGACTCACCGCAAAGAGGGCCACCGCAACGTACGCCACGAGGGTTACCCACGAGAGAACGGCCAGATACTGTAGCAGTGACAATCCGACGAAGAAGTCAAGTCCCGTCGTCACGATGGCACTCACGGTCAGACACGCGAAGATTCGTCGTCGACGCACCATCATGGACACGCGAATCGGGTCCTGGTGCGACGGCGTCGCACGCTGGGGCTGGGCGGCGCGCACGTAGGGTGCGGGTGCGCTCGCGTAGGATGACGGCGCGCTCGCGTACGCCGCGTAACGATGGTACCCGTGGTCGGGGCCAGTACCGATCATCCGGGGCTCGTCGTAGTCGTAGTCGCGCTCCCATTCGTCCCACGTCACGCGACTCTCCAGTGACGAATAGGTGTCATCATCTTGAACGACTGTCAGTCGCGGACGCGAACGTTCCGGCGCGTGCTCGGGTTCGTAGGCGTACTCCTCGTAGAGATACGCGTCGTCGAGTCGGCGTGCGGGAGCAACTGAGTAGGCCTGTCGACTCAGCACTTCGTGCTCGGCATGAAAGGAGTCGATGGACTTCTCCGAACGCGAATTGCGGAACTTCACGATGCCCCACGGGATCAGAATGGCTAGCCAGAAGAGTGCGACGATGAGAGCGAGCATCAGCCGACCAATCCAATAGCACGCGTAAACATTGAAGTCAAATGTACTGCCGATTTCCTTGAAATTGGTGGATGTTCGGCAGTTTTAAGCCTCGTGAAGGCCGCACTCTTCCTTATCGGCACCGGCCCACCGACCCGATCGACGGTCACCGGCGACGAGGGGTTTGATCGTCACCGGCGCACATCCGATGGAGGCGTACCCCTGCGCCCAGAGAGGGTGCGTAGGCAGCGAGTGCGAGCTCAAGTAGTACGCGACGTCGTCGTCGGTCCAGGTCGCGAGGGGATTGATCTTCACGAGACCAAACTTTTCGTCCCAGTGCACGATCTTCATTTCGGCCCGCGACGGAGCGTCCACGCGCTTCACCGACGTCAACCAGGCTCCCTTGCCCGCGACCGCTCGCGACAAGGGCTCGACTTTACGCAGTTCACAGCATCGATCCGTCCCACAGGGCCAGCCGGCGGCCTCGGGTCCCGGCTGGGTGCGCGTGACGTTGAGGTCCCAGTCGCGTTCCAGACGATCCAGGAACTCCGTGGTCTCAGGGAAATGTCCGCCGGTGTCGAGGAAGATCACCTCGGTCTTGGGTCGAATCTCGTGCACCATGCGCAACAGGGCCACGTCTTCGAATGAACAGGCCATCGTGACGTCATCGCCGAAGCGCTCGAAGGTCCACGTCAGTATTTCCCCGGGGGACGCGTAGGTAAACTGCACGTTGGCAGTTTCGAGTTCGTTGAGGAGTTCTGGCGACGGCATGGTCATAAGTTTGATGGAAGGAAAAACCTAACATTCTCTAGTGGTTTACTGGGGTAAGATACATCGTACCCGCTCTATGACCTCTTCGATCCTGCAGGCTTCCGACATGACAGACCACCTCGACTTGCTCGAATCCCACGCGATTTTCATTCTTCGAGAAGTCGTCGCCGAATGTGAGCGCCCGGTTCTGTTGTTTTCCGGGGGCAAAGACTCCGCTGTGTTGCTTCACCTGGCGGCCAAGGCGTTCGCCCCCCAGTCACTGCCCTTTCCGGTCATGCATATCGACACGGGCCAGAATTTTCCCGAGGTGATCGAATTTCGTGATCGCACTGTGACGCATCACGGAGCTCGTCTCGTCGTCGCTTCCGTTCAAGACTCCATCGACCAGGGCAAGGTCGTCGATCCTGGCCCGATGGGCCCGCGTAACCGACTCCAGACGGTGACGTTGCTGGACGCCATTACCGTTCACGGTTTTGACGCCGCCTTCGGGGGTGCCCGACGCGACGAGGACAAGGCTCGCGCCAAGGAGCGCATCTTGTCGTTTCGCGACGCCTTCGGTCAATGGGACCCGCGCCAGCAGCGTCCCGAACTCTGGCAGCTCTACCAGGGCAAGGTGAACCCGGGTGAGCACCTGCGGGCATTCCCGCTCTCGGACTGGACCGAACTGGATATCTGGCAATACATCGAGCGCGAGCAGATGGACCTACCCGAGATCTATTTCGCCCACGAACGCGACGTAGTTTTGCGCGACGGCATGTATTTGGCGGTCGGACCCTTCGTCGAACCGCGCGACGACGAGAAGGTCGAGCGAATCGTCGTGCGTTTTCGCACCGTCGGTGACGCCAACCTGACCGGCGCCGTGGTGTCCAGCGCCGCCACGTTGGCCGCGATCGTCGCCGAGATCTCCCTCGCTAACGTCTCGGAGCGCGGCGCCACTCGCGGCGACGACAAATTCTCTGAAACCGCGATGGAAGATCGCAAACGTGAGGGCTACTTCTAAATGAAACTTGCGGCAAAGGATCTCTTGCGCCTCGCCACGGTAGGTTCGGTGGACGACGGTAAGTCCACGTTGATAGGTCGACTCCTCGTCGACACGCGACAGCTCTTCGACGACCAACTCGACGCCGTCGCGGCCGCCTCGGAAAAACGCGGTGTCGGTGACCTGGACCTCAGTTTCGTCACCGACGGACTTCGCGCCGAACGCGAACAGGGCATCACCATCGACGTCGCCTACCGCTACGCGTCGACGCCGACGCGTAAGTTCATCATCGCCGACTGCCCCGGCCACGTGCAGTACACCCGCAACATGGCCACGGGCGCCTCGACGGCAGATCTGGCGTTGGTGGTGCTCAACGTCGCGCACGGCGTCAAGGAACAGACGCGCCGACACCTGTGCATCGCGGCTCTGCTCGGCGTGCGTACGATCATCGTCGCGGTCAACAAGATGGACGAGGTCAATTGGTCTGAGGCCGCGTACGTGAGCGTTGTCGACGAACTCACCACCTTGTCGCACGAACTGGGATTCGAGTCGATGACGTCGATTCCCACGTCGGCTCTCCTCGGCGAGAACGTGGTCGAGCGCTCGGCCCACCTGGAGTGGTACGACGGCCCCACCGTCCTGCAGGCCCTCGAGGGATGCGACGCAGGTTCGTGGACCCACACGCGATCAGGCTCACGCTTGCCCGTGCAGTGGGTCCTACGCCAAAACGGTGGTGGACGGACGTACGCCGGCATGCTCAACGGGGCGACCCTGCACGAGGGCGACGCCGTCACCTTGCTGCCGGCGAACATCGAAACGACCGTCACGGCGATTACCTCGGGATCAGGTGCGCGTCACGCCGCCACGGCGGGACTCTCCGTCGACGTGGCTCTCGCCGCCGAAACAGACGCCGGTCGTGGTGACATGATCGCCACTGCTCCCCTACCGACGGTGACCAAGGAATTCGCCGCCACGGTGTGTTGGTTCGGTGACCAACCCATGCGCGCCAACCAACGCCTGCGCCTCAAGCACACGACCAAGGTGACGCCCGTACGACTGCGCGAACTCTCGGGCGTCGTTGACATTGGGACGCTCAGTGTGAGTCCGGCGACGGAGCTCGCGACCAACGACATCGGTCTCGTCACGCTGCAGACCGCCGACTGGCTCGTCGTGGACGACTACCGCGACAATCGCGTCACGGGGAGTTTCGTCCTCATCGACGAGGTGACCAACGCCACGGTGGCCGCGGGTATGGTCGGTCGCGCGTCATTCCTTTAGGAGTCGCTCGTTGGAAGACGTGAACGACGCGGAATCTTGAAAGACGTCGACAATCCCTTGACGCGCCGCATCGAAGTGAGCAATCCACTGCGGACGGAGCTCGCCAATCTCTGCTCGCAGTGTGCGGCGCAGATCCAGGTCCACCTCTTCGGGTAATTCCAAGGTGTCGAGGAAACTGACGGCGACCGCGCGGTCGTGGACGCGTCCCAAGACCTCTTGAATCTCCTCGAGGTGCTCGGCGACCGCGTGCGCGGGCGCGCCCAAGAACATCGCGGCGACCTCGAAGCTATAGCGACACTTCTTCGAGGCGATGCGAACGTAGTGCAGTGCCTCGTCACTGCGGCGCTCGTAGGGATCGCCGATGTCGTCGAGGTAGCGACACGCGGCGTCCCACAGGGGTGGCGTGAAGAGCTCACGGGCCGCTACGTCGCCGGTCGCGCCCAAGCCGGGATGACGAGAGAGTTTCACGAGGCGCCGTACGAGTCGCGCGTACCGCTCGGATTCGAGCACCTCAATCACGTCACGACGTCGCTTCTCGCAACGTCGTTCTAGTGCCGCCATTATCGCGTCTCGTAAATCGGTTCCCTCGCACGTATGGTCCTCGAACAGTTGTCGCAGCACCTCGAGGTCGCGCAGTTGGCCCAGAGTCGCCCCCAGCCACTGGAGATCAGCCTCGACGTCGGTCCACGGCTCGCGCGGCAATACCTCACGCAGTGCACGTAGCTCCGAGCGCAACCGGCGAGCACTGACGCGAAGTTGGTGCACCCCTTCGGTGTCGAACCCTTGGTGGACGAGCGGTTCATTCACCGACATCGACTTGACCTCACGACGCAAGAAGTGCTTGACAATGTGGCGCGCGGTGACCGACGCGTCGCCGTGATTCGAATCATTGTTCGTCATCGTTTACGACGCACCTTCTCTTCTTGACGACCACGCACACTCGCGCGTACGCCGCCCACCACTACGGGCAATGTATACCCGCGCCACGTGACGCGCGAAACCGTGTCAGTCTTCGCGGCCCTGGCTCTCGAACCCTTTGACGACCTCCAAATACCCGGCCGCGGTGAGCATGCGCCGCAGATCCACGACTTGTTGCACGTCAATGTCCTTGTGCTTTGGTCGTTCGAAGAAGTGCACCTCAGTTCCGACGCGCACTTCGAATTTGCCGTCGCGGTGTTCCGCGATCGTACCGACGACGCCCAGCAGTGAGGCGACGTCGGGCCACTCGATGTTGTGACTCGTGGGATGCTGGAAGAGTCGAATCAAGGTGTCACGGTGGTGATTATTGAGATGGACGGGTTCTTGATGTGATGACATTGGAGACCTCCTGTGACTCGAACATAACCCGAGTTGGCCCGTCGCCGAGCGCAAAGTAGCGGGTCGCGAGGCCTTCGCCCGAACCGCTGGGCTAGATATGTCGTCGCCCGTGGCGGGACGGTGCAGTCGCCTCAACGCCACCGGAGCTAGAACTGCACCAACATCGCGACCAGTGCGACGGCAATGATGGCGAGCAATGTGTCCATGGAGCGCACCAGCTGGCGCCCGCGATCGACACTCGCGTGCCCGTCGTGGGCGATGACCTCGCCGATGGTCCGCTCCAGGGGTAAGGTGCGCGCTTCGAGGTGGCCCGCGCCGGCGAGGTAGCACAAGAGTCCGACGCCGATCCAGGGTTCCGTGAGTGACACAGACTTGTCGCCAATCATGGACATCGCGAGCCCGGTGATCACGAGAAGGTGAAGTACGCGCGCCGCCCAGTTGCGCCGATTGGGAAACTTGCGCCGTTGCTCGTCGTCACTCGCTCCCTTCACGATCGCTTGCGCGGACAGGCGCATCACGATGAAGACGGCGATGACAGTAACCGCGCTCATCAGGTGGACGACAAAGATCAAGTCGTAGGGGACGCTTTGGGCAATCATTCCTCAAACAGTAATGCCCGTGCCGCGCGGTACGGGTCGGTGGTACCCGCGAGCAATGCGTCGAGTTGCTCGTCGTAGCGACGCGCACCATCACCGGAACGGACTTTCTCGTGAAGCAACGCACCCAACACGCGATCGAGTTCGAGCGACGCGCGTGCACGACGATGTTCCTCGCGCGGGCCGGCGGCGAGGAAACGATGGTGGGCGACGAGCGCCGACCAGAGGTCGTCTACACCACGGCCGTCCGTGGCGACAGTCTCGATAATGGGGGGGCGCCACGCGACGTGTGGTCCCATGTCCATCATGCGCTCGAGGTCGCGGCGAGTTTCGATGGCGCCGACGCGATCGGCCTTGTTGATGACAAATATGTCGGCCACTTCTAATATGCCCGCCTTCTCGGCTTGCAGAGCATCACCCCAGCCGGGGTTCACCACCACCACAGTGGTGTCAGCCGTCGACGCAACGTCGACTTCCATTTGGCCCACACCCACGGTCTCGAGAATCACTAACTCAAATCCCGCCGCACCGAGAACTCGCACCGCGTCGGGTACCGCGAGTGACAAACCGCCGAGGTGTCCCCTCGTCGCCATCGAACGGATGTAGACGCGATCATCGGTGGCGTGACGTTGCATGCGAAAACGGTCGCCCAGCAAGGCCCCGCCGCTAAAGGGTGAGCTCGGATCAACGCAGAGCACCGCGACACGCTCGAAGGGTGCGGCACCGTCGAAAGAGCCGTGCGCCAGCGCGGCCGTGATGAGTCGATCGCTCAACGAGGACTTGCCCGCGCCCGGCGGTCCCGTGAGTCCGACAACATGTGGGGCGCGTTGCGCGTAAACGAGGGCCACGGTGTCGAGATGCTGGTGACCAGTACCTTCGACGTAGGTGATGAGGCGCGCCAACGCGGCTCGCGATCCCTCGCGAGCTCGGCTCAACAGGTCGCTGGGTTCAGAATCAATCACGGAACCCACGACACGGAGGCGCCCAGACTCGCCAGTCGACCCGGCAAATCGTCGTAGCCGCGCGCGACGTGTTCCATACCACTCACGGTGGTCGATCCCTCGGCGACGAGACCCGACAGGACGAGGGCCGCCGCGGCGCGAATGTCGTTACCGTGCACCGCCGTGCCGGTCAGGTGGTGTACGCCGCGGATCATCGCGTGGTGCCCTTCGGTGGTGATACTGGCGCCCAAACGTACCAATTCATCCACGTAGCCAAAACGACCCACGAAGAGGTTCTCGGTCACCACCGACACCCCTTCAGCCACACTCATCATGGTCGTGATCAGCGGTTTGTAGTCGGTGGCGACCCCCGGATACGGCAGGGTCGCCACGTCGCACGCGTGCAATCGTGACGGGCCTTTGACGCTGACGCCCTCACCCGAGAGATCGACCACACCGCCCATTGACTCGATCTTGCGTAACAGCATCACCATGTGGTCAGCGCGCGCGTCGAGAACCCGCACGTCGCCACCAGTGATCAGTGATGACGCCAGATACGTCGCGGTGACGACGCGATCGGTCACTACATTGTGCGTCGCCGGCGACAACTCGCCCACTCCGTTGATGATAAGGCGCGACGTGCCCAGCCCCTCGATGCGCGCGCCCATCGCCAGGAGTTGTCGACCGAGGTCCTCCACCTCGGGTTCGCGTGCCGCGTTCTCGATGACCGAGCGACCCTCCGCGAGAACGCACGCCATGAGTAAATTGTCGGTCGCGGTGTGGCTGGGGTACTCGAGGGTGATGTGCGTCG
>Ga0208357_1002353_pt1 | contig 12633 bp, 12 predicted proteins | sample NGESurdeep092012_6_FD_184487 | JGI IMG/M metagenome (GOLD analysis project Ga0208357, IMG submission 184487) | Arctic peat soil microbial communities from Barrow, Alaska - NGEE Surface sample F52-2 deep-092012 (SPAdes) | ecosystem: Environmental > Terrestrial > Soil > Wetlands > Peat ... | reverse complement strand
CGAGTTCGTTCCGGTCGACGAACTCCCCAGTTGAAACTTCGCTCCATCGCGAATCTCGGAGGTGTACGCGGCAACCTCATTGTGTTCGGCGACGACCGATGCGATCTCGGCCTTCTTCGCGAGGAACTCCTCGCTCGCGAAGTACTTGTTCTTGCGGATGGTTCGAATGATCCGGGGCAGCACCAGCGCCAGCACGACTATCAAAGCGATCGGTACAGCGATGTACCAGTAGGTGATCAGGAGCGCGATCACGACAATCACGGCTCCGATCGCCAAAAGGTATGGCACAGTGTTTCCCCATTTCAAGAGTCGTCGAATGACGAGCAGTGATTGTCCCTTCATCGCAGCGAGCTGCGTTCGGTTAGGTCCCGCTTACACGAACCGGTCTCACTCGCACGACGGGCTTTGGCCTTGCGGCTTATGGCCGCCCATCGGGCTGAGGCTGCTCCCACATCCACTCTGGCGGGAGTGTGGCTCATCTTGTAGCCCTCAATCGGGTGGGGCGGCGTGCTGACCTGCGGACTCGCTCCCCGCCCTGGTCCGAGCTGTATCAAGCGCAATGGCAACAGCATCCAAGTCGTCATCGAACAGGTCGGCGTACGTGTCGAGCGTCATGGCGGCTGACGAATGGCCAAGCATGCGCTGCACAGCTTTGACGTTGGCGCCGGCGCTGATCGCGAGGCTCGCTGCAGTGTGTCGAAGATCATGGATGGTGACACGTGGAAAGTTCCTGTCGGTGGCCTACGACCGCGCGACCGCTGAGACATACCAGCCCCGACGTCGGTCTGGCTGGTGCAGGTAGCTGTTTCCATGGCCAAAGACCAATTGGGAAGGGGTCTTGTTCTCGGTCATACTCGCTAGGAGCGGTGCAAGAAACGGCGGAAACGGGACACTACGAGCTTCGCCGGTCTTCGGTGTCCCGACGTGGATCGTTCCCGAGACTTCTACTGCGTTCTCATGGATGTCGACACGTCGACGATCCAGATCAACGTCGCGAACGTGCAAGGCAGTTGCTTCGCCCCATCGCAGCCCGGTGTAGGCGAGGAACAAGACCATGGTCCGGTGCTTCTTCGCATTGTCGGCGAGGAGCTCGACTTGCGCGTGGCTCAGGTATTTGTGCTTCCCCTTGAGCTTCCGATGGAGATTGACGCCGCGAGCTGGATTCGAGGGTATCCGGCGATCCATAACGGCAGTGTCCAGAATGCCCGCGAGGACACCTTAGGCGCGGAGGACGGTTGTCGCCGAACGCGGCTTGCCGTCGCCCTTGGTGAAGGCCGTGACCCAGTTCTGCACCTCCGAATGACGGATCTCGCCAACTCGCCGGCTTCCCCGTTTCGGCTCAACGTGCAGCCGCCAGGCGATCTCGACAGGCCGGAGTGACGATGGCTTCAGATGGTGCTGGTTGGCCAACCATTCGGCACCAAGGGTGCTGATCGTTGATCGTGACGCTCGAGCGTCGACGAACTCGCCTCGGGCCTTCGCGACTCTTGCGGAGCATCTGGCCGACCCGGATCTCTTCTGGGTTGCAGCAGAGTATTTGAAGCTGGCGGCCTCATTGGCTCCCGAACGAGATGACGAAGACGACCCGCTGCCGGGTTGGTACATCCGGGACCGCGCCTACTGGCGAGCGCGAACAGATCCCCGGCGGACGATGGGCGATCTCGTCAGCCTGAGGGACGTGCTACGCCACTCGACCTATCACGAGCAAGCGCGCGGCGACCTTGGAGACTGGATCACCAAGATGCGTGAGTTCCTCACCGTAGACGGCGCGACCGAAGCGCAGATGCGAGCCCGATACGAGGTCGCAGTTGCCACCCTCCGCGGCACAGGCACGTTTCACGCCGCCGACCCTCTCATCCGCGAGTTCTTCCAGGCCATTACCGACACCGAGGATGATCTGCCACTCCTCGAGGACGCCGCCGTTCTACTCCAGTACGGCTACGGGGCCCGCCTCCGCGGCAACACAGACGTTTCAATGACTGAACTCGACAACTACTACGACGCGCTCCGAGCCCAAATTCATACAGCGCTAGCCGACGGCCCGTATCCAAACGCAAAGGCACTGCTACTCGCGGTCGATGCGCGCCTCGCGTTCTTCCAGGCGTATCCGAACGATCTCCCTGAACGCATCGAGGGGCTGCGCGATCCTCGCGACACCCTCCGCCTGGTCCTTGACGCCTACGCCGCTGACGAGTCTGCGCCAGCACATAAAACTCCGTTTCCACTCCGAGATATTGACGGAGGCACGGCCTCGCTTGGCGCGCTACTCGACGTATTGCCTTCCGCACCTCTGTTCCCGATCGAGCACACCGCAGAACTGTTCGACATGCTCACGCTCTCTCTGGCCAACCATCCTGAGTACGTACGTCTTCGCGACGGCCTCGACGAAGCAGTCGCCCGAGCCGGCGGTGACGCGAGCAAGGCAGAGCGTGCACATGCACGGGCGATCACGTTCGTCGGCGCCGGACAATTGCTCCGAGCCCTTGCCGAAGTGCACGATCCGTCGCTTCGTGCCACAGGCTGTCGCGGTAGCGGCGATCAACGACTTCAAGGCTGGCAACTGGAGTTCAGCGTCGCGGCTGCTGCGCGCCTCGATTGGCTAGGTTCTGAATTGTCGTGGCCGCGATTGGTGCAAGATTCGGGTTCGGTACGAAACGGAATGTGTGTCCTCTTGTGCCACCACGAAGGTGCGTGATGGTACCGACTCTGGCCGTTTGCTCATACCGGTTGTCACCAATCTCTGGCATGCACAATGCAGGCAGATGCTGAAGCGCCAAAGAATAGTCCGCCCCAAGGCTCGCCTTGACGTAGTCCTCCGTGTGTTCGAACAGCCGGCCAGCCGGAATGACTTCATCGTTGACGCCTACCAGCAAGCTGTACATTGACACCCTCTTCGCCCATTGAATTCCGCCAGTCAAGGCTAGCGGCCCCAGGAGAAACTGATCCGATCGCCCCGTGCAGCTATCACTAAATAGGTTGCGCCGCCCACCGATCGGCGTCGTCGAACGAAGTCGTTCGAGGAAAACTTGCGCGAACTGGACGCGCAAGGCTCGTCGCATTCTGTCGCACCCACCACCGGCATCGCCGCAGCGCTTGACGGCTGAGGCAGCTCGCGGCGCTGGCCGCGTGCGCGCCATTCGTGGCGTTCAATCGGCCGTTTCTGGCAGGGACGGAGACGTATCCCGATTTGGCGCTGGGTCACACGTAATCCTTCGCGATAGCCTGCTCGCATGAATGGGCGGTGGGATCAGAGCGACCTCAACGTCTACGGTGCCGAGGTCGACGAGGAGATGGACACCATCATGAAGGCGTTGGACGAGGCCGCTGCAGAGCAGCCTTCGTGAGGCGAGAGTACCTAACGATCCCTACCGGAGGGCTGGCCGGAGTCGGTACGGTGATGCTCGACTGGAACATCAGCGCGCGGATCGCGAACATCCACCGCCGACAGCAACGGTTCGAGCCGTTGAATCTTGCTTCGGTAGAAGTCGAACGACTGCGCAGCTTGGTCGCTGCGATCCCGGAGGGCGGGGAGATCCTTGGCGCATTTGGCGCTGCCGAACCGGAGACACGTCGAACGCTACGAGTCGCCGACGTAGAGCGCTACAACCAGCGCACAGACATAGCTTCCGTGTACCTGTCTCAGGTCCCGGAATACTTGCTGCATCTGTTGAGCGGTGGGGAAAGCGGCGGCCTGATACTCGAATCTGCTCCGGACGAGGTGCCGTTCGCTTCCGATGCGTTACGGGCTTGGTTCATGGTCTCGTATGCCGCCCTGCTTAAAGCGGTGACGCTTCATCGGGAGCAGGCGAACTCACGGTCCGACCGAGTCGATCGGTACCGCTTCTGGCTCGAGCGCGAACTGAAGGTTCTCGCCGGACGTGAGGCTTGGATCGGCTTCAAGCTGCTCGGAGTGAAGGGTGACCAGGTGGGCAAGGCGGAACGCCTGCTCAAGATCGGCGGCAAGAGCGACCCCAGGGATGCGGTCTGGGGAGCAACGTGGGACCTGATGTACACCCGGATTCCGAGCATGATGGCTGCGCCACCGTTCATCGGCAACTGGCGTCTGCCAATTGCGTTTGTGACCGACGATACGGCGCTCGTCGATGCGCTTGGCGGAAGCAGAGATCCGTTTGTGACCAACAACGCACACGGAGTGGTGATAGCCGGCGAATCCCATGGACCTGACGCTTCTCCACGACGACGTGCAGCCGATTGTCCAGTCGTACATGCACCGCGAGAAGGTCAGGGTGCTGACCAAGAGTCATGGGCTTACCGAGAGTGCGATGAGGCGCGCGGAGCGCCTAGCGGGTTCACTCGAACTACGGCTCGTAGCAGGGAAATGACGGGCACGTGGCTTCGGCGCTCGCCCGCGGGAACTTTCGCGCTTGACTACATTTTGACTACAACTGAATGAGTCTCTATGAGGTTCTATGAGATGACAGAAGGCTAACTTCGTTGATATTCCGCGGAAGTTGAACGAGAAGGCAAGGGTCATAAGGCCCCGAACTAGGGTTCAAATCCCACCGGTACCGCCAATTGAACGCGCCGGTCAGACGAGTCGGTGACCGCCGGCGCGCGCTGGTTCTTCGGCAGCGCTGTTCACGAGCTGTTTTCCGATGTAGTACGGCTGGAGGTTGCGGCGCAGGATGGTGTCGAGCAGGCGATCGGGCACCATCCGGGAGACCTTGGTCAGGATTGCAGCGTCGCGACCGACGGCGTAGCGGGTGCGGGGATTCTTCGCCATGATCGCGTTGGCTATGATTCCCGCAGCAGCACTGGCCGGTAGCCCCGTCTTGCCAAACGACTCGGCCTGCGCAACGATCGCGCCGATGAGGTCGTCGTAGCGCATATGCTGCTCATCATTCATTTCAGCTGCGAGGCGGTTTGCCGTTGCTACACCGCTCTTGCCAATCTCGGTCACGACCGCTCCCGGTTCAACGATGATGACCTTGACTCCGAAGGGGGCGACTTCGCGACGGAGGGAGTCGCTGACAGCTTCCATTGCGAACTTTGCGCCCGCATAGGCGCCATACGTGGGCATGGCAACCTTCCCGCCGACCGAACTGATGTTCACCACTCGTCCAGAATTGTCAATCAGCGCGGGGAGCAGCGCTTGTGTGACCGCGATGTGGCCGAAGAGGTTGACTTCGAACTGCCGACGCCACTGTTCGATGGGCAGTGCTTCGAGGGGGGCGTTGATCGCGATCCCGGCATTGTTGATGATCGCGCGTAGCTTCCGGCCCCGCTGGTCGCCGGCGACACGGGCGGCAATTGCGTCGACGTGCTCCTGGATGGTGATGTCGAGGATGTGTGGCTCGATGCGAGCGGTGCGAATTGTGTCGGCGTCGCTTTCACGGCGCACGCCCGCCAGAACGTGATAGCCGCGACGGGCGAGTTCCTGGGCCGTGGCGGCGCCCATTCCGGTCGATGCTCCGGTGACCAGGACGAGCTCGTTGTTGGGAGGCAGTATTTCAGTAGACGTTGTCATCTGGGCAGTGTACCAAATCAGATGACGATGTCAACTGTATGATGTGGTGATGACAACGCGAGCGGAAACAGCTGCAGCTACCCGAGTCGCCCTGATCGACGCCGCGCGAGTATTGCTGGACCTCGGTGGCCCAGACGCGGTGACACTGCGTGAGGTGGGCGCTCGGGCGGGGGTGTCGCGCTCAGCGCCGTATCGGCACTTCCGCGACAAAGAGAGCCTTCTAACACTGCTCGCGACCGAGAGTTGGGACGCCGTCGGCGACAGCGTGCAAAATTTGGCTGCTGACCCGACGCTTGCGCCGGCCGATGCTCTGCGCGGTGCGCTGCTCGCGCTCGTGTCGGTCGGGCGCAGTCATCCTCATCTCTATCGGCTCATGTTCACGACACCGTCAGGCGACCCCACCGCGGTGGTCCGCGCCGCCGGCCGCACACAGGACCTGTTCCTCTCCATCGTGGCGCGCGTGGTCGGGAAGAAAGCTTCACTGCGTTACGGCGCACTTCTGCTCACTAGCGCGCACGGGATCATAGGTTTGGAGTTGAGCGGACACCTCGTGTGGGACAAGTGGCACGCGACGGCGGAAGAGCTGATCGACGAGTTGATAGCGCTGCTCCCGACTGCCTGATTCGCTTGTCCAGCCCGGTGGTCTCGATATGCCTACGCGCTGCGCTCGCGGGCTAGTCGACCAACGGGCGGGATACCGACACCTTGAAAGGCCGCAGCATAGCTAGGATCGGTGTCGTGGCAAAGCAATCGGAGCGTGAAGGGCAGATCAAGGCGACTCCGTCCGGCTGGCTGGTGCTGGTCTACCGAATTCCATCCGAACCGACTCGACTTCGTGCCACCGCGTGGCGCAGGCTCAAGGCGCTGGGCGCCATATATTTGCAGAACTCTGTGGCTGCGTTGCCGAAGAGCTCGGCAGCGGAACGCTCACTGCGCAAGCTGCAACACGAGATTGTCGGAATGGCCGGCACGGCCGTGCTCATGGAATCATCCGTGCTCGTCGGCGAGTCCAATGTTCTGGCGACTTTCCAGGCGGCACGAACCGACGAGTACGAAGAAATCGTCGACCGTTGCGAGGGGTTTCTCGTTGAGCTCGAGAAAGAGTACGTCAAGTCGCACTTCAGCTACGCGGAGCTTGAAGAGAACGAGGTCGATTACACCAAACTGCTGAACTGGTTCGAGAAAGTTCGCGCCCGCGACGAATTCGATGCGCCAGGACGGGCCGAGGCTGAGGCATCCCTGCAGAAATGCGAACAGGCGCTCGAGGACTACGCGGCGAGGGTCTACGCGGAAGAGCCGGAAGGCCACTGAGCCTTGACGTTTGGTCGTTCTATCTGAGCGCGCGCCAGATTCCGTAGGGGAGCAACACCGCAATTGCGATCGGTGCGACGATCCAACTGAGCGTGGCGCCGCCCAGCGCGAAGATCAGCACTAACGCGACCACAACCCCTGCTGCGATTTGCCAGTCATCGCCGATGACGAAGTCGTACCAGAAGAGCCCGAACGACGCGAGACCGTGCGAGAACGAACGCTTGCGGATGGGCACCGTTGCGGGCGTCGCTTCGGTCACCCGGCCGCCGTCGGGCAGTGCAAACTCGCCTTCAGAACCGGATGTCGCCCCCAGCGGCACCGCGGCCGTTGCGGTGTCCTGCCCCGGTGCGCTCGCAGCCACCGTGGTCACGAGTGCGGGGCTTTCCGGGTTGACGGTCGCACCGCCGCTCGGCGCAGCCGGCGAGGAACTCGTGCCCCTTTCCACCGCGATCCGGCGTGCCCGCATGAGCAAGGTGAGCAGCAGTGCGAAGACCGCGATGGCAGGCACGAGGACGAGCAGCGAGGCATCCGAGTCGGGCCAGATCGCGCCCGCTCCTTCAGCGCCCCAGAACGACCCGAACGCGGTGAGCATGATTCCGACGGCGAATTTGAGCGTGTTCTCCGGAACGCGGGAGAGCGGGCCGCGCACGGCGACTCCGAGCAGCACGACGATCACGACCGCAATCGTCGCGGCGATCGCTGCGAGCGGAAGGTTGTGCTGATTGGTGCCGAAAGTCAGCACGATGAACACGACCTCGAGCCCTTCGAGCACGACCCCTTTATACGACAGCGTGAATGCGTACCAGTCGCTCACCCCGAACTTCGACCCGCTCTCTGCACTGCGCGCCGTCGCGAGCTGCTTCTGGTAGATGGCGGCCTCGTCATGCAGCGGCTTGTAGCCGCTTGCACGCAATATCGCCTTGCGCATCCACTGCAAGCCGAAGACCAGCAGCAGCCCCCCGATGACGAGCCGAAGCACCCCGAGTGGCAGCAGCGAGATGGCCGGACCGGCAATCGCGACGGCGACTGCCAGAGTCAAAATGCCCGCGGCAACGCCGACGGCGGCCGACCGCCAGTTGCGGGTGGCGCCGGCGGCCAGAACGATCGTCGTCGCCTCAACGGCCTCGACGATGCAAGCCAAGAAGACGGCGATGAACAGTGCGGCGTCATTCATGTGATCGATCTCCCGTAGGTAGTACGTGTGTATGTTCGGTCAAGATTCTAACAGCTGTTAGCTTCACTGGGCCGATTGTGTTGATTTCATCGGTTCTGCCACAGGAAACGCCATGCATCCTGCTGGGGCGATGCTGATCAGGCAGCGGCTGCCCCGTGCTCGCGCTCGGATGTCGAAGACCGAGGTGAGTTGCCCATAGCCGCAATCGACGACATGGTCATACCCGCGCCCCCTGTAGGCGACGTCGACGATCGTGCCGACGATGGGTTCGGATGCGGCCGTCGGTTGGCCGGTCGCGTCCGGCCGCGCGTCCGGCCGCGCGCCCCGCCGTTCGTCTCGGAGCTCCACGAGCTGTGTCGCCGTCGGCCTGATCAGCACGTCGACCGCGGTACCCGCGGCGATCGGCGCACCGCAGGTGGCGAAGATGATGCGGTCGCCGATGCGCACGTGCACGTATCCGACGGAGTTGCCTTGCGCGATGCCGGAGAACGTTCCGGCGAGCCCGGTGAACCGGGCGACGAACGGCGTGGCTGGCTGTCGAAAAATCTCCTCCGGCGTGCCGCGCTGCTCGAGCACTCCGTTGTGGAGCACGCCGATCTCGTCGGCCAGAGCGAACGCCTCGCTTTGGTCGTGCGTGATGTAGAGGGCTGTAGCACCGGATGCGCGCGTCAGCGTCGAGATCTCAACACGCAGACGCTCCCGCAGGTCGGCGTCGAGATTCGAGAGTGGTTCGTCGAATAACAGCAACGCCGGTCGGCCGACGATCGCCCGAGCGAGAGCGACACGCTGCTGCTGGCCGCCGGAGAGTTCATTCGGATAGCTGGCGGACTTGGCGACCAAGCCGACGCGGTCAAGGGTTTCCAGCACACGACTGCGGGCGACGCTCGCATCGATGTGCCGGCGTCGTAGCGCATATGCGACGTTCTGCTGCACGGTCAGATGAGGCCACAGCGCATAGTCCTGGAACACCATCGCGAGATCCCGACGCTCGGCTGGCACCTGTCGGTGATCGGTGCTGATCTCTCGGTCGCCGAACGCGACAGTTCCGGAATCAAAGCGCTCGATGCCGGCAAGTCCGCGAAGCAGCGTGGTCTTGCCCGAGCCGGACGGGCCGAGCAGCACCATGAATTTTCCGGGTTCGATGTCGATGTCGACGCCTCGCAGTACTTCGACTGATCCGTAGCGTTTGTGCACGTTTCTTACGACTACCTTGTGACCGCGGTGCGCATCCGCCCTGGTTTCGAGGTCGCCGTTGGCGTCTTCTGTGGTGCTCGTTCGCGTGCGTGTCATAGGGTCTTCCCGATTCGGTGCCATCCGGCCGGTGCGAGGAGGCGGAACAGCAGATAGGCGACGCCGACCACGACCAGCGCGGAGAGAATCGCCAGAACCTGCATCGCGGTGCCACCTCCGAAGTCGTATTTTCCGAGTGCACTGGTGATTCCGACCGAGATGGGCTGCGATCCGGCCGGAGCGAGAAGCTGCGAAACGGGAAGCTCGAGCAGTGTGGCCGTATACGTGAGTAACCAGGCGGTGAGCAGTGGGCGTGCCGTGACAGGCAGCACGACCGACATCCATGATCGGAGCGCACCGCGGCCGTGCACGCGGGAGGCCTCCGCCAGAGAGTCTTGGATCTGACTCATTGCTCCCACCAGAACCCGAGACGTCGACGGCAGGGCCGTGGCCAGGTAGGCCAGAAGCAGCAGCGCCGTTGTGCCGTACAGGCGGATGCCGAGATTGTTCGTCACCGGCAAGTTGTAAGCGAAAATATAGCCGGCGGCGAAGACGATTCCTGGGAGGGCGACCGCGGCAAGCAGCACGAAGTCCAGGATGCGTCCGGAAATGGTCGAGCCCTTGCTGGCCAGCAGTCGAGCGCATACTGCGGCCACGACGACGGTCACGGTCGCGGTGATCGCAGCGAGTTGGGCGGAATAGATCAAGGGCTGACTCAGCTCGGGGCTGAGAATCACGCGTTGGTAATTCGACAGATCCCATTGATGAGTTCCGGCCAGCGACCCGAGTCCGTTGATCAACGACGCCGATACTGCGCCGAACGCGGGGACTCCGAGCGCAATGATCAGCAATGCGGCGAGGCTGACCGTGCACAACACTTTCGCACGCAGAGACAGGCGGTGACGGATGACGGCGCGGCTTCGCCCGCCGAGCACGCGAAAGCTGCGCCCGCGCAGTGCGCGCCCTTGCGCGAGAAGCGCGAGCACGACGAGTACGAGCAACATCCAACTGATGGCGGATGCGACGGGGAAGTTCACCGGGAACGCTTCGACCGCGTTATACAGCTGATATGTGGCCACGGTGAAATGGGAGTCGTTTGCGAGAGTGGTTGCCACGCCGAAGTCGCTGACGGATTCCGCGAACACGATCGCCAGAGCCGACCACATCGCCGGCCCAAGCAGCGCGACGACGACCCGCATGGCCGAGAGCGCACCACCGCCGTGCACACGCACCGCGTCTTCGAATTCGTGGCCGAGTCCGCGCATGGCGTTCGAGATCGCCAAGTACGCAAACGGGATTCCCTTCACGGTGAGAACGACCACGATGCCCACCGGTCCGTAGAAGATCGATCGCGGCGTGACGGCGTCATACCCCAGAACCTGGAGCACGCCGTTGGGCTCGAGCAGTCGCTCCCATCCAAGGGCGATCAGGTAGGACGGTGTAAGCAGGAGGGCGAAGATGACACCGGTCCAGATTCGCCGACCAGGCGCATCCGTTCGGAGCACGACCCAGGACAGGCCGAAGCCGATCAGCGCGGACAGGAGTGCCGTGGCAATACCGATGCCGAGCGAGTTGAGAAAGCCGACCAGAAGCTGCCCGTTGAGCGCGGTCGCGAACGCTGAAAATGTGAACCACTGGGTTCCCTGATCCAGCAGTTTGGGACTGAATGCGACGGCGAGAAACAGGGCGATCGGCAGCACCAGGATGGCGACGATCACCAGCCAGAAGAGAGTGAACGGGTTCAGGCGGATGCCGCGAGCCCGCGCGACGACGCCACGCCGCGTCGTGGGGGAGCGCAGTTTGATCGGCCCGATCGGGGGAACAGACGGCTCCGTGATGACGGCACCGGGCGGGAGGACCAGGACCTCCCGCCCGGCACCAGCGCCGTCGACCTCAGGCTCGGATCGCTGCCGTAGCGATGGCAATGTCATGACGTCGAGCCGCTACTTGATGTTGGTGTCGAACCAGGTGACGACCTTGTTCTGGAGCGGGCCCCAATAGACTGGGTCGATCCGCTGGTAAGAGGCGGGGAATGCCGGCAATTGCTTCAGCGGCGTGACGCCGTCCACCACCGGCCAGAACAGCGAGTCACCGCTCGGGTCGCCGGTCTGCATGACTTTCTGGCCCTCTGGCGACAAGGCGAAGTCGACGAATCGCTTCGCCTCCGTTTGCTGGACGGCGTCCGCCCCTTTATCGATTCCAAGCACGCTCGGCAGCAGAGTCGACTTCGACAGATAGACGATCTTGGGATCGTAGGTTGCAGTCGGCTTGACTTTGATCGTCTCGCCCGTCGCGGCCGAGCTCTGAATCAGGCCGTAGTTGATCTGCCCGGTTTCGAGGGCATGCAGGGTGTCTCCGTTGGTCGGGTAGACCTTCAGCCCGTTGTTCTTCAGCGTGGTGAAGTACGCCTGTCCGGCGGCGATGTCCTTGTTCGCGCCGCCCAGCTGGTTCATGAGTCCGGCGATGAATGGGTAGGTCGGCCCGGACTGCGACGGTTCGTTCATGCCGAGTCGATCACGATAGGCGGCGCCCGTGAGGTCGTCATAGGTTTTGGGCACGCTGCTGACCTTGGCGGCGTTGTAGATGAGTGCCGCCATGACGGTGGTGCCGGTCGGGAAATAGCTGTGGTCGGCCGGAACGATGGCCTTGCCCACGGTGTTCCACGAGGCCGTTGAGGTGTAGTCGAGAAGCTCGTGCTGCTGGTCGAGAGACGCGAATGCCGTGTCGCCGTCAACCCAGAGCAGGGACCACTGCGGATTATTCTTCTCGGCGGCGATCTTCGTCAGCAGCGGACCCGTGCTGTCGTCGTCGACCTTGACGGGAATGCCCGTCTTGGCCGTGAACGCCTTGCCCATGACGGCGTCGTATCCTTCTGCCGCGTACAGCACGAGGGGCTCGACCGCGCCGCGAGTTGAGGTGGCCGAACCGCCGACCGCATTCGTCGTCGTACTGGCCGATGCGGTGGCCGTGCATCCGGTGAGAGCAGCGGCGGCGATGGCGATCAAACCGATCGCAACCAATCCTGACCTGGGTACCATGGTGACTTCTCCTGTAACGTCGCTTGTTTCAAGTGCGGGCTAACGATCGTTAGAAACTGTAGGAAACACGCGTAGCGTCAGGTTGGACGTCAGGTTGCCATTAGGTGAACCGCTTTGGGTAAACCGGGTTGGGTAGACCGGGTTGGGTAAATCGGAATACACCGCACGTGCAGATCCGATGACGAGTTGCCTGTGAGGACGACGCTGGTCGGTCGGTGGCGGACGCCACCGATCCGACCGTTGCCACGCCTCTCCTCGAGCGCATTGCTGCCGACGTGGGTGCACCGGGCTTCCTAGTCCGAAGTTACGACTGTGTTGACGTGCGAAATCCCCGTGTTTACGGGGATTTCGTGGGTTTTCGGGGGTGTGTTTCTGGCTACTTCAGTCCGTTC
>Ga0208357_1002352_pt1 | contig 12637 bp, 10 predicted proteins | sample NGESurdeep092012_6_FD_184487 | JGI IMG/M metagenome (GOLD analysis project Ga0208357, IMG submission 184487) | Arctic peat soil microbial communities from Barrow, Alaska - NGEE Surface sample F52-2 deep-092012 (SPAdes) | ecosystem: Environmental > Terrestrial > Soil > Wetlands > Peat ... | reverse complement strand
CGTAGGTCGAGCCGGTACGCAGATGCACAGCCGCACCGCGACGGGCGGCATCGACGACGTCGTCCCACAAGTGCGCGCCCGCCGCGTGGTACGCGAGAGCGCCCCAGTCGTCGCTACCCATTTCCAACAACGCGGCGTGCGCCTTCTCGTGGAGCCGGCGGCGTTGCCGTCCGAGCAGGCGACTCGCAACCGCCTCGCGAGTCAGTGCGTGACGGAAGCTGAAGACGTCCGGCTCGATCTCCGTGACCAGGCTGCGTTCGACGAGTTCGCGCATGGTCGCGATCAGGTCGTCCTCACCGGCGCCGGACACGACCGCGAGCAGGTCGAACGGGATCCGGCGACCGAGCACGGCGGCCGAGTCGACGATTCGCCGCTGCGTGTCGGGCAGTCCGTCGAGGTGACGCAGCACCGCCTCGCTCACGCTGATCGGCAGCGGCAGCGCGCACAGCGCCTCGAGTTCGACATCCGGTGCCGAACTGACCAGTTCTTCGAGGAAGAACGGGTTGCCTGAGGTGCGGCGCGCGAGATCGGTCGCCACCCGCCATGGAACCCGGCTCTGGTAGACGGCTGCGAGCCACTCCGCGACCTGCGTCTCGGTCAGCGGTGCGAGCTCGACGTGTTCGACCAGCCGCTGCCGCGCGACCCGATCGATCATGTCGGCCAACAACCGACCCTCAGCCACACCTGGCCGAAACGTGCCGACGATCAGCAGCGGCAAATCGGCAGTGGTGGCCAGCCGTCCGATGAGCCGCAGGCTTTCCGCGTCGGCCCAATGCAGGTCTTCGGCGACGAGCACACCGGGGCGACCGTCAAGGAGATAGCGCACGAGATCGACGGCAGCGCGCAGGCTCTGCTCGCCGCCGACCGTGACGTCAGTGCCGGGGTCGCTGGACAGGATCGGGACGACCGGGCCGAGCAACACCCGTAAGGCTTCTTGCGACCTGGCGAGCTCCGGCGGGATCGAGGTCCACGACCCGACGCGCCGTTCGATCGCTTCGTGCAGCAGGTGGAAGGGTCGACCCAGCGGCCCAGGCTCAGCATGGGCGGCGAGTACTTGGTGGTCGGGCAGGGTGGCGACGAACTCGCGCACCAGCCGGCTCTTACCAACGCCGGCTTCGCCGTGAAGCAGGACGACGCGTGGCTCGGTCATCCCGTCGGCCATCGCCTGGAGGCGGCGCAGCTCGCCAGCCCGGCCGACCATCACCAGGCTGAGGCCGCTGCGGACCACCGTCACGTGCTCCAAGGTATCGCTCAGCTACCGCAAACCGCCGTGGCTTGCAGGCCGGAGGCCGTGGGTGAAGTGTGGCCGGAGGCCGAAGTAGTAGTGCTGGCGCGCGCGGGTTGCGGAGCGTGCTCGCGAGCGACCGCGTTCGCCTCTCGGCCAGCCCCCCTGGAGGCCCGGGCCGACCGGCGCCCGGCCCGCAGTGCCTGCCTAGCGACGCGCGAAGCCCGAGCCTCGCGCTGCAACCCGGCGCGGCGTGCGTTCACCGACGCCGCGAAGAAATCCTGGTTCGACATGATGCTGCTCCTCTGGCGCTATGCCGGACGACGCCTGCTGGCGTCCGCCTGTTCCGGCACATTCAGACTCGCTGCCTGAGGTAGGCCCGAGCATTGGGCAGCTGCCTAGTCCTTCTCGCCGCCCGATCTGAGCGCCGCCTAAGGTAGGCGCCCTAACCGCCGCGCGGCGTTACAGCAACCCCAGATCTACGCCGATTGTTCAGGTGTGCTTCAGCAGAATGTTGTCGGCGCTGCCGACACTGAAAGCGTGGAAACAGGCCGCGGCCGATCGCACCTGATCGCCGTCGTCCTTTCCATCGTCGTGGGCGTCGCCGCGATTTGGCGGGTTGCACCAGGATTTCGCAGCGCCAGCCACCAGCTCTCGAACCTGCCCGCGCCGTCATGGCCGTGGGTTGCGGTCGTCGCCGCCGCAATTAGCGTCAGTTACTTCTTCGCCGCGCTGGCTTTGCAGGCGGCCGCAGGTACCCGCCTGCCCCTGCCGCGAACAGTGCTGGTGCAACTGGCGGCTGCGGCGGCGAATCGGATCACCCCTGCTGGACTCGGCGGGGCGGCAGTGAACGCGCGCTATTTGACCCGTCGGGGCGTCACGGCCGGACGAGCAGCAACGGCGGTCGGGGTCTGCGGGCTCGCGCACATCGTCGTCGCCGCGATGGGTATCGCGGTCTTCGGCCCCGGTATAGCGGTGCGGGCGGCAGGGTGGTTCTTCGGTGGGCTGAGCGACGTCGACATGCTGTGGGTGGTCGGGGCACTTCTCGTCGCCGTCATCGCGCGGGCCGTGAACCTGCGCACCAGCCGCTCGCCGTCCAGGCTCAGTAAGAGCTGGGTCGGACGCACGGCGACCGAGGCTCGAGCCGCGGCGGCCGACCTGGTCAGTCATCCCGCCCGGCTGGCCATGTTGATCGCCTGCACAGCTGCGGTGAAGGCATCGAACCTGCTCGCCCTGTACGCAGCGCTGTGGGCATTCGACGGGGACGTCGCCACCTGGCGCGTCGCTGTTGTCTACCTAGTCGGCGCGACGGCCGCGGAGATCGTGCCGACGCCGGCCGGGCTCGGGACTGTCGACGCCGCGTTGATCGCGGGCCTGGTGACCGCCGGAGTCAGCGGCGGAGCGACACTTGCCGCCGTCATCGTCTACCGGCTGTTGTCCTTTTGGGCGCCGATCGTCCCTGGCTTGATAGCCTCGGCAATGCTGCGGCGCCGCCTGGCGCTGTAAGTCCCGATCCAGACATCGCTACCCTAATTGCCATGGCGGTCACCCTGCAGGCGATGTCGCCCGAAGACATCGGCCCGTGGCTCGAACAGAGCAGGGCCGATCACATCGCCGACCGGGTCGACACCGGCGAGGATCCCGAGACCGCCCGACGCATTACCAACGCGGCGAGCGACCGCCTCTTTCCTGGCGGCCTGCCGGCGCCGGGGCAATTCGTCTTCCTCGTCACCGAGGATGGCTTGCCGGTCGGGAGCGTGTGGATCGGTGCCGGACAAGACACTCCGCCCGACGTCTGGTTTCTGTGGTCGATCGAGATCGATGTCGCGGCGCGCGGCCATGGCCTCGGGCGCCAGGCGGTCGGACTCGTCGAGGACTTCGCGCGCAAGAGCGGTGCGACGAAGCTCGAGTTGAACGTGTTCGGCAACAACTCCGTGGCCCGGGCCTTGTACGAATCGCTCGGCTACCGGATCACGACGATCCAAATGTCGAAACTGCTGTAGCTCACGAGGCCGGGTAGCCGATCGTGATGCTGCCGTCGCCCGTTTCCGCCGTTATCGATGAGGCAGCGCTCAAGTCGCTCGGCACACTGACATGGACACTTCCATTCCCAGTGTGCGTCGACGTTCGATAAGGCCCGCTGCCTTGGGGGACTACGAGATGAATACCGCCGTTGCCGGTGGTCGCGACTACCGTCGTCGGCGCCATCGACCACGTGATGTGGATGTCACCGTCGCCGGTCGACGCCTGCACATTCCTCGAACTCACCTGCGAGCCACTGATGCCACCGTTGCCCGTGTGCGCGACCACGTCGCCGGTCACGTTGTCGAACTCGATGCCGCCGTTACCGCTATCGAGGGATAGCACGGCGGTGCTCCCGGTCACGTGGATGTCGCCGTCGCCGCTGTGCACATTCAGAGCTGCCGTGGCCGGCACGGTGAGCACGTAGTTGATCGCGCAGTTGCTGCCGAAGACAACAACTGCGCCCGGACACTTGGCCGTGAGTTGCAGGCCGCCGCCCGACGTCGCTGACGTCACGCTCGGCTTCTTCAACTGGTAGTGCTCGGTGTACGTGACCGCGATCTGCGGTCCGCTGCCGACCTCGACCGTGACATTTCCATCAGTGCGCAACGTGATCGCGCCACCGTTCCACGGATAGCTAGCGACATGACGCTCACTGGTCTGCGCCATGGCGCCGACCACGCTGAACGCGCCGAATGCAGCGGCGACGATGACGAAGGGCAGACCCACCGCCAGCGCGGCCAGCCGGCCACCAGTGACATACATGACGTGCCTCAGCTCTCGAGATAACGAAGGACGGCGAGCACGCGGCGATGGTCGGTATCGGCCGGCAGCAGATCGAGTTTGGTGAAGATGCTGCTCACGTGCTTCTCCACCGCGCCGTCACCCACGACAAGTGCCGCGGCGATTGCACCGTTCGAGCGACCCTCGGCCATCAGGCCGAGAACCTCTCTCTCCCGCGCGGTGAGCTTGTCGAGTGGATGCGTACGCCGGCTGCGCGCAAGCAGTTGGGCAACAACTTCGGGGTCGAGAACGGTGCCACCACCAGCGACCCGGCGCAGCGCGTCGATGAACTCGACGACGTCGGCGACCCTGTCCTTCAGCAAGTAACCGACTCCTCGGGTCTCCCCCGCCAATAGCTCAGTCGCGTAACGCTCCTCGACGTATTGCGAGAACACCAGCACTGCGACGTCCGGCCATTGACGACGGATCACCAAAGCGGCCCGCAAGCCCTCGTCCGTGTGCGTCGGCGGCATCCGAACGTCAAGCACCGCGACGTCGGGTCGGTGATCGTCGACTGCACGCAGCGCCGACTCGCCGTCGGCGACGGCCGCGACAACGTCCATGCCCGACTCGGTGAGCAGTCGCGAGAGTCCTTCGCGCAACAGCACCGAGTCCTCGGCGATTACGACTCGCATGGCAACTCCACGGTGAGGTCGGTCGGACCACCGACCGGACTTTCGATACGAAGGGTCCCGTCGACGCCACCGACGCGGTCACTCAAACCGGCGAGTCCGCTACCCGGATGCGCGGCCGCACCGCCGACGCCGTCGTCATGGATCGTCAATCGCAAGCGGTCGCCGACGCGCCGGGCCACGATGTCGGCGCGACTCGCGCCGGAATGCTTGGCGATGTTGGCAAGTGCTTCGCTGACCACGAAGTAAGCGATCGCTTCAATGGTGGGGTTGCAGCGAGGCTCGACTGCAACGTCGAGGGTCACCGGCACCGGCGAACGGCCAGCAAGTCCAGACAGAGCAGCGTCAAGTCCGCGGTCAGTGAGAACAGCGGGATGCAGACCACGCGCCAGATCGCGTAGCTCTACGAGTGCGTGCTTGGCATCGGCGTGCGCCTCGTCAAGTAACACGCGCGCGGCATCGGGATCGTCGTCGTAGCGGGCCCGAGCTCGGCCCAGATTCATCGCAAGTGACACCAGTCGCTGTTGGGCGCCATCGTGCAAATCGCGTTCGATGCGTCGACGCTCGGCCTCTGCGGCGTCGACCACGCGCGCTCGACTGCCCTCGAGCGCATCGACGCGCTTCGCGAGTTGAGCAGCGCTGACACCGAGCAACGCCTTCGCAAGCGCTCCCTCAGCGGTCGTGAGTCCGTACGTGAGCCCAGCACCGATGACACCAATAACGACACCGACCGCCGCCATCAACCACGCGGTGCGCTGGTCTGCGACCGTGAGCGCCCCGAGATCGGCATGACGTGAGGGGACATGGCCGAGCCAGGCCGGCATCGAGATCATCGCGAGTGAGGTGCTGAGAGCTGCGACCGTCGACGAGAAGGTCGCGATTGCCAGCGGGAAGTGCAGCACCGGGTAGAGGATCGCGCGCCACGTCGGGCCGTCGGTCAGGGCGGCCTTGAACCCTCGTGGTCGACCCGGCAGCCGCGGGATGTCGATGTCAAGAAACAGCCGAATCCTCGCGCGTTCGAAGTTCGCCAACGCCCGAGCAATCATGCCCGTGACAATCAACAACGGGATGCCGACGAGGAAGGCTGCGATCAGTCCGACGGATGTGCTCACGAGCGTGACCATCACCACGAAGGTGAAGGTTGCGACCGGTAGGTCCGTCAGAGCCATGACCATCCGCAGCGCGAGCTGCAGACCTGCCTGGCGGACGACGCGCTGACGCCCCGCCTCGGTCGGCTGCAGCGCTGATGAGTGGCTCACGTCGTCCAAAGTAGCGGCGCGGACGCCACCGACCCATCCCGTCACCTCCCGGCTTCGACCGGGGGTTGTCCCCACCCCCAAGAGGGTCGCCTGCCCAACCGACAGCGGGTAACGGCGTCCGCCACTGTCGTTTCTCAATAGCAGCCGATCTATCTACAGAGGAGAACTCACCATGAACGTCGCGGCACGCATGGGCGCCTGGAGCGCCGGCCACCGCAAGACAGCCATCATCGGATGGCTGGTCTTCGTCATGGTGGCACTGGTCATCGGCTCGTCAGGTACGAAGCAGATCACCAACGCCGAAGGGTCCAACGGGCAGTCCGCGAAGGCCGAGCAAATCCTGAGCTCGTCGGGTTTTCCGGACTCTGCCTCGGAGAACGTGCTCGTTCAAACCAAGAACGGCCAGCCGGACGACGCCGGCTTGCGCGCTGCCGTCACGCAGGTTGTTGCGGCCGTCAGCTCGACGAAACTCGTCGAGAACCTGCATTCGCCGCTGGACGCCGACGGGCAGTCGTACGTGTCGCACGACGGGCACTCGATGCTCGTGACGTTCGATATGACAGGGAACGCCGATACTGCGGCCTCGCGAGTGCAACCGGTCCTTGACGCGGTCGCTGTTGTGCAAAAGGCGAACTCGTCGCTGCGCGTCGAAGAAGTCGGCGACGCGAGCGGCGAGAAGGCGCTCAACAAGACACTGGGCAAGGACTTCAAGCGCGCCGAGATGCTGTCGATCCCCTTGACCCTCGGGATCCTGCTCGCGGTCTTCGGTTCACTCGTCGCCGCGGTGGTGCCGGTCGGGCTCGCGCTCACCGCCTTCATGGCGGCCGGTGGACTGCTGGCGCTGACCAGCCGCGCCGTGCACATCGATGGCACCGCGACCTCGGTGATGCTCCTAGTCGGTCTCGCCGTCGGCGTCGACTACACGCTCTTCTACCTTAAGCGCGAGCGCGAAGAGCGAGCACGCGGCAACAGCCCGGGACAGGCGCTGCGCATCGCGGCCGCCACATCGGGACGATCGATCCTCGTCTCGGGACTCACAGTGGTCGCCGCAGTTGGTGGGCTCTTCCTCACCGGTAACGCGACCTTCAAGGGTGTCGCGGAAGCCACAGTGCTGGTCGTCGCGATCGCCGTGCTCGGCTCGGTGACCGTGCTTCCCGCGTTGATGTCACTACTCGGCGACCGCATCGAAAAGGGTCGGGTGCCGTTCGTGCACAAGCTGCGCCGCACCAAGGGCGAAAGCCGGGCGTGGGGTGCCGTGCTCAGACTCGTGCTGCGTCGTCCGGCTCGGTCGGCGCTGATCGCCGGCGGAGCGTTAGCGCTGCTCGCGTTGCCGCTTGTCAGCATGAAGACCGCGCTTCCGGGCAACTCCGACCTGCCGAAGAACCTGCCGGTCGTGCAGACGTTCGACCGGATATCGACCGCCTTCCCTGGTGGCCCACAACCGGCCTTCGTGGTCGTCGCAGCGCCGAACGTCAACACACCGGCGGTGCAGGCGGGTCTGCGGGCGATGTCCGCGCAGGCGGCGGCGAGTGGTCAGATGTCGGCCGCGTTGACGACACGCGTCAACAAGGCAGGGACAGTCGCCGAGGTGTCGATTCCGTTGAACGGCGACGGCAGCAACTCGACGTCCGTCCATGCTTTGAAGGCACTACGGGGCACCGTCATTCCGGAGACGATAGGCAAGGTGCCGGGTGTGCACGTCTATGTCACTGGCCAGACGGCGGGCTCGGTCGACTTCGGTAAGCAGCTGACGACGCACGCGCCGTTCGTGTTCGTGTTCGTGCTCGGCCTCGCATTCCTGCTGCTCTTGAGCGCGTTCCGTTCACTGACCGTCGCGCTGACCGCAATCGTGCTGAACCTGCTGTCGATCGGGGCGTCGTACGGCGTCATGGCGCTCGTGTTCCAGCACCACTGGTTCGACTCCGTACTCGGCTACACCTCGACAGGCACGATTGCGACCTGGATACCGCTCTTCATGTTCGCGATCCTGTTCGGCCTCTCGATGGACTACCACGTGTTCATCTTGAGTCGAGTCGTCGAGAATCGTCGGCTAGGCATGAGTACGCGGGACGCCGTGGAGCGGGGCATCGCTTCGACCGCAGGCGTTATCACCAGTGCGGCCGTCATCATGGTCGCGGTGTTCTCAGTATTCGGCACCCTGTCGCAAGTCTCGATGAAGCAGATCGGCGTCGGGCTCGCGGTGGCTGTACTGCTCGACGCAACGATCGTGCGCGCCGTGCTACTGCCATCGGTGATGGCGATGCTCGGCGAGCGCAACTGGTACCTGCCACGTTGGCTTCAGCGCACGCGTCTCGGACGGCCGGTCGAGGCGGAATTCGTCGAGCCAGTTGAGTTGCTACAAAAGGTCTGAGCTCAGCGTTCGGAGGCGATTCGCACGCCGAACCCGATCAGCACCAGGCCGGTCGCACGATCCAGCCGGCGCCGTACTCGCGGCTCGCTCATCCACTTGGTGACGCGGGCCGCGAGTACGAGCAGCAACGCGAAGTACATCGCGGTCTCGACAACGAAGATGGCGCCAAACAACAACGAGGTCGGACCAACGGCATGCCCGGCCGGCACGAAGCCTGGCAAAAAGCTGACGAAGAAAATGCCGACCTTGGGATTGAGCAGGTCGGTCGCCAACCCGGCGCGGTAGCCGGTGCCGACGAGTCGCCGAGTGGCATCCGGAAACTGCACCTCGCCGGGCGTGCTTGTGGCGGGATTGCGTGTCGCGGCGCGCGTGCGCAGCGAGTTCACACCCAGCCAGATCAGGTAGACCGCGCCAACCAAGCGCAGTGCGGTGTAGCCGTCGCGGCTCGCCCGTAGCAACGCGGCCAACCCCAGTGCCGCTGCCGTGACCCAGACCGCCAAGCCCGACAGCACACCAATAACGGTGAGTGCGGCCGACCGTCGTCCACCCCGGATCAAGTTGCGAACAACGACGAGCGTGTCGGGGCCGGGCAGCAGCACGATGAGTGCGGCAGCACACGCGAAGGTCACCAACGCCGTCAGCATGGTCGAATCATGACATGGCGAGAACCGCGACCGCGCTGATTAGATCGGCGGCCGCCACTGTCGCTCAATGACGCGCCCTCACTCCCGGCACCCGACACACGACTCCACGGTGCCGCCGATCGTACGGGTCGCTGTTCGAGTCGTCGATGTGCCGCTTACGGCGTGATGTGCGTTTCTGTTGGTCCCGTGACGTCGCCATAGACGTCGACCGTGAACGCACTGATCGTGTAAGGCACGCCCTTCGTGAGCCCGTGAACCGTGGCGCTCCTGCCAGAGCCTGAGTAGACGGGCGTCCCTGTTACAGCTTGAGCCGCCGCATCGTTGGCGCTGGACGGCTGCACCCGGATTATGGTGTCGGCCCACGTGTGGGTCGGATTGGTCCAGTGCACGGTGACTGATGCGTTGCCGGTAGCCGACAGTGCGGTCACGGGCGGCGGCGTGGTAATCGCGGCAACGGTGTCGTAAGCGAACTCACCCGACATCGTGTTCGTGCCGCCGACGCAGTGTTCGCTGTAGACGATGTCGATGTGTAGCGGGAACAGACTGCCCGCAAGCCCGTACGACGTGTATACCGCCTGCTTCACTGTGAACGTACCGGCGGTCTGATCGCAGCCGCTTCCTGGGCCGATGACACTGAGGAACGGTCCGCCCGCGACGGGGGTGGAGCCGGTGGAATACGTACCGACCTGAGGCATCGCGTTGTTCGGCCCAGCAAAAAACAACAGGAACGTGGCGGAGTTGATCGACGCCGTCAGTCGCGAGCCGCTGCCCACGACGAAGACCGCGTTGGCATCGGTGAACGAGTAGTTGGTGCCGCTGCCGGGTACCCGTCCGCCGCCGGTAACCGCGGTGAACGAGCTCGAGCCAACAAGGGTCGTCGCATCGAGTTCCACATTGCGAGCAACGCCGCCCACGACAACGGCGAGGTTGCCGCTCCGCGCTCCAGGCACGTGCGGGCCGAACCGCACAGAGATCGAGCAATCCTTGTGTGCGGCGAGAGTCTTACTGCAGGTGTTCGCCGTGATCGCGAACGCGCCGGGGTTCGAACCACCGATTGACGGTGCACCGACGGTCACCGACTTCGTGCCGCGGTTGCTGATCACGACGGGCACCGCGTTGCTAAGCGCCCCGACCGGTACCGGCGAGAACTCAATCACTCGCGAGCCCATCAATACCGAGGCCGACTGCGGCTCACCGATCTGGATCTCACCGAACTGACCGCCCTCATTCACCTGACCGGGCACCGCTCCGCAGTACATCGCCCACACCAGGTCAAGACGAGTGATGGTCGTGCCCGAATAGGCGAGGTCGCGAATGTCGATGTCACCCGACCCGTCGCACGAGGTGTTGTCGATGGCCACACTCAACCCAGCGGGACCTGATTCCGACAGCGAAGAAACCGCCACATGGTAGCCGAGGGTGAATCGGTTCACGCCGACACCGGCCGCCACCGAGACCGTCGCCGTTGTCCCGTCGGGATTCGACGCAGCTACCGCGACGCCCCCGCCCGACGCATAGCTTGTCGTCAGCGTCGCGTTGCTCGAGTCGAATTCGCGATCACCAGCGACCGGCGCGTCGCCACCAGCCGGCATCTGGAACGCCGTCAACGCGACGGTCGACGCGGCCGGTGCCGCTGCCTCCGCGGCTGTGCTGCCAAGCATGCTTGCGGCGACCAGAACCGCAGTCGCGGTCGCGGCCACAATTGCTTTACGCATGAATCCCCCGTTGAAATCCCCGATTTTCCCCGCCCCTGGGTGTGTGAACCGTACCAGCGAAAGAACGCTTTCGGGGACGAAGCCGCCGGGCACTCTTCACATGATCTGTCGGAATCTTGCAAACTCTGAACGTATAGTTCCATGATCTACATAACTGTTTGCGTCCCGCCGCTGAACCCCTTACGCTCCTGGCCGTGGACGTCTTGGTCGAGGCAGTCGGGCTGACCAAGCGGTACCCGCCCCGCGACAAGCGCTCAGAGGGCTTCACCGCGGTCGATGGCATCGACCTCACGCTGCATCGCGGTGAGCTGTTCGGCTTCCTCGGACCCAACGGCGCCGGCAAGTCGTCGACGATGCGGATGCTCCGTGTGTATCACCCGTCACCGCAGGCACATTGCGGGTGCTTGGCATGGATCCCGCTATCGACGGCCGCAAGATCCGCTCACGGCTCGGCGTCGTTCCGCAAGACGATGCGCTCGACTCCGAACTCAGCGTCGCAGAGAACCTGCAGATCTACGGTCGTTACTTCGGGCTGTCCAAGTCAGCCATCGCGGGGCGGTCGGCTCAGCTACTCGAATTCGCGGAGCTCACGGACCGCGCCACTGAACGTGTCGACGCATTGTCGGGCGGCATGAGGCGCCGGCTCACCATCGCCCGCGCACTGATCAACTCCCCCGAGCTCCTGCTGCTCGACGAGCCGACGACCGGCCTCGATCCGCAAGCACGGCACCTGTTGTGGGATCGGCTGTTTCAGCTCAAGCAGCAAGGCGTCACGCTGATCCTCACGACCCACTACATGGACGAAGCCGAACAGTTGTGCGATCGGATCGTCGTCATCGACCGCGGCGTCATCGTCGCCCACGGATCACCGCGCGAGTTGATCGACCGGTACACCTCGCGGGAGGTACTCGAGCTGCGATTCGACGCCGGAACCGAACTCACCTCTGCGGAGAAGATCCGCGCGGCAGGCATTGGTGACCGTACAGAGGTGCTCGCAGCACGCCTGCTCTGCTCTACCGACGACGGCGAGGCCGCGCTCGGCGCCGTCCATCGCCTGGGTATTAGTCCTATCCACGCGGTCGTCCGACGCTCGACGCTCGAAGACGTGTTCATCTCCCTCACCGGCCGGACGCTGGTCGACTGAGAAATGGCAGCGACGACCAGCACCTCCGACCTCTCGATCGATCCGGATCCGAGCATCCGCCCCTTCCTTGGCCGATACGAGTTTGCCTACCGGCTGCAGCGATACCGACGTACGTGGCGCGGCACCGTCGTGATCAGCGTGGTCAACCCGCTGCTGTTTCTCATCGCGATCGGCCTCGGCCTGAGTCACGTCGTCAGCCATCCGGCCGCGCTGCACGGCGTGAGCTACTTGGCGTTCTTCGCCCCTGGCATGCTCGCGGCGGCCTCGATGCAAAACGGCATCGTCGAGTCGGGTTGGCCAGTCAGTCACGGCGTAAGTAAGGGCGGCAGCTATCGCGTCGCCATCACCACGCCGCTCGAATCGACCGACATCATGTTCGGCCACATGCTGTTCATGGCGATGAAGATTGCCCTGAGTGCAGCGGCATTCGTCGCCGTGATGGCCGCCTTCGGCGCCGTGAAGTCGTGGCTCGTCCTGCTCGCCGTGCCCGCGGCGACGCTGACCGGACTCGCCTTCGCAACGCCGACGGCCGCGTTCGCGGCGACCGTGTCGAGCCCGAAGGTCGTCGGCAACCTTTTCAAGTGGGTCGTGATGCCGTTGTACCTGTTCTCCGGCACCTTCTTCCCCATCACCCAACTACCCCTCGCTCTTCGTGTGCTCGCGTACGCGACACCGCTGTGGCACGGCGTCGACCTCTGCCGAACGCTCAGTCTCGGGACGGCGACCTGGGGCCGTTGCGCGATGAATGTCGGCTACTTGAGCGCCGTGACAATCCTCGGGATTGTCGTTGCTCGGCGCACATACAGGCGGCGGTTGTATGGCTGACCAGCTGGTGATGTCGT
>Ga0208357_1002351_pt1 | contig 12637 bp, 12 predicted proteins | sample NGESurdeep092012_6_FD_184487 | JGI IMG/M metagenome (GOLD analysis project Ga0208357, IMG submission 184487) | Arctic peat soil microbial communities from Barrow, Alaska - NGEE Surface sample F52-2 deep-092012 (SPAdes) | ecosystem: Environmental > Terrestrial > Soil > Wetlands > Peat ... | reverse complement strand
GAGCACCGGCTCGGTGCTTGGGGGCCCGAGCCACTCGTCGTTGACGGTCGAGTCACTTACCCAGAACCACAAAACTGAACCACAACCTTGCAACCGGACCAACCTTTTCCCTCGTCATTCAGGAGCGAACGAGCGAGATGCTCCGCGTTGGGCCTGTCAAGGCGCAGGGACCCCCGTTGTCGTCTTCAGTTCGCCAGCTCGACTAGCACTGACTGAAGTGGATGTAGCCAGCCATCTGACCCTGGACCGAGTCTCAACAAAGGTGATGGTTACACGACGGTCAATTCGTGACGGGGCCTGCATCAGTCTTCACTAAGGTCTCAGCACCCTTGCTCGGCTTGGAACTCGCCGACTCCTAGTTCAACGTCAAAACGTGACCGAGTTCAGGACGCGTCGACGTTAGACCTCTGGATTACGTGACTGGCTGCAGCGTACCAAGGAGATCCGAGATTTGTACGGTGGCGTAACTGATCGCCTGATCGTTCGCGCCATAGGGAATGTAAAGCATCTCCTGGTGCAACAGTGAACCACAGGAGTACACGACGTTGGGTACGTAGCCATCGCGATGCTCAGCCTCGGGCAGGAGCAGCGGTCGATCAAGATATCCAAGGACCTTCGACGGGTCATTGAGATCAAGTAGGAGAGCCCCGAGCGCGTAAGTACGCATAGGTCCGACACAATGGGTAATGACCAACCAGCCTTCGGGCAGTTCAATGGGCGAGCCGCAGTTGCCGAGTTGAATCATCTCCCACGGGTGCCGCGGCGTCTGCACGGGAGACACTCGATCCCAGCGGTGCAGATTCGACGAGAACGCCACCGCGTTCGACTCTCGATCGTGTCGAGAGAGTGCGACGTACTCTCCGCCAACCTGACGAGGGAAGATCGACAGGCCCTTGTTCTTGGCGGCCAGTCCCGCCAACGGCGAAGACTGGAACGTCTTGAAATCCTCGGTTTCGAGGAGTTGTTGGCTTACGGTGCGTCCGTCGTACGCCGTGTACGAAGCCAAGTACCGACTCGTTGCTTCGCCGTGGAACTGAACGAATCGCGCGTCTTCCATGCCGTTGCTTTCACTCACCGCCGCCGGCCAGAGCACCCGCTGAGAGAGATCGGTCTGGTCATCGAAACTCGACACGTAGCAACAAGCGGCAACGGAACACAAGACGCCGATGATCTTGGACACGTTTGAGCGAGTGTCACTCTGCTCCTCGAGCTTTGAGATGGCGGCGTCGAGTTCGAGCGGAGAAAAACGTGAATTCAGGGAGTCAAGTACCCATGACGTGGTCGCTCCGTAGAGATCCGCGTCACACAGTTTCGCACGAAACACCTCTCGCTTCAAGAGTGCGTCAGAGATCGATCCAACGACTGGACCGGGTCGCGGCTTCCCAAACTCTAGGTTTCCGTGGCCGTCAATCTCACCGACACGGAAATTGATGCTCGACACGTGCTCTTCGCCAATAGAACGGTAGCTCATGATCACGCGTAACCCATTCGGTGGTACGCCCTCCTGATCGGGATGAGCAACGAGGCTGGGATTACAGATTGCGGCACCTTCGAGCGAATACTCATTGGTGAAGGTGGCGCCGAGCAGCTGTCGGCGCGCGGTAGAGATTGGTACGGTGAAAAAACCCGACACTCGCGCGGCGTGATCTTCAAAGACCGACGTGAGGTTGTCGTGACGTGACGAGAACCGTTCCAAGAGCTCGTCCAAGACTTCTGCGACCTGCGCTTCGTCGAGCTCCAATACTCGCGCCACGATTTCCGACATTCGCGACTCGCTGCCGCCGACGAGATCTTGACCGGGAACGAAGAGTTGAGTGATGACACGTGAAGGGTCAGCGCGAAGCCACTGCTTCGATTGCTGCGCGATGCCGAGGTCATTCACTAGGACGCTCTTTCGAAGATTCGGGCGTGTTGAAGCGTGGTCAATAGGGCGATCGTCGATTCCGCGCCCTGATTCAGATTTGGGCCGACGGCGGTGAGCCCGTCGTACCCCCCGCCGCTCTCAGGGTCAAACATCACAACGCCGAGATCGTTGCGACCCATGAACCACTCGTGACAGAGTACGTGACCGATACGCCACTGCCCGTCGCCGGTCATTTGATGCGCGCGTGCGCACGCTTCGGACATCGCGGCCACCTCAATCGGTTGTTGATCGTACATTCTTGGCGGGCTCTGCGCGTCGCGACCCCCCGTGGGCGTCACGGAAAGATGGCCCCGAGGCGTTTCGATCTCGAGTAGCCAACGCAGTTGGCGTAGACCCGTTTCAATGAGTCGATCATCGCCGAGAAGAGCGCCAGCGCTCAACATTGCCTCGGGCAGCGCCGCGTTGGCGTAGGTGAGGCGTTCTTCACTCCAGCGCCAATACCGGTTTCGGTCGGGGCGGTCCACGGCCATCGCGGTGGCCTCCACGAGACGAAGCGCACTTCGATTCGTCGAATCGACCTTGAGCACTTCAGCCGCACCGAAACTCGCAAAGGCCATCGACCGGGCCCACGGGGAGCGGACCTGCGCGCCACGTTCGAAGAGCATCGTCGCAATCTCCCTAAGTTCGTCGTCCCCCGAAAGTGCCATCGTCGTTCCCAAGGCCCACAACGCGCGTCCCCAGCAGTCGTCGCTCGAACTCGAGCCCGCCCACTTTCCTTCCGCCGTCCGTCGATTCCAGAAACGCCCGTCGAAGGACTGAGCCTGTTCGAAAAAACCCAGCGTAAACGTTGCCAACTCTTCCACTTCACTTACGGCGCTGGCCTCACGCACGCTGACGAGCAGTGCTCGGGCAACGTCGTCGGTGCAGTAGCCGTGCTCGACGCGAGCTCGAGAATATTCGGCGTGCTCGAAGATTCCGTAGGTTCCGCTCAATGATAGTAAATGACTGAAGTTTGGCTGCGGCGTCTGCACTAGGCGTCCACCATGACGCTCTCTACCAATGAGAGCGAAACTTTTTGGTACTCGGTGGCGACGGTCGACCAACTGAGACCGGACGCGATTGTTCGCGCCGCGGCGGCCATGTCACTTAGCAACTCGGGTAACGTGAGAACGCTTCGTAGCGCCTTCGCCAACGCCTCGGGGTCTTCGTGATTCACGACCGATCCTGCACCACTGGTGAGCAGTTCTCGCGCGTGAGGGAAGGCGGTAGCCACAACGGGTAACCCTGCGGCCAGGGCGTCAACCAACACTCCCGACGTCGCTTGGTCGTGCGAGTCGTAGGGCAGCACCACCACATCGACACCTTGAATCAGTTCGTAGAGCGACGGAAGGTCTCGATACGAGTTGTCAAACTGCACCACGTCATCAAGATTATTTCTCGCGACCCTTTCGATGAGCGACTCGCGATACACGTCACCCTGTCGGGCCAAAACCTTGGGGTGGGTTCGTCCCGCCACAATGTAGATCGGCATCGGATCAAGGTCTCGCAGGAGTACCATCGCGTCTATTGCCCACTCGATTCCCTTGCTCGGACCGAGGAGACCCCACGTCAGAAGTCTGGGTCTTTCAGCGCACGATCGAACGTGCGTATTCGTTTTCACTTCCGCGCCATGTGGAATGATCTTCAAGACAGTTTCGCCTAATTCGTTCACCCTTCGCAGAGTGGTGGCCGCGGTCTCACTCATCACGACGACGACGTCGACACCACTGATGACGTCGTTTAATACCTCAATTTGGTGCGTCGTCGGCGACGGCAGCACCGTGTGCAAAATAGCAATGCTCGGAATTCGAAGACCGTAAATTATCCTGACGACGTCCGAGCCGTCGATTCCACCGTAGAGCCCGTACTCGTGTTGCACCACCGCGACGTCACCACGATTCAGCGCATCAATGGCCAAACCAATGGAAGACGGGTCCGACTCAATTAGCTCACCCACGACCGGTAGAACGTCACTGTGCAGGTCGGTGGGTTCGTCGAGAACTCGCACAACCGAAACCTTCGCACCCATTTCCACCAACGTTTTGCCCAACGCGGCGGTGAAGGTCGCGATCCCACACGGCGTTGGTGGGACGCTACTCAAAAACCCGTACGAGACTTTTCGTTCGTTCACTTAGATCGCTCCGGCAACTGGATCGCGTCGAAGGCTTCTCGCGCTGTTCCGTACGGTGCGCTTCGCCCAGGGGGTAAGGGGGCTTCTGCTTGAAACGCGCCCTCGAAGATCGGTTCGATTGGGAGCGTTTTCCTCACTGTCAATGAGAAGATTGGCGCACGCCGTAAGGTTTCTTGCACGTATCCTTGACTTTCTCACACGCTTGCTTAAGAATGTCTTCCTTTTGATCGGTCCGTCCATCACGTCTGGACCATCACGACTTGGTCGTGCCGATGATTCGTTTTCTTCTTCCATATTTTTCCTTTATCTTTCATTTCGAATCGCGAGACTGTGACGCACCTCACCACGACGGTGGCGTGGCCGCCATTTCGACGCAGCCGACCAACTTCTCGTGTCGGACCCGCGGGTGTGCACGAGCGTCTCATCGACGTTGATCAGCACGACGACGAGTGTGGCCGTTTTCAGGAATGTCGTCATCGAACTCAAGCCTTCGTCTCGTCGTGACCACCGAAGCCCTTGCGCATCGCCGACAGCACCTTGTCGGCAAAGTCGTCGAGGCCACGAGAGGCGAAACGCGAGTACAGTGCCGTCGTTAGTACCGGCACTGGAACGCCTTCGTCGATTGCGGCGATCGACGTCCAACGCCCTTCGCCGGAGTCCGAGACGCGCCCGGCGTACTCGGCCAGGTCAGGCGCGTCGAAGAGGGCGGTCGCCGCCAGGTCCAAAAGCCACGAGTCGATAACGCTGCCCCGACGCCACACTTCGGCGACAGCAGTGGTGTCGATGTCGAACTGGTAAAACTCAGGCTGCTCCATGGGCGCGGTCTCGGCGTCCGCGTCGGTGCGTCGCTGTCCCGCGTTGGCGTTGTGCAAGACGTTGAGCCCTTCAGCAAAGGCCGCCATCATCCCGTACTCGATGCCGTTATGGACCATCTTCACGAAGTGCCCGGCCCCGTTGGGACCACAGTGCAGGTACCCGTGCTCTTCCGACATGAGCTTGCCAGTGCGTCCCGGCGTACGGGGCGCGGAGTCCACGCCAGGCGCGATGGTCAAAAAGATCGGTTCAAGGTGTTGGACGACCTCGGTCTCGCCACCGATCATGAGACAGTAGCCCCGATCGATCCCCCACACACCTCCACTGGTCCCGCAGTCGACTAGGTGGATGCCCTGGCCGAACAGCGTCGCGGCCCGGGACATGTCGTCTCGGTAGTAGGAGTTTCCGCCGTCGATGATGGTGTCGGCTCGTTCCAGGTGGCCCGCGAGATCTTCGATCGTCTTAGCGGTGACGCCGCCCGAGGGCACCATGACCCAGACGGCCCGAGGGGCGTCCAGTTTCTCGACGAGGTCGGCCAACGAGCTGGCCCCGGTCGCGCCCTCCTTCTGGAGCTTCTTCACGGGGTCCGCGTTCACGTCGAAAACGACGCAGGCGTGACCGTCGCGCATGAGTCGGCGAACGATGTTCGCCCCCATTCGTCCAAGTCCCACGACACCAAGTTGCATCGGCTTATCGGTAGCCATTAACTTCGTCTCCTCTGAACGTCCGCGTCGGTAACCTCACGGGCCCCATCGAGTTCGCCAGGTCTCAACATGAGTCGTCGGATCCCGCGACGGAAAGCCACGGCAACTGCCACGGGGCGTGGCCCCGTAGAAGTTCGTCGGCCTGCGGGGGCCCCCACGATCCCCGTTTGTAGGGCACGACGGCGGGCGGGCGGTCGATCAGGGGTTGGAGTACCCGCCACGTCTCTTCGACGACGTCCTCGCGAGTGAAGAGTGATTGGTCGCCGGCGAGCGCGTCGTGAAAGAGGCGCTCGTAGGCCCCAGGAGGCGTGCCGAGTTCGGCGACGAACGAGAGGTCCAGGTGAACGTCTCGCGACGCCCTACCGTCGGGACCCTTCGACAACATCCTGAGTCGCACACCCGGATCGGGGCCGACTCGGACGATCAGTTGATTCGCGTCAGTGTGATGCGGAGTGTCCAGAAAGGTCAGACGGGGTGGCCGCTTGAAGACCACCCTCACTTCAGTGGCGTTAGCGGCCAGTTCCTTGCCGGCCCGGATGAAGAACGGTACGCCGGACCATCGCCAGTTCTCGACCTCCAAACGCAGGGACACGTACGTCTCCGTCTCGGATCCCACTTTGACGCCGGGGACCTTCCCGTAGCCGTCGTACTGACCGCGCACGCATCTCGTCGGGTCGACGTCGCTCATCGCCCGGAACACGTCAACTTTCTTGTCCCACAATGCCGCGTACCCGGGCGCGACCGGCGCCTCCATTGCCAGCACCGCGACAATCTGCATGAGGTGATTCTGGACCACGTCGCGAAGCGCACCGACGGGATCGTAGAACGCACCCCGGTCATCCACACCGAAGTTCTCGGCCAGGGTGACGTACACGCCAGCAACGTGTTCGCGGTTCCACACCGGCTCGAACAGCGCATTAGCAAAGCGCAGGAAAGAGATGTCCGTCACGGGTTGCTTACCTAAGAAGTGGTCAACACGAAGGATCTGTTCCTCGTCGAGTACCTGGTGAAGTTCGTCATTGAGGGCACGAGCCGAAGCGAGATCGTGGCCGAAGGGCTTTTCGATCATCACCGTGGCGTCACGAACGAGGTCCGCTTGGCCAAGGGCGACAACAACCGGCGCGAACAGCCCGGGCGGTATTTCCAAGTAGTAAAGCGGTCGCGAACTTCCCTTCAGCTGCTTGGCCAGCGCCTTGTACGTCGCGGATTGGGTGAAATCACCCTGCACGTAACTGATCCTTCGCGAGAGTCGTTCGAACACGTCACTCTTCACCGTCTCGCCAGCCGCACTTAACGCCGCGCGCAGCGCAGTGCGTAGATGATCGGCGGACCAGTCCTCCACCGCGACGCCAATGATCGGACAGTCGAGCAATTCGTCTGCTTCTAAATGGTACAACGCCTGAAACGTCATCTTCTTGGCGAGATCCCCAGTGACGCCAAAAATGACTAGGGCGTCCACTACGTTCGGCGAACTCTCGCTCACGTCAGTCGCACCGCTCGCTCGACTTCATCCTTCGACAAAGTTCCAGATTCTTGATAGCTCGGCCCATCGGATTGTCGCCGTCGACAGGAGTCAGGGGGACAGACTCCTGTCGACGAACGGTCCATCGCGCCCAGACTTCGGACGACCAACTCGCGCGGTGAAGGCAACGACTGTCTTTCCCGATCATTTCGAGACGACTCAGCGCCGCACACTGAACTTCCGCCGACGCGAAGTCAATTGGGGAAGCGACGCTGAGCATCGGTACCCTCTCTCGAACCCTCACGTCAAGCGCGCTCGTCGAGTCATCGCTCGAACGAGCGATTCGTCCGAACGTCATGGAAGGCTGGAACACTGCGTAGGCACCGCTAATAGGCCAACGAAGGTCAGTGCGAGCCGCGTTTGCGATGTCGGCGTCGACACTCGCGCAAGGTACCGCCTTTGAGGATCGAGCGAAGTGGCTCCGATCGACGTTGGGTAACGCAGCGAGTCCTTCGTTGAGGGCGCGCACTGGCGAAAAAAAATTCTCGAGGCACGCGAGCTCACAGCCGCGACCTCGAACGCGCTCGCACAGCGGACGACGAGCGATGCTATAGCCACGTGACGACGACATCATGCAACTCGAAGGTCTGCGAGCGACTCGGCGGCGCTAGCGTCAGCACAAGGTACACGCGTGCTCTACTGGATCCACCCACTTCGCGCCCTTTCCCAAGAAGACCGGCGAATGCCGATCGTGCAAGAGGCGGGGTCCAGGCGTCTTTACCTAAAGCGTAAGAGTTTCGATGCGATATGTCAACTGTTTCGCTGGCTTCAAAAGACGCGAAATGCGTGACTGCACAATGGTCAACAAGAAATATCTAACGTCGAGTCCGACGTCGATTGATCGTCCGCAAGGCGTCTCGCCTTGGCACTCGGAAAGCAACTGCGAAGCGACGCCCGCGCAACCCGGCAACAACGAGCGCGCATACGCCATCGCAATCAGGTGACGTTTTCTTCATGGAAAACGAGGCGCTAGCACGTCACGTACCGCGGATTTCTGACGCCGTCATCGAATGCTCGATTTTCGACATCGTCAACCGAGGCCACACGATGGCAACGCAACTCAGTATTGGGGTCAATCGATGTTGTCGAATTAGCAACTTCAATTCATCGCAGCAGATCGCCGACTTGGTCACGTCAGTATCTGTCGCGCCGCGTTCGCCGTACAAATGGCGCCGACGTCGACCCCGACCGATATGAGGTCACGCTCTCCGCACCTGATGACGAGGCTTCGAAACCATTGACATATCGCGTCGAGACTCTTAGGCTTTGGGTGAAGATGCCCAGACTTCGCTACCTTCGTTAACGAGTGTTTCTCTTCAAGCGAGGACCGTAACGGCCGTGGCGACAACAGAGTTCGAGCCAGTCAGTACCCTCTCACCGACGCGACTTCTCTCATGATTCAACATCCGGCCTACACGGTCGAACCATGGTGTCTGCGAGAAACGGAGCTAGACCTCGACGTCCTAGCCCAGAGCGAGTCGCTCTTCACGCTCTCCAATGGCCACATTGGCTGGCGAGGAAACCTCGACGAAGGAGATCCCCACGGACTTTCGGGTTCGTACCTCAACGGCGTGCACGAACTTCGACCACTCCCCTACGCCGAAGCGGGATACGGATACCCCGTAAGCGATCAGATCATGATCAACGTCACTGATGGCAAGTTGCTTCGTCTCATGGTCGACGACGAACCCTTCGACGTTCGCTACGGCGAACTACACGCTCACGAGCGTCTCTTGGACTTTCACTCGGGCGTTCTCCAACGTCGAGCAGAGTGGTCGACACCGTCGGGCAAGAGAGTGCGCGTGTCGTCGACTCGTCTGGTGTCACTCGTGCAGCGCTCCGTCGCGGCGATACGGTACGAGGTCGAAGCCACCGACCATCAGGTTCGTCTCGTGGTCCAATCTGAGCTGGTCACCAACGAAGCGCCACCACCAACCAGCGGTGACCCACGCGCCGCGGCGGTCTTAGAAGAGCCGTGGCGGGCCATGGCCCACGCGAGTGAGGGAACACGATGTGAACTGGCGCACCGCACCACGTACAGCGAACTCACGGTGGCCGCGGCGATGGACCACGTCGTTGAGGGACCACCTTCGACGCAGGTCCTCGCAGAGAGCTACGACGACCTCGCGCGCGTGACCTTCACCGTCACCCTCGACCCGGGAGAGCGACTAACACTGGTCAAGTACGTCGCCTACGGCTGGTCGGCGCAGCGCTCGAAGGAGGCGCTGCGTGACCAAGTTGACGGCGCCCTCGTGACGGCGTGTGGCACCGGGTGGGAAGGGCTACTGTTAGAGCAACGGACCTTCCTCGATGACTTTTGGCAGAACGCGGACGTCGAAATCGACGGTGACGACGAGATCCAACAGGCGGCGCGCTTTTCGCTCTTTCACGTACTGCAGTCGGGCGCGCGCGCCGAACGCCGAGCGATTCCCGCCAAGGGATTGACGGGCACGGGCTATGACGGGCACGCCTTCTGGGACACCGAGACGTTCGTGTTATCGGTGCTCACCTACACGATGCCCGACGCGGTCGCTCAGGCGCTGAGGTGGCGACACGACACGCTTCCGATCGCGAAAGTGCGCGCGGCGTATCTCGGTCTCAGGGGCGCGGCCTTTGCCTGGCGAACGATTACCGGATCGGAGTGTTCGGCCTACTGGCCGGCGGGAACGGCCGCGTTCCACGTGAACGCCGACGTCGCCGACGCCGTGATCCGCTATCTCCACGCGAGCGCGGACCAAGCGTTCGAAAAGGGCGTCGCTCTAGAACTACTCGTTGAAACCGCGAGGCTGTGGTGCTCGCTCGGCCACTTCGATCGCAACGGCGGCTTTCGTATCGACGGCGTGACGGGTCCCGACGAGTACAGCGCAGTCGCCGACAACAACATCTACACCAATCTGATGGCCCAGAGAAACCTCCGAGCGGCCGGCGACGTCGCGCGTCGCTACCGCGACGCGTCGAGAGAACTCGGCGTCGAGGAGACCGAGGTCGACGAGTGGTGTCGGGTCGCTGAAGCCGTGGTGATCCCCTTCGACGAAGTTCTGGGGGTCCACCCACAGTCCGAGCGTTTTACCGACCACCAGGTATGGGACTTCGCTTCGACGTCGAGCGAGCAGTACCCACTCCTCTTGCACTTTCCATACTTCGACCTCTACCGCAAACAGGTGGTCAAGCAGGCCGACCTGGTGCTGGCGATGTACCTACGCGGCGACGCGTTCACTGCTGAACAGAAGAGGGTCAACTTCGAGTACTACGAACGTCTCACCGTGCGCGACTCGTCACTCTCGGCCTGCTGCCAAGCGGTGATGGCGGCCGAAGTCGGCCACGTGGCGTTGGCCTACGACTACCTCGCCGAAGCGGCGCTGATGGACTTAGACGACCTTGAACACAACACCAAAGACGGCCTGCACGTCGCGTCGTTGGCGGGAACGTGGATGGTCCTCGTGGCGGGCCTTGGGGGAATGCGCGAGCGTGGTGACACACTGGGTTTCGCCCCTCGACTACCCGAGGGGATTACCCGTTTGGCCTTCAACCTCGAGTTTCGAGGGCGGCGTCTTCGTGTCGAAGCGACGCCGCTCGCGACTCGCTACGATCTTCAACGCGGCGACGATCTGGAGCTCTTTCATTTTGACCAGTCCGCCACCATTTCTTTGAGCCGGCCCGCCGTCTTCGAGACGACCGCCGACGATTCGCATTCCTCGCTCTCGGCGCCGAGTCAACCCTTCGGGCGAGTGCCGAAGCGTCGAGTCGCCATCAATTCTTACGGGAACCAGGAGGCATCATGAGCGCACAACAAGAGAGTCATCGCATCAAGCACGTTGATCGCGACCCCTACTACGCGTGGCTGTTCGACATGGACGGCGTGTTGACGAACACCGCCGACGTGCACGCGGCAGCGTGGAAGCAAACGTTTGACGAATTTTTGAAGGAGGAAACAAACCGGGCAGGAGAAACATACGCCCCATTCGACACGAAGGATGACTACGACAAGTACGTCGACGGTGAACCTCGCGACGACGGTGTGCGTAACTTCCTCGCCGCGCGAAATATCAAACTTCCCGAGGGTGCCGACGACGATTCGCCCAATGCTCGCACCGTCAAAGGCGTGGGTAACCGCAAGAACGATCTAGTACAGGAGGTGATGAAGAACGAGGGAGTGAAAGTCTTCGAGGGTGCGATAGCGCTGGTGAAGGAACTTCGCCATCACGGACACAAAGTCGCCGTCGTGTCGGCCAGCGAAAACACGAAGACGGTGCTCGAGGCGGCGGGACTCGTCGATATGTTCGACGCCATCGTTGACGGACACGTCGTCAAGGATCTCCATCTGGCGGGAAAGCCCGCGCCCGATAGCTATCTTCAAGGAGCGAAGGTCCTCGGCGTCAAGCCAAGTCGCGCCGTTGTCCTGGAGGACGCCCTCTCCGGTGTTGAAGCGGGTCGAGCGGGCCACTTTGGGCTAGTCATCGGTGTCAACCACCACGACGGACCCGGTACGCACGACTACGCGGATGAACTTCGTGCCCACGGTGCCGACGTGGTCGTGACTAGTCTCACCGAGGTAGCGGCAAACGTATTGGCATCCACCAACACGAATTTGGAGTAGTCGCGTGGCACGAGAGACTACCGAAATGACGATAACGCCAGCGCAACTCGTCGAGCGAAGAGAATCGTTAATCATAGGTGGGTAACTCGCTCGACGACATGGACTACAACGCGTCTACCCTTCGAATTCGCTGAACGGCGGATTCGCGCGAACCCCGGGCAAAAGTCAGTTGCGGCCCCTCCGACTGGAGGGCCTGAGGGAATGATTGAACCCATTCGGACGGGCCTTGGCGCAACAATTTGCAACGCATCAGCGTCATCCGGTATTCAACCTTTGTCCACGTAGCCTTCATTGCGAGTCGTATCGCTTCTATAATCCCGTCGAAATCGCGCAGATTCGCGATGAAAGCGTCACTCAGTTCCATCGCGGCTCAAGCAAATTCCTTCAGTACCAGTTCCCCGACTCGATCCGTTCGACGCGTGACGTATTCCTTGCCAATCAGATTCTTACCACCTCAAAAGGGCGTCACGAGCATGATGTCAGCCGCTAGCTACTCCGCTCGCTAGCCACGATCCTTAGGTCGTGCGAGGGAGTGCGCAACGTCGTCGAGCATTCCTCCGCATTCAGCGCAGACGAGGTGGGCCCAACACGCAGTTTCACCACCTTCTTCGGACGCCGTACTCGTCACCTCTTGATTCATTTCCGGACGTCGGTTTTCGTATTCGGGCGGATCTTCAACCTCGCCGCGATCGATTGAGAAGAAGTCGATTGACAAGCTGACGGGACCACTCGTTCCTAGCGAGTGATCAAGACCCGGAGGGATCGCCTGCGTAGCGGAAGAGTCGATAATGACATCAACGTCAACTTCACCTCGGCTTGTAAAACGCAGTCGACCACGACGCACCGTTATTCGTCCCCAGGTACCTTCCGCAAGACGGTGTGGACGCCGAAATCTCGCCGGCATGGTGTACTCGTCCCACCTCGGTGTCGATCGGACCAGTTGCAGTCCATCCGGTAGCTCCGCTCG
>Ga0208357_1002350_pt1 | contig 12637 bp, 11 predicted proteins | sample NGESurdeep092012_6_FD_184487 | JGI IMG/M metagenome (GOLD analysis project Ga0208357, IMG submission 184487) | Arctic peat soil microbial communities from Barrow, Alaska - NGEE Surface sample F52-2 deep-092012 (SPAdes) | ecosystem: Environmental > Terrestrial > Soil > Wetlands > Peat ... | reverse complement strand
TTGAGATGTGCCTACTCGGATAACGGCGTACATAAGGTTTCCATACTAGCCGATGAGTCCAAAGCCACGCGACTAAAGACCCGTCTTAACAATGAATCCACGGCCTTCGCAGACACTGCACACGACTGACAGCGATTCGAGGAGTCCCTCATTGACGCGCTTCCTCGTCATTTCCACAAGTCCGAGCTCTGAGATATCAAAGACCTGGGTGCGGGTCTTGTCACGCGATAGGGCCTGACGAAGGGCCGAGGCCACGGCCTCTCGGTTGGACTTGGTTTCCATATCGATGAAGTCAATAACGATGATGCCGCCAATATCGCGCAGGCGCAGCTGGCGCGCAACTTCGTCGGCCGCTTCAAGGTTGTTACGAAAGACGGTCTCTTCAAGGTTGTTGGTGCCAACGTTCTTTCCGGTGTTGACGTCAACCACCGTAAGAGCCTCGGTGCGCTCAATAATGAGCGAACCGCCCGAAGGCAGAAAGACTTTGCGATCGAGTGAACGGTGGAGCTGCTCGTGGACGAAATAACGCTCAAAAAGCGGTAAATCTTCGGTTTCACGGTCGTAATACTCGATCCGATCGGCCAACTCCGGGTTGACCGCCATCACGTACTCACGTACTTTTTCATACAGCGTGCGGTCATCGATGAGAACGGCGCGGTATTCGTCGTTGAGTTCTTCGCGAAGCACGCGAACGGCGAGGTCAAGATCGCGATAAACGAGACGGGGTTGGTTGGACTTCGCGACTTCGGCCTCAATGGCCGACCACTTCTCAACGAGCGAGGTCACGTCGCGACTCAATTCGTCAGCGGTCACGCCTTCAGCTGCCGTTCGAATGATGATGCCGTGTCGCTCAGGCTTAACGTCGTCAATAATCTTTCGAAGTCGACGACGCTCACCGTCGGGTAGGCGCTTAGAGATTCCAATCGACGTTGAGTTCGGCACCAGGACCGCGAATCGACCTGGCAGCGAAACTTCCTGAGTGAGTCGCGCGCCCTTGGCGCCAATGGCGTTCTTCGTCACCTGGCAGACCACGGTCTGTCCCGCTTTAATCATCTCCTCGATGCGCTTGTCGTTGGTAGGCGCGCCGTCGACGTCTTCGCCGTCATACGACACGTCGCCCTTATAGAGAACGGCGTTCTTTGGAATTCCGATATCGACGAAAGCGAGCTCCATGCCGGGCAGGACGTTTTGAATCCGCCCAACGTAAATATTGCCGTCGATCTGATTTGTCTCGTCGGCATTCTTTGCCAACGTGTACTCCACCATCGAGCGTCCCTCGAGGGTGGCGATGTGGGTCCCTTCTTCGGTCGTGTGCACGGCCATAAGGTAGCGGCCCTGTGCGCGCGTGCGCCGCTCGCCGCCACGACGTCGTCGATTGCGACCTTGACGCTCGCCGCCATCGAGACCAGCTTCGGGAGCTGACGCTTCAACCGGCGCGTCAACGACCCGACGCGGCTGGTTGTTTTGATTCGATGAGTTGTTCTGACTTCCCCGGCTGCCCTGATTGGACAGACCGCCTTGGCCAGAACGGCCTCGTCCGCCACGACGGCGTCGATTGCCGCCGCCTGCGTTTGAGCCATTCGACGTTGGCGCGGAGGTTACGGGTAATCCCCCGGCTCCGGGTCGGGTGTCGCCTATCTGAGGTGAGGGTCGGGTGTCGCCAATTCGAGGATTAGACGATGAGGGTACGGGCTGGTTGGATTCGTCGCTCACGACGGGTACTCCTTGCGTTCTTAGGGGTTGGGGCGTGGTGGGCTCCACCACGGGTAAACGCCGGACGTGGCGAAAGGCTCACGTCGACGCTGGGAAAAGAGATAAAGGCTCGTTGGGCCGTGACGAGGAGGACCGTTAAGACAGTCACTAACTGCAGCGCACTGGCGTGTACCACTTTTCGTCCTCAATGCTGTGCGTAACGGAGTGAAAGCACTGCGTTACAGCGGCGTACTTTTGCGTCTGACACCCTATGTGTCAAAGCGCCCAACTCCTTTAGGCTAGTCCACCAGGGACTCAACCTGACTTATTACTGGTGGTTGTCGTGGTTGGCGGCGTACTTTTCGCCGTCGGTGTCGTCAATGCTGAGCTGATCTTTAGCGCTGGCACGCCGTGGGCAACGAGGTAGTTAAAAGTCTTGGCCACGACCGGCGCGGCGGCGTCCGCGCCGTAGCCGCCCTCGTCAATGACGCACAAGACGACATATTTGGAATGTGTTGTAGGTCCAAAGCCGACGAACCACGAGTTCGGCTCAACGCCACTTTGATTACTCGCGGTCCCGGTTTTTCCGGCAATGGGAAAGGATGCAAGCGAGTGGTGAAAGTAGCTCTGAAAGGCGTAGTAGCCCGTACCCGACGGGCTTTCGACGACGCCGGTGAGTCCTTGGAGAATGGGGTTGCGGACGTTGGGCGGCAACGACACGTGTCCGAGCACGCGAGGTTGGTAACGAATGACCGTCTTGCCATGGGGATCCACGATCGCGGCGGCGACTTCGGGCGCGTAGCGCGTGCCGCCGTTGGCGAAGGTTGCGTAAGCGTTGGCCATGGCAATAGGCGAGATTGCAGTGGTGCCTTGACCGAAAGCCATCTCGATGTTGTCGCCGGTGTACCACGTCACGTACGGAAACGCTTTGGGCGCGGCGGCGTGTAACTCCTTGCGCACTTCAGGTGAGTCGACACGACCCGTAACCTCGTTGGGTAAGTCAATGTTGGTGGCCTCGGTGACGCCGTACTTGGCCGCCACGTTTTGAATCGGCGTCTGACCGTACCTACCGGTCTGATTCCAAAAGAGGTAGCCCAAGTTATAGAAGTAGTAGTCCGACGAGACGGTCAAGGCCTTGGGGAGATTGATCAATCCAGCCGCGGAGTTATCGTCGTCGTGAAAGACGCAGAGTCCGTGACTAGAGGTCTTATAACATCCGGGCACGGTGAACGTACCGGTGTCGTCGATCAACTTGTTCGCCGAAAGTATGCCGGTCTGCATTTCAGCCGTCGCGGTAAAGAGTTTGAACGTACTGCCCGGGGTGTAGAGACCTTGAATGGCAAAGTTGTTAAACGCACCCTCGTTGCGTAAGACCAGATATTGGCTGTTCGAAAGGCCCTTCACGAACGATTCGAGATTGAACGTGGGGTAACTCGACATTGCGAGGACGTCCCCGTTGTTCGCTTCAATCACGATTGCGGCGCCGTTGATCGCTTCGGGCACCTTGCCCGAGACCGGGTCAATGGAGTGGCGGTCGGCCAGAATCTGACTCGATAAGTATCCGTCAAGGGCCTTTTGCAACGGTGTATCAATGTTCAAGACTACGGAGTCACCGACCTTTGGCAGCCTCGTCTTGACCGAACTCAACACGCTGCCGCTCGCGCTCACTTCGAGCGTGCTCGAACCATCTTTTCCTCGAAGGTATGACTCGTAGTACGCCTCGATGCCGGACTTACCAATGGTCGAATCGGTCTGGTAGTGCCCGCCCGGATTCTGTTGTATCTCCAGCAGGGTGATGGGTCCGACGTACCCCAACACCTGGGCTGCCACCAGGCCGCCGTTGGGGTACGAGCGCGTCGAGGCGTCGAGTACTGAAACACCCGGGAACTCAGCGGGATGCAGTTTAAGGAACTCAACGACTTTCGCTGGCGCGTTGGCCAAAATGGGCGCTGGTTGGTATGGGCTGTACTGCGTATTGGCGAGGTCCACGTTGATCTGCTTGACGCTCAGTCCCGTCAATGAAGCAAGTGAACCTTCGACGCTTGGGTGCAGCGCCGCTTCGGCTCTCGAGAGACGAATCTCGGTGGTGGTGACGTTCGTCGCCAAGGGCTTACCCTGACGATCAAAGATGCTGCCGCGCGTGGCTGGGATATTCGTCACACGAAGTGAGTTCAGTTGCACCGAAGCGACGGACGATTTGTAATCAACGACCTGCAGGAAAAAGAGACGAACGACAAGCGCGACTAACAGCAGCGCAAAAAAGCCACCAATAACTAACCACCGTCGTTCGGGACGCGATTGCACCTCATCGGGTGAAGCCATGAGGTCGCGAATACCAACGGGCTTGGGTTCATTGATAGTACGACCACGTCCGCGAAATGGGTGGAGAGATACCCACGGTCGCCACAGTCGAGAAAACCACGAACCAGTAGGGCGATCACGCCAAGAGTTCTTCATCGTCTCGTACCGCCAACGCCGCCAACCCATCGAGCTAAACGCGCCATGGGCCGCGCGAGGAGAAAGAAGGCGATCGCGTTCACGACCATTGCGGCAAACAGGCTGTTACGCCAGAGCGAAAAATTGAGCGTCAGGAAACTCGCGCCAACGAAAAACAGCGGCGCCACAAATCCCGCTGCCGCGCCGAGAAGTGGCGTAACCCACCAGGCCGCGGAGTCGAGGTCGCCCACCCCTTCTCGACCCAGGCGCGACGCGCCATAAGCGAGCACGAGAGCTACGAGTGCGGTGAGCCCGAAGGGTGTTGTCGAGTGTGTATCAAAAAAAATGCCCGCCACCAATGCACACCACAACGACAGCGCGGTGAGCCCGGCGAGCCCCATGGCCATGGGCCACAGCCAGACGATCATCACGACGACTCCGGCGAAACGCAAGGAAGAAAAGATGGAAAGTTGAATGGCGACGATGAACAGCGTCACGACCGTCACCGGTACAAGAACTCTTCTCACGCAGCCGGTTCCCAGATCACGACGTCGAGGTAGGAAAGTTGACTGAGGTTCGCCGCTGGTTGCAGCGTGAGGTTATAGGTTGCGGCACCGGGCGTTAAGGTCACCGTCTTCACTGTTGCCACTGGCAGTCCGGCTGGGTAGAGTCCACCGTTGAGTCCATCGGTCAAGAGCTTTGTTCCAGGCACGATCGATGTACCAAGAGGCACCGACGTCGCGGCCAGTCCGTTATTGACGCCATGTCCCGAGACAATGAGTGTCGTGACTCCCGACTTAAATGTGACACCGACTAAGGAATGAGTATCAGTAATCAGTCGAACGGTCGCGCCATTGGGCGTCGTCGCGGTGACCCTGCCCACCAAGCCCCCGTTCGCCACAACCGGCATTCCGACCAAAATCCCACTGTTTCGCCCCTTAGAGATAGATACTGTCGACGCGAAGTTCGTAGGTGAAATCGTGGTGACTTGGGCCGCCACGGTAGGTAGCGAACCCACGAAAGGTACGTTCAGGTCGGTCGTTAACTGTTGGAGTTGACGCGAATAGGCCCAACTTTGGTTGGCCTTCTCTTGGGCCCGAGCGAGTTGGTAGCGAAGCTTCTCGTTCTGGGCCACCACGTCGCTGTAGTTCACAGTGCCCGCAAGCAAGTGACCTATGGGATGCGCAATAACGTTAACGGCCCAACTGAAAGGCGTCACAACAATGTTCGCGCCACTTCGAAGACCGCTGGCAATGCCCGTAGTCAGATAGAGAATAAAGATTGTCGCGAGCGCCGCGAGACTAAGGGTCCACGTACGTCGCCGTGAGCGATCGGTTGCCACGAGTTAACGCTTAACGCGATGGAGCGGTCTTTAACATGCGCGCAAAGACATCAAGCTCTTCGAGACACATTCCACTACCGAGTGCCACGCAGTTCAGAGGATCGTTCGCCACGATGATCGGCATGTTGGTCTCGTACTCGAGTCGAGCGGCGAGGCCCGCGAGCAACGCTCCCCCGCCCGTCAACACGATGCCCTGCTCCATAAGGTCCGATGAAAGCTCTGGCGGCGTCCGGTCCAATGTGACTTTGACGGCGTCAACAATCGCCTGCACGGGCTCTTCGATGGCTTGGCGGATCTGTTCCGTTGAAATCACGACGGTCTTGGGCAGTCCGGTGACGAGGTCACGACCGCGAATCTCAGCGCGAAGTTCTTGTTCAAGAGGAAAAGCCGAACCGAGTTGAATTTTTATTTCTTCGGCCGTTCTCTCGCCAAGGGCCAGCTGGAACTCCTTCTTCACGAACGCAACAAGCGCTTCATCGAGTTCATCGCCACCAACGCGAATGGACTGACTCGTAACGATGCCACCAAGTGAGATGACAGCAACCTCGGTCGTGCCACCACCAATGTCAACAACCATGTTGCCAGTCGGCTCGTGAATGGGAAGTCCCGCGCCAATTGCTGCGGCCATGGGCTCTTCGATGATGTAGGCCTTGCGAGCGCCGGCGAACTCGGCCGCTTCCATAACGGCGCGCTGCTCGACACCGGTGATACCTGAAGGAACGCAAATCACCATGCGAGGTTTTGCGAAGCGACGTTGGTGCACGCGGTGAATAAAATAACGCAACATTTTTTCGCAGATCTCAAAGTCCGCGATGACGCCGTCCTTCAGGGGGCGAATCGCTTGGATGTTGCTCGGGGTACGACCAATCATTCGCTTGGCTTCAGCACCAACGGCCAGTGGCTTCCCGTCTTTGACGTCCACGGCCACCACGGAAGGCTCGTTCAGTATGATGCCGCGCCCACGCACGTAGACGAGCGTGTTCGCAGTCCCTAAGTCCACCGCCATGTCACGACCTAGCAGTGAGAAACGTCCATCGGCCATAGATTCCCTTTATCGAGGCGTGAGACACCCCGCGCTTTCTAACAAGGCTAGGGCAAGACGGTGGCGCTTGACCACTTCAACGCCCTAGGCCAATGCGGGGAAGAAGATTCCGATTTCGCGTTGCGCCGATTCAGCGGAATCTGAGCCGTGAATCAAGTTCTCGGCCATCTCGGTCGCGAGGTCGCCACGAATGGTTCCCGGCGCGGACTCAGCGGGATTCGTTGCGCCCATCATGGTGCGAACAACTTGCCACGTGTTCTCTGGCCCCTCGATGACGAGCACGAGCGACGGACCGCGCGTAATGAAGGTGACGAGACGATCAAAGAAGGGCTTACCCTCGTGTTCGGCGTAGTGCAGGGCGGCCGTAGCCGCATCGAGAGTACGAAGTTCCGCGGCCACGACGCGAAGTTGACGCTGCTCAAAGCGAGAGAGAATCTCACCGATGAGACCGCGTTCAACGCCGTCAGGTTTGATGATGACCAAGGTTCTTTTCACGACAGAAAATCTAACAGCCTCACGTTGTGTGACGAGACTCCACGTGCAACAGTTCGCCGCGCACTTCTGCAACGAGATACAGACTGCCGGCGACGACGATCAAATCGTCGTCAGTTGAACGTTCTCGCGCGTGCGCGAGTGCGGACATTGCGTTCGGGTGTTCAAAGGCAACGGCGCCGTTGCGTCGAAGCGCGTCCGCGAGTTCACTCGCGGGCACCGCTCGTGGTGAATGTGGCGCGCAACAGTGAAACTCAGTGAAGCCCGCTCCCACGAGTGGCGTCACCATGTCGTCGAGATCGCGGCCCGTCAACATCCCGATGACACAATGCCGTTCACCTCGGACGTCAAAGGCGCCGTCCAACGTTGCGACCAGCGCGCGCACACCAGCGGGATTGTGCGCACCGTCCACGACGATCATTGGGTTACGCCCAACGATCTCCATGCGACCGGGCATTCGCGCCGTCCCAAGTGTGGAGGCAACGACTTCCTCGCCCAACGCTCGCCCGAGGAACGCTTCGGCGGCCACAATCGCCGTGGCGGCGTTTACGCCCTGATGGATGCCGTGCAGGGACACGAGTATCTCTTCGTAGTGCGCGTAGGGCGTGCGAAGCGATATGGCCCGGCCACCGAGTGCCAGCTCATTCTCCTCGAGTTCAAAACTCTCACCGAGAAGCCAGAGCGTGGAACCCAGCTCCTCCGCCTTACCTTGAGCGATCTGGACAACGATGGCGTTGGTCGTCGCGACAACGGCAACGCCGTCACCGCGAAAGATGCCGACCTTATCTTTGGCAATTTCACCCACCGTCGTGCCGAGTACGGCCGTGTGGTCAAGGTCAACATTGGTAAGCACCGCGACGTCAGAGTTGATGACGTTGGTGGAGTCCCACGTGCCACCCATGCCCACCTCTAAGACCGCAACGTCAATGCCTTCGTCTGAAAAGTGCAACAGCGCTGCCACGGTCAACAGCTCAAATCGCGTGAGCGCAATACCGCTGACGGCCTCGGCGTCGGAGAGCCGCTCGAGGACACTGATGAACGCCTCGTCGTCAATCGGCGAGCCGTTCACGGCAATTCGTTCATTGATCGCGTGAAGATCGGGACTGGTAAACGTGCCTACGCGCAGACCCGTTGCCTGGAGCAATGCGCTGGTCAGCGTCGTCGTCGTGCCTTTACCGTTCGTCCCCGTGACGTGGATGGATGGGTAGTCACCTTGGGGGTCGGCGAAGAGCGCCAAGGTGTCACGAATGGGATCGAGAGAAGGAATATCTTGACGATTGGGCGCGACACGCTCAAAATCAATATGCGTTTCGAGCCAGTTCAGCGCTTGAACGTACGACGAGAATCGCACGGCTTAGCTCGCGCGTCGGGTACGCGTCGCCTTTCGCATTTCATAGTTGGGCGCCTCGTGCAAGCGCACCGACCCTGCGGTCACGACACACTTAACAACGTCACTACGACCGGGCACGTCGTACATTGGCTCTAACAACACGTGCTCGAGAATGGACCGCAGTCCTCGAGCGCCGGTACCGCGCTCGAGGGCGAGATCAGCAATTGCGATGAGCGCTTCATCTTCAATGACCAACTCGACCCCGTCCATGGCGAGTACTTGTTGGAACTGCTTTACGAGTGAGTTCTTTGGCTCCGTCAATACTTTGATCAACATGTCGCGGTCGAGCTGTTGCACGGCGCCGATGATGGGGAGGCGACCAATGAACTCGGGGATGAGTCCGAACTTGACCATGTCTTCAGGCAAGACGTGGCGAAAGAGTTCGATATCACCCTTGCGCTTGGACTCTACGGGCTGATTAAATCCCATCGACTTTTTGCCGAGACGACGTTCGATGATCTCTTCGAGACCGGAGAACGCGCCGCCGCAAATGAAGAGAATATTCGCGGTATCGATCGTGATGAATTCTTGGTGAGGGTGCTTGCGACCACCTTGAGGTGGAACACTCGCGACGGTGCCTTCAAGAATCTTCAAGAGCGCCTGCTGCACACCTTCGCCCGACACGTCACGAGTGATCGAAGGGTTCTCAGCCTTGCGCGCAATCTTGTCGATTTCGTCGATGTAGATGATGCCGCGTTCGGCGCGCTTGACGTCGAAGTCGGCCGCCGAGAGAAGTTTGAGCAAGATGTTCTCAACGTCTTCGCCCACGTAACCTGCTTCAGTGAGCGCGGTGGCGTCAGCGATGGCGAAGGGCACGTTGAGCATTCGCGCCAGTGTCTGAGCGAGGAACGTCTTGCCACAGCCCGTCGGGCCAAGCAGAAGGACGTTGGACTTGGCGACTTCAACGTCTTCGTCGTGCAACGGTCCCGTTTGAATGCGCTTGTAGTGGTTATAAACGGCAACGGCGAGAATCTTTTTGGCGTCAACTTGGCCAATAACAAACTCATCGAGGAACGCAGAGATCTCGCGCGGGGTCGGTAGTTCGTCAAGAATGAATTCCGGACGATCGCCAAATTCATCAGCGATGATGTCGTTGCACAGGTCAATACACTCGTCGCAGATGTAGACGCTGGGTCCCGCGATGAGTTTTTTTACCTGCTTTTGACCCTTGGCGCAGAAGCTGCACTTAATAAGGTCACTGCCTTCACCGAATTTCGCCACGAGTACCCTCCGACACGCCTTCCATCGCCGTCATCTTATGGTCCCCCACTATGAAAACGGGGTACCTAGGCGCGTGCGGTAATAACTTCGTCAATCAGACCGTATTCGACGGCCTCTTCGGCACTAATAATGAAGTCACGATCGGTGTCTTTGGTGATGCGCTCGACCGTCTGGCCGGTGTCACCAGCGAGCATGGAGTTCAAAAGGTCCTTCATGCGAAGAATTTCGCGCGCCTGAATCTCAATGTCTGAAGCCTGTCCACCAACGCCACCCCAAGGCTGGTGGAGCAACATGCGCGCGTGTGGCAAGGCGAAACGCTTGCCTTTCGCACCGGCACCAAGGAGCACCGCGGCAGCCGAGGCTGCCTGGCCGAAGCAGAACGTCGACACGTCGGACTTGATGTACTTCATGACGTCATAGATCGCCAAGAGGCCCGTGATGTCGCCACCGGGCGAGTTGATGTAGAGATTGATGTCCTTGTCGGGATCCTCAGACTCGAGAAACAACATCTGCGCGCAGACCAAGTTGGCAATGGTGTCGTCAATCGGTGTGCCGAGGAAGATAATTCGCTCGCGCAGCAGGCGACTGTAGAGGTCGTAGGCTCGCTCCCCACGGTTCGACGACTCGACGACCGTGGGGACGAGGTAGTTCTGGGCTCGATAGTTGTTGTTCACGTCACTACCTTAGGCGTCAAGGCCCTCAGACTCGTCCGGTTTGAGCAGCGCGCGATCGATTTCAACGCCATCGGGATCAACGAACGTCACGTGCTCGGTCAACCATCGTGAGGCTTTCATTTTGGCGACTTCTGCACGAAACGTGATGACTCGCCCGGAGTCGTGAAGATTCGTTCGCAGTAAGTCGGGAGTGACCTGCATTGCGTCGGCGGTGACGTCGAGTTCCTTATCGATCTCGTCATCCGTCGGCTCAAGGCCTTCGGCCTTCACGAGCGCGCGCAACGCAAGGTCAACGCGGACGGCTCGCGTGGCGTCTTCACGCAACCTCTCGAGCAGTTGATCCGATGTCTGATTCGTTACTTGCAGAAACGTTTCAAGATTGAGTTTCTGTTGCTCGAGTCGATGGCCAAGATCGTGGAGTCGTTCGTTCGTCTCATCGTCCACCAGTACCTCGGGCACGACTTCTTCGCTCACCAAGTCACTGAGGGCGATCAACACCGCGTCGCGCTGGGACATCTGTGCTTCTGAGATGCGCATGCGGCGCATCTGTTCGAGAATGGCGTCGCGCATTTCAACTTCACTTTGCCACTCAGTATTTTCCTGGACCCACTCATCGCTGAGCTCGGGCAGTTCGCGCTCTTGAACCTTTTTGAGGTTCAACTCATACGTCGCAACGACACCCTGGCCCACGGATCCGTTCAGCTTCAACTCTTCGCCGGCCTTCATGCCAAGGATGAGTTCATCAACACCTTCGGTGATCGTGCCTGAACCAACGGTGTACATGAAGTCGGCCATGTCCAGGGGCTCGACGTCGGTAGCAATCTGTTGCACGTGCGCGTCCATCGTGACGAGGTCACCAGTCGCGATCGGACGGTCGACTTCTTTCAGCGTGGCGTCGGTCTCACGAAATCGATTGATCTGATCGTTGACCTCGTCGTCAGTGACCACCGGCGAAGGAATGGTGACGCGCAGTTCGTTTTGACCATAAATGGGGATTTCGGGACGCACTTCAACATCGGCCTCAAAGACGAGGGTTCCCTCGCCTTCGCCGGCAGTGATGTTGATGTCGGGCTGCGAGATTGGATCGATCAGCGTCTCGGCGACGGCATGAGCGTAGAAATCAGGAATCGAGTCTCGAATCGCCTCGTTGCGGAGAGCCTCGGGGCCACCGAGGTGAGCCATGAGAACGTTCTTTGGGACCTTGCCCTTGCGAAAACCTTTGATGCTGACCTGCTTGGAGAGCTTCGTGGCGGCAGCATCAATGGCCTTTTCCATCTCGGTGTCTTCGACCTCGACCGTTAGCTTGACTCGGTTGTTTTCCAGGGTTGTTGTGGTGGCGCGCATAAGAGACGCAAGCCTACCGGTTCGCTTGAAATGCTCTAAATCATGACAGTGAGGCCCTCGGCTATTGCAGTGGCGAGGGCTCTGTCGCCCCTCACGTCGGTCGCTGAAGCACCCAGAAAAGCGTCGGCGCTGATCCTGCCCGCGGCCCGTCGCCAAAACAAAGCCACGGGTGTCGTGAGTTCCATATTGGGCGTCGTTGACGAGTGCTCAAGCGCCCTGGCTCGTCCGTCCACCACGCCCAAGAGAATCGATCGCCCGAGACGGCCACTCAGATTGATCTGAACGAGCGTGCCCTCAGGCGCACCTGCTCTTTTGCCGAGTACGTAAGGCAGCGCCGCTTCGAATCGATTGACCACGATCTCTTCTCCGGGACCGTGATCATCGGACGGTTCTAGGAGCGCGTCACGAATGTCCTGAAGATGGATCCAGCTATCGAGCACGCGCGTCTCTTGAAAACGATGGTAGGGGCGCTCCCCCTCGGGGCTCCAACCAACTCCCTCCCACTCTTCCTCACTCAAGGAACGGAGTCGCTCGAGCGATGTCGTGGTTGTCTCGACAAAGAGGTCAAGCACTTCAGCGCCGGGCTTCTCACGAAACGCGAGCACGTAGGCCTCGTTCAGCTCGCCAATGGGGTTCTTCACGTACGGCGGCCACGATCCAACGTGTTCGGGAACTGGCGCACCTCGCAACATCAACTCAAAGCCAATGAGATGACTGAGAACATCTCGAACGCTCCAGCCCGGACACGGTGTTGGGGCGTCGTACGCCTCAGGTGAACGGGACCGGAGCGTCCGATTGATAGACGTCCACGTTTGATCTAGCGCGTCGATAATCCACTCGTAAGCCATCACGCTCCTCCGCTTAGTCAAAGCCTAGGCAGGCGTAGCGCAATCAAGCTGTCCGTTCGACTGTGTAACGTAGAGACCTCGGGAAGTAGCGCAGCTTGGTTAGCGCGCCTGGTTTGGGACCAGGAGGCCGCGGGTTCGAATCCCGCCTTCCCGACC
>Ga0208357_1002349_pt1 | contig 12641 bp, 15 predicted proteins | sample NGESurdeep092012_6_FD_184487 | JGI IMG/M metagenome (GOLD analysis project Ga0208357, IMG submission 184487) | Arctic peat soil microbial communities from Barrow, Alaska - NGEE Surface sample F52-2 deep-092012 (SPAdes) | ecosystem: Environmental > Terrestrial > Soil > Wetlands > Peat ... | reverse complement strand
CACGAAGCCTTCGACCAGCTCACGACGACAATCTGACCAGCCGGTCATCCCAGTCAGCGCGCTCCGTCCGGCGCACCAATCGGCTAATGCAACACTGCCGCCGGCACCCATCCGCAGCCTCGGAGCAGCCCGGCGAGCACCGCCGCTTCGCTAGTCTCGGGTTGACTGGCCGCGGTGAGCAGCATCAGTTGCCCCGCTTTGCAAGTTGACGCCGGTGCGCCGGTGCGCCGGTGCTTCCGCCCGCTCGGAGATCATCCGGGCAGCGCTGAAGATCATCCCCGGCAGGCCTGCGCCGCGCTCCTGCTCGGTCCCCCGGCGACAACGACGGCGGCCTCTTCCGACCTGGCGGACACCGATGTCGGCCTCAGCGTGGCACCGACAGGTACATCCGCCGACGGACTCCGACAGCGGGCTACGCCATCGCCGCAGCATCAGGGCGATCGCGACGCTGCAGTTCGCCTGACCGGGCGGGCCCGCCCGGGAGCGGCCGACAGGCCTGGCGGAACCGCTCGGTGCCAGCGCGGGCACCGCGGCGGCATTCGGACTCGAGCCGGACGGACGACAGCTGCCGGACGGGCGTGAGCGCGTGTCCTGGCAGTCTGCAGCGGAGGCTGCGGCTGCGCTGTGGCGGGCCGCGCCGGGCTAGCCAGGTCCGCCGTGCTGGCCGCCCGTCGCGTCGTGGTGTTCCTCTCCTGGCTCCGGGGCGCTCATCACGTCGCCTCCCGGATCCGCGCCGCCCATCACGTCGGTGCGCTCCTCATCGGGCTCGGGGCCGCCCATCAGCTCAGGTTCCTGCCCGCCCTGCTGGCTGTCGGTCATGCCGTGCTCCTTCCGCGCTGCCGCGGCCCCGGCAGCGCGCTGCCGGCCTTGGACGGGGACGGTTGCTTCCCCTCCCGCGCCGTCGTGTCTGCCCGGCCTGGCGGGGCCGTTACGGTCCCGCGACGTTATCTCTGCATGATTCCTCAATTATATCGTGTCACGATTGAAATTCCTATGTCGAGTCACTGTCGCTCTGTGCCCGCGCCCCGCAGCCGGGGAACATGACGTCGCGCTGTCGCTGGGCGGCCTTGATCGCCGGGCCTGCTGCCTGCGGATCCTGTATCCGGGACGGTTAGCTCAGGCCTGCAGGAGGTCGTTCAGAGCAGCGGCCAGGTCGTGCAGCTTGGCGAGGTGCGCCGGGGTGAGCTCAGTCAGCCGGCGCTCGCCGAGTGGCGTCAGCCGGACGCGGACGATGCGGCCGTCGCTGGTGTCGACGGCGCGCTGGACGAGGCCGGCGTCGGCGGTGCGGTCTACGAGCTCGACGGCGCTGTGGTGACGCAGGAGCAGGTAGCTGGCCAGATCGCTGATCGTCGGTGGCTGGTCACCGGGGTGCCCCTTGACGGCGATCAGCAGCTGATGCTGGACGTGCGTCAGCCTGACGGCGGCTGCCTGCTCCTCGCTCCAGTGCTGGAACTCACGCAGCCGGGTTCGGAATGCGAGCAGGTGCGCGAAGTCGCCGCGGGTTAGCTCCGACACGCGTGCTCCTCTGAACTGTCGCCCATCCTCATCCGGGGAAGCCGGTCCCGTGCCTTGCTGGCCGCTGCCGGCGGGCCCGTGCGCCGGGAGCGGAGGGCCTGCCGCCGGGCCTTACTCGCATCACGATACTGTCGGGCCGTAGCGGGCAGGGGGGTGAACCCGGCAGCGTGCCCGCCGTGCTGGCTTCGCCTGCCTGCCGCGCTCCGCCAGCCCGGCCTGGCCGCAGCTCTGCTGTCGAGATCCCGGGCCGAGCGCGCGGCGGCGAAGCTGACCACCGCGCAGATCCCCGCCGTGCTCACGCGCGGCCGGCGCCGCGACATGGCCGGGCGGACCACCGCGATCTAGGCCGCGCTGCGCGGCCCGCGGCTGCTCCGGCGGTGTGATCGCCGAGGGCCGGCGAAAGGGCTGCCCGGGGACCGGGTCCTCATCCGCCGGGCGGCGAGCCGAGTACAGCACCTGCCGCTCCCGCTCCCGGCATGCCTGCGCCAGCCGAGTTCGCGGGCCGCCGGAGCCGGGCCAGCCCGGCCCCCGCGCTCATAGCGAGCGGGCCAGTAAGCGGGACCCTGTCAGCACGACGTCGGCGGCGAGCCCGAGCTCCGCAGGCGAGGCGGCGACCTGCTGGCCGAAACCGGTCACAGTCACCACCACCCGCACGGCGGCGAGCCGCTCAGCGGCCGCCCGGCAGGCCGCCTCCTGTCGGTGACACCTCCCCCCGCGAGCTGGCCTCCCCGGTCGCCCGCTGGCCCTGCGACGGCCGCCGCTCCTGCCTGCCCGGATGGCTCAGCGCCGCCGTTTCTCCCGCCGCGGCCCCGCCGCGCAGGGCACTCCGCCGCTGCCCTGCTCACGATCTGCGCCCGCCGCACCGGGGGCCAGGCCGGCGCATTCAGCCAGCGCGCCGCGAAGACGCCCCCGGCGGCGGCGAGCCCGGCACCTGACTGTACGCCCGGGAGCGGGCCTTGCCCGCGCCCCCGGCGGATGCATGAGGTGCTGGCAATGTCTGCGGTCAGATGAACAGGCGGCGGGTCACGACGCCGTCGGCGACGTCGCTGCCGAGCCAGACGGCGAAGTGGTCGCCGATGTCGAAGTAGTCGCCGGCGTCATCGGCGTAAAGCGCGATGGTCGCGAGGGCATGGTCGTCTCCGAACCATCCGGGATGGTCGTCGCTGGTGACAAGCGCGCTGAACACCTTGCAGCCGTGGCTCTGGTGATGGTGGGCCCGCAGGACCATCCTGTGCATCTGGCCGCCCTCGTCCCCGGCTCCGGCCGGGGCGGGCGTGAGCATCGCCCGGAACTTGTACCGCCGTGCCATGAGATCACCCCTTAACCCCGGCGCCCCGGTGGCGGGCGGCTCGGCGGGCTGCCGGGCGCAGTTTAACTTTTATCGTACCACGATATAATTTCCGGGCGCTGCCCTCAGGGAGGTCGTGCTCGGGGCGCAGCGCTGCGCCGGCCGCCCGGTGCGCCGCGCACCGGCCGCAGCCGGGCCATCAGCCCTCCGTAACCGGCCTCGGCCCGGTTGCTCGCGTACCGCCCGGCGGCATGCAGCGCCGAAGGATCAGCTCGTCGAGGGCCCGTGCGGACAGGCCGCCTGCGCGGGCTTTTCTATGATTGCCGTGGTTGTCTTTCGGCTGCGTCGAGCGCTGGGGTCAGTGGTGCGAGCGCGGTCCGGAGCAGCCCGGGCAGCGATGGGGACGGCACGACGATTCCGCTGGCGGCGGGAGGCACGGCAGCAGGCCGCAGCCATCGTTCGAGAGCGACGCGAACGGCGGCGGCCACGCTCGCCGACAGCACTCGGGCGGTCTGCTCGTCGCTATCGCAGACGCTCGGCGATCGCGTCGGGGAGGGGATGCCCGATCTCCGCGGCGGTGCCAGGGTATGCATCGCGGAGCGCAGGGCGGCCGGTGATCAGCAGCAGCCTGTCACGATCGTGCTCGGCCGGGTCGGTGCACTGCTCCACGATCGCCTCGGTGACGGCGTCGGCGAGACGGATGCTGACGGGCCGCGCGGCCACTGCCGCCGCGAGCCGCAGAACTTCTTCGCCGCTCGCCAGGCGGGACCAGAACTCACCCGGCGGCGGGGGCCCGGAACTCACCGGCAGAGCCGCCCGTGCGGCCGCGAACTCTCCTGACCGGCTCGAGTCCATCGTGGCCAGCCGGCCACGTCCAGGAGTGGCGTCATGAGCGGGTGGGGCAGCGGCACGATCGCTGACCAGGTGCCCCCGCAGGTGGCACCTGCCTTGGCGGCGCGCCGCATGTTCATGACGGCCCGGCGGCGCAAGGGGAACGCTAGCTCAGCGGCGTTGGTGCCTGGCCGGCCTGCCGGGAAGGCCGCGTGAAACTCGTTTTCCCAGACGCGCTAGCAGCCAGATTCGAGGTCTGACCACGACGCCTCCTATTTCTACAGTCAGTCATTGTATAAATTCTACCCCTGCCCGGCGGCAGGCGAGCGAGAGCTCGTTATCCGCCCGTTGACCGCTCGCGGGGCAAGTACCTTGGCTGCGCCACCTGTACTGGATCACGTACCGGGCGAGTTACCGGCGGAGAAGGGCGCCAGTGGGTGGCCCGCGCCGTGCCGGTGAGCCTAGTGGTTGCCCGATGAGGCAGCTACGACACATCGCGGCAGCGCCCGGGCGGAGGCCCTGGCGGTGCTGACCGTTCAGTAGCTGACGGTTCAGGTCACCAGCCGGCTGGGGCCTCACCGGGCGGCGTGAGATTCCTGTTATGGCAGCTTGGCCACTGTCAGCAGGACGGCCGACTCCTCGAGCGCCTCAGACTGTGGGATGAGTCGGGCACCACGATCAGGTCTCTGCTTCTGCCCTCCCAGGACAGCTCTCCGGCGGACAGCCGGACCCGGCCCCGCAGCACATGCACGCTCGCCTATCCGGGGTTCGCATGCTCGGCGAGGGCCGCGCCCTTGACCAGCGCGATGACCGTCTGGCGCAGCACCCGTTCATGCCCGCCCACCACAGTGCTTGCGGTGTGGCCGCCGGGGGCCGGCGGCCGCCCTGCCCAGCAGCTCCCCGACGGACCGACACTGCAGTCCAGTGCTGCACTGTGGGCGCATGCGGTGCGGCCGGTGATCAGAACTACGGCGACCGGGGCTAGGACATCAGGGCGCGGCAGCCGACCTGCGCGGTTCGGCGACGATCGCCCGCCCAGTCACCGTGAAGTGGTGGATACTGCGGGAAGCGACGCAAAGGAGGCCGCCATGCCGCCTACTGGTGTTCATTTCAACGGCAGTGTCAACCTGGCTGACACCGAGACGGTGATGCGGGAGATCGTGTCACGGGTCCCTGCCGGCCTGCGGCGTATCCCTGATGGCGAGACCGGAGACCGGGGAAACTGGGTCTTCTTCCAGCTGCAGAAATTCCTGCAGAGCCCTTCGCTCGTCGCAGCCCACCCACACGACAATCCGGCGGAAGAGTACGAAATGCCGCAGGTGCGGCTCGCTGAAGGGGTTGATCCGGCGGACATGACCTGGCCCGATCCCGGCTACGCCGATGCTTACCTGGAGTCGCACGCGATCTTCGCCGCGCTGCGCGATCAGGGCGTTATCCCCGACCAGATCCGCTTTCAGGTCGAATACCCGACGCCGCTGGCCTCGATCAGTGCTTACGTCGTCGCCGAGCAGCAGGAGCCGCTGCTGGGCTCGTACGAGCGGGCGATGTTCGCCGACCTGGACCGATTCCTGGCCCTGGTTCCCCATGATGAGGTGGCGGTCCAATGGGATGTCGCGGTGGAGTTCGGGATCCTAGAGGCGAGCTTCACCGGAAGCGGCCCGCAGGCCTTCGAGGCAATCATCGCGGGTCTGGCCCGCTGCATCGACCAGGTACCAGGTGACGTCCCGGCCGGGTTGCACCTGTGCTACGGGGACTACGGTCATCAGCATTTCAAGCAGCCCGAGTCCCTCGCACTGCAGGTCCGCGTGCTCAGCGCGGTCAGCGCTGCGGCCAGCCGCCCGGTGAGCTTCGCCTCCTTCACCGTGCCCCAGTACCAGCACGATGCGGCTTATTTCGCGCCGCTGGCCGAACTCACTGCCGGGGCCGGCACCGAGCTTAACTTCGCGCTCGTGCCGTACCATCCGGCCGATCAGGCACCGGGTACGACTGCTGAACAGATACGCCTCATCGACGCTGCCCTGGCGGCCAGCCCCGGTAACAGCCGTGCCTGGGGTATCTGCACCGAATGCGGCATGGGGCGCGCAGGGCGGGAGGAGATACCAGGCCTGCTCGACCTGCACCGCGAGATCATCGCAGCTGGCTGAGCGGTCAGCAGGACACCGGCAGGCGTCGCCGCCTGGCCTGCCAGCAGCAGTCCGGGCGGGAAGGTGAGCTGCTGCTGGTCGCACTTGAACGTGATCAGAGCCTGTCCAGGGCCGCGCAGGCCATCGGAATCGGGCAGTCGGCTGCGAGCGAGCATCTCCGGCCCGCTCCCGGCACCGGATCGCGCGCACAGATGACGGGCTACGCAGGCAGCTTCAGGTCGCAGGCGAACGCTTTGCGGAACGATTAGCGGGCACGCTGCGCCGCGAGTGCCTCGATCACATTCTCATCTGCGGAGAGCATGGTCGGGTGGCCCGGGGGAATCGCACCCCCAGGCTCCCACAGAACGGAGCGTGAGCCTCTCGGTTCACTCCGCTCTTCTCATCGCAATCCGGCCAGCTCGCGCGTCCAGGCCCAGTGAGCGAATAGCGAGGGTTCCCGTTCGGTCACGCCGGACCACCACCTTATGAACCGTTTGTAGGCGCGCAGCCGCTTGTACTTCTTGCCTGCCCAGCGCATCAGGTAGGTGTTGACGCGCCGCAGGAGGGGATACAGCTGCGACCGGTAGAACCGGCCGTAGTAGTTCATCCAGCCCGCCACGACCGGGTTGATCAGCGCGGCGAGCTCGTTCAGGTCGTGCCTGGTCCACGTGTGGATCCGCCACTGGCGGACCTGCTGGCCCATCCTCTTGAGCGCTTCCGGGCTGACCGCGGGCTGGAAGCCCACGAACATCTTCCCGTCGGCTCTCCTGGCGCCCCTGGGCCGGAACGTGTACCCCAGGAACGTGAACGACGTGTGCTCGTGCGAGCCACGCCTGTGCGTGCCGAGAATCCTGTCCACGACTCTGACCTGCAGAGTTGCTCGCTACCCGCCTTGCCGTGATGATCACCGGTCATGTGCCTGCGGTTCGTGTTTCTCCTGACTACGCGGGTGGCCGCATGGTTGCGGCTGGCTCCGGCGCGCGGACACGTGGAATACCGCCGAGATCCTGATCTTGCGCCACCAGCTCGCCGTCCTGCAACGACGCCAGCCGCGCCGGCCGAACCTGAACTGGGCGGACCGGGCCCTGATCGCGGCCCTTCTCAGCCTGATACCCAAGGCGCGCCGCCACGGGCTGCGCCTGCTGGTCACGCCGGACACGGTCCTGCGCTGGCACCGCGACATCATCCGCCGCCGCTGGGCCGCACGGTCGAGGCACGGAAAGACCGGCCGCCCCGCCACCCGCCGGAACGTCAAGGCCCTGGTCGTCCGGCTGGCCCGGGAGAACCCTGAATGGGGTTATCGTCCACGGCGAGCTAGCCGGCCTCGGAGTGAAGATAGCGGCGTCGACAGTGTGGGAGATCCTGAGGAATGCCGGGATCGATCCTGCGCCGCGGCGCCGGGCCTGCCTGGTCGCAGTTCCTGCGTTCTCAGGCCGAGGCGATCCTGGCGCGGCTTTCTTCACGGCCGACCTGCCCGGCGGCACCCGCGCCTGCGTCCTTGCCGTGATCGAGCAGGCAGCGCGGCGGATCCGGATCCTTGGCGTCACTCTGCATCCCACCGGGGAATGGACCACCCAGCAGGCCCGCAACCTGGTCATGGACATCGGCGACCAGGCGAACCGGATCAGGTTCATGATCCGCGACCGTGACAGCAAATTCACCTGCGCGTTCGACGCCGTCCTCGCCGGAGCCGGGATCCGGACCGTGCTCGGCAACATCCGGACGCCGCGCATAAACGCGATCGCTGAACGGTGGATCGGCGGATTCCGCCGCGAGCTCCTGGACCGCACCCTCATATGGAACCAGGCCACCTGCAGCAGATCCTGCGCCAGTACCAGAGCCACCACAATCAGCACCGGCCGCACCGATCCCTGCACGCAGCCGCGCCGCTGAAACCGCTGCCCGAATCAGTTAACCTCGACCAGCACCGCGTCCGAAAACAGGCTCGCGTCGGTGGGCTGATCAGCGAATATCACCTGGTCGCATAACACGGACAAGGTTTTCGGCACGCACAGCGTCATCAGCTCGCTGTGGCTGAGCGCGAGCGGCCTCGCGCTCATTCGCGTCTGAGTGGCCGGACCGGGCGTTGCTTGCCCTGCTGGCCGGGACGCTGCCGATCGACCGTCTCGCCGCGATGCGGCTGATCGTCACCCCGGGCACCATCTTGCGGTGGCACCGGGACATCGTCCGCCGCCGGTGGTCGCGCCGGTCGCGCCAGGGCCGGTCCGGGCGCCCGGCAACGCACCGGAAGGTCCGGTCGGTGGTGCTACGACTTGCCCGGGAGAACGAGTCGTGGGGTTACCGCCGCATCCACGGCGAGCTGGCCGGGCTCGGCATCACCGTGGCGCCGTCCACGGTCTGGCAGATCCTCAAGAACGCCGGCATCGATCCCGCGCCCCGCCGGGAGGGACCGGGCTGGGCTGAGTTCCTGCGGTCCCAGGCGCAGGGGATCCTGGCGCTGGACTTCTTCACCGCCGACCTGCTCAACGGCACGAAGGTCTGCGTCCTTGCCGTTACAGAGCACGGCACGCGCCGGATACGCGTCCTCGGAGCGACCGGGCACCCGGTCCAGGCGTGGGTGGTCCAGCAGGCCCGGAACCTGGTCATGGACCTGGAGGATGCCGGGACGCGAGTGAAGTTCGTCCTGCACGACAGGGACGCCAGCCTCACCGCCGCGTTCGATGAGGTCTTCCGTGCCGCTGGCGCCAGGATAATCCGCGCTGCGGTTCAGGCGCCCCGGATGAATTCGATCATGGAACGGTGGGTCGGCAGCTGCCGCCGCGAGCTACTGGACCGGACCCTGGTGTGGAATCAGCGGCACCTGATGATCGTGCTGCGCGAGCACGAGGACTTCTGCAACACCCACCGGCCGCACCGCGCCCTGAAGCAGGCAGCACCGCTACGGCAACTGCCCGACGGCATCACGGATCTCAATCAGTTCCGGGTCCAGCGGCGCGATCGCGCCGGGGGCGTGATTCACGAATATCGCCTGGTCGCGTAGGTTTTCGGCACCCACAGGCTGCCGCACGGGAAGACTGTGCGCGACCTGGCGCGGCACAGTCCCGTCCCCCTTGTCATCGTCCCGGCCGGAGAACAGGACCCGATCCGGCTGGCAGGCAGCGGGGAAGATCACGGCTAAATGCCGGCGTGCACTTCCCAGTTACGTTCGCGGCGGCCGAAATCGGAGCGGGCTGCGACATAGCCGCTGGGCTTGCCCGCGCGATGAGCGACAAGGTTGACCAGCGTGAGGTGTTCGGGGTCGAGTTCGCCACGAAGCCGTTGGCTGGGCGGTCCCCGAGGCCGAGCTGTTCGCGACAGCGGTGTCGAGCCGCTCGCCATCGATGGGTTCGCGACCCGAACCGGCTGCGGCTGCTGGTAGCGCTGCTGGCGGGCGGCGAGATGTGCGTGTGTGACCTGGCCGCGGTTACCGGGATGAGCGAGTCGGCGGCTAGTCATGCGGTGCGGTGGCTGCGGGCGCACCGCATCGTGTCCTCGCCCCGGCGGCAGGGCCGGATGATGTACTACTGCCTGGAGGACGCCCACGTCCGGATGCTCCTGGATCTCGCGCTGACCCACACCCAGCACACCCTGGCGCTGCATCCCGAGCGGGGCGACGGATGACCGGCTGCGACGGCGATCACCCGGAGTCGGCGCCGCACCACCACCATGGCCAGGACGGCCATCCCGGCGGGACGGGCGAGCACGACCACGGCCATGGCATCACCGCCAGTTCCGACGCCCGCCTGATCGCGTTCGCGCTCGCGCTGATCGTCGGCTTCCTGGTCTTCGAGGTCATCATGGCCTTCGCCGGCCATTCGCTGGCGCTGCTGGCCGATGCGGGTCACATCGCCGTGCTGGGTGCCCTGCATGCCTTGAGCCGTTGACCTCACCTTCGGCTCTGGTAAACGGCAGGTTGCGGTGCTGGATCCGCGATCGGCGTTAGCCACGCTACGGCTGGCGGTTTTGCCGCCCGCGGCCTGGCCAGCTTGGGGCCGACGGTCCGAGTTCGCCTGCCGGCCATCGTACGTTCACTTGCCGTTCATTTTTAGGTCGGCGGAGCGATGCTTGCGCGCGGTAGTTTCCGCGCAGAAGGAACGCAGCCGGTCGGGAGACAGGCGGCATAGGCGACGGGGGATGCCGTGACCGAGACCCGGGCTAAGGACTTGATCACCGCACTGGACGAGGCCTCGCTGAGCAGGTTCCATCTTCGGGCGGTGCTGGCGTCGGGAATGGGGTTCTTCACCGATGCCTACGACCTGTTCGTCATCGGGATCGCCTCCGCGCTGATCACGAAGGACTGGAACCTGAGTCCGGGCAGGCTGGCCCTGCTCACCTCCACGATGCTGTTTGCCGCGTTCATCGGCGCCTTCGTGTTCGGCCGCTTCGCCGACGTAGTCGGCCGCAAGCGCGTGTACTGGATAGTCGCCGCGATCATGATCGCTGGCGCGCTGGGATCGGCGCTATCGCAATCGTTCTGGGTGCTGATCGCGTTCCGGTTCGTGCTCGGGTTCGGCGTCGGCGGCGACTACCCTGTCAGCGCCGTCATGGTGAGCGAGTACGCCAACCGCAAGGACCGCGGCAAGCTGGTCGGGATGGTATTCGGAACCCAGGCGCTCGGGCTCATCGTCGGGCCGCTGATCGCGCTGGCGCTGCTCGGCTCCGGGGCCAGTAACGATACGGCGTGGCGGGTCCTGCTCGCCCTGGGCGCGGTGCCCGCCGCCGCGGTGATCTACCTGCGCTGCCGGATGCCGGAGTCACCGCGCTACCAGGCCCAGGTCCAGGGACGGGCGGAGCAGGCGGCAAGCCGGATGTCCGATTTCACCGGCGGCCAGGTCAGCGGGAACGGGTCGGGCCCGGTCCTGCCGGAGATGGGGCTGCGGGCATTCCTCACCAACCGCCGGTGGCTGATCACGCTGGCCGGGACGGCTGGCTGCTGGTTCCTGCTCGACTACGCCTACTACGGGAACACGATCTCCACCCCCCAGATCCTCGGCCTGATCTCGCCGAACGCCTCGACCATGACCAAGATCGCCCTGCAGCTAGGGATCTTCACGGTGGCGGCGGTACCGGGTTACGTGCTGGCGATCGCCCGGCTGGACCGGATCGGGCACCGGCGGCTGCAGCTGACCGGGTTCGCGATGATGGCGCTCTGCTTCCTGATCATCGCGGTAATACCCGGCATGACCACCGCGGTCGTCCCGTTCCTGCTGGTGTACGGGGTGAGCTACTTCTTTACCGAGTTCGGGCCGAACATGACCACCTTCGTGATGCCCAGCGAGCTGTACCCGGTATCCATGCGCACGACCGGGCACGGGATCTCAGCGGGCGTCGGCAAACTCGGTGCCTTCATCGGAGTATTCCTGTTCCCGGTACTCCAGACCTCCCTCGGCCTGCGCGGCACCCTGCTGCTCACCGCCGGGGTGTCCGTGGCCGGGCTCGCGCTCACCCTGGTGCTGCCCGAGCCAGCCGGGCGCAGCCTCGAAGATATGACCACCAGCGCCCGCGACACCGGCGACCGGCCGCTGCCGGTGACCAATCAGCTTCAGCACGCCGAGACCCCTGCATCGGCCGCGTAGAAGCTATCCCTAGGTGTACTGCCCGGAGAGGTTTGTAACGCGGCTGGCGGCCGGAAGGGCAGTGTTGCATTGGCCGATCGGTGCGCAAGACAGAGCGCCATGACGATAATGACCAGCTGTCAGATGGCCATCGTGAGCTGGTCGAATGATGCTTGGGTCCGGTGGCGGGCGGGGACGTCGGTGGCGAGTTCGTAGTGGCCGCGCCCATTAGGTTCTGGACGAACGCGTGACCGGCAGCCACAATCCGGGCGGACCGGCGGCGTTTCAGTCCGCGCATCAGCCGCAGCCGCGCTTTCAGCCGGCCGTGATCGGTATCTATCGGGTTGTTCGCGTACCGCTCGACGGTATGCAGGGCTGACGGGATCAGCTCGTCCAGGACCCGCGGGTAGGCAACGGCCCCGGTCGGTAGTGACCTCGGCCGGGACCTTGCCTGCGCGCAGCGCGCGGGATTCGACACGAGCGCGTTAGCGTGCGGCGCGGGCCCTGATATCTGGGACTGAGGTGACGCTAGCCGCGGTCAGCTTGAGGAACTCCGCGGCTCGCTGGAAGATCTCCCCGATGGTGTGGCCTGCTAGCTGAGCCTCGTAGGCGTGGTATCGCGTCATCTCCCAGGCCTGCCCGCGCGGTGACAGCGACGCGAGTTCCGGCTGCCGTACCGACTTCCACGTCCAGGCCGTGATGCGGCCGTCGCCCGGGCCGGGCCGCGTCGCCGCGGGCTGGATGAAGTCAACGTGGTCGACGTCATGACCCATCCGGTTCCGGACGAAGCGCAGCCCGGCCAGGGTCTCCTCTACCAGGTGGCGCTGGACCCGGCCCCGGGCTGCCATCGCGCTGTCATAGGCATCGGGGTGATGGCGCACCAGGGTGCCGTCGACGATGGTGACCCACCACACTGCCTCGCTGATCACGGCGAGTGCCCGGGGCCGGTCCCATGCCCTGGCTCGGGAAAGCGATTGTGTCGCGTCGCACATGGCGGTGAGGGACCATTCCAGCGCGCTCACCTCAGCCGCCGGATCACTCCTGTTTTCGCGGTTCCAGGCGACCCGGCAGCGGGACGAGCAGAACCGGGCATGCTCGCGGCGCGGCATGAACGAGGCGGTGCACTGCTCGCAGTTCCGGATATCTGCCATTTCACTATGTTACGCGTAACACGGCTGGACGGTCGCGCGACAAGCAGAGACGCTCTTAAGACGCCCGGCCGCGGGGCCGGCTGGCCATCGCCTTCTGCGACTGCGATGCCGCCGACTCAGCGTCTCGGTTGAACATCATCGATCGTGACCCTTCCTGCCCGCGTGGTTGCCTCCCCTA
>Ga0208357_1002348_pt1 | contig 12642 bp, 11 predicted proteins | sample NGESurdeep092012_6_FD_184487 | JGI IMG/M metagenome (GOLD analysis project Ga0208357, IMG submission 184487) | Arctic peat soil microbial communities from Barrow, Alaska - NGEE Surface sample F52-2 deep-092012 (SPAdes) | ecosystem: Environmental > Terrestrial > Soil > Wetlands > Peat ... | reverse complement strand
CGGGAAGGCGGGATTCGAACCCGCGGCCTCCTGGTCCCAAACCAGGCGCGCTAACCAAGCTGCGCTACTTCCCGAGGTCTCTACGTTACACAGTCAAACGGATGGGTTGATTGCGCGTCGCCTGCGTAGGCTTTGGCGAAGCGAAGGAGCGTGATGGCTTACGAGTGGATTATTGACGCGCTGGATCAAACCTGGACGTCTATTGATCGGACGCTTCGGCCCCGTTCTCCCGACTCATACGTCGCTCCGACGCCTTGTCCGGGATGGACTGTTCGAGATGTTCTCAGCCATCTGATTGGCTTTGAGTTGATGCTGCGCGGCGATCCTGTGCCCGACCATGAAGGACTGTGGCCCGAGTACGTGAAGAACCCAATCGGTGAACTGAATGAGGCCTACGTGCTGGCTTTTCGTGAGAAGCCGGGCATTGAAGTACTTGACCTTTTTATAGAGACAACGAAGAGTTCGCTAGAACGACTCCGGGCATTGAGTGACGAGGAGTGGGAGCGAGTCGGTTGGAGTCCCGAAGGGGAGCGCCCCTATCACCGATTTCAAGAGACGCGCGTGCTCGACAGTTGGATCCATCTTCAAGACATTCGCGACGCTTTGTTAGAACCGGCCGACGACCACGGTCCCGGAGAAGAGATTGTGGTCAATCGATTCGAAGCGGCGCTGCCCTACGTGCTCGGCAAAAAGGCCGGTGCGCCCGAGGGCACGGTGGTTCAAATTAATTTGAGTGGTCGTCTCGGACGGTCGATTCTTTTGGGCGTAGTGGACGGCCGAGCGAGAGCACTGGAACACGCTTCAACGACACCTGTCGTGGAACTCACGACACCCGTAGCGTTGTTCTGGCGACGCGCCGCTGGTCGAATCAGCGCCGACGCCTTTCTCAACGCGTCGGCGACTGACGTGCGAGGTGACAAAGACCTCGCCGCGGCGATCGCCGAAGGCCTCACTGTCATGATTTAGACGTTTCAGGCGAACCGGTAGGCTTGTATCTCTTATGCGCGCCACCACAACAACCCTGGAAGACAACCGAGTCAAGCTAACCGTCGAGGTCGAGGACACCGAGATGGAGAGGGCCATTGACTCAGCGGCCACGAAGCTCTCCAAGCAGGTCAGCATCAAAGGTTTTCGTAAAGGCAAGGTCCCCAAGAACGTGCTTATGGCCCATCTCGGTGGCCCCGAGGCGCTTCGCAACGAGGCCATTCGGGACTCGATTCCTGATTTCTACGCGCACGCCGTTGCGGAGACGTTGATTGATCCCATTTCGCAGCCCGACATCAACATCACCGCAGGCGAAGACACCGGCACCCTCGTCTTTGAAGCCGACGTTGAAGTGCGCCCCGAGATCCCCATTTACGGCCAGAACGAACTACGCGTCACTATTCCTTCGCCCGTGGTTACCGATAACGAGGTCAACGATCAGATCGACCGTTTTCGCGAGACCGACGCCACGTTGAAAGAAGTCGACCGTCCGATCGTCACCGGTGACCTCGTGACAATGGACGCGCACGTGCAACAGATCGCTACCGACGTTGAGCCTCTTGACATGGCCGATTTCATGTACACCGTAGGTTCGGGCACGATCACTGAAGGCGTTGACGAACTCATCCTCGGTATGAAGGCCGGCGAAGAGTTGAAACTTAACGGGTCCGTCGGCCAGGGCGTCGTGGCGACCTATGAGCTGACGCTCAAAAAGGTGCAAGAGCGCGAACTGCCCGAGCTGAGCGATGAGTGGGTTCAAGAGAACACCGAATGGCAGAGCGAAATTGAGATGCGCGACGCCATTCTCGAACAGATGCGCCGCATGCGAATCTCGGAAGCGCAGATGTCCCAGCGCGACGCGGTGTTGATCGCGCTCAGTGACCTCGTGAGCGAAGAAGTTGTACCCGAAGTGCTCGTGAACGATGAGACGAACGAACGCCTTCACGACCTTGGCCATCGACTCGAGCAACAGAAACTCAATCTTGAGACGTTTCTACAAGTGACGAATCAAACATCCGATCAACTGCTCGAGAGGTTGCGCGAAGACGCCACGCGCGCCGTACGCGTCGACCTAGCGTTGCGCGCGCTTGTCAAGGCCGAAGGACTCGAGCCGACCGACGAAGAGATTGATAAGGAACTCGAAGTTACCGCCAACGCGATGCAGGTCACGTCAGACTTACTGCGAACGAATCTTCACGACACCGGACGGGTCGTCACGTTTCGTGCAGAAGTCGCCAAAATGAAAGCCTCGCGCTGGTTGACTGACCACGTGACCTTCGTAGATCCCGAGGGCGTCGAAATCGATCGCGCGCTACTCAAAACGGACGAGTCTGAGGACCTTGACGCATAAGGTAGTGACGTGAATAACAACTATCGAGCCCAGAACTACCTCGTCCCCACGGTCGTCGAGTCATCGAACCGTGGCGAGCGAGCCTACGACCTCTACAGTCGCCTGCTACGTGAACGCATCATCTTCCTCGGCACACCGATTGACGACACCATTGCCAACTTGGTCTGCGCGCAAATGCTCTTTCTCGAGTCCGAAGACCCCGACAAGGACATCAATCTCTACATCAACTCGCCCGGTGGCGACATCACGGGCCTTCTGGCGATTTACGACGTTATGAAGTACATCAAGTCCGACGTGTCGACGTTCTGCTTCGGTCAGGCGGCTTCGGCGGCTGCGGTGCTACTCGGTGCCGGCGCCAAGGGTAAGCGTTTCGCGTTGCCGCACGCGCGCATGTTGTTGCACCAGCCGTGGGGCGGCGTGGGCGGACAGGCCTCTGACATCGAGATCCAAGCGCGCGAGATTCTTCGCATGAAGGACCTTTTGAATTCAATGCTCGCTGGCGACACCGGCCAGACGGTCGAGCGCATCACCAAAGACACAGACCGCGACTTCATTATCAGTGCTGAAGAGGCCGTTGAATACGGTCTGATTGACGAAGTTATTACCTCACGCGCCTAGGTACCTCGTTTTCAGGGTGGGGGACCATAAGATGACGGCGATGGAAGGCGTGTCGGAGGGTACTCGTGGCGAAGTTCGGTGAAGGCAATGACCTTATTAAGTGCAGTTTCTGCGCCAAGGGTCAAAAGCAAGTAAAAAAGCTCATTGCGGGACCCAGCGTCTACATCTGCGACGAGTGCATTGACCTGTGCAATGACATCATCGCCGATGAGTTCGGTGATCGTCCCGAGTTCATCCTCGACGAACTGCCGACGCCGCGCGAGATCTCCGCATTCCTCGACGAGTTTGTTATTGGCCAAGTTGACGCTAAGAAGATTCTGGCCGTTGCTGTCTATAACCACTACAAGCGAATTCAAACCGGACCCCTGCACGACGAAGACGTTGAAGTCGCCAAGTCCAATGTCCTGCTTCTTGGCCCGACGGGCTGCGGCAAGACCTTCCTTGCCCAGACGTTGGCGCGAATGCTCAACGTGCCCTTCGCTATCGCTGACGCGACCGCGTTAACGGAAGCGGGTTACGTTGGCGAAGACGTCGAGAACATTCTGCTCAAACTTCTCTCCGCCGCCGATTTTGACGTCAAGCGCGCCGAACGCGGCATTATCTACATCGATGAAATCGACAAGATTGCGCGCAAGGCGGAGAACCCTTCGATAACCCGCGATGTCTCAGGCGAGGGCGTGCAACAAGCGCTCTTGAAGATTCTTGAAGGTACGGTCGCGAGCGTCCCGCCTCAAGGTGGCCGCAAGCACCCTCACCAAGAGTTCATCACGATCGACACCGCGAACATTCTCTTTATCTGCGGTGGTGCTTTCTCGGGACTCGAAGAGATCATCGAACGTCGTCTCGGCAAAAAGTCAATGGGTTTCAATCAGCCCGTCGAGTCCAAGCGCAAAGGTGACATTGAACTCTTTCGCCACGTCTTGCCTGAAGACATGGTCAAGTTCGGACTCATTCCCGAGTTCATTGGTCGCCTCCCGATCATCGGCGCCGTGCAACAACTCGATCGTGACATGTTGATCAAAGTGTTGACCGAGCCAAAGAACTCACTCGTCAAGCAGTTCCAACAAGTACTTGCCATGGACGGCGTCGAGTTGGTCATTGAAGATGAGGCGCTCGTTGCGATTGCCGATCTCGCGCTCGAACGCGGCACTGGCGCGCGCGGACTTCGTTCTATTCTCGAGCACGTGTTGTTAGAGCCAATGTACGACGTACCGGGTCGTAGTGACGTGGTGAAGTGCGTGGTCACCGCTGCGTCGGTGCGCTTGCACGAAGCGCCCAGCTATGAAATGCGAAAGGCGACGCGTACCCGTCGCGCGAGCTAAGCCGTGCGTTTCTCGTCGTACGTTCAAGCGCTGACCTGGCTCGAAACGCATATTGATTTTGAGCGTGTCGCGCCCAATCGTCAAGACATTCCTTCACTAGATCCCATTCGCGACACCTTGGCGCTCTTCGCCGATCCCCAAGGCGACTATCCATCTATCCACGTCACGGGCACGAACGGTAAGGGCACGACCACGACGTTGACGAGCGCGCTACTCCAGGCGACGGGACTTCGTGTGGGCACCTTCACGAGTCCCGATCTTCACGCGATCAACGAGCGCATTGCGGTGAATGGATCGCCGATCGATGACGAAGCGTTCATCAGCGTCCTTGAACGCCTCTCTGACGTCGAAGCCGTTAGCGGGATCGCACTCACTCGTTTTGAGTTGCTTACCGTGGCAGCGTTGCTGCACTTTTCGGACGAAGGTATTGACGTCGCGGTGATAGAAGTAGGAATGGGCGGAACGTGGGACTCCACCAACGTCATCAACTCTGACGTCGCGGTCCTTACCAACGTCGACCTTGACCACACGGCAGTCTTGGGCACGACGGTCGGCGAGATCGCCAAAGATAAGGTCGGCATCTTTCGTAGTGACGGTGTCGCCGTCGTGGCGACGACCAACGCCATTGTTGTGCAGATCGCTCAGGCTAAGGCGGAGGAACTTGGTTCCACGCTGTGGCTCCTCAGTGAGGGTTTCGAGCTCGAGGAGAACGAACTGGCACTCGGGGGTCGGGCGATATCGCTGCGCACGCCGTACGCACATTACGAAGAAATACTCGTCTCACTGCACGGCATCCACCAGGGCGTAAACGCGGCCACCGCCATCGTGGCCGCCGAGGCGTTTCTCGGACGAGCTTTGGGTGAAGAAGTGGTCACCTCCACGTTGGCGACAGCCCGAATGCCTGGTCGAATGGAGATTGTCGGTCGTAATCCCATGATTGTCGTTGACGGCGCGCACAATCCTGCGGGTGTGCGCGCGTTGGTCGCGACGTTAGACGGTGCCTTTGACGTTCGAGGTGAACGACGCTGCGTCATCGGGATGTTGACGGGTCGTGATCTTGACGACATGGTCACGCCACTCGTGGGTGCTGGCTTCAGCGAGTTTCATTGCTGCGCTCCGCATTCGCCTCGTGCGGTGCCCGCGAGTGAACTCGCGGCCGCACTTCGAAGGAACGGCGCAGTCGCCTTTGAACATCCAAACGCGATGTCCGCACTCGCGCACGCGAGAGAGCGTTCCACCGACGACGATCTCATCGTCGTCGCCGGCAGTCTTTACCTCGTCGCTGAAGTGCGCGGTGAACTGTTGCACGTGGCGTCTCGTCATACAAGCTAAGACTGTTAGATTGCCTGTCGTGAAAAGAACACTGGTTATCATCAAGCCTGACGGCGTCGAGCGCGGTCTCATCGGTGAGATTCTCTCTCGTCTTGAGCAACGCCAACTTCGCGTGCTCGCCGCAGAACTGCGCACGATTGACGCGGCCACCGCAACTCTCCACTACGCCGAACACGACGGTAAGCCCTTCTTCGAGCGCCTCGTCGCCTTCATTACGCGCGGTCCGTCGCTGGTGCTCGTCCTAGAGGGACCAGAAGACACGTGGCAAGTGGTGCGCACCATGATCGGCGCGACAAATCCCGCTGAAGCCGCACCCGGAACTATTCGCGGCGACCTCGCGACAGTGATGGCCGAGAACTTGATTCACGGATCAGATTCCGCTGATTCGGCGCAACGCGAAATCGCTATCTTCTTTCCTGCGTTGGCCTAGGGCTTTGAACTGGTTCAAAGCCACCGACTTGCCCTAGCCTTGTTAGAAAGCGCGAGGCGTCTCACGCCTCGATAAAGGGAATCTATGGCTGATGGACGTTTCTCACTGCTAGGTCGTGACATGGCAGTGGACCTAGGGACCGCCAACACACTCGTCTACGTGCGCGGCCGCGGCATCATACTGAACGAGCCTTCCGTGGTGGCCGTGGACGTCAAGGACGGGAAGCCTCTGGCCGTGGGTGCCGAAGCCAAGCGCATGATTGGTCGCACGCCGAGCAACATCCAAGCGATTCGACCTCTAAAGGACGGCGTCATCGCGGACTTCGAGATCTGCGAAAAAATGTTGCGCTACTTTATTCACCGCGTCCACCAACGTCGTTTCGCAAAACCTCGCATGGTGATCTGCGTGCCCTCAGGAATTACTGGCGTTGAGCAGCGCGCTGTGATGGAAGCGGCCGAGTTCGCGGGCGCGCGCAAGGCCTACATCATCGAAGAGCCCATGGCCGCGGCGATCGGTGCGGGACTTCCCATTCACGAGCCGACCGGCAACATGGTTGTTGACATTGGTGGCGGTACGACTGAAGTCGCCGTCATCTCACTTGGTGGCATCGTGACCAGTCAGTCCATTCGCGTTGGCGGCGACGAACTTGACGAAGCACTCGTTGCGTACGTGAAGAAAGAGTTCCAGCTCGCCCTCGGAGAAAGAACTGCTGAAGAGATAAAAATTCAGCTCGGTTCGGCCTTTCCGCTCGAACAAGAACTTCGCGCCGAGATTCGCGGACGCGACCTGGTCACCGGTCTGCCAAAGACCGTGGTCATCTCCACGGAACAGATTCGCCAGGCCATTGAAGAGCCCGTGCAGGCCATCGTTGACGCCGTAAAGGTCACTTTGGACCGCACGCCGCCAGAACTCTCGTCGGACCTAATGGAGCAGGGCATCGTCTTGACGGGTGGGGGAGCGTTGCTCGCGGGCCTCGCCGCTCGCCTCGAGTACGAGACCAACATGCCCATCATCGTGGCGAACGACCCTTTGAACTGCGTGGCACTCGGTAGTGGAATGTGTCTCGAAGAGCTTGACGTCTTCGCACGCATGTTGAAGACCGCTCCTTCGCGTTAAGCGTTAACACGTGGCAACCGATCGCTCACGGCGACGCACGTGGACCCTCAGTCTGGCGGCGCTCGCAACAGTATTTGTTCTCTACCTGACCACTGGCGTCGCCAGCGGTCTTCGTAGCGGCGCGAATATTGTGGTGACGCCCTTTAGTTGGGCCGTCAACGTCATTGCGCACCCCATTGGTCACTTGCTCGCCGGTACCGTGAACTACAGCGACGTGGTGGCCCAGAACGAGAAGCTTCGCTATGAACTCGCTCAGGCCCAAGAGAAGGCCAACCAGGGTTGGGCCTATGCGCGTCAACTCCAACAATTAACGACGGGTCTGAATGTCCCTTTTGTTGGCTCGCTACCTACCGCGGCGGTCCAAGTCACCACGATTTCACCCACCAATTTCGCGTCGACGGTCGACATATCGAAAGGTCGAAACAGTGGAATATTGGCCGGAATGCCAGTCATTGCGAACGGTGGCCTGGTGGGCAGAGTCATCGCGACGACGCCCAGTGGCGCAACGGTCCGACTAATTACCGACACGCACTCCTTGGTCGGTGTGACGTTTAAGTCGGGCGTCACGACCCTCATTGTCTCGGGACGTGGCGTCAATAACGGACTGGCCGCGACGTCGGTACCTCTTGGCACGTCGATCACGCCGGGAACAAAACTCACAACCGACGGACTAAACGGTGGCCTCTTCCCGGCTGGACTTCCGGTGGCGACGGTGCAGACGGTGACCTTAACGCCCGGCGCCGCAACGTATAACCTCACGCTAAAACCAGCGGCGAACCTCAATCAGCTTTCCTATCTCGACGTGGTGATCTGGGAACCGACTTCGTGAGAAGGGTTCTTGTACCGGTGACAGTCGTGACGCTGTTCATCGTCGCCATTCAACTTTCAATTTTTTCTTCGTTGCGTTTCGCGGGCGTTGTCGTAATGATCGTCTGGCTGTGGCCCCTCGCGATGGGGCTCGCCGGTCTTACCGCCCTGTCATTGTGGTGCGCGTTGGTGGCGGGAATTTTCTTTGATACGCACTCGACAACGCCTTTTGGACTCACCGCACTCGTGGCCCTTGCGCTCGCGTACGGCGCGTCACGACTGGGTCGAGAAGGAGTGGGCGACCTCGATTCCGCGGCCTGGTGGGTTACGCCTCTGCTCGCCGCCGCCGCCGGATTCGTTGCGCCGCTGTTTTTCGTCGGCGCGAGTTTCCTGACGCTTAATTTCTCGCTCTGGCGCGACAGCCTGTTTGCCGCGATGGTCGTCAACGCGATTGCCTACTTTCTCTTGGCGCGACCCATGACGCGCTTGGCCCGATGGGTGGGTGGCGTGGGGGGCAAGAGACGATGAAGAACTCCTGGCGTGATCGCCCCACCGGTTCGTGGTTTTCTCGGCTATGGCGACCGTGGGTCTCCCTACACCCCCTTCGCGGACGTGGTCGCACCATCAATGAACCCAAGCCCGTAGGCATTCGTGACCTCATGGCCTCGCCCGACGAGGTGGGATCGCGTCCAGAACGCCGGTGGTTGGTTATTGGGGGCTTCTTTACGCTGCTCCTCATCGCGCTTGTCGTGCGACTCTTTTTCTTACAGATCGTCGACTACCAATCGTCCGTAGCCTCCGTGCAGTTGAACTCGCTACGCGTGACGAATATTCCGGCCACGCGCGGCAGCATCTTTGACCGCGAGGGAAAGCCTTTAGCGACGAACGTTACGACCACTGAGATTCGTCTCTCGCGCGTTGAAGCCCAATTGCACCCCAGCGTGACCGGTTCGCTCGCTTCCCTGACAGGACTAAGCGTGAAACAGATCAATATCGACCTTGCCAATACCCAGTACAGCCCGTACCAACCGGCGCCCATTTTGGCTAACGCACCGGCCAAAGTCGTTGAATTCCTCAAACTTCACCCCGCTGAGTTCCCCGGTGTCTCGGTGCTTGACGCCTCGACGCGCTCGTACCCCAACGGAGGGTTACTCGCCGCGCAAGTGCTGGGCTACGTCGGGCCGATCACGCTGCAAGAGATTCAACAGAATCCGAGCGGGCACTATCAGACTGATTCGACCATTGGAAAGTCTGGCATCGAGTCGTATTACGAGTCGTACCTTCGAGGAAAAGACGGATCGAGCACACTCGAAGTGAGCGCGAGCGGCAGTGTCTTAAGTTCAGTGAAGACCAAACTGCCAAAGGTGGGCGACTCGGTTGTCTTGAACATTGACACGCCCCTGCAAAAGGCGCTCGACGGCTTCCTGGCAAATCAAATCTTGGCGGATCGTCACTCCGTCGACCCGGTCTCGGGCAAGGTGCCCGCTGCGCTTAACGGCGCCGCCATTGTCCTAGACACCACGGGCGACGTTCTGGCGATGTCGAGTTACCCCACGTTTAATCTCGAATCTTTTGTTAAAGGTCTGTCGAACAGCCAATATCAGGTGTTGCGCAACGAGGGTGCGTTCAACAACTTCGCCATCCAAGGTCTCTACACGCCGGGCAGTACGTTCAAACTCTTTACTTCAACTGCTGAACTGCAGACCGGCATACTCTCTGCCAACAAACTCATCGACGACACGGGCACTTTCACGGTGCCTGGATGTCTAAAGGGAGCGAACTCCGGATGTGTTTTTCACGACGACGATAACTCCGCGGCTGGGTTGATTAATTTGCCACTCGCTTTGACGGTCTCGTCGGACTACTACTTCTATAACTTGGGTTATCTCTTCTGGAATCAAACCAACAAATACGGGCAGACGCCTATTCAAAACGTGGCCGCAAAGTACGGAGTCACGCAGGCAACAAACATCGACCTGCCTAACGAAGCCACTGGTCGCGTGGACTCGCCAGCAGTGCGTAAAGCGCTCCACGCCGCGTCGCCGAAAAACTTTCCTCACGTGCAGTGGTACACGGGTGACAATATCGAAATGGCCTTCGGTCAAGGAACAACCGCGATCTCGCCGATCGCTATGGCCAACGCCTACGCGACGTTCGCCAACGGCGGGACTCTGTACGCTCCCGAAGTCGCCGCGGCGATCGTGAACCCTCACGGTAAGACAATTATTCGCTACCAGCCTCGCGTGCTCGGACACGTTTCGTTGCCACCGAATGTTCGAAACCCCATTCTCCAAGGGCTCACTGGCGTCGTGAACAGTCCCTTGGGCACGGGCTACGCACCATTTCATACCTACTTTCATTATTCATTGTCGTCGTTTCCCATTGCTGGCAAAACTGGGACCGCGAGTAACGCGCCCGGCGAAGAACCCAACTCGTGGTTCGTCGGTTTTGGACCAACTACCCACCCTAAATACGTCGTGTTGTGCGTCATTGACGAGGGTGGCTACGGCGCCGACGCCGCCGCGCCGGTCGTCGCCGAGACCTTCAACTACCTCGTAGCCCACGGTGTTCCACCATTGAAGATCAAGTCGGCGTTGACCACGCCCACCGCGAAGAGCAAGTCCTCTTCCACAACAACCACGACCAATAAGTCAGGTTGAGCACCTGGTGGAGTAGCCTAAAGGGGTTGGGCGCTTTGACACATTGGGTGTCAGACGCAAAAGTACGCCGCTGTAACGCAGTGCTTTCACTCCGTTACGCACAGCATTGAGGACGAAAAGTGGTACACGCCAGTGCGCTGCAGCTAGTGACTGTCTTAACGGTCCTCCTCGTCACGGCCCAACGAGCTTTTATCTCTTTTCCCAACGCCGACGTGAGCCTTTCGCCACGCCCGGCGTTCATCCGTGGTGCAACCCATCACGTCTTAACCCCTAAGAACGCAAGGAGTACCCGTCGTGAGCGACGAATCCAACCAACCCGTACCCTCATCGTCTAATCCTCGAATTGGCGATACCCGACCTTCACCTCAGATAGGCGACACGCGACCGGGTGCGCCCGGTGCTCCGGCCTCACCCGCGACGACCGCGCCGACGTCCAATGGCTCGAACGCAGGGGGTGGCAATCGCCGTCGCCGCGGCGGTCGGGGTCGATCTGGCCAAGGCGGACAGTCCAATCAGTCCAACCAAGGCGGCCGAGGAAGTCAGAACAACTCCTCAAATCAAAACAACCAACCGCGTCGCGTAGCTGACGCACCTGTCGAAGCCTCAGCTCCCGAAGCCGGTCTTGATGGCGAACGTCAAGGTCGTGGTCGACGTCGTCGAGGTAGCGAGCGGCGTACGCGCGCCCAAGGCCGCTACCTCATGGCCGTGCACACGACCGAAGAAGGCACCCACATCGCTACTCTCGAGGGTCGCTCGATGGTGGAGTACACGTTGGCGAAGAACGCCGACGAGACCAACCAGATTGACGGCAACATTTACGTGGGCCGCATTCAAAACGTGCTGCCCGGCATGGAGCTCGCCTTCGTCGATATTGGAATTCCCAAAAACGCAGTCCTCTATAAGGGCGACGTGTCCTACGACGGCGAAGACGTCGACGGTGCGCCCTCTAATGACAAGCGCATCGAAGAGATGATCAAGGCGGGACAGACCGTGGTCTGTCAGGTCACCAAGAACGCCATCGGCGCCAAGGGCGCCCGACTCACGCAAGAAGTTTCGCTGCCCGGTCGATTCGCGGTCCTCGTGCCGAACTCAACCACGATTGGCATTTCGAAGCGTCTGCCTGACGGTGAGCGCCGTCGACTTCGCAAGATCATTGACGAGGTAAAACCCGAGCGCCACGGCATCATCATTCGTACCGCCGCCGAGGGCGTGACCGCTGACGAACTGAGCCGCGACGTGACGTCCCTGGTTGAGAAGTGGGCGGCCATCGAGGCCGAAGTAGCAAAGTCCAACCAGCCCCGTCTCGTCTACCGCGATCTTGACCTAGCGGTTCGCGTACTTCGTGAAGAGCTCAACGACGAGTACCGCGCGGTACTCATCGATGACCGCACGCTGTACGAAAAAGTGCGCGAGTACGTTATGGCGGTCAACCCCGAGTTGGCCGATCGGATTGAGTATTACGACCGTGAAACCGAAGACCTACCGCTCTTTGAGCGTTATTTCGTCCACGAGCAGCTACACCGCTCGCTCGATCGCAAGGTCTTTCTGCCCTCGGGCGGATCGCTCATTATTGAGCGCACTGAGGCCCTCACGGTGGTTGACGTCAACACCGGAAAGAACGTCGGCACCAACAACCTTGAAGAGACCGTCTTTCGCAACAACCTTGAAGCGGCCGACGAAGTGGCTCGCCAACTGCGACTACGCGATATTGGCGGCATCATCGTTATCGACTTCATCGACATGGAAGCCAAGGCCAACCGGGAAGCCGTTGCGTCCGCCCTGCGCCAGGCCCTTTCACGAGACAAGACCCGTACCCAGGTCTTTGATATCTCAGAACTCGGACTCGTGGAAATGACGAGAAAGCGCGTCAACGAGGGACTCCTGGAGTCGCTGTCGGTCGTGTGCAGTGTCTGCGAAGGTCGCGGATTCATTGTTAAGACGGGTCTTTAGTCGCGTGGCTTTGGACTCATCGGCTAGTATGGAAACCTTATGTACGCCGTTATCCGAGTAGGCACATCTCAA
>Ga0208357_1002344_pt1 | contig 12647 bp, 13 predicted proteins | sample NGESurdeep092012_6_FD_184487 | JGI IMG/M metagenome (GOLD analysis project Ga0208357, IMG submission 184487) | Arctic peat soil microbial communities from Barrow, Alaska - NGEE Surface sample F52-2 deep-092012 (SPAdes) | ecosystem: Environmental > Terrestrial > Soil > Wetlands > Peat ... | reverse complement strand
TGATCACCGCGGTGAAGTCCTTGATGCCGTACATGCCGAGATTCGACACCGACGTGCTGCCGCCCTGATATTCGTTCGGCTTGAGCTTTTTCGCCTTGGCCCGCGCGGCGAAGTCGCGCATTTCGTTGGAGATGGCGGAGAGCGACTTCGTCTCCGCCTGGCGGACGATCGGCGTGATCAACCCGAACGGCAGGGCCACCGCCACGCCGACGTCGGAATGCTTGTGCCGGAGCATTGCCGCTTCGGTCCAGCTCACATTGGCTTCGGGCACGCGCTGCAATGCCAGAGCCAGAGCCTTGATGACGAAGTCATTGACCGAGAGCTTGTAGGCGGGCTTGCTGTCTTTGTCTTTGGGTGCGGCGGCGTTGATGTCCTCGCGTGCGGCGACGAGCTTGCCGATGTCGCAGTCGACGGTGAGATAGAAGGTCGGCATCGATTGCGTCGCGGCTGTCAGCCGCTGCGCGATCGTGCGCCGCATCGAGTCGTGCGGGATGAGTTCGTAGGAGCCCTCTTCGTAGAGCGACAGGATCTGCCGATCCGACATCGCCGGCGCAACTGATGGCGCGCCTGCTGCGGCCGCCGGTGCGCCCAGTCCTTTGCCAGATTTGGCGGTATCGATGTCGCGGGCGATAATGCGGCCGTGGGGGCCAGAGCCCTCGACACGCGCAATGTCGATGCCCGCCTCCTTCGCCAAACGTTTGGCCAGTGGCGAGGCAAAGACCCGACCACGGGGCGTAGCGCTACGGACTTCGTCCTTCGAAGCGCCGCTTCGCGCCTCCTCAGGACGCGGGGCTGACTTTTCAGGGGGCTGTGGCTTCTTTTGAGCGTCATCCTGAGAAGCGGCAGGCCGCGTCTCGAAGGATGAGGTGGGCTTCGCAGCTTCCGCCTTGGGCGCCGGCGGCGCCTTCGCCGCGCTCGAAGCAGCGGCCTTCAGGTCCTCGCCCTCGCCGGCAAGAACGGCAATAACGGCATTAACGGCAACATCCTGAGTACCTGCGGGCACGACGATCTTGGCGAGAGTTCCCTCGTCCACCGCCTCGTATTCCATCGTCGCCTTGTCGGTCTCGATCTCGGCGAGGACGTCGCCCGATTTGACCGTATCGCCTTCCTTCTTGAGCCACTTGGCGAGGTTGCCCTTCTCCATCGTCGGCGACAGCGCGGGCATCAGGATGTTGGTTGGCATGTGCGCTTTCAGCCTTACCGATAGCAGACGGACTTCGCCGCCTCGACCACTTCGGCGACCGACGGCAATGCGAGCTTTTCCAGATTGGCCGCGTAGGGCATCGGCACATCCTTGCCGGAGACACGCGCGACCGGCGCGTCGAGATAATCGAAGGCGTGCTCCATCAGCCGCGCGGCGATCTCGGCGCCGACGCCGGACTGCGCCCATCCCTCTTCCACGGTGACGGCGCGGCCGGTCTTCTTCACAGACTCGACCAGCGTCTCGGTATCCATTGGCTTGAGCGTGCGCAGATCGATGACCTCCGCATCGATGCCCTCGCCCGCGAGCTCTTCGGCCGCCTTCAGCGCATAGGACATGCCCATCGACCATGAGATGATGGTCACGTCCTTGCCTTCGCGCGCGATCTTGGCCTTGCCGATCGGCAGCACGAAGTCGTCGAGCTTCGGCACTGGCGAGGAATGGCCATAGAGAATTTCGTTTTCGAGGAAGATCACCGGATTGGGATCGCGGATCGCCGCTTTCAAGAGGCCCTTGGCGTCGGCCGCGGTCGACGGCGAAATCACCGTCAGACCCGGAATATGCGAATACCAGGCCGAGTAATCCTGACTGTGCTGCGCGGCGACGCGCGCTGCGGCGCCGTTCGGGCCGCGGAAGACGATCGAACAGCCCATCTGGCCGCCGGACATATAGAGCGTCTTCGCCGCCGAATTGATGAGCTGATCCATCGCCTGCATGGCGAAATTCCAGGTCATGAACTCCACGACGGGTTTGAGCCCGGCGAGGGCGGCGCCGATGCCCAGACCGGTGAAGCCGTGCTCGGTGATCGGCGTGTCGATGACGCGCTTGTCGCCGAATTCCTGGAGCAATCCCTGCGTCACCTTGTAGGCGCCCTGATACTCGGCGACCTCCTCGCCCATGACGAAGACATCCTTGTCGCGCCGCATCTCCTCGGCCATCGCGTCGCGAAGGGCTTCACGCATGGTCATTGGGACCATCTCGGTGCCTTCGGGAATGTCCGGATCTGGCGCGGCTTTCACTTCGGCCGGCGCGACGGGAGCTCTCTGCTCCTTCTTCGGCGTCGGCGTTTCTGACGCCTTTGCGGTCGGCGTTGCCGCAGGCGGCGCGGATTCCGCGGCCTTCGCCTGCTGCGACGGCTTCACGTCCTTGATTGCGCCCTTGTTCTCGCCTTCGCCGAGGATCAGCGCGATCGGGGTGTTGACCGCAACGTCGGCGGTGCCTTCCGGCACGAGGATCTTGCCGAGCGTCCCTTCGTCGGCCGCCTCGACCTCCATCGTCGCCTTGTCGGTCTCGATTTCGGCGATCACGTCGCCGGATTTGATCGTGTCGCCCTCCTTCTTGAGCCACTTGGCGAGGTTGCCCTTCTCCATCGTCGGGGAGAGCGCGGGCATCAGTACTTCGGTTGGCATGGTCGCTACTGTGTCCTACGCGGGCGGGCGTCTCAGGCGCGGTATACGTTGGTCCAGAGTTCGGATACGTCCGGCTCGGGGTCGTGGGTGGCGAATTCGGCGGCCTCGTTGATGCGGTCGCGCACCTCCGCGTCGACCTTTTTCAACTCGTCTTCCTTGGCGATGTTCTTCTCGAGAATGCGATGGCGCGCCATGTCGATCGGATCGTGCGTCGTGCGCACCTTGTCGACCTCCTCACGTGTCCGATACTTGGCCGGGTCCGACATCGAGTGGCCGCGATACCGGTAGGTTAGCATTTCGAGGATATATGGCCCCTTGCCCGCGCGGCACCATTCGGCGGCCTTTTTGCCCGCCGCGTTGACCGCGCGAACGTCCATGCCGTCGACCTGCTCGCCCGGAATGTTGAACGACAGGCCCCGCTTCGACAAATCGACCTGCGCGGATGAGCGGGTGATCGACGTCCCCATGGCGTAGCGGTTGTTCTCGATGACGTAGACGACCGGCAGCTTCCAGAGCTCGGCCATGTTGAAGCTTTCGTAGACCTGGCCCTGGTTGGCCGCGCCGTCGCCGAAATACGTGACGGAAATGTTGTCGTTGCCGCGATAGCGGTTGGCGAAGGCAAGCCCGGTGCCGAGGGGCACCTGCGCGCCGACAATGCCATGGCCGCCGAAGAAGCCCTTCTCGACACTGAACATGTGCATCGAGCCGCCCTTGCCCTTCGAATAACCGTGCGAACGGCCGGTCAACTCCGCCATCACGCCCCTGGGCTCCATGCCGGCGGCGATCATATGGCCGTGGTCACGGTAGCCGGTGATTACCTGATCGCCGTCCTTCAGCGCCATCTGCATGCCGACCACGACGGCTTCCTGGCCGATATAGAGGTGGCAGAACCCGCCGATCAAACCCATGCCGTAGAGTTGGCCGGCCTTCTCCTCGAAGCGGCGGATGGTGAGCATCGTCCGGTAGGCGGACAGTTCCTGCTCTTTGCTGAAGTCGGCGATCGGGCCCTTGGGCTGCGCCTTGTCGGGCTGGTCCGCGCTCGGGGTTTTCTGGGCGACCGCCATAGAGTCTCCTTGAGCGGCGTCGGGAAAGATCGATCCGTTCCCATAGCTTAAATCAAACGGAGGCGGAAGCGCACGGCGGCCGGGCAGGCCTGCATCCGCACGAAGCCGTACGCCTCGGTGGATAACGTGTGCCGACGGAACGGGTTGCTAGCGGGGGTGAAGAAGAAGGACGAGGTCCCGCGGGTCGACATAGCCGATCAGGGCCCGCGCACGTTCCTCGAGCATGTCTGGATCGATCCGGTCGGAGCGCAGCAGCGCCACCCGGCGTTCCAGGCCCGCCCGCTCGGTCTTGAGCCCGGCAAGCTCCATCTGCATCGATCCCATCTGCTGGTCGAGGTCCTGTTGCGCGCGCAGGCCGTGCCGGCCGGTGAAGGCGTTCACGGCGAAATAGCCGATGAAAAGCGCGGCAAAAAGGTAGAGACCGATCGCGGTCAGGATGGCGTGGCGGCGACGATGGGAAACCATGCGACGTGACAATGCCGCAGGCCCGTTAAAGCGGGTTTAAGGGCAAAGCCCTCGCGCGGCACTTCGCCGGATTGCCCCGGAATCAGATCCGCGCGCGGATTTCGTTGAGCAGGAAGTTGCCGACGCGCTTGGCGCGATTGCGCAGCACGCGCAAGGCGCCGTGGTCGACGAAATAGGTCAGCAGGATCGAATCGCGCGTCTTGACGCGGTTGTGAACCGGATCGGCCGAGTGCCAGGTGTCATCGCCGACCGCGAAGGCATAACCGCTATTCGGTGCAAACCGCATCTGGGCTTTCTTCGGCATCGAACCGTCGGCCAATTTTTCATGGAAGATGGTGCCGATGTCGGTATTGGCTTCGTCCGCCGGCAGATAGAGCTGGACGGTGATGCCCTTCCAACTTGTGTCGGTATGCGGCGGGATCAGGTAGCCGGGAATATCGCGCGTCAGAATCGGGATCGGATACATGCCGATGCCGGCGTGGCTTTCGCCAAAGCGCTTCTTCAGGCCCGGTGCGAGGCGGCGCATGAAAGCCTGCTTTACCGGCTGCGAGCACAAAGCGCGGCCGACCACGGCCCACAACGCTTTTTTCTCCGGCGGCAGATTGCGGATGTATTCAGGGAAGAGGTCAATCTTCACCCGTGTATGCGTGCCATCCTCGAGATCGTGGCCTTTGCTACGGCCATGCATCGGCCGGTAGTCGCGGTTCTGCGGCATGAGCGCGAGCATCTGCGCGTAGATATCGTCGGGGAAGACGCGGTCGAATTCGAGATGGAAGAACGGCTTCTCGACCGCGCGCGCGGCATCGACCGAAGCGGCGATCGATTCCGCGAGACGCGCGACCAGGCGCTGGCGGTCGTGTTGGGGAAAACCCGTCGACTGGTCCATTGAATCACCCCGCTGTCTGGCCGGAGGCCGATCTGCAATTTGCGGGGATTTGCGCCCCGGCGCAAGACGAACCGGCGGACGTGACTACCGCCGCGCTTTCAGCACGCTTCGGCCGCCATATTGGGCCTGGCTACCGAGTTCCTCTTCGATCCGAAGCAGTTGATTGTACTTCGCCGTGCGGTCCGATCGTGCAAGCGACCCGGTCTTGATCTGCCCGCAATTTGTGGCGACGGCGAGATCGGCAATCGTGGAATCCTCGGTCTCGCCGGAGCGATGCGACATTACCGCGGTGTAGGCGGCCTTGTGCGCCATTTCGACGGCGGCGAGCGTCTCGGTCAGCGTGCCGATCTGGTTGACCTTGATCAGGATCGAGTTGGCCATGCCGCCGTCGATGCCCTGCACCAGGCGCTTGACGTTCGTCACGAACAGGTCGTCGCCGACGAGTTGGCACTTGCCGCCGACCTTCTCGGTCAGCGCCTTCCAGCCGGCGAAGTCGTCTTCGGCCATCCCGTCCTCGATGGAGACGATCGGATAGCGTCCGACGAGATCGGCAAGATACTGGGCCTGCTCGTTTCCCGAGCGCGTCTTGCCCTCGCCTTCATAGACGTACTTGCCGTCCTTGAAGAACTCGGTCGCGGCGCAGTCGAGCGCGAGCATCACGTCCGCGCCGGCCTTGTAGCCGGCCTTCTCAATTGCCTGCATGACGAAGTCGAGGGCCGCTTCGGCCGACTTCAGGTTCGGCGCGAAGCCACCCTCGTCGCCGACATTGGTATTGTGGCCCGCCGCCTTGAGCGCGGACTTCAGCGTCTGGAACACCTCGACGCCCATGCGCAGACCTTCGGCGAAGGTCGCCGCGCCGGTCGGCATGATCATGAATTCCTGGAAGTCGATCGGATTGTCGGCGTGCACGCCGCCATTGACGATGTTCATCATCGGCACCGGCAGGAGACGGGCCGAGGTGCCGCCCACGTAGCGATAGAGCGGCATCCCGCTCGCCTGTGCCGCGGCCTTTGCGGTGGCGAGCGACACGCCGAGGATGGCGTTGGCGCCGAGACGCGCTTTGTTCGGCGTGCCGTCGAGGTCGATCATGGCCTCGTCGATCTGCACTTGGTCCTCGGCATCCATGCCGCCAATCGTGTCGAAGATTTCGCCATTGACGGCGTCGAGCGCTTTCAACACGCCCTTGCCGAGATATCGCTGCTTGTCGCCGTCGCGGAGTTCGACAGCCTCGTGCGCTCCGGTCGAAGCGCCCGAGGGAACCGCGGCGCGACCGTGCGAGCCGTCCTCCAGCGCCACGTCAACCTCGACGGTCGGGTTGCCGCGGGAATCGAGGATTTCGCGGCCGATGATGTCGACAATGGCTGTCATGTGCTGATCCCGAATGCGTTTGCCGGGCTTCTACAGGATCGACGACCCCCTTGTCATGCCCTGCCACGACAAGGCATGCAGTCCGTCAGAACCCGGCGATAACCCTCGATGGCAAAACGCAGATTACAGCTCGGCCGCCCGGCCCCGATCCCCGCTTCGCCCGACAAGGCGGTGCTCGACCGCGTGCTCAACCCACAGCCCGGCACGAATTACGTCGCCCGCTTTACGGTGCCGGAATTCACCACGCTCTGCCCGATCACCGCCCAGCCCGATTTCGCGCATCTGGTCATCGACTACGTGCCGGCAAAATTCCTCGTCGAGTCGAAGTCGCTCAAGCTCTACCTCACCAGCTTCCGCAATCACGGCACCTTCCACGAGGACTGCACCGTCGCCATCGGCCGGCGGCTGTTCGCGCTGCTCAAGCCGAAGTGGCTCAGGATCGGCGGCTATTGGTATCCGCGCGGCGGCATTCCGATCGACGTGTTCTGGCAGGGCGGAAGGCTGCCCAAGGACGTCTGGGTGCCGGACCAAGGCGTCGCGCCCTATCGCGGCCGCGGCTAGGCCGGCTCGCGCCGCAGCCACTGCGCGCAGGTTAGGCCAACCCCGACCAGCACCGCAGCTCCGACGAGAAGCAGCGGGCGGATGCCGAGACTGCTCGTTAGAGCGACCCCATAAACGGCAGGGCCGACCGCCTGCCCCAGGAAGAAAAAGAAGGAGTGCAGCGCCATCGCCGAGGCGCGTCCGGACGGCGCCAGTTCGCTGGCATAGATCTGAATGACGGCGTGCAGCATGTAGAAGCCGAACCCCAGCAGCATGAAATTGGCGAATTCGAACGGCCAGGGAAGCGTCGCCGCAATGACCACGAGGCAGAAGCCCATGGCCGAGCCGCCGAGCCGCATCATCCATCGCTCGCCGAGCACCGGCAGGAGCCGCACCACCGACAGGCCGTAGAGTGCGCCGCCGACGCCGAAGCCGGCAATGACGATCCCGGCGATCGAAGCGCGCGTCTCGCCCGCATTGTGCATCATGGTCGCGATGTGCGGGAACACGCCGTACATGAACAGCGCCTCGAGGAAGACGGCGCCGAAGCAGATCTTGGCCAGCGGATTGCGGAAAATCGTGCCGTAAGTCGCAACCGTCGTCTGCAAATCGAATTTGCCGGCGCGCTCCTTGATGCCGCGGAAGCCGGGCATCGCCGCCAGCAGCACCACCAAGCCGAATCCGCCGAGGGTGAAGAAGACGCCGCGCCAGCCGACAAGATCGGTGACGATGCCGGAGCAAGTGGCGCCGAGGAGGTTGCCCGTCATGATGGCGAACAAAAGCCGCCCCATCGCCACTTGCCGTTCGGCGACCGGCACCATGTCGCCGACCAGTGCAAAGGCGATCGGCACGACGCCGCCGGCGGCGATGCCGGCCACCATGCGCGCACCGAGCAAGACCTCGAAGCTCTGCGCCAGACCGCAAACGATGGTCGCCATCGCGACGAGGAACAGGCACAGCAGCATCAGCCGCGCCTTGCTCCCCATGTCGGCGAGTGCGCCGAGGAAGGGCTGGATCAGGGCGTAAGGCAGCGTGAATGCCGAGGTCAGAAGCGCGGCCGTCGCCGGCTCGACGCCAAGGCCGAAGGCGATCTGCGGGATGATCGGGTCGGTCGAACGCATGAACAGCGAACTGGCGAAAACGACGACGGCAATAAGGTTGAGCGTCCGGGTCATTCCGCGCGATCTGAAACGAGTCAGGCCTTGGCCAGCCGGTCGAATTCAACCAGCTTGCGCAGAAGCGGCTCCATGTCCTTGAGCGGCATCATGTTCGGCCCATCCGAAGGGGCATGGTCGGGGTTCTGATGCGTCTCGATGAACACACCGGCCACGCCAACAGCGACAGCCGCGCGCGCCAGCACCGGCACGAATTCCCGCTCGCCGCCCGACGACGTGCCCCGCCCGCCCGGCTGCTGCACCGAATGGGTGGCATCGAAGATCACCGGCGCGCCGATCCGTGCGAGGATCGGCAGCGCGCGCATGTCCGACACAAGGGTGTTGTAGCCGAACGAAGCGCCCCGCTCCGTGACGAGCACGTTGGCGTTGCCGGAGCCGGTAATCTTGGCGACGACGTTCGCCATGTCCCAGGGCGCGAGGAACTGCCCTTTCTTGACGTTGACGACCTTGCGGGTCGCTGCGGCCGCGACGAGCAGATCGGTCTGCCGGCACAGGAACGCCGGAATCTGCAGGATATCGACGGCCTCGGCCAACGCGGCGCATTGGTCCGCCTCGTGCACGTCTGTCAGCACCGGCAGCTTCAACGTGTCGCGAATTTCGGCAAACACCGGCAGCGCGGCCTTGAGCCCGACGCCGCGCGCCGAGCCCGCTGAAGTGCGGTTCGCCTTGTCGAACGAGGTCTTGTAGACGAGCCCGACGCCAACCCGCGCGGCGATTTCCTTCAGCGCCGATGCCATCTCGAGTGCATGGGCGCGGCTTTCCATCTGGCAGGGACCGGCGATGAGCGTGAGCGGCAAGGCATTGCCGAAGCGGACGCCGCCGACCGTGACGATGGGATTGGGTTTTTGGCTCAAAAGGACCTCGCGGGCCGCGACCATGAGGCGGCGCGCCGGCCCGGTCAACCGACCGCCGCGAACAGCAGTGTTGCACCGAGCCCGGCCGCGGGCTGCACAACGAGCGCTCCGCCGGCATGGCGCTCCGGAATGCCGGCGGCGCCGAACAGAGCCCGCGCCGCCGCCGGATTGCCGGTGGCAAAGCGCAGTGCCGCAAGCCGCGCGCCGCCCGAAGTTTCAGGCGCGGACACTCCGTAGCGGCGCACGAAATCGGGCCCGGTCATGACCTCGATGGCGCCGCGGGGCAGCGTGATCGCGCAGCCCGATCCATCCTCGCGCATGCGCGCGGCGCCGCTGAAGGCGAGCAGCATGTCGCGATGCGCGATGGGATCGTCAGCGACGATGACCACAGCGGCAATCCCGGTGACGCTGTTGGCGTGAGTCTGGAAGGCCAGGTTCCAGAAGTTCTCCGGAAAGTGCTGCTGGCAAGTGGCGAATTGAATTTGCGGCGCTTTGCGGTCTTCCGCGAAGGCAAGCGAGAAGCCGACCTTGACCGTGGAGCCGTCGGGACGCTTCGCCTCGCGCTCGAAACGCAAGCTGTCGGAGGCGGCGATGTTGGCGACACGAAAGTCGGCAACGTCGTGGCCGGAATCCTTCGATTCCAGGATGACCATCGACAGGCCTTCGTGCGCCGCGGCGAAGTCGCGGTTGAACGCCGCGAACAGCCTTGAAATCGCATCCTCTCCGAGCTTCTCCGGCTCGACGAAGGCCAACAGCTCGATGAAGCAGCCGGGAAACTGCACGACGTGGTTATGCGTGCCCCACGGATGGCGGTTGCGCGCACCGACGGTAAAGCCAAGTCGGCGGTAGAGCTCGGCGGCGCGATCGAGATCGCGAACCGCGTGGACGATGTGGTCGAGCCCTCTTGCCATGATCACCCCTCGTGTCGGCGCGCATCATGGCAACCGTAGACCAGCGCAGCAACAACGCGCCGCCCCGATTCAAGAATGCCGTGACCGAAGGTGGTTACTTCACCGCCGAGAACGAGGTAGGCTGAAGGAACGAATTGGCGATATTGGCGACGAGGGCGCCATCCTTCTCGGTCTCGGCGCGCTTGGCAATCCAGTCGGGATCGGCCTGGAACGCATTCCACTTCTGCTCGCGCTCACCCATCGATCCCCAGGCGAGCATATAGGTGATTTCCTGGTTCGACTCGCCGACCGCAGTGGTCCAGAAGCCGGCCTGGCGGATGCCGTGCTTCTTCCACAGGTCCAACGTGATCGTCTCGAAGCGCTTCAACAGCGCCGGCAATCGTCCCGGGATGGCGCGATAGACACGCAATTCGTAAATCATCTCTCCTCCCTGATCTTTTGTTTGTTATGGACGCGCGATGAACGAGGCTCAATAACTAGGAATGGCCCACGAAAAGACTCTTAAGGGCAATACGTCTTTCCTGTAGCGTTCCGGTCGACGAACTATGAAAAAAATAACCGCTCATAAATTATTTCGCCCCATCGCTCAAAATTCGGTTTTCTATTTGTAAGCTCTTGCCTGTCAATAATATAGGCTCCTTTTTCAGCAAACTCCTTCCTGTCAGCAACAATGCGCAGCGACTGACGATTGACCTTAATATGATATACAAGCGCCACATGCTTTCGACTTCGCGAATTATTTCTATCCCATATGCAAAATTTTGGTTCATCGGCGCGAAGATCGTAATCGATGTCGAGTTCCTCCTTTAGTTCGCGCGACAGCGCAGCAGCAGCCACTGCGCGTACTCCACCCCCGCTAAGGCGATAACCGAGTTCGTCCTCTTCACGAATGTGACCACCAAAATAGATCAGGTCACGTCGGCGCTCCGGTGAGTCTTCAGACGTTGCTGTTCGTAGCTTTTTAGCAACAACGATCTTTTGCTCGTCCATGTCGGTTATGACAGCAACAGGAATCGGCTGGATAATCCCGTCGTCATTTTCTATCGTATTACGCGCAGAAAAGTCGAGCTGGCGTATTTCGTTAAAAATCTCTTTTGGTTCAAATACTTCATCAGTCACATTTTTTAAGACGCGACGACCGAAATGACCAATCTTTTCAACAATTAAATCTCTAAGCGACTGTAAAATATCTTGAGTGACTTGGAAATTTACTTCGTCTTGATTTTTGTAACTTGTGTCGATCATCTTTAGCTTTTGACCAAAGTGGACACCATGCGTACTGCAACACTCATCAATCGCGCGATTGAAGTCTTCCAAGACCTCCGGCCGCATTATCGTACCAAATTTTTTTGTAAGTAGAGTTGCATACTCGCGTTTTAGTGAGACGTCGGGATTTGCTTTGAAAATATACAATATACTAATTTTCGATATCCATTTAGGGGCCAGAAAAAACTGTACGAATTTCTCGTAGTGATATTCATCAAGCTTCAGCAGTTTTTTTTGCCAAAAAAACCAAGTCACCGCATCAAACAGTCCGCGATCCATTATAACAACGTCAAAATCTTTCGGCCGGTTTGACATTATCTCCGAAAATTCCATCAGTCCGCTACAACCTGCCCAAATATTGAAATTTGGATCGAATTTGTTCGTTATCGGACAAGTTGCACCTCTTTCAGAAAGCACAATATTTCTAATTCCATTTCTCCTAAGAAACATTGATAGCGAGCTGATACACGAAGACTTGCCTGCCTTAGGTGAACCACAAAATTCGATGACGATCGGTCGACGCGGGAGAGAAGTTTCCTTCAGAGTGATGATTTGCGATGCAAGCGACTCCAAAACTGCTATATTTTTGTCTCTTTCGACCGCCGGATTTATGCTGATCGATTCGCTCACGTTGGCCCTCCGAAGTTTTTTAATTTTTCGATTGCGACTCTTTCAAAGCGTTTTATAAACGTACCCGTCGCGGCGGCGCCATAAGCTGAGATCAAGACAGTAACCAGCACAAAACCGATCGAAAGTTTTGTTTCGTTCACAGTAGTGGCGTGAATGAAAGTGGCGGCAGTAAGAACAGTCATTATCGCAAATAGGATTGCAAACAGTGGCCGCGAAACAAAATAAATAATCGTTGCAACAGCCATAAGGCCATTTGCACTTGCGCGTTTATTGTATGAATTTGCGAATACGTCCTTGTAGAGTTTGCGGACGTAAAATAGGGAACTCGACACGAGAGCTGCACCTGCCGCGCAAGTGAGTGAGGCGCGCAAGGTCGCCTCCCCAGAAAGCGCGTCCGTACTAATCAAATTTTTCAAAAGGAGGCCGCCCCCCACGAAAAAAATAATTACGTACCAAATGAAAAGTCCAGCAACGCTCACGACGGAAAAACTTAGATCCTCACGCATGCGGCCCCACCGATCCGCTCACCACCACCTTGACGAGAACGTAGCTGGTTTAGATCTACTATCGCAAGTAGCAAAGCTCTTTAAAAACTCGGATTTGGGTGAAACGTGAGATTTTAAACCAACCGGCTTCTATCCACCGCCGCGCCGATGAAGGAGGCAAACAGCGGGTGCGGCTCGAACGGCCGCGACTTCAGCTCCGGATGGAATTGCACGCCGATGAACCAGGGATGGTTCTCGTATTCGACGATCTCCGGCAGGATGCCGTCGGGCGACATGCCGGAGAAGCGCATGCCGCGCTGCTCGAGGCGGCCCTTGTACGTGGTGTTGACCTCGTAGCGGTGGCGGTGGCGCTCGGAGATGTCCGTCGCCCGG
>Ga0208357_1002343_pt1 | contig 12647 bp, 13 predicted proteins | sample NGESurdeep092012_6_FD_184487 | JGI IMG/M metagenome (GOLD analysis project Ga0208357, IMG submission 184487) | Arctic peat soil microbial communities from Barrow, Alaska - NGEE Surface sample F52-2 deep-092012 (SPAdes) | ecosystem: Environmental > Terrestrial > Soil > Wetlands > Peat ... | reverse complement strand
AAATGGTGCCGTCCGATCTCACGATCGTGCCGTCGAGATCGGTGGCAACCAGGCGCGGTACGCCAGAGCGCTGAGACGGTTGCGACACGGATGCCCTACGCGATCGGCTCGAGCACGTCGCGTCCGAGATACGGGCGCAGGGCAGCGGGCACGACGACAGAACCGTCCGCCCGCTGATGGTTCTCCAGGATCGCGACGATCGTGCGAGGGATCGCGACCAGGGTTCCGTTGAGAGTCGCAGCAGACCGGACGCCGTCGGCGTCGCGCATGCGGATGTTCAACCGCCGCGCCTGAAACTCCGTGCAGTTCGACGTCGAAGTCACCTCGCGATACTTGCCCTGCGTCGGCACCCACGCTTCGCAGTCGTACTTGCGCGCCGCACTTGACCCAAGGTCGCCAGAGGCGACGTCGATCACCCGGTACGGGATTTCGAGCGCGTCGAGAAACTGCCGTTCCCAACCGAGCAGCCGCTGATGTTCGGCGACAGCGTCCTCGGGCGCGCAGAACGTGAACATCTCAACCTTGTCGAACTGGTGCACGCGAATGATGCCCTTGGTGTCCTTGCCGTAGGTCCCGGCCTCCCGCCGAAAGCACGGTGAGAATCCGACATAGCGCAACGGCAGTTCATCGACCGCCAGCGTCTCGTCCATGCGATACGCCGCGAGCGGCACCTCCGCCGTCCCGACGAGGTAGTAGTCATCGGCCTCGAGGCGAAACACGTTCTCGGCCGCCTGACCGAGGAACCCGGTGCCCTCCATCGCGCGCGACCGCACGAGCGCAGGCGGCAGCATCGGCGTGAAGCCGGCCGCGACCGCCTGCATCATGGCCATGTTCACCAGCGCGAGTTCGAGCAATGCCCCGACGCCGGTCAGGTAGTAGAACCGCGAACCCGAGACCTTGGCGGCGCGCTCGACATCAATCGCGCCAAGGATCTTGCCGAGCTCGACGTGATCGCGCGGCTCGAAGTCGAATGAGGGCACGGTGCCGACCGTGGCGACCAGCTCAAAATCGTCCTCGCCACCTTCAGGTACCCCGGGCTCGACGATGTTCGACAACGCCAGCGACGCATCGCGCAGCGCCTCATCGGCGGTTGCGAGCTCGCCCTCGGCCTCGCGAACCTCGGCCGCAAGCTCCTTCGCATGCGTAAGCAGCGCATGCTTGTCGGGGCCGACCGCTGCGGCGACCTCCTTGCCGAGCGTCTTCTGCGAGGCGCGCACGGTGTCGAAGCGCAGCACCGCGGCGCGGCGGCGTTCATCGGCCGCGAGCAGCACGTCGACGAGCGCCGGATCCTCGCCACGCACCCGCTGAGAAGTGCGCACCCGGTCGGGGTCGTCGCGCACCACCTTGATGTCGATCACCTGACGAGGCTATCCGAGCGCCGACTTTGGCCCGCCCGCTGGCTACTTTCCGCGACCGTTGAAGTCCAGCGCTCGTTCTTGCGTGCGGGGGACTTCAACGCTCTACGGGCGAGCGGCCGGAGCGCTCAGGCCTCGCCGGCCGTCACCCGCGCGAGCCACGCGGCCGCGTCACGGAACTCGGTGTCCGAGGTACCGCGCCGCATCGTCGGGGGCAGGCCGTCGGCACGTGGGTAACTGCCGAGGAAGCGAACGTCGCTGCAGATGCGCCGTAGGCCCATCAACGCCTCGCTCACTCGGGCGTCGACGATGTGGCCTTCGCAGTCGATCGAGAAGGAGTACCGGCCGAGCCCGACACCAGTTGGTCGCGACTCGATCCAGGTCAAGTTGATGCCGCGCACCGCGAACTCGGTGAGGATTTCGAGCAGCGCGCCCGGGTGGTCGTCGCCGATGAACGCGACGAGTGACGTCTTGTCGGTGCCGGTCGGGGTCGACGGCGTGGAGGGCGGTCCGACCAGCACGAAACGCGTGACCGCACCCGCGTGATCGTGGATGTCGTCGTCGACGACCTCGAGTCCGTAACGCTGCGCCGCCAACGCCGACGTGATGGCCCCATCGAGGCTCGACGCGGGCGAGGCGACCGACGCGGCTGCCTCGGCGTTGGACGCCGACGTCACGACCTCGACGTCGCTGAGATTGTCAGCGATCCAACGCCGGCACTGCGCCTCGGCTTGCGGATGCGCGGCCACTCGTTTCAACGAGGAGCGCGACGTTCCGGGCCGGACGGCAAGGGCGAACCCGACATCGAGCAACACCTCACGACTGATGTGCAGCAGTTCGCCGGTCGACAACTCATCGATCGTCGAGGCCACTCCACCACCGACGGAGTTTTCCAGGGGCACCAACGCGGCGTTGACCTCACCGCGCCGAACCGCGTCAAGCGCAGCAGAGACACTGCGGTACGGCAGCAGTTCTGCGTCCGCGGCTGCCGGGATCGTGCGCAACGCAGCTTCGGTGAACGTGCCTTCTGGCCCCAGGTAGGCATAACGCGACAGCGTGTCTGAACCCATCAGGACTCGATCGGATCGACGGCCGGCAGTCCGACCTCGTCGTCGTCAAAGAGCCGGACTTCGTCAGGTTGAGCCCGCCGCACAAGGACAGAAGGCGCTTCCAACTGGTGGGCGGTTGGCTGGCGTCCGCTCGGACCCGCGCCGGCCCCGGTGGCGAAGGCGATCGCCTGGCGTTCCTCCGGCGAAAGCTGCTGGTCGCTGGTGCCGCCCTTGACGCCCTTCGCGTACGAGCGGGTTTCGGTTCGGCCGTGAATGGCGCTGATCACCAACCCGTCGCCGGCGTCATCGAGAAGTGCAGCCGAGAATGACATGCGGCCACCCATGTCGCGAAACGCGTCGTAGCGCACGACTGCGACATGGCGTAGTGCGTCGGCCACGTCGAGACGCAGCTCGTGCATGCGGCCCTCGACCGATGACAGCTCGGCGCGTAACCGGGCGACGAGCTCGACCTGCTTGGCGGCCGCGGACAGGAACGACTCGGCACCGTCGCCGTCCTGCAGGATCGCCAGGTTGCGGCGGAGCTTGCGCAGGCGAAGATGCGCGAAGAGTGCGACCAGCAGGCCGACGCCACCGGCGGACGTCCCGATCACGGCAAGCAACGCGGCAGTCGAGCTGGAGAGCGACACGGCCCTCAGCCTAACGGCCCGCCAGCCAGTATCGTCCGGCCATGGGAGTCGTCAGGATCCTGGCGCAGATCGGCAGCCGACGACGACCGAGCCGTCAGTGGGCGGCGAGTTGGCCGAGGAAAGTCAGTGAGCCGATAACCGTGCCGTCGTCAGCGTGCAAGGGCGTCGCGATGGCATCGAGGGTGAGCGTCACGGCGTCCGATCTGCGCAGTCGGACCAGACCGCGATTCAACATGCCGGTGACAATCGCCTGCGTCGGCGGCACCAGAGTTTCGTCAGGCATCGGTTCTGCGGCGCTGCTGAAGTCGACGAGGGTGAACACGTCGCCAACCAATCGGCGTCCGACCAGTTCGACAGGAGCCTCCGCGAACAGTGCTGCTGCCCCGGCAGAGATCCCAGCGATTCGGCCCTCGCGGTTCAACACGATGCACGGATCGGCCGACGTGGCCACGACGGTGACCCACGCACGCAATGTTTCCCGCAATGGAGCGAGCTCCGGTTGCCCCCGCTGTATCAGCGGAATTAGCAGGTACGACATGCCGTCGTGTTTGGACCCGGGCACGACGGCTACCCCAACGTCAGTCACCCGATTACCCACATCCCCCAGTTATTTCCTGATCATTAGCGTGACACACGCGCAGCGGCATCGACACCGTGCGTTGGTACAGACCGCGCGAGCCCATTCGGCGCAGCGCATGCTGCGCAAATAGCCGCATAACCTCGCAGTTTCGGCGCCCACCGGAGGAGTTCGGGGTGCCTTCTTGCCCCGGAACGCTTCACTCGGCGAACAAAGTGGGTCGCGGGTCGGCGCCCGTCGCAACAGATTCGGCGCCTCGGAGCCGACACCATAACCGACGGCAACCATCGGAGGTGATGTGCGGTGGGCGTTGATCGCGACCGGCTAAGCCGGGCCGCACTTCGCGTCGCGCGGTCCGCGGGGTGGCGGCGGGTGGCGGCCCGAACAGTCGATTCGGCATTGATGGCCGTACCGATTGTCGGAATCTTCAGCTGGGCCAACCGCTACTACCACCAGCACTCCCCGGGTGCGGTCGAGGATTACGCCGTACTCGTGTACGTGCTCGCCGCGGCAGCATCGCTCGCGTGGGTTGTCGTTGGCTGGACGCTGTATGAATACATCACCACAGGCAAGACCGGGCGCACGTTCGGCAAATGGCTGCTTGGCCTGAGAGTGACGGACGATGATGGCGCACCGATCGGTCTCTGGCGGGCCTTCGGGCGGGCCATCGCGTCCATGGTGACGAGCCTCACGTGCATCCCAGTCCTGATGGTGGTCAAGGGGATCGGCCTTTCGATCTGGTTCATTGCGTTGGTGCTTCCGGTCCTCTTTTCAAGGCGCTCAATCGTGGATCCGATCGTCGCAACCTGCGTCGTGCGCAGCCCGCGTACTAGGCGCGAGGGCGTCACGACGAGCGTGCGTGCGCTGGAGAACTGACGACGCCGTTACCGGGTCGTCGGACGCAACCATCATGCCGCAGGGAGCTGCGCCAAATTGTTTCACTCGGCGAGGGGAGCTCGCGTTCTGTCCGTCATCGAGAAGCGCAGCCGGGCCATGGCATTCTCCGGCCCGCTCGCAATCCCCGAATCGACGAACAGTTTCATGACCCGATCGCTCAGCTGATCGACGTCCCATCGCCGTTTGCCGTTCTCAATGACGGCGGCCGACGTCCACGGTCGGTAGATCTCCACGGTGTCGCCCTGCACGCCGAAGACCTTGCCGCTGATATGCGCGGACGCCGAACTGCAGAGGTACGCCACCATCGGCGCGACATTGTCGGGGTGCCAGAAGTCGAATTCCCCAGTGTCTCCAGCGCTAGTGTCGCCGGCGATGTCGCCGTAGGCACCCTCGGTCATCCGGGTGCGGGCAGCAGGCGCGATGGCGTTGCACGTCACCCCGTAGCGCGCCATTTCTTGCGCGACGATCGTGGAGAAAGCGGCGATCCCAGCTTTCGCGGCGCCGTAGTTTGCTTGGCCGAAGTTGCCCAAGAGCCCCGAGGTACTCGACGTGCACACGATGCGGCCGGGGCCGCCGTGCTCCTTCCAGTGGGCGCAGGCCGCGTGGGTCAGTGCGTAGTGCCCCCGCAGGTGCACCGCGATCACCGCGTCCCATTCCTCGGCGCTCATCTTCGCCAGCGTCCGATCGCGAACGATGCCCGCGTTGTTCACGACCGCATCGAGCCGACCGAAAACGTGGATCGCCTGATTGACCAGAGACGTCGCCGCCTCGACCTGACTGCAATCGCCCGCGTGCGCGCTGGCGATCCCGCCGGCTTCGCTGATCTCGCCGACGACTGCGGCCGCGACCTCTGGGTCGACGTCGTTGACGACGACCCGCGCTCCGTTACGGGCCAACTCAATAGCCTCGCCACGGCCGATGCCACGGCCGGCGCCCGAGATAACCACCACGACGTCATCGAGTAGTGCCATGACGCGACGCTAGCTGATGCCGACGAGGTCGGGGTGGGTGCGGAACCACTCGATGGTGCGACGCAGGCCGTCCTCGACGTCGACCTGCGGCGTCCAGCCCAGGTCGCGGGTCGCGATCGTGATGTCCGGACGCCGGACCAGCGGATCGTCTTGCGGCAATGCGACAAATTCGATGGACGACGAGGAGCCGTCGAGGTCGCGAATCAGTTCCGCCAACTCAAGGACGGAAAGCTCGTGCGGGTTGCCGATGTTGACCGGGCCGGGCAAGGCCGACTGCAGCAACCGGACGTTAGGGCGCTCCCCGAATCTTGTGGGCGCTCGGGTGCCACCGACGGGGGTGCAGTGGCACCCGAGCGAGGGAACACTACAACGGAAGCGCGGGCACCTGGTCGTCGATGGTGATCGACTCACGGCTATTAAGTTCGCGGTCGATCCACTCACGGTCGGTCAGCGGGATGACCGCCCACACAGTCGTTGACGAGTCGTGCTGCTCGACGCCCCATCGGGCTGCCAGCGTCGCGACGATCGAGAGCCCGCGACCCCTCGTGTCGGTCGAACCAGGCTCAGCGACCAATGGCTGCGTGGGCGAACCGCCGTCGGTGACCGAAATCTCGACCCCGTGCTCGCCGACGCCCCAGGCAATCGCGAGCTGGCCGTCTTCGAGGGCGCGCGCGTGCAAGACCGCGTTGCCGACCAACTCGGTCGCGATCAGGGCAATCTCTTCGCGCACCGGTTCCGGCAAGACGGCAAGATCATCGCGCAACACGGCCCGCACGTACCCGGCGCTAGCAGGCGTCGGCGATACCCGCAGAGAGCTCACGGGCCGTACGTTCCCCGCCAAACCTGGTCAAAACCTCACACATGCCTCTTGAAAACACTTCCGGCACTGACCGCCGCGCGGCAACGGCCACAGCGCCCAGGTGTCACGCACTGCCGGGCGAAGTCACCTCGAAACAGCTGCCGCCCCGCCCGCTTGATCTCATTCCTCACAGATGCAGGTGCGCTCCTCAAAGAGACAGCCCGGGAGGCGTGCAGAACATGAATCTGTGAGGAGTTCGCGGGCTTGGCTGGGCGAAAAGGTGAATCTGTGAGGAGCGGACGGCGGGGGCTGGGGTCAGCGAGCCACCGTCACACGTGACCTGGGAGAGTCACCTCGAAACAGGTGCCCCCGCCGTCCCGCGGGAGTGCTCGCACCGCACCGCCATGCGCCTCGAGCAACCGCTGCACGATGTAGAGGCCCAGACCCACCCCGCCAAATCGACGACGCTCACCACCGACTTGGTAGAAGCGTTCGAATACCTGCGCGTGTTCGCCAGCCGGGATCCCAAGGCCGCGGTCGCACACCTGCGCGATGATCATCTCGCCCTCGCCGCGGGCCGACACGGTGATCGCACCCCCGTCCGGTGAGTACTTGATCGCGTTTTCGAGCAGCTGACTGAAGACGATCTCGATCGAGCTCGGGTCGCCGGTCGCTGCCGGCAGATCGGGTGCGATGTCGAGCACGAACTCGTGCCCTTGGGTCACGTTCGTGAACCCCGCGACGGCGGTGCGCAACATCCCGCCGAGGTCGAACTGGATATGACTTGGCGTCGGCGCGGCCAGGCCTGCGCGCGAACCCAGCAGCAGCTGCTCGACCAGGGCGGCGAGCGCGCGGGTCCGTTCGGCGATGCGCTCCACCGATCCGCGGCGCTCCTCGTCGGTGATGTTCTCCCAGTGGGTCAGCAACGTCGAGGCATACCCCTGGACGACGGTGATGGGCGTCCGCAGTTCGTGGCTCGTCACTGCGAGAAACAGGTCCTTGCTCTCCTCGATCGACTTGGACCGGCTGACATCGCGGAAGTCGACGACGGTCTCGCCGGTGTCTGCGATCTGCGCACACAACACCTCGAGCCAGCGGCCGGATTCAAGCTGGTAGTCGGCGACGACACCGGGCTCAGGCGCAGGGAACGGCAACGGCTGTCCGAGCACTTCCGCCTGTGACAGCCCGGTCAGCTCGTGCGCGGCGGGATTCCACTGCCGCACGAGACCGTCGGCGTCGACCACTGCCATACCGTCGACCGTGGCCTCGATGACGGCTCGTTCGTGCTCGCGTTGCCGTCGGGTCAGGTCGTACGCGCGCGCGTTCGCCAGCGCCGCGCCCGCTGCCTCGCCGAGGAGTTCGAGCACGCTGAGCTCGGCCTTGCCCAACGCTCGACCCTGCGCGACGAAGAACACGTACAGCGCGCCGGACGGCAGTCCATCAAGGCGGGTCAGCCCGACCGCCAGCCGCGGCAGCCGCGCACTCGTGGCCGCAACGAGTGTCGAGGTATTCGGGTAGTCGTCGTTGTTCAGGGCCATCGACGTGCGCCCCGATTGGAGCACGGTGGCGACGGCCGACTCGACCAGCGGAATCCGCTCACCGACGAGCCGCGATTCGAGCCCGGAGACCGCCGCGATCACGAGATCATCGCCGTCGAGCATGACGTAAGCAGCGCCATCGGCGGCCAGCAACTCGCGACCAGACTCACTGATCCGCTGCAGCACGGTCGGCAGATCGAGATCGGAGTTCAAGCTCGCGATGACGGACGCGAGCCGCCCCACCAACTCGACCCGGCGCCGCAACGCGCGCTGCACCGCCCGCTCCTGCGTGGCATCGCGAATGACGGCGAGCCAACCGTCGATCGGACCGTCAAGCCAGGCCCGCATCGGGCTGAAAACGATCCACACGTCGACCAGGCTGCCGTCTGCCCGACGCCGCGTCGTTGCAAGTGACACGTCTTCACCAGCCATGACCTTGGCCAAGGCGGCATCGCACTCCTGCTGGGCCTGCTCGTCGGGGATGCCGGGAAACTGGCCACCGATAACACTTTTTGTGGTCCACCCAAAGAGCCGCTCGGCGCCCAGGCTCCACAACCGAATGCGACCGTCTCGATCGGCGGCTACGACCGCGTCAACCATCGCGTCCAGGGCACGCGCCGCGAGGAGGTTGTCGGACATGCCGTCATCGTGCCCTACGCTGAGCGACATGCTGATCGTGACGACGAACGACATCCCGGGCTACCGCGTCGACGAGGTCCTTGGTGAGGTGTTCGGGCTCACCGTCCGGTCACGCAACGCCTTCAGCCAGATGGGCGCCGGGCTGAAATCGATCCTCGGCGGGGAGCTGCGCGGCATGACCACCGCGCTCACGGAGAGCCGCAACCAGGTGATGCAGCGGCTCATCGACGAAGCAACCGCACGCGGCGCGAACGCGATCCTCGCGATGCGGTTCGACACCTCCGAGATGGGCGGGGTCTGGACCGAGATCTGCGCCTACGGCACCGCCGTTAGGGTCACGAAGCTCTAGGAGGCAACACCCGCACGACGAGGGTGAGCACCGCGGCGACGACGAACGACAACAGGGATGCGCTCATCCAGGTCTGCGGCGTGAAGTGGATGTCGCGCGCAACACGGCCCCAGAACCCTGCCCAGCGTGGAATCACGCCAGGGTTGACGAGCTGGTAGACGCAGAAGCCCACGATCCAGGGCACCAACATCAACCAGCGGGACGGCGCGTGCTCGGCGACGTCCCAGCGGCGATGCCCGTGCAAGACGAAGTAGTCGACGACCAGGACACCGAATAGCGGCACGAAGACGGAACCGATCAAATACAAGAAGTTCTGGTAGTTACCGATGTGGAACAGCAACGCGAGCAGGGTCGCCGCGGTGCCCACGACGAAGGCGAGGATGCGCCGATCCCAATGCGGGCGCAGATTCTGGGTGCTCACAGCGGTCGAGTAGACGTCGCAAAAGGACTGGTCGATCTCACGGATCGCGAGCACCGCAAACGCCGCCTTGCCGAGAAAAACAGCGATGAACGCACCCCAGACGCCGTGGTTCGAGCCGTCACTCGCGGCCGGCACACTCAGGATCGCGACGATGCCGAGTGCGTAGCACGCCGTTTGGGTGATGGTGTAGCCGACGAACGCGGCACTGAACGCCGTCCGGCCTGATTTTGAATGGCGTGAGTAGTCCGCGGCGACCGGTACCCACGAGATCGCGACCGCAAGTGCCGTATCGACGGCCGGCCAGAACTCGCGCCATGAGCTGTGCGCTACTGGGGGAAGTGGGCGTCGCAGCAACTGCACGAACAGGTAGACGACAACGATCGCGACGGCAACGGTCACGTACTTGCGAAGCACCCGGACGACGCCCAGCGGGCGAAGGGCCAGCGCGGTCGTGATGACACCGGCGATGAGGACGTAGCCGTTCTGCGGGATCGATGGCCACAGCTGGTGGGCGGCCGACGCGATGATGACGATCTCGAAGGTGGCCCAACCGAGCAGCTGCAAGATGTTCAGGCCGGTCGGCAGGTAGGAAAGGCGGGCGCCGAAAAGGCCTCTGAGGAGGACCATCGCCGGCGATCCGGTGCGCGCGCCCGGGATCGCCGCGAGACCGACGGCGGCCGCACCGAGCGCGGTGCCGACGAAGGTCGCGAGCAGTGCCGCCGTCAGCGGGAGGCCCGGGCTACCGGCCCGCGGTTGCAGCACGAAGAGCGCCGCTGTGAAGCCCAGCAAGCTGACCCCGAGGTTGCCCCAGAGGCCGACCTGATCGAAGAAGCCCAGTGCCTTGGCGGCTGGTTGGTCGAGCGTGATCGGCGCCTCAGCGTGCGCCGGCACGGTTGCCGTCATTGCCACTCCCTACGCCGGCATTACCCGGTCAGGTTCGAGCGGTCGGCGGCCCTACCGGATACCCCGGCCAGCCACCCTCTCAGCCCGGTTTCGCCCGAGCTCCCGCGGTGTGCGGCTGCCAGCGTACGCGTCCGCAGCCGCTTCGCCACGACCAGCCTCGGGCAGCAGGTCGAGGTTCGTCTGACACCCCGGTGTCAGAATCGCCGTGTGCCCGCTCTGCGCGTTCTCGTCTTGCACAATCGGTATCGATCGGACCAGCCGTCCGGCGAGAACGTGGTCGTCGACCTCGAGATCGACCTCCTGCGTGAGGCTGGGGTAGACGTCATCGAATACCAGCGCTCCAGCGACGAGATCGCCGACTACTCCCCTCGACAGCGAGTCACGCTCGCCACGCGGCCGTTGTACGCGAAGGATTCCGTCGCTGCTGTTGCACAGCTCATCAAGGACCACCGACCTGACGTCGTGCACTTGCACAATCCTTACCCGCTGCTCTCACCCGCGGTGCTGCGAGTCGCACGCCGGCTGGGGGTTGCCACCGTGCTGACTGCGCACAACTACCGGCTGGTGTGTGCCAAGGGCACGTTCTTTCGCGACGGCCAACGCTGTCACGACTGTGAGGGCAAGCTGCTGCCTTACCCCGCCGTGGTGCACGCGTGCTACCGAGGGTCACGGGCGCAAAGTGTGGTTCTTGGCACCGCACTGGTTGTGCACCGCCGCACCTGGCGCGGCGCCGACCGCTTCATTGCGCTGACGCCGGCAATGGCCGACTTCCTGACGCGCAGCGGCGCGCCAGCAGATCGCGTCGTCGTCAAACCCAACACGGTTCGCGATCCAGGTCCGGCGCAATCCGGTGATCGCAAAGACTTCGTCTTTGCCGGCCGGCTGTCGAGGGAGAAAGGTGTGGATCTGCTGATGGAAGCCTGGGACCTGCACCCGGTCGGAACCCTCGGCACGCTGCACATCGTCGGTGAGGGCGAGTTGCGGGAGTCGGTCGCCGCGTTCGCTTCCCGACGCGCGGACGTGGAGCACCACGGGATCCGCGACCGGAGTGAGATCCAGCAACTGCTCTCAACAGCAGCGGTCGCGGTAGTGCCGTCGCGTTGGGACGAGATCTGCCCGATGGTCGTGCTCGAGGCGTTGTCACACGGATGCCCTGTACTTGCGACAGCACGCGGCGGCTTGCCGTATCTGGTCGGCTCTGGTGGGTGGGTCGTCGACGACTCTGTCGACGCATTCTCGGCTGGGTTGACGAAAGCAGCGCGCGAAGCGTCACGTCGAACGGCCGACGCGCGGGCGCGTTACGTCGACACGTTTGCGCCGAAGCCGACGATCGCCCGGTTGGTCGAGACCTATGAAGGCGCCCGCTCGGCAGATGGGTGATGGCCGACTCGGCCAACCTCATCGCGATACTGACGAGCGAGCTGCTCTGCTGGGCACTGCAGCCCACGACGTGTCGCGAGGCAACACGTCGACGCCCTGCTTGCAGAGTGACCGCTCGGCCTCCGGTGGTATCTAGTATGAGACGTCTCGGAGCGAGAGAATGACCGCGTCACTTGCCAAAGAGAGCCAACCGAACGGTGAATGCTGATGCGCATCCGCACGGTGGCCGCGATAACGCACGTTCTCAACGGTGCACCGCTCATCGCTCTCAACGTCATTTCGGAACCAGATACAGGAATGTACGACGCACTCTCTCAAGGGCTGCGTCGTGCCACTGGTTCCCGCTGGCGCACCCGACTGCGCGCGCGGGCAGACAGAGTTCTGTGGAGAGCACCGGGCCGATTGACGAAGTGCGCGAACCTCCACTCCATGCTTGTTTATGAACCCGATAGCGGTGACTGGCGATGATCCCGCGGGTGACGGTCGTCACACCAACGTTGAACGCCGCACGATACTTCCACGACTGCCTGGCCTCACTCGAAGCCCAGCGAGAGTCCGTCACTGTTGAACACATCGTTGTCGATGACGGCAGTACGGACGACACGCGCGACATGGCCGTCGCTGCAGGCGCCACGATATTCGACGGCGAACGCGCCGGGCTCTACGCCGCAATGAACCTCGGCCTGGCGCACGCGTCCGGAGATTATGTCGGAGTGCTGAATGCCGACGACTACCTATACCCCGACGCACTCACGTCTCTCGTCGCGGCCATCCACCGAAGCGGTCGCCCGTGGGCGATTGGCAGCCTCAGGTGGGTCGACGGGCAACGCCGCTCTGGTGGAAGGGCCGATGGTGCGGGCTGCTATCCACTGCTTCTTGGCGAATTTTTCGGGATGGCGTTCCAGCCGCCAACAACGCCGTGCACGGAGGATCGTTCAACTGCTTGTCTGGAATGAGAAATTTCCATATCGCTGAAAAATGCGCCATTAACGGCGATCACAAGTCAGGTTGCAGGTGTGATCGCCTTCTATTGACCCTAATAGGGACCGCGATCATCTTCCCCGCAGTTCTTGGACACCAAAGGGGTAGAACATGGCTAACAATTCTATGAGCAAGCGCAAG